>Ga0310345_10000766_pt1 | contig 42012 bp, 37 predicted proteins | sample HC15DNA20500_MG_FD_204667 | JGI IMG/M metagenome (GOLD analysis project Ga0310345, IMG submission 204667) | Marine microbial communities from station ALOHA, North Pacific Subtropical Gyre - HC15-DNA-20-500_MG | ecosystem: Environmental > Aquatic > Marine > Oceanic | place: Pacific Ocean: North... | reverse complement strand
TCGATCGGCTGCGCGCCCTGCACCAGCAAGGTCGCGCCCGGCGAAGACCCCCGTGCCGGACGCTGGCGCGATAGCGACAAGGAAGAGTGCGGCATACATTTCGTGAACGGGAAGATGGTGCGCGGCAAGCCCGCCGAGGCCTGAAACCGACCCGGCGAAGCCGCAGATTTGAAGACTGATGAACAGGGGCCCGGCCCCGAGAGGACGAGATGACCGTGATCGTGACCGACAAGGGCTTCGCCCCAGACGACTTCACCGGCAGCTTCGTGCCGCTGGCCGAGGTGAGCGCGGCCGACACCGCCGTCGAGATCGCCCCCGGCGACGACCCGCGCGAGCTGGTCGGCCGTCTGGGCGAGATCGCCGCCATCCGGGTGCTGTTTCCCGCCTTTTCCGACGGGCGCGGCTTCACCCATGCGCGTGACCTGCGCTCCTTGGGCTTTACCGGTCGGCTGCGCGCCGCGGGCCACGTGATCGCGGATCAATACGCCATGGCCCGGCGTTCGGGTTTCGACGAGGTCGAGATCTCGGACGATCTGGCGCAGCGCCAGCCCGAGGACCAGTGGCGCGCCCGTGCCGACTGGCAGGCCCACAACTACCAGGCACGGCTGCGCGGTTGAGCCGCCTTTACCCGTAACGCCTCCTCCCCTATTCGAGCCGAACGAGAAAGACATGACCGAGCAAAGCCCAGTGACCCAGACCAACGCCGCCCGCGTCGCACAATCTCCCGACGGACAGGTCGTGACCGCCGTGCGTCACTACACCGACAGCCTGTTTTCCTTCCGGATCACCCGGCCGGCGAGCCTGCGCTTTCGCTCGGGCGAATTCGTGATGATCGGCCTGATGGGCGACAACGGCAAGCCGCTGATGCGCGCCTACTCCATCGCCTCGCCCAACTGGGACGAAGAGCTGGAATTCTACTCGATCAAGGTGGCCGACGGCCCGCTCACCTCGAAGCTGCAGCACATCCAAGAAGGCGACCACGTCATCCTGCGCCCCAAGCCTGTGGGCACGCTGGTGCATGACGCGCTGATCCCGGGCAAGCGGCTGTGGCTGTTCTCGACCGGTACCGGCTTCGCACCCTTCGCCTCGCTGTTGCGCGATCCCGAAACCTTCGAGAAGTTCGAGCAGGTCATCGTCACCCATACCTGCCGCGACGTGGCCGAGCTGACCTATGGCCGCGAGCTGGTCGAGAGCGTCAAGACCGACGAGATGCTGCGCGAGCTGATCGGCGAGGAGAACCTCGACAAGCTGGTCTACTACCCGACCACCACGCGCGAGGAGAGCCCCAAGATGGGCCGGATCACCCACCTGATCGAGAATGGCGAGCTGTTCTCGGATCTGGGCGTCCCGACGCTCGACCCCGAGACCGACCGCGCGATGGTCTGCGGCAGCCTCGCCTTCAACCTCGACATCAAGGCGCTTCTGGAGGCTGCCGGGCTGCGCGAGGGCGCCAATTCCGACCCGGCCGAGTTCGTGATCGAGAAGGCCTTCGTCGGCTGATCCACCCGCACAACACCCGAAAGAAAACGCCGCGCGGAGCGATCCGCGCGGCGTTTTCGTTTTACCTTGCTGGCGAAGGGCGGCCCGGGCCTCCGGGCCGCGCCACAGTCACTCGACGCCCAGCTCGGCGCGGATGTCCTCAAGCAGCGAATCGCGGATCGCGGGATAGCGGCGCGCGCGCTCCAGCGCAGTGGCCAGCTGCTCGCGGCGCTCGCTCTCGAGCGCGCTGTCGGCGATCGCCTGCTGCACCGCCTCGTAGTCGAAGGTTTCGGGCTCGAGCGCCGCATCGAGGATCGCGAGACCTTCGTTGCTGCCGCCGGCCTCGGTGCCGAGCGTTTCTTCGGCCTCCTGCTCGACTTCTTCGGCGAGGTTCACATCATCCATCAGGATCACCGGCTCGTCGCCCTCGGGCGCGGGGATGGTCTCTTCCTCGACCTCTTCGGTCAGCGCCTCGGTATCGGCGGCACCGCCTTCGGGCGGGGTGATCTCACCGGCCTCGTCATTGGGGGTGATGTCGGCGGCGGGCGCCTCGGCTTCTTCGCCGGCGATGTCGGCGGTCGGCGGCTCCGCCAGCTGGCCGACTTCCTCGTCGGTGGCCTGATTGGTCGTGACCTCGGCGTCGTCACCGCCCCAGATCGTAGTCACCACGACGACCGCGAGCACCGCGGCGGCGATGATGCCGACAATTTTCATCATTGCGCTCATCCTTGCTGAAATTCCTGAACCTTTGTCGGCCCACATAGCACGGGTCATGCCAGATGCCACCGCGGGAGGGAAGCGCAACGGGCGCATTGGCCTTGTTTTGCGGCTTGAAACGCACTACCGGGGCGATTACCTTTCGCCCTACCCAATCGAACAACCGAAGGACGTGCACCATAGCCCGCAGACCTCATAACGCGCCGCCAACGCGCGACACCGGCCCCCGCGTCAACGATCGTATTCGCGTGGCCGAAATCCGACTGATCGGACAGAACGGCGAGAATATCGGCGTCGTTACTCCCGAGCGTGGCCTGGCCCTCGCCGAAGAGGCCGGTCTCGACCTCGTCGAGATCTCGCCCAACGCCACGCCCCCGGTCTGCAAGATCATGGACTTCGGCAAGTTCAAATACGAGACGCAGAAGAAAGAGGCCGAGGCCCGCAAGAACCAGAAGACCTTCGAAATCAAGGAGGTCAAGTTCCGCCCCAACACCGACACGAACGATTACGACGTGAAGATGCGGAACGTGCTGCGGTTTCTCGAAGGCGGCGACAAGGTCAAGGTCACGCTGCGCTTCCGGGGCCGCGAGATGGCGCACCAGGAGCTCGGCCGCGAGCTGCTCGAGCGCGTCGCCTCCGACGTGTCCGAGATCGGCAAGGTCGAGAACATGCCGAAGATGGAAGGCCGCCAGATGGTCATGATGATCGGGCCGACCCAGAAATAAACCGCTTCGCGCGCATGCGCCGATGCGAAAGGCCGCCCATCGGGGCGGCCTTTGTCGTTTCCGGACCCATTCCGGCCACGACGAGACCGTGAAATGCACAACTGACAGCTGATTCGGCTGGGACTGCCGAAACGGAATCGGCGCCCGGATTGCGGAGCGGTTGCCGATACGGCGGCTTGGCAGAACGCGAACGGGCCGCTCCTCACGGAGCGGCCCGTCCTCCTTGGGCGCGAAGCCCCTCAGTTCGGTCTTATTGCGCCGACGCCACCTGCTGCAGCAGCGGCGTGATCCGACGCACCGAGGCGCGGCGGTTCGCTTGCACGTCGCCCTCGCTCTCGACCTTCAGGAATCGCTCGCCATAGCCCTGCACCACGAGGTTCTCGGGCGGGATGTCGAAGTTCTCGGTCAGCGCGAGCGCCACCGTTTCGGCCCGGCGATCCGACAGGGCGAGGTTGTAGGCATCGTTGCCCACGGCGTCGGTATGCCCTTCGATCAGGAACACCTCGCGGGGGTTCTCGGCCAGCCGATCCTCGATCGCGAGACCGAGATCGACCAGGGTCGAAGCCTGCTCGGGCCGCAGCGCCGCCGAACCGGTGGCGAAGGTCAGCGTGTCGAGATCGATGGCCGGCACCAGCGAGCGCACCGCTTCGATCTCGCGCACCTGCCGCAGGCTGTAGTTGCGCCCCGTATCGACCGCGGCCTCGGCGCGCAGCGCCTCTAGAAGCGCGGCCCGGTCGGCCTCGGCCGCCGAGAGCGTCACCGGTGCGGGTTCGATCTCGCGCAGTGCGCGCACATCGACCGGCTCGGTCTGGGCCAGATCGTCGAACAGCTCGATCTCGGTGCCGTCGGCGAAGATCCGGCTGCGGCGCAGCACCCGACCCTGCGCATCGCGGATCGTCACCACCTTGGTGCCGTCCTCGCGGGTCAGCGTGGTGCGGGTCGAGCCGTCATTGAACGTCTCGGTCCGCAGGTCGGCGCCGGGCTGACGCAGCAGCGCGTCGTCGTCGCGGTAGATCTCGAGCCCATCATCGCCCTCGACCACGACCCGGTCGCCGGTATTGGCGACGACCTCACGGCCGTTGTTGAGCAGCGAGCCGACAGCCACGGCGCCGATGCCCAGGAGCAGCGCCTTCTGGAAGTCCGAAAGACCGTCGTCCTTATCCTTATCCTTGGCCTCGGCGGCCTGCGCCTCGGCCGCGGCATTCGCGTTCACCTTGGCGGCGAATTCCTCGTCGCTCTGACGCGAGTTCTCCTCGTCGATCTCGGTCTCGGTGACCTCGGCGACCTCGGCCTCGTTCGAGGCGGCCGCCGCTGCGACAGCCTGCTGCGGCTCCTGCGCGGTCGGGTCGACGTCCTGCTCTTCGGCATTGGCGCGGCGCTCGGCACGGCGGGCCTCACGCTGGGCTCGGCGCGCTGCGCGCTCTTCGGGGGTCAGCTTCGGCGCGGCCTCTTCGGCGGCACCGGCTTCGGCCTGCTCGCCTTCGGCACTGCCTGCCTCGGCCTCAAGGGCAGCCTGCGCCTCGGCTTCGATCTCGGCCTGCTTGGCGGCTTTCTTTGCAGCCTTCTTGGCAGCCTTGCTCTCTGCCTTGTCGGCAGCAGCCTGCTCTTCGGCTTTGGCAGCAGCCTGGGCCTCTGCGTCGGCTTCGGCCTGCTGTTCGGCCTCGGCTTGCGCCTGTGCTTCGGCAGCCTCGGCCTCTGCCTGCGCTTCAGCCTGCGCTTCTGCTTCGGCCTGTGCCTCGGCCTCCTGACGGATCTGCTCTTCGGCTGCGGCGCGTTCGGCGGCCTGCGCCTCCTCGGCGCGCGCTGCTTCTTCGGCCGCCTGTGCTTCGGCCTCGGCCTGCGCCTGTTCGGCCTGTGCCTCGCCCTGCGCGGCGGCACCGGTCACGGCATCAGCAGCCGCATCGGCGGCGCCTTCGACCGTCTCGGTCGCCGTGTCGGCTGCATTGGCAGCGGCCCGGCTCGCGGAACGGGCGGCGCGCAGCGCCTCCTGAATCGCTTCGCGGTCGCCGCTCAGCAGCAGGTCGAAATCGAGACCGGCCTCCGCGGCCGTCTCCGCGTCGATCTGGCCGGATTCGGCGAGCTTCTGCAGCACCCGGGCCCGCAGTTCGATCAGCGGCGTGCCTTGCGGAACGGCTTCGCCTTCGCAGGGCGGGGTCGCCCCATCGGAGCAGAACAGCGCCTCGCCGCCCTGCTGGGCAGAGGCCAGCGGCGCGAGGTTCGGCAGCATGAGCGACAGGCTGGCCACGAGGGCCGTGGTCGTGCGGTAGCTTCGTTTCATCAGAATCTCCTCTCGGACCGCTCCGCGTCGGACGGGACCGGCATTGCCAGTGCAACGCGGGCGGTGGCGGCATGGGTCCGTGAGGAGCCGCGCTATGCAATAACAGCGTGGCGTCATGGGATGGTCGCGGCGCCACAGGACGGAATAAGAGCACCGGCCTTGCCAATTTCCGCCGTAATCGCGCAGGATTTTAGAAAGCCAAGGGACAGTCCCCACCTCCCCCAGCCGCTGGAGCGCCAGATGAACGAAATGTTGCCCGATCCGGAGATCGATCTGAGCGGCCTGCCCGTTGAGGCCTGGCAGCAGGGCATCGACGCGATCGGCGAGGAGCATGGCTATTACGAGCGGCTCGGATCGGACCACGCGGCGCTCTTCATCGATGCCGGGCCGCGACTGCTGGTCAGCTTCGAGACGCGCGACGCGATTCGCCGTAGCCCGCGCGGCCTGCCGCGCGGCTTCGAGATGCTGCAAAGGACCGGGTGGTCGCTGTTGGTGCTGATCTGCGACAACGAGGGATGGTTCAGGGCGCCGCGCGTCTGGAACTATGTCGACCGGCTGATCGACGAGGGCTTCTTCGAGGATTTCGAGCGGGTGCTGTTCTACGGCCACCACGCGACCGGCTATGCTGCCGCCGCCTTCTCGGTCGCCTCGCCGGGGGCACGGGTGCTGGCGTTGCGCCCCATCGCCACGCTGGACCCGGAGGTGGCGGGCTGGGACCGGCGCCACCTCGCGGCGCGCCGGCTCGATTTCACCAGCCGCTACGGTTACGCGCCCGACATGATCGACGCCGCCGAGCGGGTGACGGTGATCCACGACCCGCGCCACGCCGCCGACGCGGTCCACGCCGCGCTGTTTCGCAGGCCGAACGTCACGACGCTGCGCGCAGCCCATGCTGGGGCCCGGCTGGAGCAGATCCTCGATCAGGCGGGCCTTATCCCCGCACTGCTCGAACTGGCGATGGAGGACCGGCTCGACCGCGCGGCCTTTGCCCCGCTCTGGCGTGCCCGGCGCGACAATGGGCTCTACCTGCGCGGGTTGCTGCGACAGCTCGAATCGGCCGACCACCCGGCCCGGCTGGCGCGGCTGTGCCGCCACGGCCTCACCACGCCCGAGGCCGCGCATTACGCGCGCCGCCTCGAGGCGCTGCCCGGGGCCGCGCCACGCACCACGGGCCCGGTTTCGCGCGCCAGCTGACCCGAGGACCGTGAGGGTCGTGACCTATGGTCAGGCCACGCGGCCCGGTGTAGGAGGTCGGCCATGAAAGACCTACGCCCAGACCGGATCACGATCCGCCGCCCGGACGACTGGCACCTGCACCTGCGCGACGGCGCGATGCTTCGGGCCGTGGCTCCGGAGAGCGCCCGCCATTTCGGCCGGGCCATCATCATGCCCAACCTTGTCCCGCCCGTGGTCACCGCCGCGCAGGCCGAGGCCTATCGCGAGCGGATCCGCGCCGCCCTGCCCGAGGGGTCGGGCTTCACGCCGCTGATGACCCTCTATCTCACCGAGGATACCGATCCCGAGGACGTGCGCGCGGCGCATCGCGCGGGCATCGCGACGGCGGTGAAGCTGTACCCGGCCGGTGCCACCACCAACTCGGCCTCCGGCGTGCGCGACTTCGACAAGGTCCGCCCGGTGCTCGAGGCGATGGCGGATATAGGCATGCCGCTCTGCGTGCATGGCGAGGTGACCGATTCCGCGATCGACATTTTCGACCGCGAGGCGATGTTCATCGACAAGGTGCTGAAGCCGATCCGCCGCAAGACGCCGGAACTGCGCGTCGTCATGGAGCACGTGACCACCGCCGACGCGGTGGATTACGTGCGCGACAGCCCCCGCAACCTCGCCGCGACGATCACCACGCATCACCTGATCATCAACCGCAACCATATCCTCGCCGGGGGCATCAAGCCGCATTACTACTGCCTGCCGGTCGCCAAGCGCGAGCGGCACCGCGTGGCACTGGTGCAGGCGGCCGTCTCGGGCGATCCGCGCTTCTTCCTCGGCACCGACAGCGCGCCGCACAGCGATCCCGCCAAGTTGCAGCCCTGCGGCTGCGCCGGGATCTTCACCGCGCCCAACACCATGTCCTGCCTCGCCGAGGTGTTCGAGGCGGCGGGCCGGCTGAACCACCTCGAGGCCTTCGCCTCGCTCAACGGGCCGCGCTTCTACAAGCTTCCCGTCAACGAAGACACCATCACCTTGGTCCGGGGCGCACCCGTGACCTATCCCGAGCGGATCGAGACCGGCGACGGCCCCGTCACCGTGTTCGACCCCGGCTTCGCGCTGCACTGGCGCGTCGAAGACTGACCCTCCCCCGACGCATTCCCTACACGAAGAGTTCGAGATGATCCCCACCGGCTACCCCCCGAAGGACGAGATCGCGCGGCTGACCGCGCGGATGCTGCTGGAAATCGGCGCGGTGAAGTTCAACGCGACCGAGCCCTTTACCCATGCCTCCGGCAAGCAGGCGCCGACCTATGTCGATTGCCGCATGCTGATCTCCTTCCCGCGCATCCGCGCCACGGTGATGGATTTCCTCGCCGTGTCGATCATGCGCGAAGCGGGCTTCGAGGCCTTCGACAATGTCGCGGGCGGCGAAACCGCGGGCATCCCCTTCGGCGCGATGATCGCCGAGCGCCTCGCGCTGCCGATGACCTATGTGCGCAAGAAGCCGAAGGGCTATGGCCGCAACGCCCGGATCGAGGGCGTGATGACCGAGGGCCAGCGCGCGATCCTGGTCGAGGACCTGACCACCGATGGCGGCTCGAAGCTGAGCTTCGTCGAGGCCATTCGCGAGACCGGGGCGTCCTGCGACTGGACCGCCGTGATCTTCTATTACGGCATCTTCGAGGGCGTGACCGAGGCGCTGGCGGATAAGGGCATCGGTCTCATCCACCTGTGCACCTGGTGGGACGTTTTGGCCGAGGCCCGCGCTTCTGAGGCCTTCGATGCCGAGACCCTCGACGAGGTCGAACGCTATCTCCGCAACCCGACGGGCTGGGCGGCGGCGCGTGGCTGAGAGGTGACGGTCGGCCAGCAATGGCCGACCCCGCCTGCCCTTGCGGAAACCAGATGTTGACCCGAAGCAGCGATCCGCGCCAAGATGTGGCAGGGCGCGGCTTATCCACCGGTTATCCACAGCCTTATACAAGTTGCGTCCCCGCCCCGTCGCATCCTATCAGCGACGATACGCGCCGCGGGCACGGCGCGCGGGCCAAGGGGTAGCAGCGATGAACGAGATCACGACATTCCGTCCGGGTGCGCTCGAAGAGGCAAAGCCGGACCAGATGCCGCATTCGATCGAGGCCGAGCAGCAGCTTCTGGGCGCGATCCTCACCAACAACGACGTGTTCGACCGGATCGCGATGATCGTGTCGAAGGATCACTTCTACGATCCGGTCCACGCCCGCATCTTCGACGTCGCCGCCCAGCGCATCGCCAAGAACGCGCTGGCCTCGCCCGTCACCCTTAAGACGTTTCTCGAGGATGACGAGGGGCTCAAGGAACTGGGCGGCCCCGCCTATCTCGCGCGGCTCGCCGGCGCCGCGATCTCAGGCTTTGCCGCGCGCGACTACGCGCAGATGATCTACGACCTGTCGATCCGGCGCGAACTGATCATGCTCGGCCGCGACATCGCCGATCGTGCCGCCAAGGTCGAGGTCTCCTCCGAGCCCAAGGAGCAGATCGTCGAGGCCGAGCAGAAGCTCTACAAGCTGGCCGAACAGGGCAGCTCGGAATCGGGTTTCCAGTCCTTCCTGCGCGCTGTGACCGACGCGGTGAAGGTCGCCAACGCCGCCTATCAGCGCGACGGCGGTCTCGCCGGCGTCTCCACCGGTCTCGTCGATCTAGACAAGAAGCTCGGTGGCCTGCACCGCTCGGACCTTCTGATCCTCGCCGGGCGCCCCTCGATGGGCAAGACCTCGCTCGCGACCAACATCGCCTTCAACATCGCCAAGGCCTACAAGCGCGGCATCACCCATGACGGCACCGAAGGTGCGGTGAATGGCGGCGTCGTCGGCTTCTACAGCCTCGAGATGTCGGCCGAGCAGCTGGCGGCTCGTATCCTCTCCGAGGCCTCCGAGGTGCCGTCCGAGCAGATCCGCCGCGGCGACATGACCGAGGCCGAGTTCCGCCGCTTCGTCGACGCCGCCAAGCAGCTCGAAAGCTGTCCGCTCTACATCGACGACACCCCGGCCCTGCCGATTTCCCAGCTCGCCGCCCGCGCCCGCCGTCTCAAGCGGACGCACGGGCTCGACGCGCTGTTCGTGGACTATCTCCAGCTGGTGAAGGGCACCGGCAAGGGCGAAAACCGGGTGAACGAGATCTCCGAGATCTCCCAAGGTTTGAAGGCCATCGCCAAGGAACTCGACATCCCCGTGGTCGCGCTGTCGCAGCTGTCGCGTCAGGTGGAAAGCCGCGAGGACAAGCGGCCGCAGCTTTCGGACCTGCGCGAATCCGGCTCGATCGAGCAGGACGCCGACGTGGTGATGTTCGTGTTCCGCGAGGAATACTACAAGGAGCGCGAGAAGCCGGGCGACCACGAGATGGACAAGATGGCGGTCTGGCAGGACGAGATGGAGCGGCTGCACGGCAAGGCCGAGGTCATCATCGGCAAGCAGCGTCACGGCCCGATCGGCTCGGTCGACCTCAGCTTCGAAGGCCGCTTCACCCGCTTCGGCAACCTCGTGAAGCCTTGGCAGGACGGCGGCCCGCGCGAGTTCTGAGCGCTCAGCCCCCTGCAAGATCCTTGAGAATCGGGCAGTCCGGCCTCTCGTCGCCGGCGCAGGCCTCGATCAGCTCGCCCAGCGTCGCGCGCATCTCCTTCAGCCGCGCGATGCGGGCATCGATCTCCATGGCATGGCGCTGGGCAAGGCCGCGTACCTCGGCGCTGGCCCGGCCCCGATCCTCGTAGAGCGACAGCAACATGCGGCAGTCATCGATCGAGAAGCCCAGGGACCGAGCCCGGGCCAGAAAGGCGAGCTTGTGCACCTCCCTTTCACCGAAACGGCGATAGCCATTGGCATCGCGATGCGGCGCGACCAGCCCGATATCCTCGTAGTAGCGGATCGTCTTGGCGGGCAGCCCAGCCCGGCGCGCGGCCTCTCCGATGTTCATGACGTCTCTCCCATGACGGGTTTCATGGCCCGCAGCCGCAGCGCGTTCGACAATACCAGCACCGACGAGGCCGACATCGCCGCCGCGGCCAGCACGGGCGACAGCAACATTTCGTTCCACGGGTAGAGCACCCCTGCCGCCACCGGGATCAGCGCGACGTTGTAGCCGAAGGCCCAGCCGAGGTTCTGCCGGATGTTGCCCATGACCTTGCGGCTGATGGCCAGCGCATCGACCGCCGCGCCGATCCGGCCCGAGGACAGCACCACCTCGGCGCTCTCGATCGCGACCTCCGTGCCCGATCCCATGGCGATCCCGACATCGGCCGAGGCCAGCGCCGGGGCGTCGTTGATGCCGTCGCCCACGAAGGCCACCGGGCCGCGCGTACGCAGGCCCTCGATCGCGGCGAGCTTGCCCTCGGGCAGCACCTCGGCCTCGACATGATCGATGCCGAGATCGCCCGCGATGGCCATGGCGGTGTCGCGGGTGTCGCCGGTGATCATCGCCACCTCCAGCCCCATGTCGCGCAACGCCGCGACGGCGGCGCGCGCCTCGATGCGAACCGGATCGGCCACGGCCAGCGCCGCCACCGCCACGCCGTCGATCGCGACCAGAACGGGCGTGCGCCCCTTCTCGGCCTGCGCCCGGGCCAGCGGTTCGAGCCGCGCAATATCGATCCCCGCCTCCGAGAGCAGCCGGGCATTGCCGACCAGAAGCGCGCGTCCGCCAATACGCCCCCTAAGGCCGCGCCCGGGCACCGCCTCGACGGCCTCGGCGGCTTCCATCTGCAGCCCGCGCGCCTGCGCGGCCGCCACGATCGCCGCGCCGAGCGGGTGCTCGGACTGCCGCTCCAGCGCCCCGACAAGGGCGAGGATCTCCGCCTCGTCATGTCCCGGCAGCAGATCGAGATCGGTCAGCGCCGGGCGGCCTTCGGTCAGGGTGCCGGTCTTGTCGAAGGCCACCATGCGCACCCCGTCGAGCGCCTGCAGCGCATCGCCGCGCCGGAACAGCACGCCGAGCGTGGCCGCGCGCCCGGTGCCGACCATGATCGAGGTCGGCACCGCGAGGCCCATGGCGCAGGGACAGGCGATGATCAGCACCGACACCCCGGCGACCAGCGCATGGGTCAGTGACGGCTCAGGCCCGAAGACCAGCCAGAGCACGACCGTCAGCGCCGCCAGCCCCAGCACCGCCGGCACGAAGCGCAGAGTGATGCGGTCGACCAGCGCCTGGATCGGCAGTTTCGCCCCCTGCGCCGCCTCGACCATGCGGATGATCCCCGCGAGGCGGGTTTCGGCGCCGACACGGGTAGCGCGCACCCGCAGGACGCCGGTGCCGTTGACCGTGCCGCCGGTGGCGGCATCGCCCGCGCGCTTGGCCACGGGGAGCGGCTCGCCGGTCAGCATCGCCTCGTCGACCCGGCTCTCGCCCGAGATCACCTCGCCATCGGTGGCGATCCGGTCGCCGGGTCGCACCAGCATCACGTCGCCGGGCTGCAGATCGCCCGCGTCGATCTCGATCGTCTCGCCATTGCGCTCGACGCGCGCGACCGGGCTTTGCAGATCCACCAGCGCGCGGATCGCGGCGCCGCTGCGGCCCTTGGCGCGCGCCTCGAGCGCCCGGCCCAGGAGGATCAGGGTGACGATCACGCCGGCGGCCTCGAAATAGACCGCACGCGCCGCCTCCGGCAGCAGGGCTGGCGCGAAGGTGGCGACGCTCGAATAGCCCCATGCCGCCAGCGTGCCGAGCGCCACGAGGCTGTTCATGTCGGGGGTACGGCGCCACAATGCCGGCAATCCGCGTGCCAGGAACACCCGGCCCGGCCCCGCCAGCACCAGACTCGTCAGGACGAACTGGATCAGCCAGCTGCCCTGCATGCCGATCGAGGCCTCGATCGCCATGTGAAAACCCGGGACCATATGCGCGCCCATCGCCAGCACCACCACCGGCAGGGTCAGCGCCGCCGCGATCCAGCTGCGGCGGCTCAGATCCGCCGCCTCCTCGGCCTTGCGATCACGAGGTGCCTCCATGGCAGCCCGATCCTCGGCGTCCCGGGCCGCGTAGCCCGTGGCCTTCACCGCCGCGATCAGTTCCGGCATTCCGGCCGATCCGGCAAAGCGCTCGATCTCGGCCGTTTCGGCCGCGAGGTTGACCCGCGCCGCGATCACCCCCGGCACCGCGGCGAGCGCGCGTTCCACCCGGCCCGAGCAGGAAGCGCAGGACATGCCCTCGACACGCAGCCGCACCGTCTCGCGGCGCACCGGGTAGCCCGCGCGGTCAAGCGCCGCCACCAGTTCCTCCGCCTGACCACCCAGCACCTCGGCCCGCTCCGAGGCGAGGTTCACCCGCGCCTCGGTCACGCCCGGTACGGCGCGCAGGCTGCGCTCCACCCGGCCGACGCAGGAGGCGCAGGACATGTTGTCGATTTGGAATGCGAGCGGTTGGACGGTCATCCGGCGATCCTTTGGTGGGCCGGTCCGACACTTAGGGTTCCAGTCATGGGAAGGTCAAGGCGTGGCCTCGCCTGTCATCGGATAACAGCGGGCCGGACTTGACCCGAGCGCCCCACGCCCCCTCATATCGAATGCACATCTTTCGCAGGAGGCACCGATGGCGACCTACTCGATCCCCGACATGAGCTGCGGCCATTGTCGCGCCGCCGTGGAAACCGCGATGCGCGAGCTCGATCCATCGGCCAGCGTCGCCGTGGATCTGGAGAGCCGCACCGCCGAGATCGCCAGCGCTGCACCGGACGAGGCGGTGCGCGCCAAGCTCGCCGAGGCGGGCTATCCGGCGAAAGCCATCGGCTGAGATATCCGGGCCGGCTGTCGCCGCACGAACATGGCAGCGCGCGGGCCGGGCCGAACGACTGATGAGGACGACCAGATGAGCATCACACGCCGCAGCCTTCTCCTTGCCGGGCTCATGGCGCCGATCGCACGGACTGCGCGCGCCCATGACCGCTCCGCGCTCCTGCCGACCGAGGTGCGGGTCCATCCGGGGCTGATGCCGGGCGACATCTACGTGATCCCCGAGGACTTCCATCTCTACCACATCCGCCGGCCCGGGATCGCGATGCGCTACGGCGTCGGCGTCGGCCGGGCCGGGCTCGAGTTCAAGGGCGCGGCGGTGATCCAGCGCAAGGCGGAATGGCCGTCATGGCGACCGACCGACGACATGATCGGGCGCGAGCCGGAGAAATACGCGCAATACGCCGATGGCGTGCCGGGCGGCCCGGAGAACCCGCTCGGGGCGCGGGCGCTCTATCTCTATCGCAACGGGCGCGACACCTATTACCGCATCCACGGCACCACCGCCCCCGAGACCATCGGCAGCTCGGTCTCGAATGGCTGCATCCGGCTGCGCAACGAGGACGTGATCGCGCTTTACGACGCGGTCGAGATCGGCACCCACGTCACCGTGGTCTAGCCCACCCCCGGCACGTGTTCGACCGCGATGTGGGCGGCCTGCAGCGGTTCGGGCAGCGTCGCGGCGGCACCGGGCACCAGCACCACGACCCGCGCGCCCTCCTGCGCCGCGGCGAGCCCGGCGCTCACCGGATCGTCGGAGACGAGGCGCTCGGCGTCGCGCCGGGCCAGTTCGAGCAGCGCCGGCGGCAGGTCGGGGCCATGCACCACGAGATCGGCCTCCTGCATCCGGCGCACGCCGCGCAGGCTCAGCAGATCCGCCTCGCCGGGCCCGGCACCGACATAGGCCACCGACCCCTCTACCGGGCCGGGGCCTTCGTCGAGCCGCGCCTTGAGCAGTTGCGCGGCGCGGCGTTCGGAGCCCGCCGCATGGGCCGCGCGTACCGGTCCGGAGAACACCCAAACCCAGAAATCGCGCCGCGCCCGGGCCGAGAAACGCTGCCCCACCGCGCCGCGCATTCGACCCGCCAGCGCCGCCAGCGCGCCGAGCCGCGGCTCGAGCATGGTTTCGACGGCGGTCTTGATCTGCCGCCCCAAAACCGGCGCGGTGCCCTCGGTGCCGATCGCGACCACGACCGGATCGCGGTCGACGATCGAGGGGGTGAGCGCGTCGCATAACGCCGGGCGGTCGACCACATTGACCACCGGCGCGCCCAGCGCCTTGGCAAGCGCGTGCAGCGCCCCGTCCGCCCCGGCCGAGCCTGTGGCCACGAAGACCAGCGCCGCGCGCTCGAACAGACCGGCCCGGATCTCTTTGGCATCCTCGAGCCGCACCCGGCCCTCTTGTGCCAGCGCGCGCAGCTCCTCGTCGAATTCGAACCCCGCTACCACGATCTCGGCATCGGTGCGGATCACCAGCCGCGCCTTCTGCGCCGCCTGCTCGCCGCCACCAAGGATCACGATGCGCCGCCCCGTGGTGGCGAGGAACATCGGGAAGGCCTTCATGCCGCGTCCTTTCCGGGCAGCGCGGCGCGGTCGCGGGCCTGCCAGAGCGCCTCGGCCAGCGCCTCGGCCCGCGCCAGCCCCGGCGCGGCGCCCAGCGCCAGAAGCGCCAGCGCAGCGGTACCGGTGACCAGCGCGGTGGCGAAGGCATCGTCGCTCTCGCCTATCCAGAGACGGCGCAGATCCTCGGGTTTGCCGCCCGGATCGGCGAGCCGCCGCGTCTCGTCGCGCAGCGCTTGAGCGGTCAGATCGACCTCTACCCCGCCCAGAAGGCCGAACAGCTCGATTTCCTTCGAGGGGTTCCGCTCAAACTCGCCGCCGGCGCCCTTGAGGATGAGCAGGTTCTCCTGCCCCATCAGCGCGCCCGCATCGGCCTGAAGTCCGCGATATGGGGGATGGAACACGCCTTCGACCTGCGCCCGCGCGCCGAACGGGTTGGCGACCCGAAGCACGGTATTGATGCAAGATCTTAGGCCGAAGACCTCGCGCAGGCGGATCAGCCGGTAGCCGTCGGGAGACCAGGCCTCCAGCGGCACATAGGCGATCGATGCGCTGTCGAGCGCGCGGCCCAGCGCGTCGCCGGTCTCGGCCACGGGAATGCCCAGGCCCGGCAGCGCGTCGCGAATCTCGTGGCGATGCGCGTTCCAGCCATGCAGCGCGACGCGGTGCCCCGCCCCCGCCACCAGCTTGGCGGCGAGCAGGAACCAAGGCAGGCCGCGGGTTCGCCCGGCGGCATAGGAGGGCCAGTCGAGATCGGGGGCGGCCCGGCGCCAGTCCTCGCCGCTCGCCAGCGCGTCGGCGAAGCCCGCGATCTCGGCCGCGTCCTCGCCGCGATAGCGCATGACCATCAGCAGCGCCCCCGCCGCCTCGGGCGCGGCGGTCCCGTCGAGGATCAGCCGCAGCGCCTGCGCCGCCTCCTCGCGGGTCAGGTGACGGCCCCGCCCCGGCCCGCGCGCCACGGCCCCCACGAACGGCGCGAGCGCGTTGGCGTCGCGCGATACGGATGGCTGCGTCATGTCCATGGCCCTTTTCGTCGGAATCACGCCTCAGATTAGGGCGCCAGAGGCGCAGAGGAAGGGCATGGGGTCAATGCGACCCGCACCGCCGGGCCGGGCGGGCTGCGACGCCGGGTCGCTTTTTCGAGCAAGGTGCCGCTGTTATGTGCAGTGTGCGAAACGCCCCTGCATTCAGGAAGATCCCCCATGACCCTTCGCCCCCTCGCCCTTCTTGCCGCCATCGGCCTCGCCGGTGCAGCGCAGGCGCATGACTACGGCAGCGGCGGCCTGACCGTGCTGCATCCCTTCGCCATCGAGACGGCCGAGCGCGCCATAACCGGTGCCGGTTACTTCGCGATCCGCAATGATGGCGACGCCGCCGATGCGCTGATCGCGGTCGAGGCCGATTTTCCGAAGGTCACGCTGCACGAGGCGATCGAGACCGATGGCATGATGACGATGCAGTCGCTGGAGCGCATCGAGATCGCGCCGGGCGAGACGGTGACCCTTGCCCCCGGCCGGGGCGGCCACGTGATGTTCATGGGACTCGAGAACCCGTTCGAGGTCGATGAGCGCTTTGCCGCGACGTTGGTTTTCGAGACGGCGGGGCCGGTCGAGGTCGAGTTCGTGGTCGAGCCGCGCCCCGAGGCGGGCGCCCCCCGTGAGGGCATGGATCACGGCGACACGGATCACGAGGCCATGGATCACGAGGCCATGGATCACGAGGCCATGGGTCACGAAGCCATGGGTCATGGCGAGATGAATCATGGCGATATGGATCACGGCGCCATGACCGGGGGCGACGAGGCACCGGCCGCCGCGCAGTAAGGTCGCGGCCTGGCCGCGTCGCTAGAGGCGTGCGGCCAGGACGTCGAGCATGTCGAGGCAGGCGGCGAGCTGGCGCTCTTCGAGATATTCGTCCGGGCGGTGCGCCTGCGCGATGTCGCCGGGTCCGCACAGCACCGCATCCATGCCCAGCGCCTGCCAGATCCCGGCCTCGGTCCCGAAGGGCACGAGGCCGGGCGTACCGCCGACGATAGCCAGAAGCAGATCGCGCGCGGCATTGGCGGCGCGCGGCTCCAGCCCCGCCACCTCGCCGAATACCTCGGTCTCGATGCCGAGCCCCGGATGGGCGGCCCGCTCCGCCGCCTCATATGCCGCGAGTTGGCGTTTCACGTGCGACGCTTCGGCCGCATCGACCGGGCGCATCTCCCATTCGACCTCCGCCTGCCCAGCGATCACGTTGCGCGCCGTGCCCGCCGCGATCCGCCCGACGCTCATCGTGGCCCATGGCGGATCGAAGACGCCCTCGGGGCGCATCGCCTTCAGCTCCCTCGCCAGTGCCTCGAGGCGAAGCGCGAAACGCGCGGCCGCCTGGGCCGCGTTGATGCCGCGGTCGGGGGCCGAGCCATGGCCGTCGCGCCCGGTGAAACGCGTGGTGTACTCGTGGCAGCCCTTGTGCCCCTCGATCACCCGCATCCGCGTCGGCTCGCCGATGATCGCCATCGCCGGGCGCGGCCCTTCGCGGGCCAAGATTTCGGCCAGCGCCCGCGCACCGAGGCAACCCACCTCCTCGTCATGGGTGAAGACGAGATGCACCGGCGCCCCGCAGGTGGCGAAGCGCGGCGCCATCGCCACGCAGGCTGCGTTGAACCCCTTCATGTCACAGGTGCCGCGCCCGTAGAGCCGCCCCTCCGCCCGCCGAAGCTGGAACGGGTCCGAGGACCATCCCTCCCCGGGCGGTACCACGTCGAGATGACCCGAGAGCATCAGCCCGCCCTCCGCCTGAGGCCCGAAGGACGCCACGAGATTGGCCTTGTCGCCGCTCGCATCGGGAAAGAGCGATACCCGCGCCCCCTGCCCGACCAGCCGCTCCGCCAGCAATTCGGCCAAGGCGCGGTTGGGCCGGTCCGAGACGGTCGGATGTGCCACCATCTCGGACAGGAGTGCGATCGCCTGTTCGAATACGCTCATGGCTTCACGAAGAGCTTGCGATCGAGATCGCACAGCGTTTCGGCGGGACCGCTGTCGCGGATCAGGATCGTCTCGGTGGTCTCCAGCCCCCAGCCCTCCATCCAGATGCCCGGCATGAAATGAAAGGTCATGCCCGGCTCCAGCACCGTCAGGTCGCCCTTGCGCAGGCTCGCGGTCCGCTCGCCCCAATCGGGCGGGTAGCTCAGCCCCACCGGATAGCCGCATCGGTTCGGCCGATGGATGCCGATGCGCCGCAGCGGCGCATGCAGCGCCGCGGCGATGTCCTGCGTGGTGTTGCCGGGCCGCGCCGCCTCCAACCCGGCTTCCAGCCCCTCGGTCAGCGCCGCGGCGGCGCGGGCCATATCGGGGGGCGGCTCGCCGAGATGGACCGTGCGGCACAGCGGCGCGTGGTAACGGCGGACGCAGCCCGACAGTTCGAAGAAGGTCGCCTCGCCGCGCCGCATCTCCTCGCCGTTCCATGTCAGGTGCGGCGCGCTGGCATCGGCGCCGGACGGCATCAGCGGCACGATGGCGGCGTAATCGCCCCAATCCTCGCCGACCCCGCGCACGGCGGCGCGCATCACCTCGCCCACAAGCTCGTTCTTGCGGCGCCCCGGTTCGGCCAGGTCGATAGCCAGCCGGGCGATAGTCTCGGAAATTCGCGCCGCGCGCCGCATCAGCGCGATCTCGGGGGCCGACTTCACCAGCCGCCGCCAGTTCACCAGCGCCGTGGCATCAACGAATTCCGCTTCGGGCAGGCCGGTCTCCAGCACCGCATGAGCGCGGGCGGAGTAGTAGTAGTTGTCCATCTCGACGCCGATCCGCACGCCCCCATGACCCATGCCGATCAGCCGCGCGGCAAGATCCTGCATCGGATGGCGCGTGGCCGACTGCACGTAGCGGTCGTCATAGCCGAGAATGCAGGCCTCGCTCATCCAGACGGTGCGCAGCGCCCCGGCGGTGTCCTGCATCCGGCCCCACCAGCAGGGCTCTCCGTCGAGCGGCAGGATCACGCCCTGATGCACGTAAAACGACCATCCGTCATAACCAGTGAGCCAGTTCTGATTCGACGGGTCAGTGACGAAGAGCACGTCGATGCCTGCCTCCGCCATGGCACGGCGGGTCGCGGTAAGGCGGCGCTCGTATTCGGCTCGCTCGAACGGGGCGGCGTGGGGTCCCATGAATCTCTCCTCTGAACCCGACCAGCCGATCCCGGGCCATGACCATGGGTCAATTCCGATGGCGGCGGAAACTGTCCGAAAAGCGACCTTCCCACGCATCGAAGCGAGTCGATCCCCTTACCGATCGGCGGCATTTCGCCGGTTCCATTTCGGTGCAGAGAGCGCTTGGGCGCATCCCGAAAATCGACCTATTCTAAAGTAGTGGTACATGAGTGGCGGTGCATATGAGTCAGAGCTGCGTGACGGAACTCCACCGCTGCGGCGCGGGGATCAAGGACGAGGCGCTCGCGGCAGCGCTCGATCTTTTGCCATCGCCGACCTGGGTGGCCGATCCGGTCTGTGGCGGGATTCACTTCAACCGCGCCTGGCTCGAATTCCGCGGCCGCTCCCTGTCGCAGGAAGTGGGCCGGGGTTGGTTCACGGGCATCCATGATGAGGATCACGACAAGCTCGACACCTACAGGATCGCGCTGTCGGCGGGACGGCCCTACCAAGTGGAATACCGGCTTCGCCGGCATGACGGCGCCTGGCGCTGGATGCTAGATACTGGCGCACCGCGCTTCGCTCCGGATGGCGAACTGATCGGGTTCATCGGCAGCTGTGTCGATATCACGGCCCGCCGCGAGGCCGAAATCACCCTCGCCGAGAACGAGGCTCGGCTGCGCAGCGTCACGGAGAATTTCCCGGGCTACATCTTCCAGCGGATCGTGCATCCCGGCGGACGGGCCGAATACCCGCTCTTCAGCCGTGCCGGCGAACGGGACAAGGGCGGCGCGGTCCGTTTCGGCGCCGAGGCGCTGGGCCAGATGATCCACCCCGAGGATCTGCCTGCGATGCAGGCGCGCTATGCCGAGGCCGTGAGCACCATGAGCCGGCTGGACTGCGAGGGGCGTCTGGTGCTGCCCGACGGCGAAGGCCGCTGGATCCGCTCCCTCTCGCAGCCGCGCCCGCGCGCGGATGGCGCGCTGATCTGGGACGGGGTGATGCTCGACATCACCGAGCAGCGCGAGCGCGAAGCCGCGCTCGAACGCTCGGCCATGATGCTGGGAATGAGCATCGAGATCGCGGCGATCGGCACATGGGAGTTCGACCCGGAGACCGGCCTGATCGCAGCCTCGGCCCGCGCGCAGGCGATGTTCCAGCTGCCGGAAAACGAGTTCCCGCGCCCGTTCGAAGACTATCTCGACCGGGTCCACCCGGAGGATCGCGCCGCGGTGTACGAGGGCATGCGCGACGCCCGTGTCGAGGGCGCCGAAATGGCGCAGGTCTACCGCCTTGCGGCGCCCGATGGTCCGCAACGCTGGGTCAGCATGCGCGGCCGAATGGTCCGGCTCGCCGATGGCAGCCGACGGCTCATCGGCGCCATCACCGACATCACCGAGACCAAGCGCCACGAGGCCGAGCGCGAGGCGGCGCTGACGCATCGCCAGACGCTGCTGTCCGAGCTGAATCACCGGATGAAGAACAACCTGCACCTGATCCTGTCGATGCTGCGGCTGGAGGCGGGCCGCTTCCAGGGCCCGGCCTCCTTTGCTGCGGCGATCGAGCGGATCGAGGCGGTGGCGGCGCTGCACGCGCAGCTCGGCTTTTCCGAGGGCGCCGGGCGCGTCAGCTTCTGTGGCTATCTTGAGGGTCTCGCGGCCAAGCTGCGCCGCTCCCTGCTGGAAGGCACCGGCATTCGGCTCGACTGCACCGCCGAGCCCCTCGATCTCGATCTCGACCTCGCCGTGCCGCTTGGCATCGTCATCAACGAGCTGGTCACCAACGCCATCAAGCACGCCTTCCCGCAAGGCGCGGGCCTGATCCGCCTCGGGCTGACCCGCAAGGCGGATGGCGGGCTTCTGGTGGTGGTCGAGGATGACGGGTACGGCCCCGAACGGGCCGCGCCCGACACGCCCGAGACGACGTCGTGCCCCGCTTCCGGATCGGGCATGGGATCGCGGCTCGTGGCCGGGCTATGCGCGCAGATCGGGGCCCGGATCGAGAGCCATAGCCTGCCCGGAATGAGGCATGAGATCCACTTGCCGCCGCAGGGCTGACCAGACTTGGCCAAGAGCCGCCAACGCATGGCTGGTAGACCGACAAGCGCATTGCAACCCGCGCCCGGCTGCCTCATGGGAAGACGAAACGCGCAGGGCGATTCCCGTTGCGCCCCAAACGCCTAAAAGACCAGCCATGCCCGATTTCCCGACGACTTCACCGCGCTTCGACCGCCGGAGCCTGCTGCGCGCCATCGGCGCCTCGGCCACGCTTCTGGCCGGCCTCGGCGGTGCCGCGCCGCTCCGTGCCCAGACCGACCGCCCGAGGGTGATCCCCCCGGCCGAAGAGGACATGCCAACTCCCTTCGACTTCGAGATGCTGACCGCAGAGATGCGGGCCCTCGCCGCCGAGGCCCCCGCCCCGGTGGAGCGCCCTGCCCTGCCCTTGGGCCTGCTGGGTTACGACGACTATCGCCTCATCGCCTTCAAGCCCGAGAACGCGCGCTGGCGCGGCGCCGAGACGCCGTTCCGGCTGCACGCCTTCCACATGGGCTGGCTGTTCGAAGAGCCGGTGCGGCTCTACCAGCTGCGCGACGGCATGGCCCGACCGATGCGCTTTGACACGCAGGATTTCGATTATCACGGTCGCCTCTCCGAGAAGGCCGAGAAGATCGCCGAGCTTCCGGGTGTCGCGGGTTTCCGGCTCAACGCGCCCCTGAACCGGCCCGATCGCGATGACGAGCTGGTGGCTTTTCTCGGCGCCAGCTACTTCCGGGCACTGGGCCGGGACAGCCGTTACGGGCTGAGCGCGCGCGGCGTCGCCATCGACACCGCCACCTCGCGCGCCGAGGAGTTCCCGCGCTTCAGCCGGTTCTGGCTGGAGCCGGGCGACCGGCAGGTGACGATCTATGCCGCACTCGAGGGCGAGACGCTGACCGGAGCCTACCGCCTCGTGGTGACGCCCGGGCAGGACACCGAGATCGAGGTGACAGCGCGGCTGTTCTTCCGCCGCAGCCCGGAGCAGCTCGGCGTCGCGCCGCTGACCTCGATGTTCCTGTTTTCCGAAAAGAACCGGGCCAAGTTCGACGATTACCGCCCTGCCGTGCATGACAGCGACGGGCTGAGGATCGAGCGGCGCGACGGCGACGTGCTGTGGCGCCCGCTCAACAACCCGCCGCGCCTCGCCTCGTCCTATTTCGGCGAGGAAAGCCCGCGCGCCTTCGGCCTGTACCAGCGCGACCGCGATTTCGAGAACTATCAGGATAGCGGCGCGCGTTACGAGCGGCGCCCCTCGCTCCGGGTCGAGCCGATCGGCGACTGGGGCCGCGGCGCGGTCCGGCTCGTCGAGATTCCGACCGATCTCGAGGCAAACGACAACATCGTCGCCTTCTGGGTGCCCGAAGGCAAAATTGCCGCAGGCGATGAGCGCGAGTTCGCCTACCGTCTGCGCTGGGGCGATCTGTCCGCCGGCACCGGCTCCGAGACTGCCCATGTGGCCGAAACACGGGCCGGGGCGGGTGGCGTCTCGGGTGTCGAAAGCGTGGCTGACACCCGGAAATTCGTCATTGATCTCAAGGGCGGCGCTCTGGAACGCCTTTCGGCCGAGGCCGAGGTCGAACTCAAGGCCGAGGCGCATGGCGGCGAGATCCTGTCGCAGACGCTGGAGCGGATCGAGGCCAGCGGTCAGTGGCGCGCGGTGCTTGATGTCTCCGCCCCGCCCGACGCTACGGTCGAACTGACCGCGCATGTGGCCGGCTTCGGCCGCAAGCTCTCGGAAACCTGGCTTTATCAGTGGATCAACGCCTGATGTTCGACCGGACCCTTTCGCTGCCCGACCTCGACACCGCCCGCCTCGAAGCGGAGGCCGCGGAGCGCGGCGCGCTGCCCGACGCCCCGCTGGCCATGCCGCGCCAGCAGCTGGAGCGGACGGCGACGCCCGCCCTGCTGGCCCGCCTACGGGCACTTTTGGCACCGCGTCTGGACGCCTGACATGTCCCCGACAGGCCCGATGCGGGCACGGGTCGCGGCGCTGGGCGCGAGCCTTGCGCTCGCGGCCGGTGCCTTCACCCTGTTCTTCGCCCAGCGCCAGACCGGCGGGCTCTGGGTCGAGTTCGCGCGCAGCCTGCTGATCCTGATGGCCACCTTCTGGCTGAGTTGGGGCGCGGCGCAGGCCGCGCTTGGCCTGTGGCCGGGCCGCGCGCGTCCGCCACGCCGTGCCGAGCCGCAGGGACGCTGCGCGATCCTCGTGCCGGTGCACGAAGAGGACCCGCGCGCGACCTTCTCGCGCATCGCCGCGATGGACGCGGCGCTGGCCCGGACGCCGCAGGCCGGGCTGTTCGATTTCGCGATCCTGTCCGACACCCGCTCGGCGCAGGGCGCGGCGCGCGAGGCGGCGTGGTATCTCGCGCTACTGCGCGCACGAGATGCCGAAGGGCGCATCTTCTATCGCCGCCGGACCTCCAATGCCGGTCGCAAGGCGGGCAACATCGAGGATTTCATCAAGGGCTCGGGCGCGGCCTACGAGTATGCGCTGATCCTCGACGCCGACAGCCTGATGTCGGCCGAAACCATCATCGAGATGGCGCGCCGCATGGCGGGCGAGCCACGGCTCGGGCTCTTGCAGAGCCTTCCGGGGGTGATCCGCGCCGGCTCGATCTTCGGGCGAGCGATGCAGTTCTCGGCGGCGCTGCATTCGCCGATCTTCGCGCGCGGCGTGGCGCGGCTGCAGGGCGAGACCGGGCCGTTCTGGGGCCACAACGCGATGGTGAGGATGCGCGCCTTCGCGGAGAGCTGCGCGCTGCCCGACCTCGCCGGGCCGCCGCCCTTCGGCGGTCACATCCTGAGCCACGACTATGTCGAGGCGGCGCTCTTGGCGCGGGCGGGCTGGATCGTGCGGCTCGACGAGGATCTCGCGGGCTCCTACGAGGAAGGGCCCGAGAACATCCTCGCCCATGCCAAGCGCGATCGCCGCTGGTGCCAGGGCAACCTGCAGCACGCGCGGCTGCTGGCCGCGCCGGGGCTCCGCCCTTGGAGCCGCTTCGTGTTCCTGCAGGGCATTCTCGCCTATGTCTCGTCGCTGTTCTGGCTGGGCTTCCTCGCCACGACGATCATCGCCCCGGCACTGCGGGTCGAGCCGGATTACTTCCCGCTCCCCGGCTGGTCCTTTCCGGTGCTGCCGCCCAACGAGACCACCCGCACCGCCGGGCTGATCATCGGCGTGCTCGGGCTGTTGATCCTGCCCAAGCTGATGATCGCGGTGCAGGCGATCCGTTCGGGCCGCGCGGTGGGCTTCGGCGGGTCGGTGCGCCTCATGGCCTCGACGCTGGCCGAGATCGCGCTGTCGAGCGTCACCGCGCCGATCTTCCTGATGTTCCAGACCCGCTCGGTGCTGCAGGTGCTATCGGGCCGCGATGGTGGTTGGCCGGCCTCGGCGCGTGGCGAGGGCCGGCTGGGCCTCGTCGAGAGCTGGCAGGCGAGCCGCTGGATCTCGGTCGCGGGCCTCGCCGGTCTGGCCGCCACCTGGCGGCTGTCGCCCGAGCTGGTGGGCTGGCTGATCCCGGTCGCAGGCCCGATGATCGCGGCACCGCTGGTAATCTGGGCCACCTCCCTACCCTGCCGCGCGCTGTTCGCGGTGCCGTCTGAAACCCGACCGGACCCGATCCTCGGCCAGCAGGACGAGGTTCTCGCGGCCTGGGCCCCGCTGAGCGACAACGAGGCCGCCCACCCCCGGCAGGAGCCGCAACATGCCTGAGCAAACCGTCTCGATCCCGGTGGCGCGCCAGCTGCCGAAACCCCGGGACCCCCGGCTCGACGTGCTGCGCGGGCTGGCGCTGGTGATGATCTTCATCAACCACGTGCCGGGCAATTTCTGGGAAGACTGGACCAGCCGCAATTTCGGCTTTTCCGATGCCGCCGAGGGCTTCGTGCTGATGGCGGGGATCTCGGCCGGTCTGGCCTATTCGGCGGGCTTCCGGGTCCGCTGGCCGTGGCAGGGCGTGGCCAAGATCTGGCGCCGGGCCTGGACGCTCTATCTCGTGCACCTGCTGATCACCTTTTCCGCGCTGGCGATCGCGGCGGCGCTCGCGCGTTTCGCCGACATGCCCGCCATGCTGTGGAAGCACGGCATGGGCCTGCTGTTCCGTGATCCGCTGGGCTTTCTGATCGGTGTGCCGACGCTCGGCTTCCAGATCGGCTATGCCAACATCCTGCCGCTCTATTTCGTGCTGCTGATGGCGGCGCCGCTGGTGCTTTGGGCGGCGGTGCGGCGACCGCTCTGGACCCTCGCGGTCTCGGCGCTCTTGTGGATGGCGGCGGCGCATTTCCGGCTGACGCTGCCCAACTACCCCACGGGCGGCTGGCAGTTCAGCCCGCCGGCCTGGCAGCTGCTGTTCGTGCTGGGCCTCGTCACCGGCATCATGGCCAAGCAGGGCCGCAGGCTCGTGCCCGCGCGGCGCTGGATCATGGGGGTGGCCGTGGCCTTTCTGGTGCTTTCGCTGGCCTGGATGAACCTGCCGGGCTTCGGCAAGACCGGCAATCACCTGCTCTGGATGGCGAACCAGCAGGGCGTGCCGGGCTTCATGACCAGCTTCAGCAAGCCATATCTGAACCTGCCGCGGCTGCTGCACCTGCTGGCGCTGTTCTACGTGCTGGCATCATGGGGCGCGGTGCGCCGCGCCTGCGCTTCGCGGCTTGCGGCCCCCTTCGCGCTTCTGGGGCGGCAGGCGCTGCCGGTCTTTGCACTGGGCTCGATCACCATCTACCTGATCCAGGGCATCAAGACCGAGACCGGCGAGAACTTCGCGCTCGACACGATGATGCTCGGCACCGGTCTGGCGCTGCAATTCGCCTTCGCCGCCGCGCGGCAATACTGGCCCGCCGATCGCGATGCCGCGGCGCGGGCCGCAGCTGCCCCGCCCGCACCGAAAAAGGCGCTCGCCGCCTAGAAGTCGAGCCCGAGATCGAGCGTGCGCGCCGAATGGGTCAGCGCGCCGGAAGAGACGTAGTCGACCCCGGTGGCGCAGACCTCGGCCACCCGTTCGCGCCGCATATTGCCCGAGGCTTCGGTCACGAGGCGCCCGCCGACCATTTCGACGGCGCGGGCGAGATCGGGCGTCGACATGTTGTCGAGCAGCACGACATCGGCGCCGCCGACTTCGAGCACCTCGGCGAGTTGATCCAGCGTATCGACCTCGATCTCGATCTTGAGCATGTGCGAGGCCGAGGCCGTCCCGGCCTGCAGAACAGCGCGGATGCCGCCCGCCGCCGCGATGTGGTTGTCCTTGATCAGGATCGCGTCCGACAGGCCGTAGCGGTGATTGAAGCCGCCGCCATGCAGCACCGCGAGCTTCTCGGCGGCGCGTAGGCCGGGCGTGGTCTTGCGGGTGCAGGTGACGCGGGTGGCGGTGCCGGCCGTCTCCTTCACGAAACCGGCGGTCAGCGTGGCGATGCCCGAGAGCCGCCCGGCGAAGTTGAGCGCGACACGCTCGGCCGAGAGGATCGAGGCGGCCGAGCCCTCGATCTCCATCAGCGTGTCGCCGGGGGCGCAGGCGGCACCGTCGGCGAGGCGCGTGGTAACCCGCAGCGCCGGGTCGACGAGGCGAAAGGCGATGGCCGCGATCTGCATGCCAGAGACCACGCCCGCCTCTCGCGCATTGATCCGCGCGGCATAGGTCGTGTCGGCCGGGATCACCGCGCGGGTGGTGACGTCGCCATAGGCGCCCAGATCCTCGTGCAGCGCATGGCGCACCATCGGCTCGAGCAACAGGTCGGGGATCAGGGTCATGCGGTCTCCGTGGCCGCGCATCCGGCGCGGATCTTCAAGGCATCTTCGAGTGTCAGGCGGCTGCGATGCGCCTGCGCGGGGTCGGTCTCGGGGAAATCGGTGCGGCAATGGCCGCCCCGGCTTTCGCGGCGCAGCAGGGCCGCGACGGCGATTAGCGTGGCGGTCGCGGTCATGGTGCGGAACGCAGGCGCGGGTTCGGCAACCTCCAGCGCGGCGATGCCCGCGAGCGCGCGGCGCAGCCCCGGCCCGTCTCGCAGCACCGCGACATGGTCGGTCATCAGGCGGCGCAAAGCGGCCACGTTTTCGGGTGCAGGACGGTGGCCGCCGGGGCCGAAGGCCACGGCGATCTCGGGCGTGGTGACGGGCATGCCTGTCTCGCCCATGATGTCCTCGGCGCAGCGGCGTGCGAAAACGAGCGCCTCCAGGAGCCCGTTCGAGGCGAGGCGGTTCGCCCCGTGCAAACCGGTCGAAGCCGCTTCGCCGCAGGCCCAGAGGCCTTCGAGACTGCTGCGTCCCCGCGCGTCGGTCTCGACGCCGCCCATGTGGTAATGCGCGGCGGCCGCGACCGGAATGGTCCCCGCGACTGGGTCGATCCCAGCCCGCGCACAGGCCTCGGCCACCGCCGGAAACTTCTCGACCACGTTCGCGCCTAGGGCGGCGCGGGTGTCGAGGGCCGGGTTGCGGCCCGCCTGCCGCTCGGCGAAGACGGCGCGGGCGACGATATCGCGCGGCGCCAGTTCGGCATCGGGATGCAGCGCCGACATGAAACGCTGGCCCGCGTCGTTGACCAGCCACGCCCCCTCGCCGCGCAGCGCCTCGGTGGCGAGCGGCAGCGGGTCCTCGCCCGTCGAGATGGCGGTGGGGTGGAACTGCACGAACTCGGCATCGGCGATCATGGCGCCCGCGCGCGCCGCGGCGCCGATCACCTGACCCCGGATGCGGGGCGGGTTGGTCGTGTGCAGCCACAGCCCGCCCGAGCCACCGCCCGCGAGTAGCACGGCGGGGGCCTCGATGGTCACCGGGGCCGATCCCTCCACGGCCTCGATCTCGACCCCCGTGACACGGCCGCCGGAGGTCGCGATGCCGGTGAGCAGCGCGCCGGGCAGAACCTGCACCGACGGCGTGCGCGCCAGCGCGGCGATCAACGTGTCCATGATCTGCCGACCGGCCTGATCGCCCTTGACCCGCACCACCCGCGCCGCCCCATGCGCCGCCTCGCGCGAGAGCACGTAGCCGCCTTGCGCATCGCGGTCGAAGGGCGTGCCGAGACCGGTCAGCTCGTGGATATGCTCGCGCGCCGCCCGCGTGACCAGATCGGCGATGGCGGCGTCGACAGTGCCCGCGCCCGCCGCCACCGTGTCGGCGGCATGGGCCTCGGGGCTGTCGGCGGCGTCCATGGCGGCGGCGACGCCGCCCTGCGCCCAGGCGCTGCTCGCGCCCTGCCCCGGCGGCTCCGGCGCGATCATCAATACCGGGCGCGGCGCCAGAGCGAGGGCGGCGGAAATCGCGCCGAGGCCGGCACCGATGATGACGACGCGCTCGGTGCGCAGGCGGGTCATCGTCAAGATCAGGCCTTGGCCAGGCTGCGCGACAGCTCGATCATCCGCTCCACGGCGCGGCGCGCCGGCACCGCGACCTCTTCGGGGACGACCACCTCGGGCGACAGGGTGTGCAGCGACCACAGCACCTTTTCGAGGCTGATCATCTTCATGTAGGGGCACATGTTGCACGGCTTCTGGAAGGCCACGTCCGGAAAGGCGTCGGTGATGTTCGAGGCCATCGAGCATTCGGTGACCAGAAGCGCCTTCTTCGGGCGCTCGCGGTCGATCCAGTCGATGATGCCGCTGGTAGAGCCGGTGAAATCCGCCTCCGCCGTCACCTCTGTCGTGCATTCGGGATGCGCGATGATCTTCACCTCCGGGTCGGCGGCGCGGTAGGCGCGCATCTCTTCGGCGGTGTACTGCTCGTGGACGATGCAGCTGCCCTCCCACCAGACGATGCGCTTGGTGGACTGCTTGGCCACGTTGCGCGCGAGGTGCTGGTCGGGGGTCATGATGACCGTGTCGCTCTCCATCGCCTCGACGATCTGCAACGCGTTGGCCGAGGTGCAGCAGATGTCCGAGGCAGCCTTCACCTCGGCGGTGGTATTGACGTAGCTCACCACCGGCGCGCCCGGGTATTGGCAACGCATCTCGGCGATGCCCTCGGCGGTGATGCTCTCGGCCAGCGAACAGCCAGCCTCCATGTCGGGCATCAGCACGGTCTTGGCCGGGTTCAGGATCTTCGAGGTCTCGGCCATGAAGTGCACGCCGCATTGCACGATCACCTGCGCCTCGACCTTCGTGGCCTCGATCGCCAGTTGCAGGCTGTCGCCGACTACATCGGCGATGCCGTGATAGATCTCGGGCGTCATGTAGTTGTGCGCGAGGATCACCGCGTCGCGCTCGCGCTTGAGCTTGTTGATCGCTTCGACATAGGGGGCGTGCATGGCCCAGTCGACCGGGCTCAGCACCTTGTCCATGCGGGCATAGAGATCGGCCTGGCGCTCCGCCGCCTCCACCGATGGCGCGAGATCGTAATGCCGCGCGAGTTCCTCGCGCATGATGCGTGTCTCGAACATGTGCCTCACCTTGCGTCAGTCGATGGGGTTGGCACATACAGTGCCCGGCGAAGAAGTTCCAGATCGCGCGTTCAGGACCACAGGCCGAAGCCCACCGCCCAGAGCGTCAGCAGCACGCCGGTGACCAGCGCGTAAGCGCCGTTCCACTTCAGCCCGACATGCAGCGCGCTCTTGCCGGCGAAATTGCCGGTGAGCAGCGTCGTCGCGGTGAAGGGCGAGGTGATCCCCGAGATCGCCCAGCCGGCGGTGATCGCGATGAACAGCGCCACCGGGTTCACCCCCATCGCTTCGGGGGACGGCAGCAGCGGGAACAGCAGCGTCACGGCGAGGATCGGGTTCATGCCGACCTGACCGGTCACGGGGATGAACCAGACCAACAGGCCAAGGATCAACGGCCCGGGCAGCGCCTCGATCAGCGGCGCGAACTCGGCTACATGCGGCGCCAGCAGCCCCGCCCCCGCGGTGCCGATATATCCCGCCATCATCAGCAACGTCAGCTCGGGCCGGTAGCGCGGCAGCTCGCACGCGGTGTAGCGGCCCGCCCGCGCGAGCGCCCCGCGCGGGCCCTCCTGCAACAGCACCCAGCCCAGCGCCAGAAGCGGCACCACCAGAAGCACCGCGCCGACCACCCGCACCTCGAAGGCCACGTGCAGGAGCCAGACCGGCAGACCGAGCAGCGCCAGAAGCAGCACCAGCGGCAGCACCGCCTTTGGGCCTCCCTCGGGCGCGTGGCGCACCGGGGTGCGCGAGAGCTTCGGCTTGAAGATCTGGTCCATCGCCCATCCGGTGCCGGCGACGATCAGCCCGGTCACCATCGCGGGCAGCACCGTGGATTTATAGGGCGCACCGGGCAGCAGCGCGCCGGTGATCGCGACCGAGAAGGAGAGCGGCGACCATGGCAGCACCGACACGAAGCCGCGCTGGATCGCCAGCAGCATCCGCCGGGTGCGGTGAAACCGGATCTCGGGGTCCGGCTCGCGCTCGGAACTGGCGACCGAGAGGCTGCCCAGAAGCGCGATCGAGCCGTAATTGAGCAGCACCGAGAAGGCCTGACCGCCCAGGGTCAGGGCGAGGTAACGCCGCCCCGGCGGCTGCGCCGCCAGATACTGGCCACAGGCCCGGATCGCGGGCGAGGTCTCGGCCGCCGAGCGCAGCGTGGCGAGCGCCACGAAGAAGGCGCCGATGAAGGCCGCGGAGCCGAAACCGGCCAGAACCCGCGCGGTCCAGTCGCCGCCCTGCGCCCAGAGCGCCGCCGTGACGAGAAGCGCCACCACCACGAAGCCCAGCCGCCGCCCGCGTAGCCGCCATGCCAGCAGGGCCACGACGACCGGAACCAGCAATGCCGCGGCGAGGCCCGCCCCGGTCGCGGGAGCCCAATCCTTGAGCGTGACGCAGACGGTCAGCGCCACCAGCGCCATGCCGAGCAGAGGCTCGGGCCGCATGGCGGCAGGCGGCGCGTCGTGCACGGCGCGGGCGGGACGCACCGCGCGCCGCGCGGGAAAGCGGAACTGGAAGGCCATGAATCGGGGTCCGGAATTGCTCGCGCGACCATGGCCCCCCGCGCAGGCGCCCGCAAGACGGGCCGCGCCGCCGGGCGGGGGCCCTCATTGCCGGTCGGATCGTCTCGTTTCCGCCGGGTCAGAGGAACGGGGGGTCTTGCCTGACGCGTCCCTCTGGGACAGGCTGCCGTCACAACGCATCGGCCAACCGGCGAAACATGTGCCGGAGAAGGTCGGGCTGACAGGGAGAACGACATGAAGATGAAGACATGGCTCGCCGCCGGCGCCGCCACCCTCGCGCTTGCGGGCGCCGCCCAGGCGCAGAACCTCGTCTATTGCTCGGAAGGCAGCCCCGAGGGCTTCGACCCGGCGCTCTACACCTCCGGCACCACTTTCGACGCCTCGTCGCACACGGTCTACAACCAGCTGGTCGAGTTCAAGACCGGCACCACCGAAGTGGTCCCGGGCCTCGCCGAGAGCTGGGAGGTGTCCGAGGACGGCACCGAGATCACCTTCAAGCTGCGCCAGGGCGTGAAATTCCACTCGAACGACCAGTTCACCCCGTCGCGTGACTTCAACGCCGACGACGTGATCTTCTCCTTCGATCGCCAGGGCAAGGACGACCACCCGTTCCACATGGCCTCGGGCGGCACCTGGGAATACTATCAGGGCATGTCGATGCCCGACCTGATCGAGAGCATCGAGAAGGTCGACGACTACACCGTCAAGTTCAAGCTGACCCGCCCCGAGGCGCCCTTCGTCGCCAACATGGCGATGGACTTCGCCTCGATCCTCTCGGCCGAGTATGCCGATGCGGTCGCGGACAACCCGGAGATGCTGAACCAGCAGCCGATCGGCACCGGCCCGTTCGAGTTCGTGGCCTACCAGAAGGACGCGGTGATCCGCTACGAGCGCTTCGACGACTACTGGGGCGAGCCCGCCAAGGTCGAGAACCTGATCTTCGCGATCACCCCCGACGCCAGCGTGCGCTACCAGAAGCTGCAGGCGGGCGAGTGCCACGTCATGCCCTATCCGAACCCCGCCGACATCGCCGCGATGAAGGAGGCCGAGGGCATCGAGGTGATGGAGCAGGAAGGCCTGAACGTCGGCTACCTCGCCTACAACACCCAGCAGGCGCCGTTCGACCAGCCCGAGGTGCGCAAGGCGCTCAACATGGCGATCGACAAGCAGGCCATCCTCGACGTGGTGTTCCAGGGCTCCGGCAAGGTCGCCAAGAACCCGATCCCGCCGACCATGTGGTCCTACAACGACGCGGTCGAGGACGATCCCTACGATCCCGAGGCCGCCAAGCAGATGCTGGAAGAAGCCGGCGTCAGCGATCTGAGCATGAAGATCTGGGCGATGCCGGTGCAGCGCCCCTACAACCCGAACGCCCGGCGCATGGCCGAACTGATCCAGGAAGACATGTCCGAGATCGGCGTCGACGTGGAGATTGTCTCCTACGAGTGGGGCGAGTATCTCGAGCGCTCGAAGGACGTCGAGCGCGACGGTGCCGTGCTGCTCGGCTGGACCGGCGACAACGGCGATCCGGACAACTTCCTCGCCGTGCTGCTGGGCTGTGACGGCGTCGGTGGCTCGAACCGGGCGCAGTGGTGCAACGAGGAGTTCGAGGCGCTGATCCAGGAAGCCAAGACCAAATCCACCCAGGAAGAGCGCGCCGCGCTCTACGAGGAGGCGCAGATGGTCTTCAAGGAGCAGGCGCCTTGGGCCACCATCGCCCATTCGGTCGTCTCGATGCCGATGCGCGAAGAGGTCGAGGGCTACGTGGTGCACCCGCTGGGCGGCCACCTGTTCGACAACGTCTCGATCGCCGAATAAACCGCGCGACAGCGCAACTGGGGTCCGGGGCCGTCATGGCCCCGGACCTTTCGCATATCCGGGGCATGGCGCTTGACCGTCGCGTCACCGGGGGCGCAGGCTCGGGTCACGACCCGGCGTCAGGCGTCACGAAAACTCGACAAGTCCGTGAACTCTGTGATACGTGGCGCGCTTCAAGGGCGGAACCGACGGTTTCGCCGCCGACCGAGACCCCGATTGCCCGATCACCCGCAACAGGAGACCCGAACCGGCATGGTCACCCTCGATTCCCACGGCACCGCCGCGTCCGCGCGGTCCGGCCCCGACATGGCGGGCCTCTGAGATGCTGCGCTACGTGCTGTCGCGCTTTGCGACCTTCCTGCCGACCTTCATCGGCGTCACCCTCATCTCCTTCGCCTTCATCCGCGTTCTGCCCGGCGATCCGATCATCGTCATGGCGGGCGAGCGCGGCATGACGCAGGAACGCTATGACGAGCTGGTCGTGCAGTTCGGATTCGACCGCCCGATCCTCGCGCAGTACTGGGATTACCTGACCGGCGTGTTGCAGGGCGATCTCGGCAACAGCTACGTCACCAAGCGCCCGGTCTGGGACGAGTTCTTCGCCCTGTTCCCTGCGACGCTCGAGCTGTCGATCTGCGCGATGATTTTCGCGGTGGCGCTGGGCCTTCCTGCGGGCGTGATCGCCGCGATGAACCGCGGCAAGTTCTTTGACCGGACGCTGATGTCCACCGCGCTGGTGGGCTACTCGATGCCGATCTTCTGGTGGGCCTTGCTGCTGATCATCGTCTTCTCGGGCAATCTGGGCTGGACCCCGGTCTCGGGCCGGATCGACCTGCTCTATTACTTCGATGACGTCACCGGCTTCATGCTGATCGACAGCCTGATCTCGGGCCAGGACGGGGCCTTTACCTCTGCCGTTCGGCACCTGATCCTGCCGACCATCGTGCTCGGGACCATCCCGCTCGCGGTAATCGCGCGCCAGACCCGCTCGGCGATGCTCGAGGTGCTGGGTGAAGATTACATCCGCACGGCGCGGGCCAAGGGCCTGCCGCCGGGCCGGATCAACGGTCTGCACGCGCTCCGCAACGCGCTGATCCCGGTGATCACCGTGATCGGCCTCTCGGTCGGCACGCTGCTCGCCGGTGCGATCCTGACCGAGACGATCTTCTCCTGGCCAGGCATCGGCAAGTGGATGGTCGATTCGATCTTCCGCCGCGACTACCCGGTCGTGCAGGGCGGCCTGCTGCTCATCGCCGTGATGGTGATGGTGGTGAACCTGACCGTCGATCTGCTCTACGGCCTCATCAACCCCAAGATCAGGAAGCGCTGATGGACCACGCACTCTCTAAAGAGGTGGAAACCCAGGTCGAAGAGCGCCCCGGTCGGCTGCGCGAGTTCTGGTTCTACTTCCGTGAAAACCGCGGCGCCGTGTTCGGCTTCTGGGTCTTCGTCGCCTTCGTGATCGTCGCGGCCACCGCGCCGTGGATCGCGCCGCACGACCCGACGCAGCAGTTCCGCGAATTCGCGCTGATCCCGCCCGTGTGGCAGGAGGGCGGCAATTGGAGCTTCCCGCTGGGCACCGACCCGCTGGGCCGTGACATGCTCTCGCGGCTGCTGAACGGCGCGCGCTACTCGTTCTTCGTGGGCATCGTAGTGGTCGTGGTTGCCGCCTCCGGCGGCATCCTGCTGGGCCTTCTGGCAGGCTTCTCGCCGAAATGGCTCGACGCGCTGATCATGCGCCTGATGGATATCATCCTCGCCTTCCCGTCGCTGTTGCTGGCGCTGGTGCTGGTGGCAATCCTCGGGCCGTCGCTCACCAACGCGATGATCGCCATCGCGATCGTGCTGCAGCCGCATTACGTGCGCCTGACCCGTGCCAGCGTGATCGGCGAGCTGGGCAAGGACTACGTCACCTCGGCCCGCGTCGCGGGTGCCGGGCTGTGGCGGCTGATGTTCGTCACCGTGCTGCCGAACTGCCTCGCGCCGATCATCGTGCAGGCGGCGCTGTCCTTCTCCACCGCGATCCTCGACGCGGCGGCGCTCGGCTTCCTCGGCATGGGCGCGCAGCCGCCGACCCCGGAATGGGGCACGATGCTCGCCGAGGCGCGCGAGTTCATTCTGCGCGCGTGGTGGGTGGTCACCCTGCCCGGCCTCGCGATCCTGATCACCGTGCTCGCCATCAACCTGATGGGCGACGGTCTGCGCGACGCGCTCGACCCGAAACTGAAGCGGAGCTGATCTCATGAGTCTTCTGAGACTGCGCAACCTCTCGGTCGAGTTCGCGACCACCGGCGGCCGCTTTCGCGCCGTCGACCAGGTCGATCTCGATGTGGACAAGGGCGACGTGCTGGCCATCGTCGGCGAAAGCGGTTCCGGCAAATCGGTGTCGATGCTGGCGCTGATGGGGCTCTTGCCCTGGACCGCCAAGGTGACGGCGGACGAGATGATCTTTGACGGTCACGACCTGTCGAAGATGTCGGCCCGCGCCCGCCGCAAGATCGTCGGCAAGGATTTGGCGATGATCTTTCAAGAGCCGATGTCCTCGCTCAACCCATGCTTCACCGTGGGCTTTCAGATCCGCGAGGCGCTGCGCATCCATCTCGGCATGGACCGCAAGGCCGCGCAGGCCCGCGCGTTGGAGCTTTTCGAACTGGTCGGCATCCCCGACCCCGAACAGCGGCTCAAGGCGTTTCCGCACCAGATGTCGGGCGGCATGAACCAGCGGGTGATGATCGCCATGGCGATCTCCTGCAATCCCAAGCTGCTGATCGCAGACGAGCCGACCACCGCGCTCGACGTGACGATCCAGGCGCAGATCCTCGATCTGCTCGTCAGGCTGCGCGACGAGACCGGCATGGGCCTCGTGCTGATCACCCACGACATGGGCGTGGTGGCCGAAACCGCGCAGCGCGTCTCGGTGCATTACGCGGGCCAGAAGGTCGAGGAGCAGCCGGTGCGTCCGCTGTTCCGGTCGCCGCATCACCCCTACACCTCGGCGCTGCTCGCCGCCCTGCCCGAGCGCGCCACCGACAAGCGGCTGCCGACCATCCCCGGCGTGGTGCCGGGCCAGTTCGACCGGCCGCAGGGCTGCCTGTTCTCGCCGCGCTGCCCCTATGCGGACGACCATTGCCGCAAGGTGCCGCCGGCGCCGCGCGGGCCGGATCTCGGCCTCGCGCGCTGCCACTACCCGCTCAACACCGACGAAAGGCTCGCCTCGTGAGTGCCGTGACCACAGACGCCCCGACCGCCAAGACCGGCCCCGTCGTCACCGCGCGCGGCCTCACCCGCCATTACGAGGTGGGCGGCGGGCTATTCTCCAAGCCGCGCGTGGTGCGTGCGCTGTCTGATCTCGATTTCGAGCTGACGCCGGGCCGCACGCTGGCGGTGGTCGGTGAATCCGGCTGCGGCAAGTCCACCCTCGCCCGCGTCGTGACGCTTATCGAGGAGCCGACCCGCGGCAAGCTGTCGATCTCGGGCACCGATGCCACGCCGGACGCTTGGAAGAGCCTGCGCTCCAAGGTGCAGATCGTGTTTCAGGACCCTTACGGCTCGCTCAACCCGCGCCAGCGGATCGGCCAGATCCTGATGGAGCCGTTGCTGATCAACCGCCCCCAGATGCCGACATCCGAGCGCGAAGCCAAGGCGCGCGAGATGTTGCGACTGGTGGGCCTGCGGCCCGAGCATTTCGACCGCTACCCGCACATGTTCTCGGGCGGTCAGAGGCAGCGCATCGCCATCGGTCGGGCGCTGATGCTGGAGCCCGAGGTGCTGGTGCTCGACGAGCCGGTCTCGGCGCTCGACGTGTCGATCCAGTCCTCGGTGCTGAACCTGCTGATCGACCTGCAGGAGCGGATGCAACTGGCCTATCTGTTCATCAGCCACGACCTGTCGGTGGTGCGTCACGTCGCCGACGAGGTGAAGGTGATGTATCTGGGCCGGGCGGTGGAGACGGGCCCGAAGGACATGATCTTCGACAACCCCCAGCACCCCTATACCAAGGCGCTGCTCTCGGCGACGCCGCGTGCCGATCCGGAGGCCGCCAAGGAGCGGATCAAGCTCGAGGGCGAACTGCCCTCGCCGCTCGCCGTGCCACCGGGCTGCGCCTTCGCGCCGCGCTGCTGGAAGGCGCAGGACAAGTGCCGCAAGGTCCGCCCGCTGCTCGACGGGGCCACGCAGAAATCGGCCTGCTTCTTTCCCGAAGGCGACGGCAAGCCTTCGGCCGAGGCGCCGGAAGGCTGAAGCCGGCGCGACCGCGCTTTCACAGTCAAACGCCGCCCTTCCGGGCGGCGTTTCCCGTTCAGGCCACGGGTCCCGCTGCAGCAAGATGTTCGAGCGCCGCGGCGACGCGATCGAGGTCCTGCCCTTCGAGCGGCAATATTGGTCGCGGCGGATCAGCCCGGATCAAACCCATCAACCCCGCGATGGCATAGACCACGCGCAGGCTGCCAAAAATTCGGAACAGGTCCCATATCGGCGCAAATCGCGCCTCGATCCGGGCGGTTTCCACGCGGTTGCCCGAGGAGGCGGCGCGCGCCAATTGCAAGGTAGCTTCGGGCATCAGCCCGCCTATGACGCTGAACCAGGCATCTGCGCCCGCGAGCAGTGCCTCCGAGCAGCCCCAGTCGCCGCTATAGCCGATCGAAAAGCTCTCCGGCAGCGGCGCGCGCAGCCGGGCCAGATCCTCGGCAAGCGGAATGTCGGCGGGCAGCGGCATCTTCACGGCGGCAATGCCGGGCAGATCCGCCAGTCGCTGCAGCAGCGGCAGGTCGAAGCTGAAATGCGTGGTGCCCGGATTGTTGTAGATGCAGATCGGAAGACCGGTCGCGGCGGCGGTGGCGCGGAAATGCTCGAATACCTCCGCCGGGGTCAGCGGCGTGTAGGAAACGGGTGCCAAAAGCAGCGCATCCGCGCCTGCGCGCTCGGCATCCCGCGCCAGAGCCATGACCGTATCGGTGCGCAGCGCGCCGATGCCCACGACCAGCGGGATACGGCCAGCCGCCGCCTCGGCCGCCGCGGCGACGGCGCGGCCGCGCTCCTCTCGCGACAGGTAGGCATAGGTGCCGGTGCTGCCGAGCAGGCCGATGCTGTCGACCTCTGCCGCAGCGAGCCGCGTCACCATCCGGCCCAGCGCCTCGGTATCGACGCGGCCATCGGCATCGGCGGGGGTGATCGGAAAGGCGGAGAGCCCGCGAAACATGGACATGGCGGAGCACCCTTCCCCTGAAACGGTCGCGGCGATCTTTGCCGCCTTAGTTAGGGGAGGCAAGCGTCACGCCCCGAGATAGGCCTCGCGAATGCGCGGATCGGCGATCAGGTCGGAGGCCGGGCCCGAGAGCGTGATCTCGCCCTGCTCCATGACATAGCCGCGATCCGCGATCGACAGCGCCGCATAGGCGTTCTGCTCGACCATCAACAGCGTCACGCCGCGATCGCGCAGGCTCTTCACCACCGCCAGCACCTGGTCGACCAGCACCGGGGCAAGGCCCATCGACGGCTCGTCGAGCAGCATCAGCTTCGGGCGGCCCATGATGGCGCGACCGATGGCGAGCATCTGCTGCTGGCCGCCCGAAAGCCCGCCCGCGGGCAGCGCCGCCTTGTCGCGCAGGATCGGAAAGAGGCCATAGACCTCGTCCATATCCGCGCCAAGATCGTCCGTGCGATGATAGCCGCCCAGGCTCAGATTCTCGGCCACGCTCAGATCGCCGAAGATTTGCCGCCCCTCGGGCGAATGCGCGACGCCCAGAGCCGCGCGCGCGTGGTCGGGCTGGCGGGTCAGGTCGTGGCCCGAAAATCGAATGGAGCCGGATTTCACCGGCTGCACGCCGGAGATGCAGCGCATCAAGGTGGTCTTGCCCGCCCCGTTGGCCCCGACGAGCGAGACGATCTCGCCCTCGTTTACGGTAAGATCGACGCCGTGCAGCACCTCGATCGGGCCATAGGCGGAGCGCAGGCCCTCGATGGACAAAAGCGGTTCAGGCATGGGCGGCGGCCTCGGCTTCGGCGGCGCCATGGGCGCCGAGATAGGCGGCGATGACGTGGGGGTTGGTGCGGATCTCCTGCGGACCGCCTTCGGCGATCTTTCGGCCCTGGTCGAGCACGACGATATGCGAGGAGATCCGCATCACCATGCGCATGTCGTGCTCGATCAGCACTACGGTCTTGCCCTCGTCCGCGATGGCATGGATCAGGTCGTCGACCTCCCGCGTCTCGACCGCGTTGCAGCCCGCCGCCGGTTCGTCGAGCAGCAGGATGGTGCAGCCGGTGACCAGCGCGCGGGCGATCTCCAGCCGCTTGAGCTGGCCATAGGACATCTCGGAGGCCGGGCGATGCGCGAGATCGGCGAGGCCCGCGCGCTCCAGCGCGGCCATGGCGCTGGCGCAGCTCCGCTCGGTCTCGCGCCGGGCGCCGGGCAGGCCCAGCAGGTCGGAGAGCAGGTTCGATCTCTCCTGCATGTGGCAGCCGGTCATGACGTTGTCGAGCGCTGTCATCTGCGGGAAGACCTGCAGGTTCTGAAAGGTGCGGGCCATGCCGCGCCGGGCCAGATCGTGGGCCGCGAGACCGGTGACGTCCTGCCCGTCGATCCGGACGCGGCCGGAGCTGGCGCGGTAGACGCCGGAGACGAGGTTGAACAGCGTGGTCTTGCCTGCGCCGTTGGGACCGATGATCGAGGTCACCTCGCCCGGATGCGCGGTGAAGCTGACATCGTCCACCGCCTTAATGCCGCCGAAGGCGATGCCGATGCCGTCGATGTCGAGGCTCATGATTTCCTCCGGGTCCAGAGATCGGCGATGAAGGGCACGAGGCCGCGCCGCATCGCGATCATGGTGACGACCATGATGCCGCCCAGCACCATGTGCTCGTAATCGGCGAAGACCGTGAGCACCTGCGGCAGCGCAGTGAGGATCAGGGCGCCGACCAGCGCGCCGAACACCGAGGTGGCCCCGCCCAGCACCGCCATGGTCACCATTTCGACGGAATGCATGAAGCCGCCCGTCTCGGGAGTGATGTAGCCATTGGCAAGCGCCAGCAGCCCGCCCGCCACGGCGGCGTATATCGCCGAGATCACGAAGGCGCGCGACTTGGCGCGGGCCACGTCGATGCCGAGCGACCGGGCGGCGACGTCGCTGTCATGGATCGCCCGCAGGCTGCGTCCCGATGGGGAGCCCGCGAGGTTGACCGCGATCGCCGCACCGATGGCGGCGGTGAAGCCCGCGACCCAGTACCACGCCTCGGCGGATTTCAGGTTGAGACCCACCATCTTGAACAGGTTGCGAGCGTTCATGCCGGAGACCGTCATGCCGTCCGGCCCGCCGGTGAGCCAAGCCTCCTTCGACAGCACCATCCAGATCAGCATGCCCAGACCCAGCGTCGCGATGGCGAGGTAATAGCCCGAGAGCTTCAGGATCGGCCGTCCGACGACGAGCGCCAGAAGACCGGCCAACAGCACCCCCGACAGCATCGCCAATGGCGACGGCACACCGTAATTCGGCAGAATCGCGGTGGCATAGGCGCCGATGGCGAAGAAGCCGGCATGGCCGAGGCTGACCAGGCCGACATAGCCCAGCAGCACCACGATGCCGGTGACTGCAAGCGTGTTGATCCAGACCAGTGTACCGACCCGGTAGAAATAGCTCGACGGAAAGATCAGCGCGCCCAGCCCCACGAGGATCGCGAAGATCAGGAAGGTGCGAAGCCCCGGCCCGATGGCGCGCCGTTTGGTGACTTTGTTCTGCAAATACGCATGGCGCCCGGTATCGACCGGCGCGGCGCTGGTGGTCGGACGCTGCCCGGCCATCACACCCGCTCCGTGATGCGCGCGCCGAACAGGCCTTGGGGCCGCAGGAACAGCACGAGAAGAATGACCACGAAGGCGCTCGCATCCTTGTAGTCGGAGGAAATGTAGCCCGCCGTCATTGCCTCGATCAGCCCGATCAGCAGCCCGCCCGCGAGCGCGCCCAAGGGCGAGCCGACACCGCCGAGCATGGTGGCCGAGAAGCCCTTGAGCGCCATCAGCACGCCGACATCGTAGCTGGTGAAGGTGACCGGCGTCGCCAGCACCCCGGCCAGCGCGCCGATGGCGGCCGAAAGCGCGAAGGAGAGGTTCATCGCGCGGCCCGTATTGATGCCGACCAGTGCAGCGGCCATGCGGTTCGAGGCGGTGGCGCGGATGCCGCGCCCGGCCCGGGTCCGGTTCAGGAACCACGCGAGAAAGGCGAAGACCGCGATGCTGCCGCCGATGATCCACAGGCTCTGCGGCAGGATGGTGGCGCCCCCGACGCGCAGGGGCGCGTCGCCGGAGAAGCCGTCATAGCGATGGATCTGCTTGTCGAAGACCGCCTGCATGGCGCCGCGCAGGAAGATGCTGGCGCCGATCGTGATGATGATCAGCGACACCAGCGGCGCCTCGCGCGCGGGACGGATCGCCAGCCGGTAGAGCAGAACCCCCACCAGCATTCCCGCGATCACCGCCAGCGGCGCCGCGATCCAGACCGGCACGCCCGCGCCGATCAGCGCCGCCGCCGTCATGCCGCCGATCACCACGAACTCGCCCTGGGCGAAGTTCACGACGCCGGAGGCGTTGTAGATCAGCGTGAAACCGAGTGCGATGGCCGCGTAAATCGCGCCCACCGTGACCCCGGAGACGAGGAATTGCAGAAGCTCCGACAAGGCAGATCCTTACTCTTCGACCGGGGTCCAGCCGCCATCCTTGATCTCGAGGATCCGGAAAGCCGAAAGGTCGAGACCCATGTGGTCCTCGGGGGTGAAGCTGTAGACGCCGGTGACGCCGGCATGGCCCTCGGTCGCCTCGAGCGCGTCGCGGATCTCGACCGGATCGGTCGAGCCGGCCCGCTCGATCGCGTTCACCAGCAGGTGGAAGGCGTCATAGGCATAGCCGCCGAAGGTCGAGGGCTTCTCGCCATGGGCCGCCTCATAGGCCGCGATGTAGTCCTGCACCGGCTGGCGCTGCGGATCGTCCTCGGCCAGCTGGTCGGGGATCAAGAGCGGCGTCGCGGGCAGGCGCAGCCCGTTCGCGGCGTCACCGGCGAGCTTGATGAACTCGTCGGAGGCGACGCCGTGGCTCTGGTAGAACGGCAGATCGATGCCGAGCTGGGCGTAGTTGCGGGTTACCACCGCCGGGCCTTGGCCGAAGCCAGGGTTCACCACCGCCTCGATGCCTTCGGTGGCGGCGATGTTGGTGAGCTGCGGGGTCATGTCGCTGTCGCTGCCGCCATAGCTCTCATCGGCGACGATCTCGACGCCGGAGGCCTTGGCCACGTCGAGGCACTGCTCGCGCATCGAGGCGCCGAAGCCGTCGGTGCCCGAGATCAGTCCGACCTTGGTCATGCCGCGCGAGGTGATGTCGGCGAAGATCTTCTCGCAGGCCATGCGGTCGGTATGCGGCGTCTTGAAGACGAACTCCGGCACCGGGTCGATGATCACCACGGCGCCGGCGAGCGA
>Ga0310345_10000765_pt1 | contig 42084 bp, 35 predicted proteins | sample HC15DNA20500_MG_FD_204667 | JGI IMG/M metagenome (GOLD analysis project Ga0310345, IMG submission 204667) | Marine microbial communities from station ALOHA, North Pacific Subtropical Gyre - HC15-DNA-20-500_MG | ecosystem: Environmental > Aquatic > Marine > Oceanic | place: Pacific Ocean: North... | reverse complement strand
GCGTACTTGTCGCACAGCTCAACAAACGCTTTCGCGCCGATGCTGTCGATGTAGCGCAGCGGACCACCACGGAAGGGAGGGAAGCCGATGCCGTAGATCATGGCCATGTCGGCCTCGGCAGCGGAACCTACGATGTTGTCTTCCAGGCAGCGAACGGTTTCGGTGCACATCGGAATCATCATGCGGGCGATGATTTCCTCGGCGTCGAATTCCCGGGTCTCGGCCACGTGCGGCTTGATCAGTTCCCAGGTCTTCTCGTCGACAACCTTCTTCGGCTTGCCTTTCTTGTCGGTTTCGTAGCGGTAGAAGCCGACACCGTTCTTCTGGCCATAACGCTCGTTTTCGAACATTACCGTGGAGACATCCTTGAAGTCGTACTGCATACGCTCCGGGAAGCCTTCTGCCATCACCTGGGCGGCGTGTACGCCGGTGTCGATACCGACCACGTCCATCAGGTAGGCCGGGCCCATGGGCCAGCCGAACTTCTGCATGACTTTATCCACGGCTTCGAAGTCTGCACCGTCACGCATCAGCATGCCGAAGCCGCCGAAGTACGGGAACAGAACGCGGTTAACCAGGAACCCGGGGCAATCGTTAACGACGATCGGGTTCTTGCCCATTTTCTGGGCGTAGGCCACCAGGCTCGCGACGGTTTCGTCAGAGGTCTTCTCACCACGGATCACTTCTACCAGCGGCATCATGTGTACCGGGTTGAAGAAGTGCATACCGGCGAAGTCCTGCGGACGCTCCAGCGCTTCAGCCAGCTTGGTGATGGAGATGGTGGAGGTGTTAGAGGCCAGAACGGTGCCTTCCTTCACTTTGCCTTCGGTTTCGGCCAGTACGGACTGCTTGATCTTCTGGTTCTCAACAACGGCTTCAACGATCACGTTGACGTCGTCAAAGTCGCCGTAGTTCAGGGTCGGACGGATGGCAGACAGGACTTTGCCCATCTTGGCGGCATCCATCTTGCCTTTGCTGACACGCTTGGCGAGCAGCTTGGAGGCTTCGTTCATGCCCAGGTCCAGCGCCTTGTCGGCGATGTCCTTCATGATGATCGGGGTGCCTTTGAGGGCAGACTGGAAGGCGATACCGCCACCCATGATGCCGGCGCCCAGAACGGCGGCCTGGTTGATTTCACCAGCGCCTTTGGCGGTCTTGCCGTTCACTTTTTTCACGGCCTGATCGGCCAGGAACAGACCTACCAGCGCGGTGGCTTGCGGGGTCTTGGCGATTTTGGCGAAGCCTTTGGCTTCCACTTCCAGGGCCTGGTCGCGGTTCATGCCAGCAGCGGTCTGCATGGCTTTCACGGCGGCAACCGGAGCCGGGTAGTTCTTGCCAGCCTGACCCATGACCATGGCCATGCAGGTCTGGAAGGCCATCATGTTTTCCATGGGCGGCAGCTTCAGGGGCTCGAGCTTTTCCTGACGCTTGGCGCGGAAGTCGATCTTGCCTTCCAGGCACTGCTTGACCAGCGCGATGGCGGCATCGTTCAGTTTGTCGTGAGCGACAACGGCATCGGCAACACCCACTTTCAGGGCCTTGTCGGCACGGTGCTGACCGCCAGCGGCGATCCACTCAACGGCGTTGTCCACGCCTACTAGACGCGGCAGACGCACGGTGCCGCCGAAGCCCGGGAACAGGCCCAGCTTCACTTCCGGCAGACCGACCTGGGCCTTCTCGCTCAGTACGCGGAAGTCCGCAGCCAGACACATTTCCAGGCCGCCACCCAGGGCGATGCCATTCACGGCAACCACTTTGGGAATGTCCAGATCTTCAAAGGCATTGAAGACCTTGTTGGATTTCAGACACCAGCCGGCGATTTCGTCTTCCGGCAGTTTGAACATGTCTGTGAATTCGGTGATGTCGGCGCCAACGATGAAAACCCCTTTGCCGGAGGTCACGATCAGGCCTTTGATGTCGTTGTTGCCTGCAATGGCGTCGACAGCCTTACCGAGATCTTCCACGGTTTCCTGGTTGAACTTGTTGACGGATTCGCCCTGAAGATCGAACTTCAGTTCGGCGATGCCGTCGTCAAGCAGTTGTACGCTTACGGCGTTGCCTTGATAGATCATAGCGTTTGCTCTCCAGTCCCAAAGTACGCGACACAATCGGCCGCTTTGGTAGTGCCTCTTCTGCCCCTGTTTACCGGTAAAGGTCCCCGCAAATGGGAGAGGCGACGCGATTCATGTGAGTGTTTGCTTACATAAATCAACGAACTTGTAGGCCCGCAAGTATAGGGAAGGTGAATGACTTTTTTAGCCCTAATTTGTGACTAATTAGTCGGGGTGCTTCCCGGCCTGCAGTGGTTGATGAAAAAAGCATCACTTGCTCCTTGTGATAGCGAGGAATGGCGGTGCGTTAGTGCCGTCTTGTCCCAACCATGGCAGACTGCGCCAAACATCATTCATGCCGCTCCCCCTCACCTGCAGGGGAAGGGAGGGGCGGTTCTCCCAGGTCTCCGAGCGCGTCCATGCCCATCGACAAACTTGCCTTGCCCAATATCACTCGCCGGCCGCAGTACACGCCGGACTGGCCGGATGTGCCGCCGCTGCTGGCGCGGATTCTGGCCGGGCGAGGGGTGGACGACCCGTCGCAGCTGGAGCTGGCGCTCAAGCGCCTGCCCCATCCGCAAGCCTTCAACGGGTTGCGTGGGGCCGTGGCGTTGCTGTTACAAGGGCGAACCGATAACTGGCGTATCTGTATTGTGGGCGACTACGACGCCGACGGCGCCACTGCCACCACCTTGATGGTGCGCGGGCTGCAGGCGCTGGGGTTTCCGCGTCCGGATTTTCTGGTGCCGGACCGGTTTGAATACGGCTATGGCCTGTCGCCTGCCATCGTGGAACTCGCCGAGCAGCAATTCCAGCCCGACCTGATCATCACCGTGGATAACGGCATTGCCAGTGTGGATGGCGTGGCCGCCGCCCGCGCCCGGGGCATGCGCGTGCTGATTACTGATCACCACCTGCCCGGCGACACACTGCCCGAGGCCGATGCCCTGGTGAACCCGCGCTTGCCCGGCTGTGAAGATTTCCCGGCGGCAAACCTGGCCGGGGTCGGGGTGGCCTTTTATCTATTGATGGATCTACAGCGTGCCCTGCGGGAGCAGGGCGTGCAGTCGCAGCCGCCGATCACCGACTTGCTGGATCTGGTGGCGCTGGGCACGGTTGCCGACGTGGTGGTGCTGGATGACGCCAATCGCGTGTTGGTGGAGCAGGGCTTGCGACGCATTCGTGCTGGCAAGGGCTGTGCAGGGATTCGGGCGCTGTTGCAGGTGGCCGGACGTGACCCCGGCCGGGTGCTGGCCGCCGACATGGGCTTTGCCGTGGGCCCGCGCCTGAATGCGGCGGGACGGCTATCGGACATGACCCACGGGATCGCCTGCCTGTTGGCCGAGACCGACGCTGAAGCCATGGAGATGGCTCAGGAGCTTGACACCATCAACCGCGAACGCCGCTCCATTGAGCAGGGCATGCGCGATGCGGCCATGGAAGAAGTGAGCCGACTGGATGCCGACAACCTGCCCGCAGGCCTGTGCCTGTACGGCAAGGAATGGCACGAAGGGGTGGTGGGGATCCTGGCCTCCCGCGTAAAAGAGGCGATTCATCGGCCCGTGATTGCCTTCGCCCCGGCTCAGCAGCAGGGCACGTTGAAGGGATCTGGCCGGTCGATCCCCGGCCTGCATCTGCGTGATGCCCTGGACGCGGTGGCCACCGCCAACCCCGGTTTGCTGAGCAAGTTCGGTGGCCATGCCATGGCGGCGGGGCTGTCGCTGGAGCGTGACCGGCTGGAGGATTTCAAGGTGGCGTTCGATAAGGCGGTGGCGGACTTGCTGTCTCCCAAAGCTCTGGAGCGGGTAGTGGAAACCGACGGGGCGCTGAGTGACCAGGACCTGACCCTGAGCAATGCGGAATTACTGAGCCACCGCTTCCCCTGGGGCCAGGGATTCCCGGCGCCGTGCTTTGACGGCGAGTTCGAGGTGTTGAAGCACCGCATCGTGGGGGAGCGCCACCTGAAACTGACCCTGGGCCTGCCCGGCGTGCGTGGCGTAATTGATGCCATCCATTTCAATGTGCCGGTGGAGGCCCTGCCGAGCCGAATCACCCGGGTACGCGGTGTCTATCGTCTGGAAGTGAATGAATTCCGTGGTCAGCGTAATCCTCAACTCTTGTTTGAGCACCTGATCCCGGTCTGACCCGCCGGGCTATTCCTCGCTGCCGTTGGCGGCGACCACAAAGCGATGCCGGCCGGTGCCCTTGGCGGTATACAGTGCCTCGTCGGCCATTCTCACCAGATCGCTGTGATGATTCTCCGGGGTGGGTGTCACGGTGGCGATGCCCACGGACAGGGTGACATGCTCGGCTGCCCGGGCACGGGCATGGGGAATCTGCAGGGCATCCACGGCGGCAATCAGGCGGTGGGCAATGGCTCTTAGCCCCTCGGCGTCGGTGCCGGGGAACAGGGCGACGAACTCCTCGCCCCCATACCGGGCGATAAAATCCGATCCACGCAGGGCCTGGCTGCCCAGGGCGTTGGCGACCCGCAGCAGGCAATCGTCGCCAACCTGGTGCCCGTAGTAATCATTGAAGGCCTTGAAGTCGTCGATATCCATGAACATCAGGTTCACGGGCTTGCCTTCGCGCATGGCCAGCTTCCACTGCATGTCCAGCATCTCGTCGAAGTGGCGGCGATTGGGCAGCCCGGTCAGTTTGTCGCTGCGCGACGCCTGGGCCAGGGTTTCGGACAAGGTTTCCAGTTGCTCTTTTTCCTGCTCCAGCAATTGCGATTGCAGGAATACCGTCCGCTCGCGACTGTCCTGGATAAACCCGAGCAAGTAACCGATGACCAGAGAGCCGCCGGCAAAATAGATCTGCCGGTCCAGGTCCATGCTCAGGCCGAATAGCCAGGCCATGATCGGGGTGGCGGCCAGGGTGGCGATCACCCAGGCGGCCGCCTGCTTTACGGGTAATCGGGCGATGGTGAATGCGGCAATGGTGATAAAAATGATGGCGTACTCAGAGACGCTTTTTTGCCGGGCACTATCGGGTACCGCCAGGCTGACAAAATGCATCGACAGCAGAGTCACGGCTGCCGCGAGCCCGTTGAACTTGTTGATATGGTGCTCAAGGCGAGGCAGGCGCAATACACAGACGGGCAACATGACCGCCACGAAAATGACTAGGTTGAGCTGGTTGATCAGCGTGTGGTATTCCCCGGCCATAAAGAAGCCAAGGACACAAAAGGCGGTAACGGTCAGGGCGACCCAGGGCCAGTAGGCACGCTGCATGGTTAGCGTCAGTGTTTGCGCCTGTTCGCGGTAGCGTGCTTCCAGGGGGGCGGGGAAGCGGGAGCGGGTGCCACGCGGGTCATCCAGTAGTGCCCGCAGCTGCGCCTTGTGCTGTTCGCTATGGGTATCGCGAGCAGAGTCCATTGCCGTCGCCACAGTGCCTTGGGCGGCGGTTTTGGGTGACACCGACGATGTGGTCTGCGGAGGTTGAGACATGGCTTCTTGTTGTAATTATCCGTTTACGGCAAGGCATCCCTGGCCGTTATGGTATCAAACTACCATCAGGGGGCGCGGTGACCGAAAAGATCAGGGTACGAATGGCGGTATTTTCGGATAGCCGAGCGTAGCGCGCGCCCAGCCGTGAGGCGGGAAAGGTGGCGCCGGGGCAATGGACACCGGCGCCAGGTCTTGCCGGGTTAATGAATTTCGATGCGTCGACGGCCGTGGCCATGCTGCTCCCGGCGGGGCAGAGTGAGGGTCAGCACACCGTTGTGGAATACCGCCTCCATCTGTTCGCCATCGGCATCGGCGGGCAGCGACAGCATGCGCTGGAACTGGCCGTACCGGCGTTCGCTGTAGTGGTAGCCGTCGCTATCCGTTTCCTCAATGGCTTGTTTATGACCGGCAATCTGCAGCCGGTCGTTATCCAGAGTGACCGTGACTGCCTGTTTGTCCACACCGGGAAGCTCGGCGGTGATCAGGTAGTGATCGTCACGTTCGAGAATATCCAGGTTGGGGCGGAAAGGAATGTTGGGCTCTGCGTGGGGGGCGGGGGTGGTCCATGCCATGTCGCCCAGCATTTGCTCAAACCAGTTATCGAATTCCCGTTCCCAGCGCAGCAGCGGGTGCCCGGGCTGGCGTTGGGGGAGCGGGCGTTCACGGCTGCTTTCCTGCCGCAGCCAGTTCCAGGGTGTCATCTTGTGCATATCCATCGCATAACCTCCTGTTGTGTCAGGGTGACACTGTCTTTGTGAGGCATGAGAGGGGGGCTTTCAATGGTGTTTTGATGAAATTTTAACCGATTTCACGGCCGGTCCCCTTGTATCCGACGGTTGAGGCTGTCACAGATAGAAGGGAACACTTTCATGACCGATAAGGAGAGCTGTCATGTCCGATCATCATGTGTACAAGAAAGTGGAACTGGTAGGGTCCTCAAAAAAGAGCATCGAGGATGCCATCGAAAACGCCCTGTCCACCGCCAGCCAAAGCCTGGAACTCACCGAATGGTTCGAGGTGACAGAAACCCGCGGGCATATCGTGGATGGCAAGGTGGGCCACTATCAGGTGTGCCTGAAAGTGGGCTTCCGGATCTCGGGATCCTGAGGGGATCAGCTATCAGTTGTCAGCTATGAGCTATGAGTAAAAAAAACCGCACCCGAAAGGGTGCGGTTTTTTTAAGGCTTTAAGGGTTTTCCTCACAGCTCAAAACTCATAGCTCGCAGCTGCTTTTTAAACCACTTCCAGCCCCAGCGAGCGCTGGCATACCCGTGCGGTACGGATGGTGTGCAGCTGCTTGGGCGACAGATCATCCGGCAGTTCCACGGTGCTGTGGTCCTGGTGGATCTTGATCGGGCCGATCAGGCGGCTGGGCAGCTTGGCTTCGTTGGCGATGGCGCCCACGATGTTGCCCGGCTTCACACCGTGGTCGTGACCGACCTGAATGCGGTAACGACGCATGGGCTTGTCGTTGCGACGCTTGGCGCCACGAGGGCCACCGCGGTCATCACGACCATTGGCGCGGCGTTCGCGACGCTCACGGGGTTCACGAGACTCGCGCGGTTCCTTCACGAACTTGGGTTCTTTCAGGATCAGCGGCTCGCGGTGGAACATGGCAGACGCCAGCGCCACAGCCATGTCTTCGCCGGCCAGGTCCATGCTGTCCATGAGCTGTTTCACCAGCGCACGGGTTTCGTCGATGTTGCCATCCTGCAGACGGGTGGCCAGCTGCTCCTGGAAGCCCGCGATACGCTTGGCGTTCAGGTCATCCACGGACGGCAACGCCATTTTCTCGATGCGCTGACGGGTCACACGCTCGATCTGGCGCAGCACGTGCTGCTCACGGCGGCTCACGAACAGAATCGCATCGCCTTCACGGCCGGCACGACCGGTACGGCCGATACGGTGCACGTAGGCTTCCGGGTCGCCGGGCATGTCGTAGTTGATCACGTGGGTGATACGCGGCACGTCCAGACCCCGGGCGACCACATCGGTGGCGACCAGCAGATCGAAACGCTTGTCTTTCAGACGCTGTACGGTTTTTTCACGCTGCTGTTGCTGCATGTCGCCATTCAGGGCGTCGGCGCGCAGGTTGCGACGGTTGAGCTGTTCTGCCAGCTCCAGGGTCGCCTGCTTGGTGCGCACGAATACGATCACGGCATCGTGGTCTTCCGCTTCCAGAATACGGCTCAGGGCGTCCAGCTTGTTGAGGCCGGCCACCGGCCAGAAACGCTGGCGAATGGTGGTAGAGGTGGTCGCGGAACCGCTGTCGATCTGTACTTTTTGCGGGTTTTTCAGGTGCTGGTCAGCAACCTTGCGAATCACCGGCGGCATGGTGGCGGAGAACAGGGCCAGCTGGCAGTCAGACGGAGTGCGCTCGAGTACCCACTTCACGTCATCAATAAAGCCCATGCGCAGCATTTCGTCGGCTTCATCCAGCACCAGGGCTTTCAGGTGGTCCAGTTTCAGGGAGCCGCGTTCCATGTGATCCATGACGCGGCCGGGGGTGCCGACAATTACCTGGGCGCCGCCACGCAAGCCTTTCAGCTGGGTGCGGTATTCACCGCCACCGTAAATGGGCAGCACCTGCAGGCCTTTGATATCGGCAGCAAATTCTTCACAGGCAGTGGCGACCTGGATAGCCAGTTCGCGGGTGGGTGCCAGGATCAGCATCTGCGGTTCACGCAGGTTGGCGTCCAGGCGGGCAAGCAGGGGCAGGGCGAAGGCAGCGGTTTTACCGGTACCTGTCTGGGCCTGACCCAGCAAATCGTGGCCATCGAGCAACAGCGGGATGGCTTGCGCCTGAATCGGCGACGGCTCTTCGAAGCCCTGACGGGCGATCGCAGAGAGCAATACCTCGGGTAGGCCAAGACTGGCGAACCCGGCACGGGAATCTGACATGATTTACCTATGTATAGGAGGGATGGGCCGGGCACAGGCCGGCGAGGAGCGCGGATTGTACGCGCGTCAGGGTGAAATTGCACGATATTTCACCAGTTGGCCCACGAGTGCCAAGGTGTCTGGTGGGGGCAGTTTACCCTGCGGGCCTGATGTTTAAAGGGATCGCGGGGTCAGCCTGCCATCTCCGGAGACTGGCAATAATGCTCCAGCGCGACAATTTCGTCGCACAGATCAGAGACCAGGGTACCGATCTTGTCCCGGTCGGTGCCGGTTTTGAGGGATTCCTCCAGCACTTTTGCCGCCGCTTCCAGTCGCGGGGTGCCGCAGTAGCGGGTGGCGCCGTGGAGTTTGTGGACTTTCTCCAGCAGGGCGTCGTTGTCTTCACTGTCAAACGCCGCCGAGATGGCCGGCCGATCAGTGTTCAGGCTGGTGAGTAGCATCTCCAGCATTTCGCCCGCCAGTTCTTCGCGGCCCCCTGCCCGTCGGTGAGCCAGCTGGGCATCGAAGACCGGCTGATCCTCGCTTGGGGCGGTTTCTGCGGTGGGTGTCAGGTCGTCGTGGTTGGTTTTCAGTACCCACTTTTCCAGGGTATGACGTAGCTGGTTCTCACTGATCGGTTTACTCAGGTAGTCATCCAGGCCGCTATCCAGCAGCTCCCGCCGCTCGCTTTCCAGCGCGTGGGCAGTCAGCGCGACAATCGGCGTATGGCGGCCGTCGGTTTCCAGCTCACGCAGCCGGGTGGTGGTGGCCTTGCCATCCATGCCGGGCATCTGGATATCCATAAACACCAGATCAAAGGGATCATCGCGAAAGGCTTTCAGGGCAGCTTCGCCGCTGTCACAGGCGGTCACGGTGGCGCCCAGCTCTTCCAGAAAAACCTTGGCGAGTTTCAGGTTGCCTGGGTGGTCATCCACCACCATCACCTTAACCGGGTAATCGAGTGGTTCGCTGTGGGAGTCGTTCAGCACCGGCAGGCTGCTGCCTTCACCGTGAATCGCCAGCAGGGCATTGAGCAGCCGTTGACGGGTAGCCGGTTTGCCCTGCACCTGACAGTGGGGGTAGTCCTCCAGCCAGCGAGAGACGGTTTCCGGGTTGTTGCTCAGGGCCAGCATCGGTTGGCCCAGAGCCGCCAGGTTGTCGACGATCTGGCGCAGATTGGGCTCGTTGGCCACGGCGGGCAGGCCGACAACCAGGAAGTCACTGTGGGTCAGCTCGCCGCGGTCCACGGCATCCATCATGACGTGCAGTTCGTGGTATTCACGAATCGACATCTGCCAGTGGCTTAGCATGTGGTAGAGGCCCAGGCGGCCATATTCGTCGGTTTCCACCAGGGTGACGGAGCGCCCGGCCAGATCCTGACTGAACAGGGCGGGACGTTGCTTCGGATCGCGTTCGGTGCGCAGGGTAAACCAGAAGGTGGAGCCGCTACCCGGGGTGCTTTCAATCCCGATTTCCCCACCCATGCCTTCCACCAGCCGTTTGCTGATCGCGAGGCCCAGACCGGTGCCGCCTTCATGGCGCTGGGCACTCTGGTCGGCTTGAGTGAAAGCCTGGAACAGGCTTTTCTGGTCTTCCGTGCTGAGCCCGTTGCCTGTGTCAGTGACGGTGAGTTTGATGATGGCCTCGGCGCCACGGTCTTCTTCCAGCATGGCACGCACTACCACGGAGCCTTTTTCCGTGAATTTGATGGCATTGCTGACCAGATTGGTGAGCACCTGACGTATGCGTTGGGCGTCGCCCAGCAGGTTAACCGGTACGTCGGAATAAATGATCGCCGCCTGTTCCAGGCCCCGCTCCTGCGCCATGGGCGCCAGCATGGTCTGCACGTCTTCAATCAGGTCGTGCAGGTTGAGGGGGGTGTGCTCCAGCGACAGTTTGCCCGCTTCAATCTTCGAGAAATCCAGAATGTCGTTAATGATCGCCAGCAGGGATTTGGCGCTCTTGTGAATGGTGTTGAGGTAGTCCTGCTGGCGCGGGCTCATGCTGGATTTTTCCAGCAGCTTGGTGAACCCGAGGATGCCATTCAGCGGGGTGCGGATTTCGTGGCTCATGTTCGCCAGGAATTCCGATTTGATCTGGCTGGCTTTCAGGGCTTCCTTGCGGGCCATATCCAGTTCGATGTTCTGGATCTCGATGGTTTCCAGTGTTTCGCGAAGATCCTGGGTGGCCTGATCTACGTTTTGCTGCAGTTCGGTCTGGGCATCATCCAGGGCCAGCACCATTTGCCGCAGGGCGGTTTCCAATTCTCCCAACTCGCCGGTGGCTCCGGTCCGGAAGTCGGTTTCCAGATCGCCATCGCGTATGCGGCGAACGGCCACCGCCAGCTCGCTAAGGGGCTGCGTGAGCTGTCGACTGAACCGAAGGGCGGGCACCATGGCAATCAGGATCACCGCGACCATGATCAGAATGAGGGTAATCACCCCTTCCAGAGTCGCGATGTATTGCCCGTCGCGGGAGAACTCCACCGTCAGGGTGGCAGTCACCCCCGGGTGAATTTCGCGGCTGAGTTGCCAGCTGCTGTCGGTCTGCATACGCGGACCAGTGACGGTGTTTTGTTGTTGGGCCGCAGGGCGCAAGCGGGGGCCAGCATGAATCGGGTCGCGACCATCGGCAAAGGTGAGAACCGCAGCGCGAACATTGTGTTCTTCCAGGATGTTGCGCAGCAGGCGTTCCTGCCCGCTGCGGTTGCTGGCGGGCAGGCTTTCCAGTCGGGCGGCGAAGCTGTCGGTGATGAGCTGTTGGCGCTGCGCGTTGGTGTCGCGAAGCTCCATGATGTGATCCACCAGCGCATAGCCACCCACCAGCAGGGCCGCCAGCATGGAGGGCAGCATGGCCATGTACATCAAGCGTGAGCGCAGACTGGGTGTACTCATGAATCCCCGGCATCCTTGTTTTTCTCCATTATGCCGAAGTTGCCGTTAACTGCCATGAATCCCGTCGCGTTGCCTGCACCCGTGTTGCCGCCTTTAACAGCCTCTTAGGGGCGGTCAGGGAGGCGGATGGACACCGGTACGCCACTCATGAAGGCCTGGTTGCTCAGCTTTTCGTAACTGCCAGGGCCGTTCGGCAGCAGCGCATTGATGTTCACCCCGGGGTAGCGGTTGGCCACCCGTAGCCCTGGCGTTTTCTGGTTTCCCCAGCCATGGGTCATGGCCACGACCCCAGGGCGCAGGCTGTCGTCACTGCGTGCCAGTGCGGTGACCTCGCCATACTCATTGCTGACTTCCAGCGGGTCTCCGTCAGTGAGCCCCAAAGCCGCCATGTCCTGTGGATGCATGTGCAAGGGGTTATGGTCGTGCTTGCCCCGTTTCAGTTTGGCCACGTTCTGGTACCAGCTGTTGTGCATGTAGTTGGTACGCAGGTTGATTAGCCGGTAGTCCGGCGCCCGATCCTTGAGTGCCTGAAATTGTTCGCGGGCGAGGGCAATGGCGTCGGCAAACAAGGGGGGGCAACAATCCACCCGCTTGTCATCGGTCTGGACAAAATCCGTATAGAAACGACCAATGGATTGGGTATCCAGCACCACGGTGCCGGACGGAGCGGCCTTAAGGCTGTCTACGGAAAGCTGGTGGCGCGCCATCATGTGTTCCAGCCGGCCAAAGGGGTTGGGCTGGTCCAGCAAGGGAGCTTTCATGCCCATGTGTTGCAACAGGGAAGACAGTATCCACCACTCTTCCTTGCGCTCTCCGGCAGCTGGAACCACCGCATCGGTATATTGCACATGGGGCTGGTACTGCATGCCCAGCCCGCAAATGTTCAGGTCCGGGCGCTCCAGCATGTCGGCGGCGGGCAGTAGGTAGTGCGCGTATTCCCCGGTGGCATTGCGGAACAGGTCAATGACGATCAGCAGATCCAGTTTCTCCAACGCGGCGCGCCAACGGGCTTCACCGCCGACGCTGAGCAGTGGGTTGCCGGCAATTACCACCAGCGCACGGACCGGGTTGTCATCATCGAGAATCATGTCCGGCAGCAGGTTGCCCGGCAGGGCGCCGCGGATGTGTCGCATCTCGCCGTAGCGGGTAGAGAAGAACAGCTTGTCCAGACGTGCCCGGCCGGCCTTGGCGGCCGGGTAAAACCCTTCGCTGTAAAAGTTGCCGCCGACCTTGTCCAGGTTGCCGGTGACAAAGCTGAGCATCTGCAACAGCCAGTAGCAGAGCGTGCCATGGCGTCCCATGTTGACGCCGGTAGACATGTGCACGGCGGCGCGTTCAGCGCTACTGAATTCCTCTGCCAATGATCGAATTTGCCCTGCATCGAGTCCGACCACTTCTGCCACCGCGTCGGCGGAGTAGGGCGCAATAAAGGCACGCAGTTCGGCCACATGATTGCCGTGCTGCGCAAGCACCGCTTCGTCGAAACGCCCCAGCGCATCGATTTCATGGAGCAGGGCAGCCATCAGATACAGGTCAGTGTCCGGCAAGATTTGCACCACCTCACCGGTTTTCGGGCTGGCGGATTCAATCTGGCGGGGGTTGATGTAATAGACGCTGGCACCGCGCTGGCAGGCCGTGCGGATCTTGGCCATCGGGTCGGCGATGGAGATAAAACTCATGTGCGAGACTTTGGGGTTCTCGCCGAAAATCAGCAGGCAGTCGGTGTTGTCGATATCCGGCAGCGGGTGCAGGGTGCTGGTGCCAAACACGGCTTCACCGGCGGCAAACTTGTTCGAGCAATCCTGGGTGCCGGAGTTGAAAATGCGGCGGCTGCCAATACCCATGAAAAAGTCGCCAATCCCCTGGCTGCCCAGTGCATTGAAGGCAGTGGGGTTGCCGATATAGCCGGCGATGGCATCCGGGCCGTACTGATCCCGAATGGCATTGAGTTTGCTGCCGACCTCCGCGAGGCTGGAGTCCCAGTCTTGCGATTGCCACTGGCCTTCGCCGGGCTGGCGGGAGCCCAGGCGTTGCAATGGGGTGTCCAGTCGATCCGGGTCCTGGTGAATGGCCAGATAGTTCACCCCCTTGTGGCAGGCAAAGCCCTGGCTCACCGGGTGGGTCTTGTCCGGCTGCAGACGCTGGATCGTATTATTGTCGACCTCGGCCACCAGGCCACAGGACGGTTCGCAGACGCGGCAGAACGTAGATACAGTTTTCATGGCTCTCGTCTTCTGTCTCTCCCTTTCCTTGAGGCTGCCCGAAGGGGCGCCTGAGGGACATGACCAGAGCACTCAAGCAGTCGTTAATGGCGGTGTATCTGTCGTGTTTGGCTGGCCTGGCGGAGGGTGTCTACTTCAATGCTGCCATAATCAAGGCGACCGCCTGCTGGCTGACGGCTTGCATGTCCTCGCGGTCCACATACACGCCGTCGATGACCAGCCGGCACAGGCCGTGAATAGTCGCCCAGCTGGCTTGCGCCACCCGCAACGGGTCAGTTGCGGCAGGCAGGCGGCCCTGCACCAGCGCACCCAGGCCTTCTGCATAACGGCGGAAGCTGCGGTAAGCGACGCGCTTGAGCTCTTCGGTCGGGGTGCCACTTTTCCAGATGGTGCGGCCGAACATCAGTTCGTACTGTTCCGGGTTTTCGGTGGCGAATTCCAGATATTCGATCACGAAGTCCTGGATGTCGGGGTGGTCTCCGGCGCTTTCCAGCTGCCGCTCGATAATGCCATCCAGCCTGGCAAAAGCCTGAGTGGCCAGTGCACAAAGCAGGGCGTTCTTGTCCCGGAAGTGGTGGTAGGGCGCGGTGCGCGACACCCCGGCACGCTCGGCCAGCTTGCGCAGCGACAGGCCCTCCACCCCTTGTTCGTTCAGCAGGGCATTGGCCTCCTGAAGCAACGTATCGTGCAGGTCTCCGTGATGGTAGCGCTCGGTTTTCGGCATGGCGGTTTCCGGGTTGGCCGCAGGGCCATCGCGATTGGCCAGCGGGGAATCCTTGTTATCTTGACACCGTCAACATAACGCCCTAACTTGACGCTGTCCAGATACAAAATAGCCATCGTTGTTGCGCTTCGGAGAGCCATCATGACAGCCAAACACTACCCGAACCTGCTTGCCCCTCTCGATCTGGGGCACACCCAACTCAAGAACCGGGTGATCATGGGGTCCATGCATACCGGGCTGGAAGATCGCTTCTGGCAATTCCCCAAACTGGCTGCCTATTTCGCCGAGCGAGCCCGTGGTGGCGTTGGCCTGATCGTCACTGGCGGCTTTAACCCCAACAAGAAAGGCTGGTTCTATCCCTTCTCCGGTTTGTTCAACAGCCGACTGGATGTGCGTAATCACCGCAAGGTGACCGACGCCGTGCACCAGGAAGGCGGCAAGATTGCGCTGCAGATCCTCCACGCTGGCCGCTACAGCTATCACCCGTTCTCTCGTTCTGCGTCGGCCATCAAGAGCCCGATCAACCCTTTCAAACCCAAGGCCATGTCGACCAAGGAAGTGGAGCAGACGGTCAAGGATTTTGCCCATACTGCCTGGCTGGCCAAGCAGGCCGGTTATGACGGTGTGGAAATCATGGGCTCTGAGGGGTACCTGATTAATCAGTTCACCGCCCCGCGCACCAATAAACGCACCGACAAGTACGGTGGCAGCGCCGAAAACCGTCGCCGTTTCCCGGTGGAAATCGTGCGCGAAGCCCGCAAGCGCTGTGGTGACGATTTCATCATCATGTTCCGTCTCTCTGTGATTGATCTGGTGCCGGAAGGCTGTACCCACGAAGAGGTGCTGGATCTGGCCCGTGAACTGGAAGCCGCTGGCGCCAACATTCTGAATTCCGGTATCGGCTGGCACGAAGCGCGGGTACCGACCATCGTCACCTCCGTTCCCCGTGCGGCTTTCGTTAAAGCCACCCGTCAGGTGAAAGACGTTGTCTCCATCCCGGTAGTTGCCTCCAACCGCATCAACGATCCAGATCTGGCAGAAGCCATTCTGGTCGATGGCGATGCCGATGCGGTGTCCATGGCCCGCCCACTGTTGGCCGATGCCGAGTTCGTGAACAAGGCGGCTGAAGGCCGTGCCGACGAGATCAATACCTGCATCGCCTGTAACCAGGCATGCCTGGATCACACCTTTTCGCTCAAGCGGGCCTCCTGCCTGGTGAACCCGCGAGCCTGTCATGAAACCGAATTGCTGTATCTGAAAACCGCCAACCCGAAAAAAGTGGCGGTGGTAGGGGCTGGCCCTGCCGGGTTGTCCTGCGCGACCGTCGCGGCAGAGCGTGGCCACAACGTCACCCTGTTCGATCAGTCAGCAGAGATTGGTGGCCAGTTCAACATGGCCAAGGTGATTCCCGGCAAAGAAGAATTCCACAACACCATTCGTTACTTCACCAAACGCATCGAGAGCACGGGGGTTAACCTGCAGCTCAACACCCGTGTGGAAATCGCCGACCTGGAAAAGCAGGGCTTTGACGAAATCGTCATCGCCACCGGTGTGACCCCGCGGACCCCCGGCATCCCAGGCGTCGATCATTCGAAAGTGCTTTCCTACGTCGATGTGCTTCGCGGTAAAGCTGAAGTCGGTGAAAAAGTGGCCGTGATCGGTGCCGGCGGTATCGGTTTTGATGTGTGCGAATTCCTGGCCGAAGCCCCCCGTGAAGGCGAGCAGCCGCTGCCCGAGTGGATGAAAGAGTGGGGCGTTGACATGGACAGCGACACCCGTGGTGGCCTGGTAGAACCCGAGGTGGAAAAACCCGTACGCCAGCTCACACTGCTGCAACGGAAAACCACCTCGCTAGGTAAAGACCTGGGCAAGACATCCGGCTGGGTACACCGCGCCACCCTCAAATCCCGCAACGTAGAGATGCTGGCAGGGTGCAGCTACGAAAAAATCGACGACGCCGGCCTCCACATCAAGATCGGTGAAGAAACCCGCGTCCTCGATGTAGACCACGTCATTCTCTGCGCTGGCCAGGAATCCCTGAAAGAGCTCTATCAGGAAGGTAAAGAAAACTTCCACCTGATCGGCGGCGCCGAACTGGCGGCAGAACTGGATGCCAAACGCGCGATTCGCCAAGGCGCAGAGGTGGCGGCCAAGCTGTAAAAAGTAGCTGTCAGATATCAGCTCTGAGCTGTCAGGAAAACAAAAAAGCCCCGCATTGCGGGGCTTGTTTTTAATTATTCTGAGGTGATTTGTACTGTGCTTATATGGCTTTCATCATACAAGCCATTAAAATTTAGTGCGTTTTTTTTGAGTTTGCTGATTTCTACATACTGGCTCTTTGGGTAGAAACGAAAAAATTCCACGATATTATTATCTGAAATCTTGTCTGGACCACCCTTAACAAAAATGATCGTTCCTTCTGTCATAACATGTCTTTTCCAGCCTTTGGGGAGCTTGTTCATATAGTACTTATCCAGCTGCGAAATACTTTTTTCACTGCCGAAGGTGCCAACGCTAGACGTGCCATCATCCCGGGTTGTATAGCCTAAGAATTTTGATTGTGGATCAGGAGAAATAGCCCAATCAATATCGTTATGATCGGGAAGGGTTTGAATGGAGTACTCGCCGCCATTCCCTGAAAAATGTATCGGTTTTCCGTCGGAGTAAGCCTTCATATCAGACTCCACTTCCGCCATGTTCTTCATTATTTTTTCTCTGATTTCAGGCGGCAAATCTTCATAAGGCTCGGCATTGGCAGACGAGATAATAATAAATACCAATGATACAGATAATGCTAGGTTCTTTGTCATTTCATTCCTTTGGTTTACGAGGGTGATGAAGAGCAATCTCTGATCATGCTTAGGTGGTTAGCAAATAGATGCAATAGTAATAAAGAAGACAATTATGGTTTGTGTGAACAGGATCAAAAAGCCGTATACGAATAGCAAAAGGCTTACATGAAAGTCAGACTTATCGTTTGTTGAGCTGCTCATGTGGTGATTGAATCCCAGCCCGGTAAAGAACCTTAATATTAGGACTCATTTCCCTGTAGAGGTGAAGTCTCTCGATCAGGGGCAATAGGGCGTTGGTTTATATAAAGGGAAGATCATGGGTATGAAACAAAAGCAGCTTGGCCAAGGAATGACTGAGTACATCATTATTGTCGCGCTTATTGCTATTGCCGCTATTGGCGTTTATCGCCTGTTTGGCGACACCGTGCGAAACCAGACCGCTGGTATGGCCATGGAGTTGTCGGGTCAGGATGGGGGTACGGCGCAAGGCCGCGCCGCGACCCAGGCCTCTGCCGCAGAAACGGATGCCAACACCGCCCGTAACCTGAGCAACTACACCGGTAACAACTAATCACTGCACCTTTCACCTGCCTCAAAGCTTGCTTTGAGGCAGGCTGTCAAAGACAAGAAATATCCATGGAATGGATTGTCTCTAACAGAGGAATGCTCAGGGAGTGAGCGCTGTGCTGAATGGAAAGCGACACCAGAAAGGCCAGATGATGGTCTACGTCACGGTCATGTTACTCGTGATAGTGGGCGCTGTTTTCTACGTTTTTGATGGCTATACCATCAGTGGTGAAAAAAACCGGCTGCAGGGCACGGCTGATGCCGCCGCGTACAGTGTCGCGGCTGTCGAAGCAAGAAATCTCAATTTTCAGGCGTACACCAACCGGGCAATGATCGCGAATCATGTGGCAGTGGCTCAGGCCACCACTCTGGTGAGCTGGTCGCGATGGCTTGATCGAACCGCTGAGAATATTTCAACAGTAACCAAGTGGATACCTCCACTGGCTGTTATTACTGCGCTTATCGCCCAAGCGGCCAGTACCCTTGATGCTACGTTAGAACAAGTCATGAGGATGGCTAACTCGGCCCTGGACAAGTTGATTCTGGCTATTTCTGCAAGCCAGAAGATCATGCATGCCAATACCGTCATGATGGCAAGGGAAGCCTACTCGGACGTTGTTAAAGAAAACGATAGCGAAGTGGACGCGCTTTACACTCTTACTTCACTAGATAGTTTCAGAAAATCTCATTTTGATTTCAGCAAGCAATACAGCCCTGACAAGGCTTATGACGCTTGTGGAAGCTGGTCTTCTGGTGGTTGGACAAATACCGGTTCTGGATTTCTTGGCTGGGAGTGGAGTCCTCCTAAGTGGACAGCTCCAGGAAGCGAGGTTGATCGTCAATATAGTGATGAATTCCGGAATATCTTGCTGAAAAGCCGGGACAGATTTACGACCAGAAGAAACCAATTAGCCGGGGTGATGAATAAAAGAGTCACTGTACCGCTTGTTTCAGAGTTCTGGATGGAGCGCGATGGCGGAACAGAACTGATCATGAATACCAAGAACTGCGGACCTTATTTCAAGTGGTCCGCAGTGGATACGCTTTCCATGCATTATGCATCGGCGGAGTGGGATTGGGGTGTTTTTAAAGGATATGACGACAAGGGTGAAATGCTACCGGTAGGTTGGGGAGCTGCACAGAGCGGTAACAACAGCAACGACATAATTGATTTCAGGAAGGCCCATGGTGAGAAGCCCTACTGGAAAAGGAACGGTATGGCTTCAGGGTTGGCTCGGTGGGAGTTTGGCCAGCAGCAACCTGTTACGTCCTATGTAGGGATGCGGGATTTTCGTGCTCTTGCTGAACCCGGACTTCTGGATGAGGGGCCGGGTCTGATTGTCGCTGTAACAAAACCTGCGAATGCGAAAGGTCTGCAAACAGCCACAGAGCTAACGGGAGCAAGTGGCTGCGCCGAGCAGGCCAAGAAAGATGATTTCATGGATGGGCGAATGGTCAGCGTCGCCAAAAGCCGGGTTGTTTTCCGCTATCCCCATGATCTCCACCCACGATCCAGTGGCACAAGGGAGTACGGAAATCTCTATAGCCCGTATTGGGAACCGGCTCTGTCAGACCTTTCATCAGTGGAAAAAATCAGTATCCGAATCGGGGTTGGTGCCACCGGTAATGGTGCTGGTGCAGTGGGTCAAGCCTGCAATGACGCGGGAGGGGCGGGCGGTACTGGTGATGATAGTAGCAATAACCAGAATAACGGTCTCCCTGAATCCAATACAGAAAACGGCAATGAGTCTCCGGACTCCGGCAGTGATGACGCTGAAGACAGTGGCGGAAATGATCAGCCACCGATATGCGACCCGAACGTAACGGTCTAGAAAATGGAATTTGACTACATTTCAGGAGTAAACGTGAACGCAACAAGAAACGACAGTATCAGGATTATTTCCTTCGCCGTGATAATCAGTCTGCTTGCTGGCTGCGGTGGTGGTGGCGGTGGTGGCTCTTCTGCTATATCGCCGGAGTCCAACACACTAGGACAGGATGTGGTACTGAAAGAATCATTGCGCCCGGTGAAACCTGCTTCGTTTGTGGATGAAGATGCTGTAGCGATATTGGCACCAGGATCAGTTATCGATGACACAATGTTGCTACTATCGCGGATGGGAGTGAATCTGAGTCTGGGTCTCGGTGTGGATGTAACAGGATCAGGAAGGTCTTCGTTCAGCTATTCATGTGCGCAAAGTGGTAGCTTCGAGGTGCTTGAGAAAAAACTTGAGGCTATACAGTCACCTTATAGCGGTGGCAACTTCGACATGATTTCCTCTGTCGATAAGAGTTGCGTTGAAAGCACGGTGACCTCTGGAGTAAACCCTGCAACCTTTGATGGATTCCGAAAAATTGGATATCCCGTATCTGGGGCCGGAAGCGGAGATTTCGCTACTGAAACCGACTTTATTGGCTATGAGAAATCAGGATTAAGTCTTGATGATCCCTTTTTTGCGAACGGGGTGATGGGCGGAAGTCTTAATCAGTCAAGATACTGGGAGGGTCATACCCTTCTCACGAGAGTAGATACAGATAATGAATTATACGGTGATGCCGGAGGTGCTACGGATGTGTACTCAGTTATGAGAATGTCGTTTGATCTTGATGATAAGAAAACGGTTTATCTTACTCAGTTGGGTGATGAAGAAAGCAATCTGTGGCTTGAATACGAACCGCACGGTGATGCCTCGGTAGATGAGTTGCATATCGAACGTTATGAAGGGGTTTATGGCAGGGAGTGGTTGGAATTTCAGGGAGGAGAAGTGCCAGACAGCTGTCCGCAAGGACGCTTCCATGTGAAGACTGTCTCCGATTTGTATGTCGGCAAGGAAGATGACGATCCACAGTATGCAGACGACAGCTACCGGATCAGTAGTGGTTCCCTGCAGATGGAGGACGAAAGCGGCAAGACTGCCACGGTTGTCTATAACGGCGCAGCAGAAACCATCACCGTCTCTCTCGATAGCGGCATCCCAAAAGTTTATACCCTCCAGCAGGTAGAAGATCTGCGTTATGAGCGTTGCTTAAAGGCCGCTTTGGGGTTCTAGTCTGAAAATCGACTACTTATTTCAGCCATCAGGGAAAAGGATAACAATGCACCAGGGATACGGGTGGTTGACAGTCTGGATTTTCATCGTCGCTATACCGGCAGCTGGGCTGGCCAGTGATATGGCTGCCCCTGCCGGAATATGGCTGGAGACTGCACAGCAGGAAAGTATTCTGGTGGGTAACGATAACAACACCCAGGTCCTGATCATCTATGACCCGAACTGTCCCTACAGTGCTATTCATTACACCAGATTGAAGAAGATCATTCCGGACTTCTCTGCCCGATGGGTTGCGGTTTCCTATTACAAGAACAACAGCAATGCCAGAACCCGGGCCATTATTGAAGCGGATGATCCGGCGGAGGCTTTGGACGAAAACTTCTCCTCCTACGACTATGATCACCAGCAGGGAGCGTGGCCAATAGCTGATCAGAATGACGTGGTCACTGTGAACGACAAAGCGTTCAAATCCCGCTGGCAGTCATGGGCCGGGGCAACACCGATAACGCTGGTTCGTCGCCAGGACGGAACCACAAGAATGTTCTTTGGTGCAGTCCATAACCAGGGTAAGCAGGAAGCTTTCCTGGAATTCGTGGATAACAACCTGAAATAAAACGTGGGAAAAGGAATTTCCGTGAACAAGGTTGCTGTAAATCAGCACAGCGCATGGATGCGCGATAATGCCGTTACAGAGTCATTATGGTGTAGTGTCATTCTTCTTATAGGTCTGTGCTTGCCATCTATGGGGCTCTCTCTGGAGCAATGCGAAGATCCGGGGGTGTGTTTTGAAAACCAGGCATCTAAACAGGCCTGGGCAGACCAGAATCAGTGTGGTTTCGGTGACGATGCGGATGGGCTTGGTAATGATCTGACGGGAGATGGAACCGATGGCCCGGGTAACGGTGCCCCGAAAACCTGTGCAGCGCCGGATAATCCGCTTTTCCCCGGCACTGGTCCGAATGATTCCTTATTCAATTCAAGCGCGGTTCAGACTTCAGCCAGAGCCTTGAGCATCACGCCACGAAATGGGCTGTCTGATACGGGTGCTTCCGTACAGACTGGTATTAGTGCCACCCATGTGGGCAACCCAATCCATGTGGTTACCGGTAATAAATATCAGGCTGAAAAGGATATCGATCTACCGGGGCTAAATTTTGTACGTCACTACAATAGCCTTTCTACGTTTCGTGGGCCCCTCGGTAACAACTGGCGCCACGGCTTTGATGTCCGTTTTGTCGATCATGGCAACAAGGTTTATCTCTGGCAGGCGGATGGTCGCCGTATTGATTTCTCACTGACGGGATATGGGGATAACTCAGAACGACATATGACTCCGGTGCAGAAAGGCGATGGCGAGCTGGTTATCACTGGTGAACGGTACCTCTGGCGCTGGGAGAATGGCACAGAATTGCTGCTATTGGACAAGAAGGGGGGGCGCCTCGCCAAAGTGACCCCCAAAAGCGGCAGCGAACTTCTGCTGGAATATGACCCACAGTGGCGGCTGACCGTAGTCAGGGAACAATTGAAAGCGGAGCACGATAGTGATCAGCCTGAGAAAATCACCAGCAGAGATCTGGATTCCTACAACCGTAACCAGCCCAGTCGACAGATCGCCCTTTCGTACAATGACGATGGCAAGCTCGCAGAGGTTAACGTTGTGGGCGGGCAGCATGTCCACTATGACTATGACAGTAGCGGTCGCCTTTACCGGGCCCATTATGACGATGGTGCAGAACGCCACTATCACTACGAGAATGATGCCTTTCCTAATCACTTGACCGGGATAAGCAGTGGCTTTGCCGGGTCAGTTGCTGTGGCAAGTGGTAATAAGAGCAAGACAACACGGATTTCCACCTGGTCTTACGATGAAAAGGGGCGGGCATTATCGTCCACTCGCCAGGGGCGAGCCCGCCAGAATGTCGCTCTTGAATATGGTGATGGCGAAACCTTGGTCACCGATCAGGATGGCATGACTAGCCGATACGTTACCTCGATGCTCGGTGGTGTGCCGCATGTCACTAAAGTGACAGGGCCAGGGTGTGGCCCCTGTCAGAGGGGAGACACTGAATATCTCTACCGTGGCGGTTTCGAGCTCGTCACCGATACCTCTGAGGGCGAAGCGCAATCCGTCCAGGGGGCTTACAGCCGTATTGAAAGGGATAGTGTTAACCCGGACGGAAGGTATGTCCTGGAGGTCACCCGTAACAAGCTGGGGCTTCCTGTCACCGTCACTGAGGCAGGCTGGTCACCCGTCGAAATCGGCAAGTACAAGAAAATAGTACGTACCTCACAATACAAGTGGGATAAGGGGCGACTGCTGGAGCACGATGGGCCGCTGGAAAATGGCCCCAAAGGCACCCCTGAAGACTCCGACATCACCCAGTATCACTACAATGACAAAGGGTGGCTGATAGAGAAAACCCTTCCCATGGGGCTGACGGAGTCCTTCGAGTACGACCAGGCTGGCAGGGTCATCACGTCGAGGAAGAAAGACGGGATTGTATCCACCATGCAGTATGACGTGCGTGGGCGCCTGTCTACCCTGTCACGGGCAGGGCAGACCATCACACTCACCTACGATGATCAGGGCAAGATCAGCACTATCAAGAATCTTCTCGGTCAGTCTTTCATGCTCGAGCATGATGCATCTGGTGATCTCGTTGCGATCACGGATCAGGAAGGCCAAAGGATAACCTGGGAGTATGGCCTCGACGGCAGGCTGAATCAGAAAAGCTTCCTTGATGCTGAGGGGGCACTGTCCCTGAAAAGCTCAACTGATAAGAAAGATCTGGCTGCGCTGTTTAGCGATAATGATAGATCAGAGGTTTTTAAAAACGGTAATAATAAGAGAAGCATTAGATTTGATTCGCAAGGGAGAATTACCTCATACCACTATGATGATTTTGGCCGCCTCGTCAGAACACGAAGTCCTGTCACGGGAACAACAAGTTACCGTTATGATGTAGCAGATAATCGAACCATGACCCGTTACAGTGATGGTTCAGAGATAAAGAAAAAATATGATGTGGCCGGAAGGCTAATAAGGCGCTCCAGCGAATCAGAAGTGGTTTCGCTTGAGTGGGACGACAATAGTCGCCTGTCAGTTGTGCACCATGAAACAGATAGTCATGGCATTTATACAGAGTCATTCCACTACAACAGTATTGGCAAGCTGTCTCTGCACAAGCGAATCTATGATGATGCTGCCTTTGAAACGGGCTACCAGTACGATCGTTTTGGGCGCCTTACAACCAAGACGTTACCCGATGGGGAGGTCATACAATACCGATACCATGCCGAAAATCACCCCAAAGCTGGGTCATTGTCTGCTGTTGAAAGAAAGGGGGTATTCAGCAACAAGCCCCTGATTAAGGGTATCAATCGGCCAGGGGAGGCGATCAATGATCGTGGATTCGATTTTTTCAATGGGCTCAGCCAGAGACGGTCACTCGATGTGGACGGCAATATCACGTTTGCGGGCGGAGCACAGACTGCCTTCAGCAGTATTAAGTGGCGAAAAGGTCAGATTGGCGTTCAATTCAAGTCTGCTATTTCAGATCAGGTATCTTCGAATATGGAAGAGATCGGTGCTGTCTCTTCACCAAACAGCACACACTCTATTCTCCCATTCAGCCATCCCAACTATGACATACCCTATAACCCGGATGTCGAATATCACTACCCAGCTGAACCAACTCTATATGACGACCGAGGGTTGGTTCGCAAGTCAATGGAAATGATAGGGCTTGCCAACCACTTTGCTGATTCAGACGGTAATGGCTGGCATCCAGAGCCGGTTAAGTGGGGCTCTGCCAAGTACAGCCAACGTGGTGAGATGGTTAATGATGGTAGTCATCACTACGAATGGGATGTTTTTGGTCGGTTGACCGCGGTCTATAAGGAAGAGGACGATGGTTCTCGAACCCTGGTTGCGAGCTACAAATACAACTTCTTTGGTGAGCGCATCTCCAAAACTGTCCATAAAAATGCCAGGAGGCATCATCCTGGTGAGATGGATGGAGAAACAACATTATTTCTCTATGACGGTAACCACATTGCTGCGGAGGCTGGAGTAAATGGGGTTCAACGTCAGTATCTATACTTGGGGAACCGGCCTGTCCTGATGCAGGAAAGCAAGCAATATTATCCGATTCATACTGATCATCGATTTGCCCCACTTGCCGTCACTGACAAGAAAAGAAGAGTCATATGGAAAGCAAGGGTAGGGGATAACGGCGCTAGTCAAAGAAATAGTGGAGCCTGGATGGTAATGCCGTTACGAGGATCGAATCAGTATCACGATGCAGAGACGGGATTGCATTATAACCTGAATAGGTACATGGATCCGGTTGTAGGACGATATTTAAGTACAGACCCTAAAGGGTTGGAAGTCGGTCCGGACCTCTACTTGTTTGCGCTTGGTCAACCACACAGGTTCGTAGATCTGGATGGTAGAGCTCCTGCCCCAGACAGTGAAGTTGTTGAGACGGATGAGCCGCACAGTGTTGAGGTCGTGAAGCCTGCGTCAAATGTAGAGAGTAGATCAGCGCTGCCAAGGGTGTGGCTGCACTCATCATCAACAAATAATAGTGGTGATGTGGTGCTGAACGCGATAGGCCAGCTGCTCATTCAAAACTCTCAGCATTGGCGTGAAGATGCACTTATCTATGCTGCTTATGGCAGCTACGAACCAAGGTGTGCTGAAGATGTTATCCCTCCGGATAAACTTGATAAATCCCGATGGGTTGATCCAATTAGGGCATATGAGTTTCTGACCCTGAAAAACAGTATTGATTCAATTGGAAGATTGCTTGATTTTTCTGAGTCCGTTGATAGTAATGCTGGATTGCTACAAAAGTTGGCGGAGGCAGCGGCTCAGGCTAAAAAGCTTCATAAGGGTGTTGAGTTTGCCATTAAAGCTGTCGACATTACCCAGAAAATAATAAATCTCGAGTTTATGGATATGACCTTGGGTATGCTTGCATTAACTGATCGGTTTGGGCATGTGGGTAAGGCGGTTAACACGGTGTATTCAAATCATGGAATAAATGACCTTGAGGATGCTTTGACAACAGATAAGCTTGATATGAGCCTGGATGATGTTTTTAAGGTCCTTGCGGGTATTCAGGCTGAATTAGTAACAAGAGCGATTGAGATACAAAATAAATACTATCGAAGTTATCGCGACGACTTTGAAAGATCTGAAGCGTACAGACAGCAATATTACGGAAAAGGTCAGGATGCAGCCAAGGAAGATCTGTCAAAGCTTTATGCAGATGAAACCCTTTATTACCTGACTAAGATAAGAGAGCTGGAGGAACATGCTAAAGAGCGTGTTGGTCCTGCAAGAGAAGCCAGTAATAACGCAAGAGATGCGTATGAAAACTACTCAAAAATAGATGACTATGACCCGGTAAGGCTGGAAAATTTTAATGCGCGTTCAGTCGTGGCATTAAATGAATACTGGCAAGCAGAGCATCATGAGAGGCTTGCTGCCACGGCTGAAACTGAAGCTTCAGAGCTTATGAAAAATGAGCATATTTACTATTCAGAATTGGGTGATTCTGGTTTTGAGTTTTCTGAGTTTATGCCGATGTCAGAAAGACAGGGTCTGCGGAATTCAATGAAACAGATCTACCTTGATCTGGCAGGATCAATCTACGGGACTTCAACGCTGATAACGGTTGAGTAGGAATAAATTATGCGCTATTTCATCGCTTTATCATTCATATTTATGGTGTCAGGCTGTTCGTCTGAGAATAACCCTATTAGAGATTCAAAAAACCACTGGTGCTTTAATGGTGATGCAGAAGTATTGAAAATTAAAGATAGGTTTACCATTCCTGGTGTGCTGCCTGTTGGAGAGGTTAGTCTCAGAGTTGACCCAGCTTGCCTTGATCCCGTAGCTGAGATTGATCCCAGTACTAACCCATATCGAAATGATCATGGAATGAATATGCAATTCTGTCTTCCTTTCGAAAAACACTGTCTAGATAATAAAAATGCCTACATGACGGTATTCAAGGAAGATTCAAAGATTAGCCTTAGGAGCTCACTGGATGTGGCACGGAGCAAGGAATATATAAGTTCGGGTTCAGGTGTCGATATCTATCAGCAGGTTGTTTCAAGTAATGATGACGTCAAGGTTGACCAGACCTACTATGTTGATAGTGGCGAAAAATATGTAGTCTCGTGTGTTCGAGAAAATACCGATAAGCAAAGGTGCCTTTTTGTTGCTGCGGATAACAAATTTCCATTCTCGTATTACTTGACGGTTCATGGTGATCCTGGTGTCAAGTGGGAAGATGTTTACAGGAAAATGTCTCGGTTTTTCAACGAGGCCGTGGTGAGTCAGTGACTTTTTTCACTTGGCACAGTCAATGATGTCTGACCTTTATATCTAAAATCCGTTATGGGTTCTCAAGGATGAGAAATAATTGTTTTTCATACAGGAATGTGCGTGGCCAATCCCTCGTCGGATTTCTTGTGGCCACGATATTTGTGCTTGTCCCTGCGTTTATCGGTGTTTCCTATCTCGCCAAGGCCGGCGAATTACGTCACAAGACCTATGAAGCTGCCCGCTACAGCGCCTGGGAGAAAGTGGCCTGGCCAGGTGGCGGCGCTGGCCATAGCAAGAGTGATCAACATTTGGCATGGGAAGCCCGTTACCGGGTTATGGGTAAGCCGGATCATGTATTCAACAGCCGCACGGATCACAGGGCGCCGGGTTCTGCAGACCAGGCAATGCTCGATCCCATGTTGTATAGCGCTTATCTGAATCAACCCGGATATATCACTGTAGCGAAAGGTGCTAAGACGTCTTCGACCGGTGCAGCCGTAGCCTCCAGCACCGTCAAAGCTGATCTGGGTGGGATTCTGGGTTCGGGGGGAATGAAGCTGGTGGTGCAAGGGTTGGATCTGGACACCACGGGTTATCGCAAGGCTGCGGTGGAGATGCCGCTTGAGGACCCTGATCAGGCCTGGATTCCGGCCAGTAACTTGTCCATGAAACATCATTATGTGCTGCTCGATAACGCCTGGAATGCGGCAAGCCCAAGTCAGGCGAAATCCCGTGTAAAGAATATGGTTCCCACAGATTTGTTGGATAACGGGGCAATCAGGACAGCCCTTAACCTTGTGGGTTCCATCTTTCCTGAAATCAGAAGCGATAACCTGGAGTTTGGTAAGGTGGATGTGGAAGTGGCGCCATGCCAGCGATTATCCACTTACTCTGGTTCTACAGCGCCTTCGGCTTGCCGTTGAGTGACAACATGATACTAGTCAATCGTTTGCTCATTGGTGCTGGTTTGCTGCTCTCCAGTGTTGCCCATTCTTCAGGGTGGCCAGACGTTCCCGTGCCTGAGGGCGTCAGCGTCACCCAGGTTTCTGAGGATATGGTATTCAATGGCGTGCCTATGAAGATATTCAGTTTTGAATACCTTCCCGGAAGACAAAAGCTGCTTGATTTCTACCGGAATTCCTGGCGCGAGGAAGAAGTTGAGTTCAAGGAGCATGAGCAGGGTCAGTGGGTCATTCTGAGTGCGCCCCACGACAAGTTCTACGTGACGGTTCAGGTGTCCCAACTCGGTAACACGGGTTATGCGCAGATTGGTATCAGCAACTGGAGTGCTGTCAGCAAGAAATCTCCCGATCCGGGAACAGGGTTCCCCCGCCTGCCTGATTCGCTGGTGGTGAATGATATCCGTGCCTCTGACTCAGGTCGTCGATCCCGGACATTGCTGGTCGAGAACGGCCATTCCATCGCCAGTAACTACCGCTATTACATGGGGCATTTCCAGCGTCAGCACTGGAATTTGGTCAGGAGCAATCTGGATGTGAAGAAAGGCGCTGCTGCGATCACGGTAGCCAGGGATGACCGTGAAATGGAGATTGTCCTCACGCAGCAGGGGCGCAGATCTCACATCTTTGCCGTCGAAATTACTCATTAATCATGGATGAAACGATGAGTCACAGGAATATCACAACAGCATCGGGTTTGAGACGCCATCTGCGTGGGCAGGCCTATGTGGAATATATCGTCGCGACAGTCTTCCTGATTGCCGCTCTTTTTGCACCAGTGTTCAACGGTGAAAGTGCCATGAGTTTGCTGATCGCCGCTTTACAGGCGAATCAGGAATCCTATGTGTGGGCCATGTCCGTGCCGGATTGAAGCTGAGCCTCTCGATTAGTTCGCCATTATTAATAGCAAGGTATGTCAAATGAAAAAGTACGCAGCCCTTATCATGCTGGTTGTAGCTGTGGGGCTTTCCGCGTTGGCCGGTTGGTTGGGTTTTAGCTACTTGGAACAGCGTGAAACTGCTCTGAGGCAGGAGTTAAACCAGATGGAGCAGCCGGTCACCGTGGTGGTTGCCAAGTCGGACTTGTATCCGGGGGATGTGATTGGTTCCCACAATATGGCGGTGATGGATATGCCGGGTCAGTATCTGCCCTCCGGTGTCATTGTGGTAGATGCCTTTGGCTCCGTTGAAGGGCTCCGGTTAAAGGTGCCCATGCGTTCAGGATCCCCCCTGATTCAGGCTTTTGTCGCCGGAGCTCCGGGAACAGGTAGCTTTGCCGAGCTGCTTAGGCCTGGTGAGCGTGCTGTCACTCTGGAAGCAGACCCTCTGAAGTCCATCGAAGGCATGATCAACTCCGGGGACAGCGTCGATCTGGTGTTGCTGCTGGATGGCGAAGAGTCCGAAACCTCGGATAGCCCTCCCATTATCAATTTGCTCGATAACGCCACGGTTCTTGCCACCGGGGTTCGCACTCTTGCGGATGTGGGGCACCAGGATAACGGCACGCTTTACAACTCGATCACCCTGGGTATTCCGGTCGATAAAATCCAGTCCGTGCTGACGGCAGATGAGAAGGGCGAGGTGTTCTTTCTTCTGCGGCACCCGGATGACATGGGCGTAGCGAGATTTGGTGATGAAGTGGGTAACGGTAAGGGGGTCGAGATCATTGCCGGAGGGCGCTCCAACGGTGGGGTGTTAAGTTCCAGCAGCCAGGTGATTTCCAGTCATGAAGACGGTATCTGGCAGGAGAAGGCCGCTGAGAGTGGACGTGTCTACAGCCTTGCGAGGCATCAGTGGGACGACGCCGAGCGCAGCGCTAATTAAAAAGTGGGTAGATTATTCATGGATGAAATAACCAGATTTTTTCCAGTGCACAAAGCATTGCTGTTGTTGTCTCTGGTTTTTGGGGTGCTGACACCGGGGCTGCCTCAGGCGGCAAACTGGAACGTGGACCTGTTTGCGGGTCAGGCGAGAACCTTTGCGTTGGGAACGGTCACACGAGTTGCCGTGGGTAATCCGGATGTAGTGAATTACAAGGTGCTGGATGACGGTAACCTATTGTTGATAGGGGTTCAGCCCGGTATTTCTACCGTTTCAGTGTGGAAAGAAGCGGATCGGCAGGTGTCTCTGGAGGTATCGGTTACCCCATTGCCTGTGGATCGTCAGATGAAGGTGGCTGAACAGCTCGCCAGTCATGTGGATGGTCTTACTGTAGAGACCATGGGCCAGAACCTGGTTTTTAAGGGGCGGGTTTCCAGCGAATTTACCCAAACTATCAATCGTATAATCGGTCAGCTTCCGGGGGCGATTAATCTGGTACGCGACGACGGTTTTGAGAAAGCAGAACTGGTTCGCCTTGATGTAAAAATTGTTGAGCTTAAACGTCAGGATATCCAGAAGCTTGGAGTGAGGTGGGATAGCGAGATTGGTGGCCCAGCCTATGGCCTGCATGCGCCGGTGACCACAAATCCGGTATTTGGTGTGATCAGCCCGGCACAAAATGGCCTGCCTGGTGAAATCCGAAATGCCCTGCAAAATGCCAACTATCCGGTGAACAGCTATGACACCTTGCAGTACTTTGGTGCCACTACAGGTATTACGTCTACCATTGATGCCATGGCTGAGGCGGGTAATGCACGGATTCTGACCGCGCCAAGATTGATTGCACGTAGTGGTGCGACGGCGGAGTTTCAGGCGGGTGGTGAATTCCCCATTCCTGTGATCAATCAGGATGGTTTTACCAATGTGGATTTTCGTGATTACGGTGTTCTGCTGAGTATCGCGCCCCTGGTGCAGGGGGATGACATCATGATTTCCCTTGCTGCCGAGGTTAGCAATATCGACCCTGCGGTTCAGGTCAATGGTATTCCAGGCCTTCTCAATCGTAGTACCTCCACCACCATCAACCTGAAGAACCATGACTCGCTGGTTGTTTCGGGCCTGATTTCCAATGTCAGCTCATCCCAGACCCAGAAAGTGCCTTTTCTGGGTGATATCCCAATTATTGGCAAGCTTTTCAGTAGCAAGGATGACCGCGTGGAAGAAGCGGAAGTGCTGATCATGGTGACGCCGCACATTGTTCAGGCCGAAGACGACGACAATCAGGCCCTGGTCAGCCGGGTACAGAGCTATGTCGAGGACGTCAAACTCGATACCGAACTCGACACCCTGCTGCTGGAATAAATCATGCTGTATGTCTTGGTAAAAACCCGCAAGGGGACTCTGGTCGGTAGTTATCGGAGCGAAAGCTGTCTGCATGTGCTGGGCCGTAGTGATGCCAGCCTGGTGCCAATGGTAGGTCGCAAGATTGGGCTGGATCATGCCAGCCTGGAAATTCGTGAGGGCGGTGTCTTCATCGTAGACAAGGGCCACAAGGCCGGAACCTATGTCAACGATGCCAGAGTCGCTGAGTATGGTCCTCTTAAACGTGAGGATACGATCTCCATTGGGGATTATCGTCTGCAGTGCCATGCCGAGGGGGTTGAGGTTACTACCAGCAGTAGCAGTGCAGGAGACAGCGTGCCCGTACTTCATGATGCGGATATCAGTACGGCTGGTAGTGCCCAGGCGCCGAGGATGGCGTTCTGGCGTGCCACTATCCGTCGCTCTCTAGTCACCTACATGGACCTTCGCCGTATCAATGTAGCGGAGATGGATGACAGTGCACTGCGGGTTCTGACATCGGAAGCCATCGACAGAATTATTCAGGATCAGGCGGATCTGGATGCCGACATCGACAGGGAAGAACTGGCCCGCCAGGTACTGGCAGAAGCGGTAGGGCTTGGCCCTCTGGAGCCGCTGATTGCGGACGACAGTATCTCTGAGATTATGGTCAATTCCCGTGATGAGATTTTCTACGAGAAGTCCGGGGTGCTGCAGAAATCCGAGGTAACCTTCACCGATGATTCTGCGGTGGTTTCTGCCATTGAGCGGATCGTCTCACCATTGGGACGGCGTATCGATGAGAGTTCCCCCATGGTGGATGCGCGCCTCAAAGATGGATCCCGTGTCAATGCAGTGATTCCTCCTCTTGCGCTGAAGGGACCTAATATCACCATCCGCAAGTTCATGAAAGAAAGGCTCACGTCGGACCACTTGCTGCGTTTTGGCTCCATGGACGAAAAGATGGTGGGATTTCTTGAGCTGGCGGTGGAACAGAAGAAGAACATTCTGATTTCCGGGGGAACCGGCTCTGGTAAAACCACGCTGCTGAATGTGCTGTCCAATTTTATTCCCGACGGTGAACGTATCATCACAGTGGAAGATGCAGCGGAACTCAAGCTGTATCAGCCCAACCTGATATCACTGGAGGCGCGTCCTTCCAATCAGGAAGGAAAGGGCGAGGTGACCATTCGGGATCTGGTGAAGAACTGTTTGCGTATGCGTCCTGACCGCATTGTGGTCGGTGAGTGTCGTGGCGGTGAGGCGCTGGACATGCTGCAGGCCATGAACACTGGTCATGATGGCTCCCTGACAACCATTCATGCCAACACTCCCCGCGACTGCCTGTCGCGGATTGAGGTCTTGGTGCTGATGTCCGGTATGGAGCTGCCGGTTCAGGCTATCCGTGAGCAGATAACCTCTGCCATCGATATTATTGTCCAGCAGACACGCTTCTCCTGCGGCTCAAGAAAAGTCACCAGCATCACCGAAGTGAACGGCATTGAGGCCGGGGTGATCCAGCTGTCCGAAATCTTCCGTTTTGCCCATTCCGGCTATGGTCCCGATGGCAAGGTTAGCGGTGAGTTCGTTTCCACCGGGAATGTGCCCGACTTCGTTGAAGGGTTGCGGCAGCGCAATGTGAAGATAGACATGCGCCTGTTCAATAACGTTCATCAGCCTCAGGATCCTGGCCATGGATTCTAGTCTGTCGGTGGTTCTGCTCCTGCTCTGTGTCAGTGTGTTTGCGCTGTCGCTTGTGACGTACAAGATCTTCACCACGGCACTGCACAAGTATCAGGACCATTTCAAGATGAATGCCGAGACCAACTTGGCTGACATGTTCATCTTCATTGATCCTTCCCGACTGCTGCTGATTGGCTTCTGGGTGTTGTTGGTGTCGTCACTGTTGGTTTGGCTGATCAGCGGAAACCTGTTCTTCAGTGTGTTTCTGGCCGCATTTCTCGCCGCGTCGCCACGGGTGGTGTATTCCGTTCTACATGCCAAACGGCGGGAGAAATTTAATCTCGCCCTCCCTGACGGTTTGTCGTCCATTGCCGCCATGCTACGGGCTGGCTCCAACCTTTCATCCGCGCTGGAATTGATGGTTCAGGAATCCAGGGGGCCGATCCAGCAAGAATTTGGCCTGCTGCTTCGCGAAGTGAAGATGGGCGTGGATTTCAGTATTTCCCTGGACAACATGCTGCAGCGGATTTCAAGTGACGAACTGCAGATGACCGTCGCCGGGATGAAGATCGCCCGGGATGTGGGCGGCAGCCTGGCGGAAGTGCTGGAGCGGCTTTCCGATACGATCCGCAGAAAGATCGAGATTGAGGGCAAGATCCGCTCACTTACGGCCATGGGCAAGGCGCAGGGAGTGGTAATGGCACTGTTACCTTTCGTGGTGGGTTTCGCGATTGCCCAGATCGAACCGGATGCGGTGGACAAGTTCTTCACTACCTACGTGGGGTGGGGCGCCTGTGCCGTGATTGTGGTGATGGAACTGATGGGCTTCTGGTTTATCCGGAAGATAGTGGCGATCGATGTCTGAGATGCAGAGTGTCTATGCGGTAGCAGCCCTGGTGTTGCTTGCTTGTTCGCTGGTGGTGCTGTTTGTGGCGTTCCGGCGTGTGTTCAGCGAGGTGGAACAGGATGAACGGGAGTTCATGGATCCCCTTCCGCCCATGCTGAGGTTGATATGGCCGCTGATTACCTTTTCTGCTCACTACTTTGGTGGTGCCATGAAAGCGGAGCAGGTTGCCAGACGTAACCGGATGCTTGCCCAGTCAGGTCAGTCTTTCATGTTCAATGCCCAGCAATTTCTGGGGCTGCAGATGGTGACAGGAATTCTGGCCGCCGCTGGGTGTGTGATTGCCGCCCTGTTGCTCGATGCGTTTGACGGGTTTTGGGTGTTGTGTGCGCTGGTGGTGGGTTTCTTTCTACCCTTGCTCAAGACGCGGGAGTTGGCCAATAAGCGCAGGGAACGAATCGTTCGCCAGCTCCCCACTTATCTCGATTATCTGTCCATGAGTATTCAGGCCGGCACCAACTTTACCGGGGCCATCAATCATGCCGTTGAGAAGGGACCTGATGGCCCGTTCAAGGAGGAAATGTCCAAGGTGGTTCGTGATCTGAGAGCTGGTATGGGGCGCTTTGATGCGCTCCGACTGATGGCAGACCGGATTGATATCGACTCAGTCAATACCTTCGTCAATGCGGTGGTTCAGGCAGAGAAAACCGGGGCTAGTATCGGCGAGACGCTAAAGATTCAGGCTAACCAGCGGCGTATTGAGCGCTTCCAGTTGGCCGAGAAAAAAGCCATGGAAGCACCGGTGAAACTGATCTTCCCGCTGGTGGCGTTCATTTTTCCCGCCACCTTTATAGTCATCGGTTTCCCGATTGGCATGAAACTCTGGGAGACCTTGCAGTGAAGGTGCTCATCAATGGAGACCCCGCGGAGCTGGAGCTGACAGAAGCAAAGCGCTTTTCCCAACGGTTTCTGGGGCTGACCGTGTTCAGTCATTTACCTGCCGATAGAGGCCTGCTTTTTCGTCGCTGCCGTTCCATTCATATGTTCTTTATGAGGTTTCCTATTGATGTGGTTTTTCTGGACCGGTCGGGAGGGGTGGTGCGGATTTGTGAGTCGCTGAAGCCTTGGTCCATGGCCTTTTCAGCAAAGGCTGACACAGTGATTGAGCTTGCGGCCAACATGGCTCGGGCTAAAGGTTTTAATGAGGGATGTTATGTACAGATTGTTGATGCTGCTGGCTGTTAGTTTACTGGTGGGCTGTGCGTCCAGCCCATCGGATTCGAGGTATCAGGAGGAGACGGCGAATACGCTGCTTATGGCTGAGGAAAGTTATCGGCATGGCTTGTGGTCGGAAGCGGAGTCTTACTATCAGAAACTGGTAGATGAGAACCCCGAGTTGTATCAGGCCTGGTTCCGGCTGGGTAACATTTATGCCCGAAGTGGCCAGCTGGATGCCGCGGTCACCATGTATGAGCGCTGTCTGGAGCTGGATCCTGAGCAGGCTCGCGGCTGGTATAACCTTTCCGTAGTCAGAGCTCGGCAGTCGTTGCAGCTTGCCATGCAGGCGCAACAACGCTTTGTGGGCAGTTCTCCTGCAGAAGCACAGCAGTTCTCTGATTTTCGTGACCGGATGGCGTCTGCTTTAACCGGAAACAGCGGCAAGGGTGCGCGGTAATGCATCGCAGGTTACGGGGCCAGCGAGGCCAGGCGATGACAGAATTCCTGATTACCTTTGCCTGGGGGGTGCCGCTGATCTTTGCGATTCTTCAGTTCGGCATGCTCTACCGGACCAAGGCCACGCTCAATGACGCGACATTTCGAGCCGCCCGTGCAGGCAGTCTCAATCATGCCTACTCCGCGGAGATGAAATCGGCTTTGGTCAGGGGCATGATGCCCGACAATTACCGTGTTGCTCCGGGTGAAGCCCCAGGCCTGATGGATTATGAAGCGGAGATGCTCAAGCATGTGCTGGCGTATCAGACGACCCATGCGCTGGGCGCCAAGGTAGAGGTGACCTCGCCAACCCAGGCCGTTTTCACCCGTTTGGCCAAAAGGGCCTGGGTGCTGGAGCCCTGTGCCGGCTCGGCATGCCCTCATGGTGGTAAGTACCGTGAAGTGTCCAGCCGTAATCGCCCTTATCAGATTCCCAATGACAACCTGAAGCAGCGGCCGACTACGGTAATCAATGCCGGGGGTACGGCCATGAATGTTCAGGATGCCAATCTGTTGTCCGTAAGAACCCTGTGGTGTCAAGAAATGACTGTACCCGTTATTAATGCGCTGGTCTGGGAGAGCCTGGATCTGTTTGGTGGCCTGGGTAGGCCGGGGGACTGGTTGCGCTGCAAGACCTATGGCGCCCTGCACGGAGGCTACCACCTGCCATTATCCGCCCACTCGGTGATTCGCATGCAGACTCCGATCCGCTGCGAAGGGAATGTCACCGGTAACCGCAACTGTAAAAATCTTAAATAGGGAGTTGTCTGATGTTTCGTATTCTACTGGTGGCGGTGTTATGCAGTATCTCCACCTTATCCCTCGCGTTCGATCCTGGTGGTCTCTTCAAAAACGAAATTCTGGTATCCCGTGATTATGAGGTCATGGATAAGGTAAGTCTCCAGACTGCGCCGGTACGTTACCTGGACAAAGAACGAGAGCTTTCAGGTTATGCCAGCGGTGGGGAAATCAGTGTTGTGGGTAAAGCATTTCAGTATGTTTTGGATCACCAAGCCGCGGATAGCAACATGAGCATTTATGCCCATTATCATGACGCTCTTACCAAAAAAGGCTATGAAATTGCTTTTGACTGCGAGGGAATGGCTTGTGGTGATAGCGCTGGCTGGCGTCTGCTATTGGGGCGAGAGCTTGCCGGTCACACTGAAAACCAGCTTTACCTGCTTGCTTACAAGGGCGTAGGTGGCCTAAGAGGCGAGTACGTCTCGGTCTATGTCAACGAAGTGGATGACCAACCAAGAAGTCTGGTGAAAGTCGTTACTGGGGGTACTGTCGCTACGGTGCGCTCTTTGCCGCAATCGGCAGGAGAGGTCTCATTGTTTTACCCCGTAGGGGAAATTGAGATCGGGCTGAAGGGGCTCATCGTTGTTGAAGCAATTGCCCAGGCGCTCAATCGTTCTTCTGGTGGACGTGTCGTGATCAATGGCTATGCAGACGGAGAGCCGTCGGAGCGCAATGCGATGTTGGCGTCGGGCAGAGCAGATACGGTTTACCGTGAATTATTGAGCAGGCTGAACAGCAGCTATGCCGACGTCTCCAACGGTGGTGGCCTTGTGGGGCAGGGGGGTAACCGATCCCAGGCGAATCGCCGTGTGGATCTGACGGTCATTTTACCTGATGAAGCGGTTGTTCAGCGTGACGGTGCGTCTTCACGCCAAGAAGGTTAGTTGACAGGTGATTACAGATCCCAGTGCAGTTCGGCGAAATAGGTGTGGCTGGGGTAGGGGGTGATGGGGTCACCGTTAACGTTAACGTTGTCGATGCCTATGGCCAGGCTTATGTGTGTGTTGATCCGGTAGTGGCCCTGCAGGTTGGCTCGCCAGTCGGGACCTGGAGGAAACGTTTTCCTTCTGAGTCGGGGTGGCGCGGTTTTCTCGATGATTACGCCCGTCCAGGAGAGGGGGCGTCCATACTCAGGGCAGGGACCAGTAACCTTGGCACGGGCCGATGAACTCAATGCCCCGTGAGCGAACCCGGTCGATGTTCTGGTAATTGGTGACCAGGGTGAAGACATTGGTTTGCCGAAAGATGGCATCGTCCATGTCGTTTTGCCAGAAGCTGAGCGTGAGCGTGGCTTGCGGGTTAAGCCTCTTGAACATCAGGTTTTTGCTAAGACCGGATTCGGTTTTCAGGTCAGGGGTAAATGTCGCATTAAAATTACCGGCACAGTCCAGTGTGCCTTGATACAGCTCGCAACAGTGGAGAAGCGGTGGGCTTGCCCGACTGAGATCACGGTGAGCCAGTAGTCAGAGGGTGGATAGCGCAGGGTGGCTTTGGGAGAGAACGCGTTTACTTGTCGGGGGCTCTCTGTGGGCCAGGCGTTGTACACATAGCCTCCGTCACGGTGTTTTCGCATTCAGTAATCCTTCGCTGTGTACTGGACGGGAATCTAGTCAGTGCGTTGCGATTCGCCATCAATGGTCACGTGGCCGTCGTTTCTGTCTGCGGGCTGCTGGAAGGGCTGGCCGCTATGTTGTGTGTAGGCGGTATAGGTGAAACCGCCCTGACGCTGGGTGGCAAACCCCTGAAGTGTGCCTTTGGCGATGATCCGGCGGGCCATCAGCCGGCGGGAGGTTGGTAGCAGCAGGGCAAAACCGACTGCGTCGGTAATAAACCCGGGGGTGATCAGTAGGGCGCCGCCGAGCAGTAGCATGATGCCTTCCACCATTTCCTGGCCGGGCATGTCTCCTTGCTGCATTTTCTGGTTGAGGCGTATCCAGGTGTCGAGGCCCTGACGGCGAAAGAGAAAGCTGCCAAGCAGCGCCGTGGTGACGGTTGCAATAATAGTCACCGGCCAACCGATCATGCCGGCTACCTGGGCCAGGACGATGACTTCCAGTAGTGCAAAGCCAAAGATAAAGAAGAAGATGCGGCCAAAACTCATGGGGGATCCTGTTGGTTGGGGGCCTGAATAAGGAGATGGCGATGACCTGGCCAGGATTCAAGGGGGCGAAAGGTTGCCAAGGTCTGCCAGGGTGGCCTGGAGCTGGTGGCGTAGCCAACGGTGGGCGGGGTCCTGTTCCACGGCGGGTGACCACACCATATAGATGGGGACAGGGGGGATAGGCACTGGAAAGGCGAGTACTTGCAGGTCCATGGCATCGGCATAGAGGCGGGCCAGTCGCTCAGGGACTGTGGCAATCATGTCCGAGCCTGCGGCGGTTGCCAGCATGCTGGCAAATTGGGTAACCCGTGCTCCGGTGCGACGTTGCCAGCCGGGGGCGTCAAGAATCTGGTCCAGAGGCAGTCGGCGGTTGCGGTCAGGCAAGACCACATGCTCGGCCTGCAGGAAAGCATGTTTGCTGCATATGCCCTGCAGTGTGGGGTGCTGGCGGCGTGCAACCACGACCAGGTTTTCTTCCAGAAGGGTGTCTCGGTGCAGGCGGTCGTCATCATGTACGAAGGCGTCGATGGCCAGATCTGCCCGGGTCTTGTGCAGGTCTTCTGTCATGTCATCTCCGGCCGAGGTGACTTCCAGTATCACATCGGGGGCCTGCTGGCGGATTCTGGCCAGCAAGGGCGGCAGCAGAACCATCTCGAAGTAATCCACGCTGATGATGCGAAAGTGGCGTTGGCTACTGGCGGGGTCGAACCGGTTTTCCGGATCAAGGATGTCACGCAAGGTATTGAGCTGGGGGGCGAGTTGCTCATGCAGTTCGCGGGCACGAGGGGTGGGCTCCATACCTGAGCGGGTTCGGACAAAGAGCGCGTCGCCGAGAGTGTGGCGCAGGCGCTGTAGGGCGGCGCTGATTGCTGGTTGACTCATGCCGAGCGTGTCTGCTGCTCTGGAGAGTTGGCCGTGCTCCATGATGGCAACAAACACAGGGAGCAGATTCAGGTCGATGCCGCGCAAATTCAGTTTCATGGATATTACTTATATCAAATATCGATTTGGAAAATAAGTAGGCCCTCTCTAGTTTTGGCGTTGCGCACAACCCAAACTGGAGAATAACAATGGACCAGATCCTGACCCTATCGGTCACTACTTTCATTATCCTCACTGCGGTGTGGGAAGTTTTTGCAGGCCGCACCCGTGATGGGCGTAAAACCCGCCAGGACTGGAAAGTGGCTTTTCTTGCCACTTTCATGATGGTCGCGATCCAGCGCCCGCTGGTGCTGTTGCTCATTACCCTTGGGCTGACCAAGCTGTTTCCGGGCAGTGCCGGTTCGCTGGCCTGGCTGGAGGCTGAGTATTTCGTGCCGACGCTGATCGCTTTCTTCTGTATTGAAGAGTTCCTGCACGGTGCATTTCACCTGTTTGCCCATCGTCGCCGTCCCAACAACAAGGTGCTGCAGTGGATACAGGCGTTCTACAAGATGAGTCATCGTCCCCACCATTTGGCCGGTGGTCAGGACAACAAGGGGCAGTTGTCCGTCACCCAGACGTTTGTGAATGGCTGGGCCTGGTGGTTCATCATGCCGAACTACACCTTTCAGCTGGTGTGCCTGTATCTGGGGCTGGTGGAAGTCTTTCTGGTGGCGACAGCATTCAAGGGCCTGTGGGCGGCTCAGACTCACGTGAACTGGAACTGGGACCTGTATTTCCACAATCACAAGTGGGCTTGGGTGCGTAAGACCATGTGGGCGCTGGCGCATGTGATTACCTTCCCGACCCAGCATCATCATCATCATGCGCGCGGACCTAATTCCGCCAAGAACGTCACTGCGACTCTGGCGATTTACGACTGGCTGATTTTTGGCACGCTGGCCATTGAGAAGGAAAAACCGAAGATGTACGGCTGGCGCCAGAATGACGAAGAAGCCAACAGCGTGCTCAAGCGATATTTCTTCTGGGATGTGCGCCAGTACATGCCCGGCGGTGCTGCCAAAGCAAAGGCGAAGAAAGCTGCGAAAAGTGTTGCCGAGGCGGCATGATAAAACGCTAGCCTGAAAGCCCTTGCTTGGTAGAGTGGGGCATGCCCAACCGCCGGGTAGCCGGCGGTTTGTACGTCTTGAACAGAGATTCTTGCCTCCCGCTTTGGGAGCCATGCTTGCATGGCGGCCCGGGCTCAGGAGGCAAAATCGGCTTTCAGGCTTGCCACTGCGCTGCGAGAGGTCGACGGCTGCAACCCCTGCAAAACCCTGCCTAGCCTCACAAAGTTCCCAGTGAAATAAAAACTTCACATAAGAGCAACTTTTCCGTCACCACCCCTCCCCATACTGCCCCCCCAAGCAGAAAGCGATGCTTAAAAACAGGGCATCAGCATTTGCTGATCCCTGCTTATTACATATTGCCTGATTGAAGGAGTGTTGGAATGAAGAAGAATTTGCTTGCGATCGCTGTGGGGGCTGCCGTTGCCATGCCGGGCGTTGTACTGGCTGACGGTCCGACTGTTTACGGTAAAGTGAACATCTCCCTGGAGCAGATGAGCTATGACCCGTCTCCGGCTGCGCCGAACAACGACGACGAGTTTGAACTGCAGAGCAATGCTTCCCGCCTGGGCGTGAAGGGTGACCTGGATCTGGACGTGGCCAACCTGAAAGCCATCTACCAGGCCGAATTCGAAATCAGCGTCGATGACGGTGACAAGAGCGGTCAGACTTTCACCCAACGTAACATCTTCGGTGGTCTGCAGGGCGGTTTCGGTACCCTGAAAGCGGGTAAATTCGATACCCCGACCAAGCTGGCTCAAGGCAAGATCGACCAGTTCAACGATCTGGACGGCGATATCAAGAACGTTATGCCGGGTGAGAACCGTGCTTCCAACATCATCCAGTACAGCACTCCGAAGCTGGCTGACATGATCACCCTGAACGCCGCCTTCATCCCGAACGAAGACAGCGATGACTTCGACGGTGACGGTGAGAACGAAAACGGCCTGGCGGATTCTACCTCCATCTCTCTGGTGCTGGAAAAAGACATGTTCTTCGCCGCTCTGTCTCACGACACCAGCATCGAAGACGACCTGGTGGCTGATACCCAGACCTTCGCAGGTACCTCCACTCTGGATATCACCCGCGTAGCAGCTGGCATCAAGCCGGGCAACTTCGAACTGGGTGCAATCTACCAGATGGCTGAAGAATCAGAAGGTGACGGTGAAGATGCTGCTGTTGTTGTCAGCGCGGCCTTCAAAATCGACCGCATCAAGCTGAAAGCACAGTACGGCATGGCTGAAGGCGACAGCAACGACGAAGAAATCACTCAGTACAGCCTGGGTGCCGACTATAAGCTGGCCAAAGCTACCAAGACCTACGTGTACTTCAACAACCTGGAAGCCGACATCGCTGACGAAGAAGTTCAGACCATCGGTATCGGTATGGAACACAAGTTCTAAAATAATAAGGCCGGGGCCCACCCCGGCCACGATTTCCTCGACGCAAGTGACAGCTGCCCGCCTTTTGGCGGGCTTTTTTTATTTGGGAGGAAGGGAATCCACAAGCTAGTGATTAAAGTGCGCATCTATATTAATGCTGTAGGAAGCCATGTTCGCATGACGAATGATCGCCTTGCGAGCAAGGCTCCTACAGCTGCTCTGCCTCTCCCTGTAGGATGGCGATTCTGTCGTTAAGGGGGCCCAGTCCCTTGTTGGCCAGCCGTATTTGATCACGATTTCAGCCCGTAAACGTCATGCCTTTTTCAAGGATCATGACATTGCCAAACGGACCTGCAGGGTCATTCACGAGATCGATTCGTTAGGGGCAAGCCACACCTGGTGCTTTGTGATCATGCCGGATCACTGCCACTGGATGTTGACGCTGGAGGGCAATTATTCGTTGTCGCAAACCGTGCGGAT
>Ga0310345_10000764_pt1 | contig 42161 bp, 73 predicted proteins | sample HC15DNA20500_MG_FD_204667 | JGI IMG/M metagenome (GOLD analysis project Ga0310345, IMG submission 204667) | Marine microbial communities from station ALOHA, North Pacific Subtropical Gyre - HC15-DNA-20-500_MG | ecosystem: Environmental > Aquatic > Marine > Oceanic | place: Pacific Ocean: North... | reverse complement strand
CTTCCGGAACGGCGCCACGTCGCGCGTGGCGCCGGATCACGAAATACTGGTCGGGGAGACTGGATTCGAACCAGCGACCCCTTGTACCCAAAACAAGTGCGCTACCAGGCTGCGCCACTCCCCGACCTGCGGAAGCCCTTAGGTTTCGTGCGGTTCGCGGGCAAGCCCCAAAAGCCGTTCGCGGCAAGAAAGGGCGGAACGTGGCAAGAACAGGCAGCGGGTGTCCCGAAATAGTCCCGAAGCCTGAGAGCGGGCCGAGAAGGTGCGACAACACCGACCCAGCCCTGACCAATGAACCTGAGTGGAGGTCCACATGGCTGACAGTTACCCTAGGCCGATTCTGCCGTATCTTGAAGGAAAGCATGGTGCGCTGCGTATCATGCGGTTTTGGTCGCACGTCGATATGCGCGGCCCCCATGAATGCTGGGAGTGGCAGGCGTCGCTTCACACCAGCGGTTATGGCCGGTTCAAGATCGCCAGCTATCGCACGATGATGGCAAACCGCGTCGCGCTGGTAATCCACACCGAGCAGGAGCCTAGCGGCATGATGGCGCTGCACCACTGCGATAACCCGAAGTGCTGCAATCCGCACCACCTCTATTGGGGCACGGCTTCAGACAACATGCAGGATCGTGCGCGGCGAGGGCGGGCAAACGCCCCCAACCGAGCCGGTGTGAACAACGGCGCAGCCAAGCTGACCGAGGCCCAGCTTGCCGAGATCATCGAGAAGTTCCGGCGCGGCTTGAGCAATAAGCAGATCGCCAGCGGATTGCCGGTGTCGCACTCGCTTGTGAGCCGCATACGGACGGGCCGTTCATGGGCAGACCAAGCCGCCGCGCTTGGCTGGGAGCCTTGCCCGCAGTTCAACCGCAAGTCAGCCTAGCCACAGGAGACACCAATGTCAGATAAACAGACCAGCGACGAGGCGATGCAGTCAATCACGTGGTTCAAGCGCATTTGCGATACCCGCAATGAAGAACGCGACCGCTGCTATCATGTGATCTACGGCGCACTTGTGAACGAGGAACGGCCCGATGTGGTCGAGGCACTCAAGAGTGTGGCCCTCCAGATCATCGACCCACGCAAATGACAAGGACGCCAGCCATGACTGAGGCAGAACGGGAGCGCGCGGCGATTGTCGAATGGGTGCGAGAAGAGGCTCAAATCTGCCGAGGGCATTCCGAAAACTTACTGGCGCAACTTCTTGAAGAAGTGGCCAAGGACATTGAGGACAGCAAACATGGATGATCATATCGTTGACGCCACCGCCATGATCGAGGCGGCCAATGGCTGACGTTATCTGTGGCGAAGGATGGACGACATGCCACGCGACCCTTGCCTATGCGGTGCTGGGAGGCTTCGTCTTGCTCGCCATACTTTGCGGACTCGTCGCTTTGGTGAAGCGGTAGATGCGCCTACCTAAGCCAGTCCAGGTGCTTATAGGTCTGGGGTTACTAGCGGGGGTGATTGGGGCGGTGGTGAGGTAGCTGCGGCGGCGATATTAACGACCTTCGCTCTTATCACTGGGACGGTCAGGCAGGGACCGCAGCTATCTCTGGAAGGGCTGACTGGCCCTCACCGGTGTTCATGGACCACCCTACAGCATTCGGCCCTTGCGTCAAGCACTTTTTCGTGTTATCAAGCCGAATGTTTGATGCGCTTCTAACTGCCTACATCGTTGCTGGTGTCGGCATGGTTATGTCCACCGGAATGCCGGTGGGGCGATGGCGCTATCTGATCGCAGCCGCTGGCGTAGTTTCTTGGCCGCTGTTCCTTGGCTGGGGCCTCTACCTTACCCGCAGATAGCATCCCACTTGGCGTTATGCGCTTCGATCTCGTCAACGGTAGGCTTGCTGTCAGCCACGTTGCCGGGATCGTCCACCTCGCCAGCAGCCAGCTCCGCATAGCTTATCGCGCGGAACGTCAGGCAGGATGTGTCAACAGTTCTCGGGGGTTCGTGAATGGCGCAAGCACCCGTCACGCCGAGCATCAGGATCACGCTTGATATTTTCAGCAGCTTCATTGGCTGTCTCCGCCCGTTCGATAGTCTTGCGCAGGTCGCCTTCGCGCTGGACCTTTGCGCCGATCTCTTGGTTTGCCTTGTCGTCTGCTTCTTCGCGGGCCTGTAGCCACAGAATGCCGCCAGCGATTGCCGCCAGGAGGGCAAGCAGCCAGATCCACCGTTGAAGGCCTAGCGCCTTCGTTCCAAGCCATGCTGCGATCATGCGAACACCTCCCGCAGCCACGCCTTGAAGCGCCGCCAGAGTGCGCGGAGGATGAATGCGTCATCAATGCTGCCGAGGGGCATCACTCAATTCCTTTCAGCTTCTCATCACCGCGCCGCCAGTAGGTAAAGCCAGCGGGGGCGACCAATGCGGCAAAGGCCATCGGGTCAAAGTCAGCACCCAGCACAGCCCGCGCTCCGTATGCGACCGCCACGATGGAAAACCCCCAGCGCGTGACGGGGCGGTTCAGCTTGTCGAGCCATTGGAAAAACGGCGTCTCGCATGGTGATTTGTTCATGGCATGTTCCGCAGGTTTGCGCAAGTCATTTTCCGCTTGCATTATGTGGAAATCCGCTTATGGTAGGTGGAAAGGAGACGATGAAATGAACGACCTTGCCACGACGACAGCCAAGCCAACCGCCAATGCGGTTAAACGCAACCGCTTCCTTGCAAACTTGCGCAATCTTGAGACAGCCGAGGCGGCGAAGGGCCAACACGACCGCGCTGCCATTATCGCCGCGATTAGTCTGCTGATGGACAGCAAAATGGCATTCGACGTAATGCAAGCTGCTAAGGATGCCTAACTGGCGTGACTACATGGACGACGCCGACCGCGCCGAGGTGGCGCAGCTCAAGGCGAGCAAGGCAGAGCTAAACGCCCAATACCGGCGAGTATATGACCGATGCCGCAAGCGAATGCTAAAGGCACAAAGAGAGGCGCAAGATCATGGACCGGCTGTATAAACGGCAGAAAGCGAGTGAAGGATGACACGTCTTGAATTGGCCGACAGGCTCGAAAGCCACGTTCAGCACCTTGCCGCTCACACGAGTGGCCTAAATATGGCCGCAGTGGTGTGACATCTCCAACGATATCCTAGAGGCCGCCAAAGCCCTTCGCGGTGAGGGGGGAGGTTCTAAAGCCGTGGATATCGTCCGCGAGTGCGTCGAGATGGACGAACGGTCACTTGGCCTCGCTCACCGTGTCAACTTTGACTAATTCGCCACCCGCCAAGCAATAACCAATCCCACTACTACAGCGGCAACATAAAAGGCTGTCATGCTTCCCGTTGCGGTTAAAAACATTCCGCTCGTAAAAGCAGCGCCCTTCATGTGCCCCTCCTGTTAGGTTAGCTCCACTTGCCTTTCACAAGGGCCGCTTGGAAGGCGACCGCATAGCCAGCGATCAGCACATCCTTGTCACGCCCGTTGACGATCCGGCGTGCTTGGCGGAACTGTTCCTTAGTCCCCTGCACACCGAGATAATCCGCCAGCCCCTTGCCGGTAAACGCGCCCTCGACCATTCCCTTGACGAGAATGCGGGCTGCTAGGTGAGGGGCAAGCGCAAGGTCGAAATCGCGCAGGAGTGCCCCATCGAGGCCCAGCGCCTTATCGGCCCATTCGTAGTTGAAATCCCAAGTGAGCTGCACAAAGCCGCGCCCATAGGGGGCCTTGCTGTATTTGTCGGGCTTGCCGTATTTCTTCCCGCGACCCTTGCCCCATTCCTCTTGCGGAATGAAGCGGGCTTCATGCCATGCCGTGGCGAGGATATAGGCCACCCAGCCAATCGGGTAATCGCCGCAGTTGCCAAGTATCAGGTTGACGCTATCGACCTGCTCTTGGTTCAGCTTGCCGGTAGTCTGCTTGACCACATCGAAGAAGGCGGCGGGGTCTTCAAGCTGGCGAACCTTCACCGCGCCCGATTCCTTCGCCACCTGTTCGCCGGTTTGCTCCAGGGCAAGGTTGATCGCGTCCACCTCGCCTTGCGTCATGCCCCTGCCGAGAATGCGGCGGAACGTATCGAACAGCCGCTTACTCACCGCCGAAATCCTCTTCGTCGATGACAACCATATCGGGGCATTCCTCCGGCAGCTTTGCCGAGAAGTCCGGTGTAAAGCAGACCTCCGTTAGCTCTTCGTCAGGAAGCCCCTCGCACAAATCCCAATTCGTGTAGCTGACAGGGTAGGGGGCAACGTAGTCCGCTGCATCTACGCCGATGTCGAAGATAGAGGGTATCATGCTGCACCTCTCAACTGGCGGTCACGTTCGACCAGTGCCTTGTCTACCGACCGCGCTTGCTGGCGTTCGATCTTGCGGGCCACCTCTTCAGCCGTAGGGGCGGCGGGTAGGGGAGTGGGGACGATCATGCCGCTTCCGCCTGGAGCATTTCAGGACAGACGATAATCCGCCCGACCTGCCCGTATTGCCGGTGGTAGGTAATCCCATTCATCGCGCGCTCGGAATGCCAGCCACCGCGCGCGGCGTAGGCGTCTCGCGCAGCCAGCGTCGGATGCTGGACAACGTGAATGCCCATCCCATCCTTTTCCGCCGCGTGATGCTTGTCGCCGGTATGGCAGTAACGCTTGGTCGTGCGCCCCCACTCTTGCGGGAACTGCGCCGCCATGAAGCCCGGTAGCTGCTCCATCTTCTTGATGTGCGAATGGTGGAAGCCGAGAAACACATTCCCGAACTCGAAGCAGTAGTAAGGCAGCGCGCTATCATCGACGGTCACGCGCGGCTCGTCCTCGAACAGCGCCTTGAACATCGTGCGCAGCCATACGCTCGAAGCCATGTCGTGGTTGCCCTCAGCCATGATGACATGCACATTCTTGTGCTTGGCCAGCAGCATCCGAATGACCCGCCGCAGGATGCGAACCGCCACTTCGACCATTTTGGTAAAGCGGCTATCCGCGTCCAGAATGTGCCCACTCGTCGGTGTAACGGCGGTCAGGCTGTCATAGTGCAGGAGATCGCCAAGCTGGTTGAATATGGCAGTCTCGGCCTCGGGCATCTGGCGGATCGCCTCTGCAAAGCAGCCGACAATCGTGTCCTCGGCAATCTGGAGATCCCAGTCCTGCCCACCCTCGCGGTGCCACGCCAACATGCCGACATGAGCGTCCGTCAGAGTGTAAAGGGCCAGCAGGTCGCCTAGAACAGCCGCAGGAGGCGCAATAGGCTTCTCTGGCGGTATGGAGGCCGCAAGGGCACGTATCGCCGCTTCTCGCGCTTCCTCGGCCCGCTTCTCGTCCTCAGTGGACTTGACCCACTGCGCCTTAACGTTGCCCTCGGCATCGTAGAGCGTGGACACGCCCTTGACGCGGTGCCCCTCGGGCTTGCGGTCCGACAGGTCGGGGAACTTCTCGCGCGCCTTGTTCACGCGGCTTTGCAGGGTTTCCCGCTTTAGCCCGATCTGGCGCGCTGCTTCGGTGATGCTTCCGTATTCAGATACGAGGCGAAGCGCCTCCAGCATCTCGTCTTCGGATAGTCCGGGGTTTGGCAAGCCATCCCTCCCACAAAGTGGCTTGCGCCACGACTAGCTATGTGATAGCGCGGCCCACCTTCGCGGACTACGCTGTTCTCTAATTGTTCGGGGATAACTCTATTTGCGCCGTGACGCCGATAGCCTGCCCATCAGCGCCAGAAGGTCCGAAGGCATATCCTCTGGCTCGGGAAACGCAGCGCCGAGCTGTGCCGCCACAAGGGGCAGGGCGGGACTGTCAGGGTCTAGCCGCTTGATCTCGTCCACGATCACATGCACAGCGCCCAGCAGGACGCCGTGGCTGCGCTCGATACGCGACAGGCGTACTTCCATTTGCTGGCGGTATGCCATTTCACGCTTTGACAAGTCGGCCTCTCTGCCTGATCCCTTGGCTTGGTCGAAAAGCCACTTGATGCCCGCGCCAAGGACAGCAAGGAGGGCAGCTAGTCCGCCCCAATCGGTTAGCGCCTCCAGCATTTGATGCGCTCCCATACTCTCGGGCCGTGGATCGCAAGCCACATGCCGAGCAGAAGCGCCTCGGACACCACCAGCAACAGCAGGTTGATGGCGTTGCGCCAGTGGTCCGTCTCCGGCACCCCCTCGAAGAGATAGCCGGTCTGGAAGCCCCCGATGCCGAGCAACAGCCCAGCAAGGGGGATTGTGAAGCCAGCGTTAGGGTAATGCTCGACAATGCCCCTGCGCGCCGCCTGATAGGCAAGCGACAGAAGCCAGATGAGATTCAGGAATGTGAGGCCGAGCAGAACGGCCCTTATAGGATCGTTCATCGACGCCTCCTGCTTTGCACAAAGTCAAACGCGCACTCGCTTATCGGCCATGCCAAACACATGACGGCGAGACAGGTCAGGGTGCGGATCATGTCGCAATTAGACCGTGGGCACGCAAGCGAGCCAGCAGCGCGTTGATTGCCGCCCGCGCCTCCGTATCCACCGTAGCGCCGCCGCTCGCGTCGGAGACTGCCGCGCCCTGCGCACCGATCACCTTCACGTTATTGACCCGCAGCCCGTTGCCGCTGCTACTAAGGAAAATCGTGTTCCATTCCTTGGTAGAATGGCCCAGGTTGAAGGCGTTGGTTGTGACGGGGCAGAAGCCGGTCAGGTTGGCGCTGGCATAAACAACGTCCTGCACAGTGCCGCTATTGTTGACCGAAAGATAAACCGCGTCCCGATTGGTCGTTTCCTGCCGTGCTGATACCCTGCCGCCCACGCGCGCTGCCGTGCCGCCATCGGGCACCTGCATTTCGAGGCCCGCCCCGCGCCCGTTGGACACGTTGCCGTAGGACTTGGCGATGAGCGTGTAATCGACCGGCCCAGCGGTGGGGCGCTCGCTGGTGAGGATGTTTGTTACCTTAGCGGTCACAAACCTTGTGAACTCGCGCGAGACCACGTTGGTATCGGTGCCGGTATCGGTAAAGGAGGTGCCCGGTGCCACGCCGACAAACGAGCAGCGATAGCCGCTGTTGACGATGTTTCCGCCCGTGTTGCTTTCATCCTGGTCGCCGCCGATGAACGTGTGATAGCGAGAGCCGCTGGAGCCGCTGGCGACCACGTTAATGCCCGCCCCGGTGTTGACCTGCACAACAGCACCGCTAACAGTCATCCACCACGATTGCTCGAACTTCAGCCCATCGCCGCCGTTGCTGGTCGCATTCCAGCCATTGATGACGCCCGCGTTGCAGTTTGCGCCTGCGGTTGCGACAGCCGGGTTTCCGTCATGGAAATAGCCGCCGTGCCGCCCGTTGCTGTTCGTGTGGATGTTCGTCAGCGTCATCAGGTTGGTATTGGTCGCAGTCGCGTCCTGCCCGAACCGAATCCCGTCCTGCCCCATGCTGTGAACCGAGACGTTGCGGGCGCGGAAACGTCCGGCGCGAACAGCCACGCCATCACCTGTGTTTCCAGCCTCGCCCTTGATGCCAATATCCTCAAGGCCGCTTTGATCGACCGAAAAAATGAACAGAGGGCCGGTGATCGCCGCGTCTTTGACAATCTGTGTCGGAGCCGTGCCCGCCGCCGTTGACGAGAAGCCGTGACCGCGCAGGGTGATCGCCTTCGCGAAGGTGTGCTGCGAGGCGAACTCGTAAGTACCACGCCCGAACTGGACAACGCCGCCAGTCGAGGGGAGGGCGGCAACAGCGGCAGTCAGCTTCTGATCGGTGGTGCCGGTGAATGCGTCGATGGGCACGGCCACGGAGCTGAAATAGTTTTGCGCCGTGCCGCCGTTCTGGACGCCAATGGCCGCCGCACCAGCGGACGATGCGAGGTCTGCGGTTGCGGCCTTGGTCGCAACCTCACTATTGATCGCGGTAAGGTCGGTTTCGAGATCCGTAACGCTAGACTGCGGCACCTCGCCGGGAAGGTTCGCAATCACGAACTTGTCGGCAAAGTCCGCGTCGATGTCCACCTGCTCGCCAGCGGTGTCGAGAACCTGGAGGACTTGCCCCGTTGCGGGCGTCCAGTAGAACTCGGCCTTGCCCTTATCGTTGGCAACGCAATAGTTGACCGTACCGCCCGCGCCATCGGTAAAGCGCGTGCCCGAGCTGTCCGCGTAGATATTGACCTCAGCCCCCGCGCTGGTCAGCACCTTGACGCGGTAATTCGGCAGCGCGAGGCCACGCGTGTCTCGGACAATATCGGAATACTTGATATAAGCCATTAGCTAACCCCGCCCACGCTTATGTTCTGGAAAAAGGCCGTGACTTGCGCCGTCGCGGTTTGGCCGTCCGTATCGGTGACAGTGACGGTCCAAACGTCGCTGACGGACGATCCCGCAGGCCGGTTGGTCTTGGTGAATTGCGTTGACGCGCTCGTCGGATTAAGCGCCTGCGATGCGTTACCCCCGCCGTTGGTCGTGAGCGCCCACGAATAGGTGTAGGGGCCACGCCCGCCCGAAGGCATCGCGGTAGTGCTGGTGGTTCCGATGGTTGCACCGTCCACACCGCCGCCAGAACCGGACACGCTCGAAGGCGAGGCGGATGCGCTCAGCGGATCGGTGAATGTTGCCACTGTGCGGAGCGCGCCGCCGTCCTTCACCTGAAGCTTGCGGACACGGCGCAGCACTCCGGCCTGCCTGATATACAGGTTCGTGATGGTGCGGAGGGTGCCCCCGTCGCGTATCTTGAGGGCCATCAGGAATATGTTGCCAAGATATCCCCATTGTTCATGGTGGGGATTGCCGCGCCCTCGGCCTGCACAAACAGACGCCCGCCGCTGTTCGCAGCGTTAGAATGATGGAGGAAGCCACCGCGCCCGCTGTAGGTCGGCTGTCCGGTAAAGACCGGCGCGTTCAGCGGAGCATAGTCAGACAGGTCGATGTCGTTCACATCGTCCGACAACTCTTTGCCATCGGCCATGATCTGCCGGATCGCGTTGTTCAGTCCCGCAGGCGAGCAGTCCTCCGCAATGTTGATACCGGCAATCGTGCCGTTGCTGCCGGGGGTCAGCGAGTAGTCACTGAAAGACATTGGCCTCTCCTGAAACAGAAAAGGCCCGCCAGTTGGCAGGGCCTCTAAGGTGTGGTATGAAGGGGCCGTGCAATTGGCCCTGATCGTATTGATGAAGTGCGTCGTTATCGGCGCTTGGCTCGGTCTAGTCGTCGCGTGGCAGGCGTATCGAAAGAGGCGTCACCGCGAAGGCCTGCCATTGAAGCAAGACCCTCGAACCGGCATTTACCAAGTGTCCGACTGGACTGTGTGGGTTGACCGCGCCGCGATATGGGTGCGCAATCTGGCTTGGGCCTCGATCATCGCCATGTGGGGCGTGTTCGGGGCGATCTACGTGTTCAGCGGCAAGGAGGGTCTAACCGCCTTCGTCCAAAGCTGGTTTTACTGAGCAGCCATAACCATCGGCACAGCAGCCGACCCGAATAGGCCACTACGGCGGCGCAGAAGCGGGTTGTTGCTTGCCCGCGCCTGCTTGACCATGTTTTCGACCACTTCGGGACGGTCGAACAGAACCTTATTCAGCGCAGCTTGACCGCCTTTCGTACCGCCAAGCAAGGCGAGTGCCGTTGCAAGGCCGGTAGCAGTTGCCCCGGTCTGTGCGCCTTCCGCGCTCTGGCCCCCGAGGTAATAGCCCCCAGCGCCGCCAGCGCCAAGGATGCCCGCGCCACCCGCCATCTGCGCGACACGGCCTGCGGTCCCGCTGTCAGGGGTGTTGTTGGACAGGGTTTCCACGCCATCGGCGGCATACTGAGCAAAGGGGCGATTGCCCGAACCGGAGCTGATACGTCCGGTTAGCTGGCGGGCAGACATAGCGTCCGCGTTCGCAAGCTGCTTCGGGGTGAATAGCTGCCCCTCTTGGTTCTTGGCGTTGTCCACTGCGGTAGCCAGCACGTTAAGGCGACGGTTCGCCGTGTTGGCAGCGGTAAAGCCCTTGAACGCGCCCTTATTCTGCTGCTCAAGCCCCTGCGCAAGCACGTCCTGCGCCATACGCATCGCGTTGGAGTATTCGTTGGCGTAGCTGCCGTTCGCCGCCTCCCGACCGCTACGCGCAAGCCCGCGATAGGCCTCCTGAAAGTCCCGGCCCGACATAGTGCCGTTCGCGTCTAGCCCCGAGCCGACACGATAGCCGATTGCATCTGCCGCGCCTTGGCCGACTTCGGGGATCGCCTGCGCCGTAAGCTGCGCGTTCATCACGCCCTCGCGCACAGCAGGCGAGCCTGCAACGTCAAGAGTGGCCGGATCTAGCGCGCTGCGGTATGCAGCCGACTTGAGGTCATTAAGCTGGCCCACGCCCTCGAAGCCGGTTTCCACCACTTCGCCGGGAATCGTCTCTGCACCGATTTCGAATGCGCCGCGATTGAAGGCCCTGCGCCCGTCCATGTGGCGAGCATTAATCATATCGCCTACAATGGGGATGCTGGTGGCCTTTTCTTCCGCCGCTTTCCACGCACCTCCAAGACGCTGGCCGGTCGTCATGGGGATGCCGCGCCGACCCATTGCCTCTACAGCTTCAGAGACAGGAACGCCGCCGATGACTTTACCGGCGAGTTTGCCGAAGGGCTGGCCGACAGCAGAGCCGACTGCGCCCTCAACCGCGCCTTTCCCAAAGTCACCTTCCGTGAAACCGCGATAAAGGCTGCCATAGGCCGCGTCCGTCGCAATCCCGCGCGCGAACTGGCCCTTGCCGCCGCCACCAAGCAATTGCGGAGCGAACTTCGACGCGCCAAAGCGCCCGAGCGAGCCAAGGCCGGTGGTGGTCGCGATAGCGCCGCCTACCTGCCCCGCCGTCATGGACGGAAACTGTGCGTCCGAAAGCGCATCCATCTGGTCGGGGGCGAATGCGGTAGGGATGCCCGTTGCGCCATCCACGAACCCGACAAAACCAGCGGCAAGCGGGTTGTTGACTGCGTTGTTATTCTCGATTTCGGTTTGCGTCATCGGACGCTCTGCCGCCTGCACACCGGTCGGGATCGTGCGGCCGCCGCCATCGAGATACTGGTTAATCTGGCCCGCCCATGCCTGAAGCGCAGCGGGGTCGCTTGTGATGCCGTATTTCTCGTCTAGCTGCTGGCGGGCCTGCATGTATGCCGCAGGGTCGAGCCTGCCGCCACCTTGGCTGATAAGGCGGGCAACGATAGCGTCATGCTCAGCCTGCCCAGCTTCGGGATACGGCACTGCCGTAGTGGTCGAACCCCGGCCCGCTGCGGCAAGATCACCCTGCTGACCGCCATCCGTGCGGATCATGGTCATAGCGTTGGGGCGGTCGTCGCCCTGCGAAGGTTCTTCGGCTACAATCCCAAGCGCCTGCTTCGTCGCATCCAAGCGGCGTCGCAGGTTGCCGAGCTTTTCTAGGATGGCCTCGTCACGGTCGCCAGCACGGGGGGTGTTCGCTGCGACGAACTGGCGCAATTCCGCATCCGACTGCGAACCGACGCCGGGGACGCGGAACGCCGCTAGGCCAACCTCGCCCAAACCTGCGGACGCGCTGTCAAAGGCCGAGTTGGTGCCGGTGGGCAAATAGTCTTGGATGCCGGCAAGGCCCTTAGTGGTGCCGGGGCCTTGAGCGTAAAGCTCTTCGACGCGGTTAATCTGCTCTTCAAGGGCGCGGAACTGCGCCAGCTTCATCGGATCGACCTGCGCCTTGGGGGTGCCGTCAGGGTTATACTTGGCCTCCCACGCAATACGGTCGCGCTCGGCCTTTTCGGCTGCGCGCCGGTCGCGCTCTTCCGCAAGCTCGATCTCGCGCTGCTTGCGGCGGTTGTCTTCTGCGTCCTGCTGAACGTCGTAAGGATTGCGCGGCAGCGGCGTTGCCGTGATGCCCGAAGGCTGCTGCTGCGCGTATTTTTCCCACGGACCTGCCATGCTTAACCCCCATACCTGCGGCGCGAGCCGCTAACGTCCGGTGCGTTGCCCCAACCGGGGAACGTGACGTGAATTGAATTACCGTTGCTCGAAATAGCCTTTGCGCCGGGATATTGGCGCTTGACCATCTCGATTGCCTGTTGCTTGGTCATGCCTTTGGGCACCGCGAAGTCGAGAGCGTCGCCGCGCGTGTGCGAGCTGTGCCGTGTCTGCGTCAGCCCTTGCCGCCTGAGCGAGTCCTGATGCGCCTGCGTGCGGAAGCCGCTGGTCGCTTTGAAGCCTTGCCCCTGTGCCCAGCTAAGCGGGTTGAAGTCAGCCGCGAAAGCCACCCGACGCGGGCTGCGTCGGACCTCCACCGTTGACAGGCTCCCAATTGTTCTGGTCGGCAGGATCGCCGCCCTTGAAGCGGTAGCCATTGTCCACCGTTCCCGGCGCAATGCTCGGTGCAGAATTGCCGCCGCCCGAGCGATACGGGTTGGGCACGCGGATCTGCATCCCGTCCTGATAAATGATCTTTTCGGTCGGATCGACCCACACAGGCTTGTCGCCCATCGGCATCCCGGTCTTCGGGTCGAACTGCCAGACGTTGCCCGCGTTGTCTTCGCGCAGGTTGGGCGCTGCGGGTCCGGCGTTCTGCGCGCGGTAGTCGATTTCCCGCTTGGTGTCTGCCCAATCGAGCGACCGCTTCCGCAGGTCGGCTGCCTGCTCAGCAAGCGACTGTTGCTGTTGCGCCTGCTGCTGCATCAGGTTGGCAACGCCGGTCGGACGCTCGCCCATGCGGCGCTGTAGGAAGTCCTGCAAACCAGCGAATAGATACTGACTGCCGCCACCAGCGTCGAAGAAACCGGGCTTCTTCTGCTCCTGCTGTGCGGCACGCATACCAAGTCCGGGGGCAGGGTCCGCGCCCATCTGCGTCTGCTCGATACCGTCGCCAATGCCGGGGGTGCCGGGAACCTCAAACGGCCTGCCGAACAAGCCTTTCTTGCGCGGGTTCATGCCGATTGCCATTAGCGAAGCTCCCCGGTGCGAATGGTCATGTAGCCGTCAACCTCTGGGCCAAGGGCTTCCGGCTGCATCGTGGCAACCTCCTGAGCCATCGGGCCAATCGTCGGCGCATCGCTGCCCACGTAGTTGAACATATACAAAGGCACGCCTGCGTCGGTCTGGCCAATGCGGCGCACATTCTCCTTGAGCCGCGCGTCACAGAATGCCCCGCCCGAAGCCGCAGCACCCGCAGCGCCGATGCCCGACAGCAGCAAATCACCGAAGAAGCCGCCCGATTGCGTCTGTGTGCCCGTCTGATTGGTGTAGGGACCGAGAAGCCCGCCAACCCCTGCCGAGTATGCAAGAGCCGCTTGGCTAGGCAGCATAGCGCCCTGAGAGCCAGCCTGCATTGCCGCAGCGACCGGGAGATATTCACCTGCCAGCACGCCGGGGGTCATGCCCGCAGCCTGGAGCTTCATCTGTTCGCGGTTGTTATAGTCGGTGTAGCGCAGGTTCGTTTCGTTCTGGCCAAGGCCCTTCGAGATTAGGCCGTAGTAGTCGCTAGAGCCGGTCAGGCCGCGCGAACCCATCTGAGCCTGCATCTGATTGCGGACGTTATCGTTCGTCTGCGCCACCATGTCATCAAGATACGGGTTTTCCGCGCTATCAGCGTTTAGGGTGTTCGTCAGGAACCCCTTGGCCGCGTCAATCGTCGGGTCGCCGTCATAGTAGCGCCCAAGCAGGTTGTCCGACAGGTCCATGAGGTTGCCAGAGACGCGGGCGATCCCCGGCTTGGACGTTTCATAGGCGTTGTTCAGATTGTTGTAAGCGCCTTTGATTTCGCTTTGAAAGACGGGCTTAGTCGTGCTTTCCGTCTTCGTCTTTTTCGAGGACAATCCCATCCTACAACCCCTTAACTATTCTGATCTGCTCGACTTCGTATCCCGGCAGAAGCTTGGCCCAACCTTCGCGGCTCTCAATGCTTGCGACAGTGCATCCCACATGCCTGCCGTATGCTTCGGCAAGCGGGATCAACTCTTTGATGCTTTCCAGTGCCCCGGCGGCGGCGATGCCGTGGACCTCCCGCAAGCCTGAAGGGTACTGTTTGACTTCCGCAAGGATTGCGGCTTGTCCGTCGCCCCAGCATTGCCAGAAGTGCGCCGCCACTTGGCAGTCGATGTATTCAGCCGGATACTTGTCAGGTGCGAGCGCCGCGAAGTCCTCACGGAACGGCAGGTAGGCATCCCATCCGGTGGTAATCACGACAGGCGAACCTTGACGGTGCCCGAGGTGTGATAAAGCTGGCCAATCTCCACCCCGCCAGCAGCCGCAGCGGTGTCGTCAGCGTAGTTGCCCAGCGCAGACCAGTCCGTTGCCGTTTCCAGCGCGGTCAGGCGGTTGGCGTTGTCGTTGCCCTGCTTGGCCACCTGCCGGGGCCAGTCCCCGCGATTGTTCTGCGGCGGGATTCGGCGAAGTGTCATGCCTTGTTCCTCCGCTTAATTCGTGCTACTCAAGGCCCATATTTGAACCATTTACGGAGCAAGGCCATGCAAGGCGACTGGCAGCCAATTGAAACCGCCCCACGTGATGGCCGGGAAGTCATCGGCGCATGGAGAATGAAGCACTCAGGCAGGCCTTGGGTTATCCGCACAATCGCGCCCGTTGACGGGCTCTCGATATGGAAGCAGCAAGGGGGACGGGTGGTCTGGCCGAAGTTTTGGATGCCCCTGCCAACACCGCCCGAAGCCGAGTAAATTCACCTTAGTTGGTTAGATTCTAACACCCTCAATCATCGCTTACCCCCAGCGCCACCCTCAAGCTCGACCGCGTTGAAATACGTCCAGTCGGGATCGTTGACCGTAATATCGAACACAAACTGCTTGCCGTTCGCCCGTAGCGGAATGCGGCCCGATGCCTGCATGTTGCTGCCCGAGCGCACCTTGCCCACATCGCCAAGGCGCTGCTTCTCGGTCACTTTGACCGTTACCCCAGATATAGCGTCCGTCTCAGGCCAGACCGCCCACATGCGGTAGTTATTCGCACCAGCGCGCACATTGCCGCTGACAAAGTTGGCGACAAGGTTAGCCCCCGCCAGCGTGCCTACCTTGCCATCCTGCACGAAATACAGGCGAGGGGCACCGCCACTGAAGCGAGGATCGTCCAGGCTGTATGGCATCGTGTCGATGTTGGTGTAGGTTGCCGCTACCTCTTCCAGCGTCTGGCTGTTCTCGAAGCCCTCGAAAATGCCCTCAAACGGTATCTCGATAACCGTGGCGCGGTCCAAGGCCCAATCATACATCCAAGCGCGCCCCAGCGTGCCGGGGATGCCCCACACGACGCGCGTGTTCTTCGGGTCCACCGCAGCCCAGATGCGCTCGAACTCGTCTTCCCCCAGCTCGTCGCGGAAGGACTTGCTGAATTGCTCATTGCCAATCGGGCGCACGGTCTGCCCGCTTTCCGATACCGCAAAGCCACGGTCGGACAGGTAGAACACCGTATCGTCGAGCGTCACAATCGACGCCTTGGATGCGCAACCGAAGTTGTGGCCGTAGGGATCGAACGCGAACGGCGCAGATGCGTCCCCGGTGCGGTCCATGCGGGTCAGCCGGTGGCGCTGGAGGATAACCCCGTATTCGCCGCCAGCCACGCCCATGACTTCACCGCCTTCAAGCGCAGTCCATTCGCCGCACTGATCGGTGCCGACCGTCCAGCCTGTGTGATCGTTGAATGCCGACCAGCGCACACGCAGGATATTGCCCGCAGGCTGCGCGCCAACCACATGATCGCCCACTACGCACACATCGGTGAACGAGGGCGCGCCCGAGATGGCGGCAGCCGTAGAGGCCACTAGATCCACCTCGTATGTCGTCGCACCGTTGACCGCCACGGCGTAGTCGCCAAACGCGGTGAACTTCCACCGGCCCGAGACGGTCAGGCCCGACAGCAGGTTAGACCACGCCCCCGCAGCAAGCTTGCTCAGCGTCGTTGCCGTGCCCGCCAGCAGGTAGGCCGTGCCATCGTTCGCCTTGACGCTTGCGCCACCTAGAAAAGCGGCAGGGAGTGCATCCGAAATAGGCAGGAAGTCACCGACCGCGCGATAGCCGTCCTCGGCAGGGAGCGCATTGACGCAGCGGGTGAGTATTCCCGGCCCCGGCAGCTTGTCGGGGTGAAACGGGCCTAGCGGGTAACGCATCAGACACGCGCGCCCCAAACCTGCTGAATGCCACGCGGCACCAGCGGGCCAGCGCCCCAGCGGTTCTTCTTCCCGCTGTCATTGATCGAAGCCAGCAACTCAGCCGCATAGGTCGCATTCGCCGCCGCACGTTCGCTGTCGCCAATCTTGTTGAACAGGATTGCCAGCACTTGGTGCAAATACAGGTCGGGATTCTCATCTAGCAGCCAGTTCGACGGGTTGGCCTCGGTCAGCGAAGGAATGCGGGCGTAGTAAACCAGCGTGGCGGTCGCATCGCCCACCGGCCCGACAATCAGGCGGCGGTTTTCGATAGCGTATGCCTTGGGCGTGCCAGCGACGCCCTGATACCGTTGGCGCAGACCAGCAGGGGAAAGGCTGTCGAGCGGGTTGTCGGGCGAGCCTTCCGCATACACGGCGCGAAGCTGGAGAAAGTCCACCGGCAGTTCGGTCTGCTCGCTCGTCACCGCAAGCTGGTATTCCGTTTCCATCTTGGGGCAGCGCAGTTCGCGGTTGAACATGGCCTCTGCGCGGGTGATCGCGCGGTAAATCTTGTCCACCGCGAATGCGTCGTCATCCATCTCATCGCGCACCTCCACGATAAGGTCGTTCAGGTCGCTGATCGCGTTGGCGGGGCTTGTGTCGATTGAGATGGCCATCAGATGTTACCCTCCCAGATGCGCAGCAGCTTGTATTGGTGGTCGTTCAGCAAGCGCCGAAACTTCGCCTTGTGCGCAGGGTCGTTCGAGAAGGCGTCAACACCCTCTTCGATTTTCCACTTCATGATGAGAGACAGGGGGATGGACGCGGCAAGCTTCCATTCCTTGCCATTGCCAGCGCCGTTCGAGCGCAGGCGGGCGTTCTGGTTGAGAATGGCCTGCGTGTCGGCATACTCGGTCTTGAGGACCATGTTGCCGTCGCTGTCAGCCCCTACGAATTGCTTGTTGCCGTAGGAGTCAACGTCAAGCAGCCGCATCAGACGTAACCCTTGGCCTTCAGGCTCTCCAGATCGGCACTAGCGGGCAATTCATCGCCCTTGGCGAGATAGCCGCCCTTGCCATCGTGGATAGCGCCATCGACCGCGACAGTGGCAGCAGCGGCCTTCCTCGAGCCCCCCATCTTGCCATCACCGTCATGGTCGAGGGTGCCCTTGCTAAAGCGGGTGCTTTTCTTCTTGGCTGCCATGTAGCCCTCCGATGAAAAGAGGGGCCGGACCCGAAAGCCCGACCCCGTTAGATTATGCGGGTTCCACGTCCGCAACGACGCCGTTGCCAGCTTCGTTCTGACAGACCAGCGTCCATTCGCGGCTCAGCATCTTCTTGTCGCTGTGACCGGTCTTGGCGAGGTCGGTCAGGCTGTAGCCCTGGAGGTCTGCAACCTTCCAAAGCGACGGGTCGATGACCAGAACGTCGCGGCCCGTGGTGAAGCGCGACGGGACGAACGAAATGTCCCCGAAGTCCGACACGTAAACGTCAGCCGCACCGATGATGGTGGCCTGACCGTTGCCAGCTTCCTTGCGGATGTCGGCAATACCGGTGAACGTCGAAGCGGTCTGCTTCAGCGTGCCCGACATGAGAGCCATGCGGGGTTCACCGCCAGCATCCCAAGCGTCGTGCAGAACGTCCTTCAGGAGGTCTTCCGTGAAGGTGCGCAGCGTGCCGTTGGTGGCAGCAGCGTTGACGTAACCCGAGGTCGTGCCCGACAGGGTGCCGTCAGCGCCGGTAGCGCCACGCGAGGCGTTCGTGGTGATGAATGCAACAGCGCCAGCGGTTTCACCGGCAGTCGATGCGCCACCCGGAACAGCGGCCTTGTTGTCGCAAGCGCGCTTTTCCATGTCGCGCTTGAGTTCCTTGGCCTTCTTGCTGACCTGGTATGCCAGTTCGTCAGCGTAGCCAGCGTTATCGACCGCACGCGAGGTCGAGGACACCGACACAACCTTGTCCATGAGCTGGGTGTAGTTGTTACGGCGGCTCGAAGCCGGTGCGGTATCGACCGTGGCGTCGTCGCCTTCAACGGTCTTGTTATCGCTGTTGGCGGCGGCGAGCGTGTCGATCTGCCATTCGTGCAGACGCTGCTTTGCCTTGGCGGTGCCAATATTCGAGATGAACGGGGTGTCCACCGGCGAGATATTGGAGATGATGTTGGTCAGATCCTCGCGGATGTTGGTGCGCGAGAAGGTCTGGACCGTGTTAGTCGGAACAGCCATGTGAGTAATCCATCTTGGTTACGGCCCCTCGCAAGAGGCCGGGGAAGGGTCGCGTCTCACGACGCAGGGTTTGTGATCCTCTAGGAGAGGATTGCCTTGAACGCAGCCGCCGCATCATCGACCGAACCGGACTTGGCGAGGCGCTGCTTTGCTTCAGAATAAGCACGATTGCCGCTGCTCTGGCGAGGCTGGGCAGCACCGGGCTTCAGGGACCGGAACTTGCCGGTCTTGGGGTCGCGCTTTCGTTCGAGGCCCTTGGCTTCCAGCTTGGCCAGCTTTTCGCTGTCAGCCTTCCACTTCGCGGCCATCCCGAGCGCCTTGAGGTCGCTTGCGTCCATGTATTCGGCAAGGTCGGCCTGATCGTAACCAAGCTCCGCTGCCACAGCGAACGCGCCCTTGATAAACCCGTCGCGGGTTTCCTCGTTGGCAATCTCTGGGATCTTCATGAGTTCAGCGTCGCGGGCCTTGATCCGCTCGGCCTTCATCTCGTCAGTCTCGACGCCAATCTGAGTGACTTGCTGCATGAACTCGTCATGCTGGGCCTTGTCATACTCGAACTGCGTCTGTGCGCGCTGGAACTGCTCGATGGTCTGGAAGTTGGCAGGGTTGGGCTGCTGGGGTGCAAAAGCATCCGCAACGGCCTTTAACTGCTGTCCGAACCGAACCTCGGCTTCCTTGTTAGCATTGGCTGCCTTGGCTTCCGCCTGACGCTGGGCCTCTGCTGCTTTCGTAGTGACGTTCTGAACGTCTTGATTGCGGCGCTGTTCAAGGCGGGTCACAAAATCCTGGGCCTCTTTGGGGAGGCTGGCAAATTCCGCTTTCTCGTCCGCTTTCAGGCTAACGGGCGCTTCGATGGCCGTTTCCGGTTCGTCCTGCTCGTCTTCCTGTTCGTCGTCGGTTTCGTCCGCTTCCGGCTCGTCGCCTTCGTCAAACTCTTCCTCGACAATCTCGTCGTTTACGTTGGGGTCTTCCCCAACGTCCTCGCGGGGGTCCTCTTCAGGCTCCGCGCTCTGAAATACACTCGAAAGAGCCGCCGCCGCGCTGTCAACCGTATGGCTTACAGGCGCTGCAACAGCTTCCGAACTTGCGTCCGAATGGGCCATTGTCATCGTCCTTGGTAACGTCTCGCGACGTGGGGATGCCCGCTAGGGGCGGCTTCACACGCTCTTGCGTGCTGGAACAACGCCCATACGCTGGCGCATGGCGTCGTTTTTCTCTGCAATCTCTCCGGCTGCGATCACGCTAACCACTCGCTGCTTCAGCGCGCGAAGGTTGCGGTCGCTCAGCGCCAGATAATCCCGCTCGGCATGGGCCGCAGGGGGGAGGGCACTGTATTCCTCAAAGGCTTTCGTCCGCATGGCCTCGATCATGTCGAACAAGCCGCCATCCTCGCGGGCAAACTCCTGCCAGCGCACGGAACGGGCCTTGGCGTCGTCACCCATCTGAATGCGGGCCTCGTCAATGGGCCACACATCAAAACGGGCGCACAGCCAGAGGATGAGGCGGGTGACTAGGCTACGGACGCCCGTGGTTTTCATGGAAGCCATACTCCCTTTCGGCGCGCTGGCGGGCAGCAAGTGCCTGCTCAAACGTTTCGTGATGGCCCAGCGACCTCTGCCGCTGCTCGACCGTGATATAGGCGCGCCACCTGCCATTCCGCTTATTGAATGACACCCCGCTTGCGCCGGAGGTGTTGTGCAATGGTCGCTTGACGTTACGCATATTCTCAGCGTGTGAAACTTCGCGGAGGTTCTCTAGCAGATTGTTCTGCCTATCCCCGTCTATGTGATCGACTTCGCCAGGCCACCGCCCGTAGACGAGCGCCCATATAATCCTATGCGCCGCAATTGGTGTGCTGCCGAGAACCTCGACCAGCGGATAGCCATACGGCCCTCGCATACCAGCCTCGCGTCCAGCAAAGCGCGTATTCCACGTCTTCCGCAACCGGGCCTTCTCGAACCATTCCGGCCCGCGCTTTAGCCAATACAGTTTACCCGTCTCCGGCTCATAGCGGAGCAGTTGACGCAATTCACTTGGTGTAGGTAAGGGCTTCTTAGCCATTCGATCCTCGCATGATCGTTTCGGTTAGGGCGGCGTGGTGTTAGCGCACCATTGCCGCCCGAACGTTCTACACCTGTTCTAGTCAGGCCGCAAGCGATCCACCCGGCTTATTGTCGGTCATGTTCTTTTTGTACTCGGCTTCCCAAGCAGCCTTACGCTCGGCCAAATCAGCCTCCCAAGCGGCGCGCTGCTCTGCGAGCGCCATCTCATGGTTCTGCTTGGCCTCTTGGCGTTCGGCCTCCTTTTCGGCCTTGAACTGCTCGATCATCAGTTTGCCCTGCATTTCCTGCTCGCGGGCTGCTTGTTCGCGCTCCTTAAGTGCCGCTTGCTGCTGAGCCTCAATCTCTGCGGGGTCGGGTTTTTCAGGCGGCGGGACGGGCTGGCCAGTTGCCGGGTCGATCCGCGGCTCGGGCGGCTTGCTCCAATACTCGTCGCCTTGGCCGATGCCCATGTCACGCACAAGACCGTCGATCATGTTAAAGCGATGCTCGAGGCCGACCTCGCCAATCTCGGTGCCTTGCGCCATAAGGCCAGCAAGCGCCATTCGCGACTGAATGCGCCGGTCTTTATTGCCATTGCCCAGACCGACATTCACGCGAACGTGTGTGTCTTCAGGCCACGTTGACGGGTCGATGACGCGATACTTGCCATCGACCTTGATCCGCATCGGCTCGGCCTCAACACGCATCAGGCGGTAAAGCTTGCCGAACGCACGGGCCAATGCCTCGGCCATATTGCGGGCAATGTATTCCTGCCCCGTCTCTGCCTTACCCTCGCGCCCCGCAAACTCGGTCGCGGTCTGCGGGTTCATGCTGTTCTCATCCAGCGTCGCAGTCGCGCGGCCTACGTTCGAGCGGCCTTCCTTCTCGCGGCTGACCCACTCCATCACCTGGAGGCTGTCGCCCACGTTGAAGGTCGATTGCAGCGGGACAACAGCACTCGGGCCATTGGCGCGAACAGGACTGCCGGGGATCGGATTCAGCAGGTCGTCAAGCGTCTCGTCGCTTGCCTGCGTCATATCCACAATCGGGCGCGGCATATTGGCAAACGCCATGCCGTCGATCATCTGGCGCGCGGTCTGGCTGCGTAGGAATTGCAGGTCCATGCCCTTGTCGGCCAGCGAATAGCCCACAAGGCGATGCTGGCGCGGATACGGCGTGCCTACGCTAAACGGCGGCTCGTCAACCGTCTCGATCGAAGGCTCACCCGTCGATGCGTCCAGCAGGATTTCATTCTCGACGCGGAAGCACTTGACCAGTTCGGCGATCCCGTCGCCGTCCACATCAATGTGCGCGTATTCCTCGCATAGCAGCACCTTCTCAAGCGCAGCCGTGCTTTCCTCGGTGTTGAAGTTGTCGAGGTTGTTGGACTCCTGCCGGTCGTGAAGCTCACGGCTCCATGCAGGCAGGGCATAAGCCTGATCCGCGTCGAAGCCCATCTCGACCAGTTCGGAGCGCGTGACCGGGCGCACATGCGCCTGATAGTCTGCGCAGTCCTCATGGCTTGCCGTGGGCGTGAAGCGGTATTCCGAAGTCGGGACAGCGACGATGGTATAACGCTTGATGGTGCGTTGCGTCTTGACCAGAATGCGAATGCCGGTTTCGCCTTCGCGCTCGGCCTCGATCTCCGCATTCTCGGGCAGCATACCAAGCTGCGCTTCGTCCTGTATCTCGAACCACTGCCGAGATACCTTCTCTTCCTCGATGCACGTTGACTTGAAGATGCCAAGCTTGCGCTGCAATGCGTCGAGAACAAAGTCGTTCAGGACGCGATAGCCATCCTGTTGCCGCATGAAGACGTAATCGAGCGTGGCGGTTGCATCGTCCGCAGCCTGCTCGTCTTCCTCATTGGTCGCTTCAAACTCGACCACGCGGTCGCCAGAGACGAACATCTTGAGGATGACCCCAAGCATCGCGTCGATGGTTTCCTGCACATCCGGCAGGACGATCTGCGACCGGCCATCCAGTTCGTTCCCGAAGGGCTGCGCTTCGTAATAGCGAAACGCGGCTTCCTGCAACGGCTCTAGCTGATCGTGGTAATCGTCAGCCGCTTCAAACTCTCGCTTGAGAATTGCCGCCAGTTCTTCGGGGGTGGTCGGTTCGTTCATCAACGCACTCCCAATTTGCTTAGGTCGAGCTTCTGGCTCTTGATGGCCTCGGGCCTAATGGCCGCGCTCTCGAATGCTTTGTAACCGTGGGAATGCGGGCCGTGATAAGGATGATCCTTGAACACGCCGTGCTTGTCGTCCCACTCCTTGCGATGATTGTCGAGGCATTCGATTGCCCGCGCACAACGCTCCTGGTCGATGTAGACCTTAGGCATGAATGCGCGGCTCGCCTCGATACCGTCCTGCTCAGTGCGTATGCGCTTGAGGACGCGCACCGGCTTGATGCCTGCCTTCTCGGCCTCTTCCTTGCGGGTAGTGGCTTCTTTATTGAGCATCCGCACTTCAGCGTCATGCGGCATGAAGTGCTCCTTGTAGTCATAGCCCTTTTCGCGAAGGATGCGGGCGTAATGACCAAAGCCCTCGCCATTGTTCTCGTAGTAGTCGATCAGACGGCGCTCCATCCCGACATCCTGCCAAAAGCAGATCGTCATGGAGTCATCCATTCCCAAGTCCCACGTGGTGTAGACCGGGGCGTCGATTATCGGGATGCGGCAGATGCGACCCTGCTTGCGCATCGTGGCCATCTGGGTCTTGAAGTAAGCCCCCTTGACCGACTGCTCGAAAGCCTCCTTCGGGGTGGAAGGAAACTCCCGCTTCATGTCATCGCCCTGCTGCTCGGCCTTCTTGGCATACCAAGCGCGCTGTGCGTCATCGAGCGTCTGGCCGATCTCGGCCTCTAGCTCGTCAAAATACTTCGCCATCTCGGCGGTAATCAGGACATCCTCGTCCAGGCGGTAATCGTTGCAGCCCCACCACGGCGCGAAGTGGAACTTAAAGTCGAGCGATGATAGCGGCTCACCCGACTGCTCTTTAGCCTCTGCCTTCTGGCACATGTCGTAGAAGTCGCCAGCCTGCCCCTCGGCAGTGGACTCCACCACGATCTTGTTACCCACCTGCACCGTATTGAAAGCACCCGACCGAACCTCGCGGGCCTTCTCTGGATACTTGGCGCACAATTTGCCGTATTCCGACACATGCAGCCGCTGGAGCGTGCCTGAGCGCAGCGAGGTGCCGACCCGAAGGCTGGACCCGTTGCTGAACTTCATGCTGTCTGCCGCGTCCTGCTCGTCGAACTTCTCGCTCTCGAACTCAGCAGCAACCGCCAGCTTGAAGTCATCGGGTAGCTTATCATAGGCGAACTTGATCTTGTCCGCAAAGAACGCCTTAGCGTCCTGTAGGTTGTGCGCGATCACACCCGCCGAAGTATGCGGAATGAACAGGCAGTCATCCAGCATGTCCAACTGAATGACCGTCGTGAAGCCCATCTGACGAGCCTTCAGGATGACATCCATCCCGTGACGGTTGAGCAAGAACTCTTCCTGCTCGGGGTTCATGCAGAACGGGACAACCTTGCCCGCTTTGTCCTTGACCTTGTAAAAACCGTCGCGGAGGCGGTCGAGCTTGGTGGGCCAGCGCTTAACCGCTAACTCGATTACTCCAGGCCCAGCCACTTGCGGGCCTCATCGGACAGCTCGCCCTTGACGTTCGCGTCGATCTCCTTGGGAATAATGCTCGCGACCATACGGGCATATTCGTTCGGCTTCTCTGCGCGCATCGTGGCAATGGCCTGCTCACCCAAGCTTGGATCTTCTTCGCAAGCCCTCTCGAAGTCCTTTGCCAGCGCAGCAATGAAACGCTCGCTTAGGATAGACCGCGCACCCTTGGGGCGACCGGCAGGATTACCTGACTGCCCCGGCTTCCACTTAAGGTCATCGCGCATGTGCGCAGGAAGGCCCTTAGTGGGCTGATCGTCGGCTGTATCTTCAGCCATGCTCCGTCCTTTCCGCAGCTTCCGCAAGGGATGGGCCGCTAGGTTCGGTTCTCGCGGGTCAGCCTTCGACCCATTGGAAGTTTTCGTGAAACACGCCCTCGGCCTTAGCAGCCGTAATCAGGTCGCGCCTAATGATCTCTGCTATCCAGCTCGGCACAAGCGCAGCGGGAACGGGCGAAGCCTCTTTGTCCCACCGCAGGCCAACGCCGGCGCTACCGTCCTCGAATACGCCCACCACGATCTCGCCAACCATGCCAGGCCATTGCGAGATTACGCGGGCGTGGCGCATCATAGTCGCGCCCATGTCGCTTTCAGGCTCTTGCGGGCCAGGAAGAACGCGGAACTCAAAGCCCGTGTCCTTCATGCGGACTTTGCCGATGCGACCACCGTTAGCCATCACTGCGCTGCCCCCTCTCAGCATCCCGTCGCCGTTGTGACCGGGAGCGTTTAATGTGCCGTTTGTCCGACGCTATCTGCTGCTGTGCGGTCTTATGCGCCAAAGATGCAGCATAGGGATTGCGCGGCTTAACCCCTAAACGTCCGCTCCAGCCCTCGCGAGCAGTATATCGCTATCGACTGCCCGTTGCTTACGTAATGCTCAAACAGCGTGGCATCGTCCAATACACCCGCTGCGTCCCGTGGCTCTTCCCTCATGCAGTTGAGCGCAGTCGCTGCCTCTAGGCACGCCATGCGGACCGTCTCGTCACTGTGCTGCGGTATTGTGAGGTCCATTGTGGCCCTCCGTATGTTTGCCCGCTACCAACGCTATCCCACTAGGGTCCGTGATCGGTGCTTTTCGAGGTGCGGGCTGGCCTTGTCGCAATAAGGACGCTGGCCAATGCAAAAGCCCCGCGTTTCGGCGTCACCAGTTCGTCGGTGGGCCTACTCCACGGGGCGGATGTATCAATGGGCGCAGCGTCCTACCGCCGCGCCCTGACCGGGATGTAATCGGATAACCCAGTCAATCTATACACGCGGGCTGCTTCAGGGAGAGGCGGCACCGCGCTATCTGGTTGCAGGGGCAGGATTCGAACCTGCGACCTCTAGGTTATGAGCCTAGCGAGCTACCGACTGCTCCACCCTGTCTCAATCTCGTTTCGGTTGCGCCTCACACCTAACGGTAGATTGGATCACCTCGCTTTCGGCTAGAGGGATACCCTTCGGGCGCAACTCTCAATCTTGGTAAATCCCATACACAATTGTTGTTGGAAAGTCAAGCAGAGATTCATGTTTCGTTCCACAGGTCAGGCGCACCGCCTTTGCGCTTCGTCCGCGTCCTGCTGCGACACGTTGTTGAACGCATCCCGCTTGCATTCAGGCCAGTGGTTAAGCGCCGATTTCAGCATCTCGACAGCCGTGCGCCAACCGCGATTGTGCCGCGATGCGATAGCCGCAAGCTGGTGATCCTCCTTCACCATGTCCAACACCATCTGGCGGGGCAGGGGAAGGTCTAGCCGCCATTGCGAATAGGCCCGTTCGATGCGAATGCGGTGTAGCGGTTCAATGGCATGGTCCCGCCCACTACCCTCGCAATCCACGCGGCCCGAGAGGCTGGCGGTAGATCCGCCAACATCCCGACCGATGCGCTCGCTGATAATCGCAATCTCCTGCGCTGCCGCAAGCTGATCGTCGCTAATCACGCCACGGTCGCACAGGCGGGCAAGGCTGGACGTTGACCGCTTGCGATAGGACCGCACCTGCCCAGACTTTGCGCCTGTGCCCTCCAGGTCGCCTTTTGCGAGACGTTCGGGCGTCACTACGTCCTCGCCAGCCCTACGCCGCTCTAAGTCCTGCTGTGCTAGGCGCGAGCGGTATTGCAGCTCGTTCTCGCCCTTGCGTTTAGCGTTGGGATCGCCCCGCTTTGCCATGTTCTATTCCCTTCCCGCTGTGTCAGAATGGACGTTCACGCCGCCCTCCGTTCGTAATCCATGAGGAAATCGCCCCATTGCTGAGCCATCGCCGCCGCAACACCTAGAAGCGTCCGGGAGCGCTCTTTCCAGCGATCCGGCCCCGGCGGCATCTTGTGAACCTTCGCCTCCCGACCCTCGACCACGTTGGATGGCTTGAGCGGGGGCAGGTTCTTAAGCCACAGGCAGGTGCGCTTGACCTCGCCGTGCCCATGCTCCCACGGCTGATAGGTGCAATCCGGCTTACGGATGCGGCTTGATATGATGCTTACCGGGTTTTCCAGCGCGATGTGCGGTATGGGCGCATCAAGCAGCTTGCGAACGAACTCCAGCGCCTCGGCTTGCTCCTGCTGCTTGTCCTTAAACCAGCGGGCACCGGACACAGCCAGGTGAGTGCAGGGCGGGTGAGCCACCATGAGATCCCACCCTTGGGCTAACAGCGACAGAGCATCGCCCTCGATATGCCACTGCGGATCACCCTCGCACGGCAACAGGTCGCAGCTCCAGGCATCAAAGCCCCGCGCCCGGAAAGCGTCCCGAACCACTGCGCTGTACTCGCAAGCCACAAGAACCCGTCCCATCACTTCCTCCCTGCCTGTCTCATCCATGCCTTCACGTAGTCTGCCCTTGGGGCCATCTTGCCGGTTCCGTATTCGCCAGCCCTCCAGCGCGCCTGCAAAGTCTCCTTTGGTGTGCTGCTGAAGCAGTCCGCGATGAACTTCCCCGCGCCTTCGCCAACCTTCATGCGGCCCTCCGCACCAATGCGTCCCGTTGGCGGTCGAACTCCGCTGCGGTGATTTCCCCGGCCTGCCATTGGGCGTGCAGGGTTTTTAGCTCGGGATTGGCTTGGCGAGCGGCGGGCGAGGGGCCTGTGCGCTTATCGACCCAATCGGATTTGAACCCGGTCCATCCGCGCGCCACGATTTCCGCCAGCGCATCGTTCAGCGTCCAACCGACGCTCTTGGCCTCATTGGCTATCCGCGTCAGCGCGGTGGCGGTAACGTCCGCCTTCTTCCGCTTCCGGTGAGCCGTGAAGTCCGCCCAAACATCATCCGAAACATCATCAGGTTGTGACACGCCGCGCTTGCGCGGTTTATTCTGTTCTGTTCTGTTCTGTTCTGTCTCTTGGGCCGTTTCTGAAACGTTACATGGCCGTTTCGCACCGTTACCCTGTTGTTTTTTCTGCCTTTCTCGATAAGCCTTAACGCGGTCAGTGCTTTTATCGCTCTTGTATTGAAGCTCGTCCCACGCCAGCGGGTTTAGCGCGTCATCGACCAGTTCGACCTCGCGCAATCGGCGTCCGATTTCGTCAAGCTCGCGCACCTGCACGCCAAGCTTGACGGCTATGCGACGGGTGCGAAGATCGGTGTCCGGCTCGTCAAGCAGACCGTCCGACTTAAGGCAGCACAGGGCCACAAAATGCCAGCGATCCTCAAACGCCAGAAGGCGCAGCTTCTCGTCATCAATGATGCGGCTATAAAGCCGGAACCACTGCATCTTGCTCATTAGTCTGCTCCTGCTCGGCAGTTATCCATCACAGGTCCGTCCATCTGCTCCAGGGCCATTTCGCGGGCCTCTGCGCTGGCGCGGTTCCATGCGTTCAACACGATGTCGCATTCGAGTGCTGCTCGCAGTTCGGCTGTTTCGGTGAACCATTCGCCATGCTGGCGGAGGCCGTGCCATCGACGGTGATAGGCAGTCTCGACTGACCAATCGCCGGACACGTATCCGAGAAGTTCTAGCTTAACCGGGCTGATAAGCCTGATCTCAGAAAGGCGGCGCTCGATGTCGATCGACCTGCCAATTTTAAGCAGCCCGACGCTAGGAGCGCGCAAAAAATAGACCTGCGATTCAGTCATAGCGGCTGTCCATGATTGGGGTGTCGATCCAGTCCCGGAACCATGCTCGATCCTCTTCATCGAGCTTGTTCCAAGCGTTCATCGCGCGCCCTCGGCGGGCTTCGCGCTCGTCATAAACTTCGCGGGGCGGAGCGGCGATTTGACCGTTCGCGCGCTTGACGGTGCTGACACTCAAGCCTGTTTCTTCCGCGACCCGACGCGCAACGCTCTTCTGGTGTTGCGGCCCCGCCTTGCGCCCATCGCTAAGGACAGGGTGTTCATCTTGCACACCCTGTCTCTTGCGCTCATCCCGAGCCTGCATTAACGCGGTGTAACGCCGGATGTGCTCATCCCTCTGCTCTTTGCTAAGGTCGAGGCGGTGCAGGTTCTCGCTGATTTCCCAAAGCTCGGCGTCAATCTCGTCGCCTTCGATCTCGATGCAGTCGATAGCCTGCCAACCAAGCTTTTTAGCCGCAGCTAGGCGGTGCGCCCCGGTCACTAGGACCGGAGCGCCGCACAGTATCTCGCCGTCAATTTCCAGCTCGTCCAAGACGCGCACGGTGATCGGTTGGCGAAGGCCAATGTCGGCCATTGACGCCGCTATGCGGTCAACCGCAGCGGGATCTATGTCCCGCTTACGGTTGCCCCATACGGTAACGTCATCAGGATGCAGGGCGATGGTCTTCATCAGATCACTGCCGGGAGCTTGCCGAGGCTCTTAGCCAGCGTAAGCTTGCCGCCCTTACGGAACCTAACCCAACCGCGCATCACAACTTCAAGGCGCTCGAAACGGTCGTGGGCGTCGAGGTTTGAGAGGGCTTGGCGAACAGCGAAAGCGGGGTCGCCACGCTTGATGTTTTCGCCAATGCAAACTTGATTGAGATATTCCACTGCGTCTTCCTCATCGACATCTGCGAAGAGATAGTAAGCAGCGCCAATCAATGCGGGCGGGAGCAATTCGCGCGTGAAACGCTGGACAGATGATGTGTATTCGGCGGCCCGCCCAATGGCGGCATCCGCGAGAACACGCTCGCAGACCTCTGACTTAGTGACATAGCGGTCGCGAAGAGCGGTGCCTTCGCTGTTTTCGACACCCTTCAGAATCACGGCAATAGAAGCAGCTACGTTGGCGTTCTTGACGTTCTGCATCGAAAGGTAATCGCCAGCAGTCTTCGCGCCGCCCTGATCGGTCGAAAGCCTAGAGGCGAAGTCCACGCCGAATACGAACATTACCCTAATCGGCGTGTTCGCGGCGATCACGGACACGATGCGGTGTTGCCCATCCGTCAAGCGACCGCACTTGGAGACGATGATCGGTTCGCCGTTGTAGACCCAGCGACCCTCGCGAATGTCGCGCGAATAGAGATCGGAGAGGTTGGTCCGGCGCGTGCGGTTTTGTTCATTGAGGTCTAGAATGTAACTCGCCAGACCCGGCGTCAGGATTGTTTCCTCACCGAACGACTTGGTTTGCGACCGCGTGAGGCAGTCATTGAACCAGTGGACGGTGCCCGCCTGCGGTTTACTTTTCGGCAAAAGTGTGCTAACTGAAGCCATTGTTTTCATTCCTTCTGTGGAGGGGCCGGGATCGGAAGGGACAGCTGCTTCCCGGCCCCATTGGGAAGCAGTGATGATGCGAGAGAGCCATTTCATTTCGGCACCTCGCAAAAGCTCTTTGATTTCAGCGTTTCCAGTTGCCCCATGACCCGCGCGTCATGCTGTGCGCCAAGCACCTCCGCATCGAAGGCAGCGTCAGCTAGGCGGGTGTCCTCAAGACACCGCTTGCGGGTGCGGCGGGGCTTCATTGAAGCAGCTCGGCAAAGGTCTTGAGGCGCAGGACGATGAGCGTTTCGCCGTGGTCCTGGCGGAAGGCTGCGAAGTCTGCGCCGTCGAGTGCTTCGGTAAAGAACTTAGGCAGGGCTTTGCGGCGCTTGGCCTCACCTTCGTAGACCGTCTGCGGCGGGAAATTGGCCCAAACGAGAATGTCGTTCTTCTGAAAGTCAGTGCCGCCAGACAGGGGCACCTTCTTTGCCTTGATCCCGTATTGCGCGAAGCCCTGCACAAGCTCACGCTCGTAGTTTGCACCACGGCGCTTGTTGTTCCTGCCGCGACGGACGTTCTCTGCCTTGCCCATTATTCGCCGCCCCGATGGGCACAGGCACCGGCTTCCCCGCACTTCCAGCAGGGCGTGCTGTAGGTCACGCGCTTGAAGGTCGGCTGCGGGATCGCATCGCGCTCGCTTGTGCCGTGCCCAGCATCAGCGCCGCTAACGTGGTTCCATATCATGCGGCTCGGCGTCATGGGGTCACCACCGGCAAGCATCGTCTCGATTGCCTGCGCCAGCGCCTCAGAGCCGCGCTCCATGTGCGTGTGATAGTCTTCGTCCTGCTGAACTATGCTCGACTTCGCAGGGGCGGCGTAATGCGCCTTCGGGCGATAGCCGGTGACGGGGGCCTGCTTCGATACGGGGGCTGGGGCGTTGCGCTTGAAGTAGTCACCGACTACTTTTTCAAGCATCTGCTCGTCGGTGATGACGTTGGCCAGCGAGGCGCGCATCTGTGCGGGGGAGGTGTAGTTGCCCATCTTACGCCTCCACCGGCTTGCGGTTCATGAGGTCGATGACTTCGCGGTCGAACTCGTCTGCCTTGGGGGGGGTGACCTTGCGGAAGCGTTTGGGGGCGAACCCGGCGTAGTATAACTTCGAAATTTCGACGCCTTCGAGTTCTAGGCCGCTCTTGCCCCGCCAGATCACAATCTCAGATACGGTATAGATACCGCCCTTCTTGATCGCCGCCCTGTGTCCCCAAGCCGATGGGCTGTCGTCCACACACAGCGCCAGATCACCTTTCTGCCAATCGGCCATATCAGCCTCCCACCGCTTGAAGCTTCGCGGCATGGCCCTTGAGTTCCTTGTCCTCGCAATCGGCAATCTCGACACCGGCGGGGCTTTCAGGGTGACGGGCGCGGGCATGTGCCGCTGCGTATTGGATGCACCCGCTGGCGAGGTCGTCGTGGTCAATGTCGCCCGACGCTTCGACAAGGTAATCCCCGTCATCGAACAGCATGGAGAACAGCTCGGCACCAACCACGCTGCGGATCTTGAGCGCAGCCGCCATGCCCATCGCGGTTTCGCCGCGCGCATACTGGCCGATGATCGAAAGGCTCAGACCTGTCTCGTAATGCACAACCTTGTGTGTCACGCCGCGATTGGCGGCTTCGAGAAACATGGCCGACTGACGCCGCTTGAGGGCGTCCGTAATCGTGCAATCACGCTGCATGATTGTCTTCCTTTTGCTGCGTATAAGGGGTGTCATGAAAGGGAACGAAAACATCGGTGCGAGTAGAGCCGTCGAGGTGGCGGCTCCGCACATGCTCGGTGAGGCGAAGAAGGCCGAAGAACACGGCCCACATGACGATGCAGACAAGCGCGAGGATCATGCTTCCGGCCTTTCAAAGCCAAGAATGTCATGCGCATCGACTTCCCAATCGGTCGCTTCAATGATCGCCAAAAACAGGTCTTTGCGGGGAACGTGGACGCCGTTGACTACCCGCGAGATCGTTGTTTGGTTGGAGCCAACCAATTCGCCGAACGAGGCCAAGGTATGACCGCTTTGAACGATCCAAGCCCCGAGAGGGCTGGCCTCGTGAATTTTGCGCCGCCTGCGATGCTTGAAGCGGGGAAGCGTGTCGATAAACTCGGCGAGAGGGCCTTCCTCACGAAACCATTCACCACGGACACGCAAGCTAGCAAACTGACAATGCCTATCGGCCTCCAATTCGACGCTTCCGTCTTCTACGGCGACAAGCTCAAGCTCGGCGGGGCTGTCCGATTGTATTTTGCTGAAACGCTGTTTTGCGTCGCCAGCGTAGCCAATCTTCACGAGGCCATCAGATACCGAACGAACGTAATAAACGCTCACGCTGCCCGCCGATCTTCCAAGATGGAATCCAGCGCGCCATGCAGCGCCATCAGCTTGGCCAGTGTCGGTTGCGACTTATTGTGCTTCCAGCGCGAAGGTGTGGTCGGTGCCACGCCAGCGCGTTCACAAATAGCCATCATGGAAACGCGCGAAGCCTCTGCTCTCTCGAACAAGTGCGCCAAAGGATCATGTCTAAGCATGGTTAGGCATACTATAGGCGGGTCTGCCTAAATGCAAGTGCAAACTTACCTAACGCACGATTTATGCGACACTGCTATGCCGTGGGGCATGTCCTCCGTAGAATCCGACATCAAGCTAGTGCGCGACCTGATCCAATGGACAGACGCGAACGCGAATAAAATTGCCAAGAGGATCGGTGTAGCTAACACCACGATCAACCGCTTTGCGAACGGCACGGCAAAGGGGCGACTGCACCGAGATACCATCGCCAAGCTGCGTGAAGCCTATCCAGAGTTTCCCGGATTCGAAGTGGAGGCCGATCTTCCAGCTGTCGTTTCAAATGGTGATTATCTGCCAGTTGATGTTCTACCTTCATACGCTGGCATGGGCGGAGGCGGAACGGGCGAGGGCGACCAAGAACAGGCGCTAATCCCGCGAGCCTTGGTTGAAGATGAGTTGCGTGCAAAGCCGGATGACTTGCTTCTCATCGAGGCGCGTGGCGAGAGTATGCAGCCCGATTTTATGCACGGCGATCAGATCTTGATCGACAAGCGTGATAACAATCCGGTCCAGCCTGGAGCATTCGCGCTTTGGGATGGTGACGGTTATGTCGTCAAGCTGGTGGAGCGGGTTCCGCGTGAACGTGGGCGTTACCGGATATTCTCGGCAAATGACCGCTTTTCAGCATACGAAGTGGATGAAGAGGAAATTCGCATAATGGGGCGTCCGGTCTGGTTTGGACGAAGGCTGTAAAGCGCACAGCAAACCTACAAAATAAGCACACGCGCCTAATTTAAGGCTTGACTGCTTAGGCAGAGTTGCATACCACTCTTGGCAACAAGGAGTGGTTACGCATGAATGCACCAACGAAAATCCAGCCTTTTAATGCGCTGGCAGCTTACGAGGCGGAACGGGACGAAAACCGCCGTCTCTGGAACATCCTCAATAACGTCCTGATGGTCGCAGACGATGCCGTAGGGCAGCTTGCGCGCAAGGGCGTAAACGTCACCACGAAGCGGGCCATTCTCGCACAGGCACGAGCCGAACGGTTCGAGGATGTGGCGGCATGAACACGGTCTACCTCGACATTGAGACGATCCCGAACCAGTCGCCGGAATACCGCGCCGAGGTTCGCAAGAACGTCAAGGCCCCTGCCAGCTACAAGAAGCAGGAGAGCATCGACAAATGGATTGCGGAGAATGGCGACGCGGCGGCTGACGAAGCTGTGGCAAAGACCAGCTTCGATCCTGCGCACGGCCATATCTGCACGATTGGTTTTGCGATTGGCGATGGCGAGGCGCAAGCCGTTCATGCGGAAGCCGAAGAGTGCGAGCAGCTTATCATCGAAAGCTTCTTCGCGGCTCTGCCCGAGCTGGGCATGAACCAGATTGTCGGTCACTACATTACCGGCTTCGACATCCCCTTTATCCTACGGCGGGCTATCATCCTTGGGGTGAAGCTGCCGCCGAGCGTGGCATTCCCCCGCCAGCCTAAGCCGTGGGATGATTGCGTGTTCGATACGATGGTGGCGTGGGCTGGACCGCGCGACCGCATCAGTCAGGACAATCTCTGCAAAGCCCTGGGGTTGCAATGCAAGGGAGACTTCGGCGGCTCAATGGTCGCGAAGGCTTGGGCGGACGGTGAGCATCAGACGATAGCAGATTACTGCAAGCGCGATGTCGAAACCGTCCGCGAGATCCACAAACGCTTTGAAGCCGTGGGGTATTGAGCATGATCGACAGACTATCCGCCCAGTTCAAGCCGGAAGACATTCACTGGCGGGCGCAACATGTGTCCGCGAATGGCAGCGCACTTGCACTCGCCTATCTTGACGCGCGCGACGTTATGGACCGCCTCGACGCGGTTTGCGGTCCCGCCAACTGGTCAACCTACTATGACGAAACCGCAACGGGCCGCGTCCTGTGCAAGCTCTCTATCCGCGTCGAAGACGAATGGATCACCAAGACCGATGGTGCGGGCAACACGGCGGTCGAGGGCGAGAAGGGCGGCATCTCCGACGCATTGAAGCGCGCGGCGGTGCAGTGGGGCATTGGACGCTATCTCTACGATCTCGGCAACGTCTGGGCACCTTGCGAGACGAAAGATTTCAAGGGCAAGGCGCAGTGGAAGGCGTGGAAGCCTGAGGCGCAGGAAGTGTTCCGCAGGGCACTTGCGCAGCTTCGCCCTAGCGGTCCGCTGACGGACGCAACCCGCCAATGGGTCGAGACGCAACTGCAATCGGTTGGGAAGGCTCCTGCCGACCTCCTGCGCCACCTGACGCCAGAAAGCACCAAGTCTCTCACTTACGAGCAACTGCCTGACATCCAGGCATTCATCAACGCAAACAAGAAGGCAGCATAATGGCCGGATCACTCAATAAAGTCATGCTCATTGGCAACCTTGGCGCGGACCCCGAGGTTCGCAGCTTTCAGAACGGCGGCAAGGTGTGCAACCTGCGCGTTGCCACCACCGAGACGTGGAAGCAGGACGGCGAAAAGCACGAGCGGACCGAATGGCACACGGTCGCCATTTTCAGCGAAGGCCTCGTGGGCGTTGCCGAGCGGTTCCTGCGCAAAGGCAGCAAGGTCTATATCGAGGGCCAGTTGCAGACGCGCAAGTGGCAGGACCAGTCGGGCAATGACCGCTATTCGACCGAGGTTGTCCTTCGCGGCTTGAACGGCACCCTGACCATGCTGGATGGCAAGTCGAGCGAAGGTGGGCAGGGCAGTAGCCAGAGCGGCGGCGGTTTCGGCAGCACCGGTCCTAGCAACAATCGCGGCGGTGGATCGAATTACGACGATCTCGACGACGACATCCCGTTCATCACGAACGCGGGCGCAACCTGATTTTAACGCGGTGGGTTTCGCATTCCCCACCTCCACACCCAAGGCGGGCCGGGTGCCGCGTTAAGAGGCCCGCCAATTTACAGGAGTGAGTGATGGAAAATATCCCGTTCGAAGCATTCCCGAAAATGGCGCGCCTTTCTCGCGAAATCATTGTCACCGAGAAGATCGACGGCACGAACGCCCAAATCTACATCGGTGACGATGGTCAGTTTCTCGTAGGCTCGCGCAAGCGTTGGATTACTCCCGAGCAAGACAACTTTGGGTTCGCCAAATGGGCATATGAAAATGAGGAGTGCTTGCGCGAACTTGGCCCCGGTCGCCATTTTGGTGAGTGGTGGGGCTCTGGCATCCAGCGGCGTTATGGGATCGACGGAAAGCGGTTCTCTCTATTCAACGTCTCGCGCTGGTCGGAGCAGCGCCCGGAATGCTGTGAAGTCGTCCCCACACTTTATCGCGGGGAGTTTTCGCAACTTGCGATAAACGAAGCCCTTACCCGACTGGAATTCGACGGCAGCGTGGCCGCCCCCGGATTCATGAAGCCAGAAGGTGTTATCGTTTATCACGTGGCAGCGGGCATCGGGTTTAAAAAAACAATTGAGAAGGACCACTTGCCCAAGGCGTTGGCCGCGTGATGCTCACCTTCCTAAAGCGCCAGCGCATCCGCAAGCGCCTAGAGGCAAGCCTAAAGCCTGACCTCGACTACGCCCGCCGATGCGCAGCACAGCTACCCGAGCCACACAAGACGCGGTTCATGCGGAATGTGGGGCTGGTGTAATGCTACCTAAGCGTATCCGCGACAAAGACGCCGAACGGGCAAACTGGAAAAAGCCAAACCGCACAGGCCGCTTCAAGTCCACGAAGCACCGCGACTACGTGCGCCAGTTCGCTTGTTCCAAGTGCGGTGAGACAGCGGGCATCGAGGTCGCGCACGTTCGCCTGGGCACCGATGGCGGGACAAGCCGCAAGCCGAGCGATTATTACTGTGTGAGTCTCTGCAAAACGTGCCATGACCGGCAGCACCACATAGGCGAGGAAACCTTCTGGCGGGGCGTGGACGTTCGCGCGCTCATGGAAGAGTTTTGCAAGGACAGCCCTGCCGCCCGCGAGATCCGAGACGCCAAGCGGGAGCGCGGGCTTTGAGCGAGCGCCACCTATACCGATACACCCCCGATGGCTTCCGCCCCTACAATGACGCGGCGCAGGAGCAGGCCAGCAAGTGCAAGCTTGGCGATGTGGTCGAGCTTAAACCCACCCGCGTTCGCAACCCCCGCTTTCACCGGCTTTACTTCGCAATCCTCAAGCTGATTAGCGAGAACAGCGAGCCGCACCTTACGCCCGACGCCGCGCTATACTTCGCCAAGGTCGGCGCTGGCTGTGGCGAGTGGATCGACACCGGACACAAGCAGCTATTCGTTCCCGGCAGCATATCCTTCGCCAGCATGGGCGAGGAGGCGTTCCAGGCATTCGTGCAAGCCTCGATCCCGCCGCTATGCGCCCGCTTCATGAACGGCACCGCGCCGGATGCTGTGATTGCAGAGGCTATGGCGGTGGCCGCGTGAAATAATGCACGAATACCTACTTTAGGCTTGACTGCCTAGGCAAACTTGCATATCAAGTCTCTATAGCCACTTGGCAAAGGAGACTAGAGATGGCGAAGGACACACGCGCTCACTGGATTGAGCAAGCCGACATAGCTCGCAGCTACGCCCATGCGCGACCGGCAAGTGACTTGGACGGGTTTTTCGCAGCCCTGCGCGATGCGGAAATGTTTGAAAAGCTCGCCCAGTGGCAGCGTGAACAGGTGTCGGCATGAAAATACACGCCGTCTCCGCTCTCGGCGTTGAGACCGCATGCGGCATGGTTATCGCAGAGCGGCTTGGCAGAGGAGAATCTCGCGTTGTCGAAAGAAAACGCGGCAATCCAATACACGTAAGCACCTGCTGGCAACTTCGCGGACAAAGCGATGTGAGCTGCGGCAATTGCCTGAAGGTGATGCCATGAGTTATTTTTTCCTAAACTTCCGGCACTTGATTGGTGATTTGGCCGAAGAGGGTCAGCGCGTCGAAGCGCGTGGCGACCTGCAAGACGACATGGCTGCGATTGCTCGCGGTCGCGCATTTCTCGAAATAGCTGCCCGACTTGAAGACACGCACATCGGTTCCAGCGCCTTGACAGCGCAGCCGCTTATGGAAGCGGGGGCATGGGGAGTCGCAGAACCAGAACTGCCCATGCCACCGCACAACGGAACGCTCTATATCCAGTTTGCCGAAAGCCCCCGCGCCCACGGTGGCGAGCGCATTCGCAAGTGGTCGCGGCAACCGTTCGAGGGCGCGCTAAAGTTCGAGTGCACGACATATCAAGCCAATCCCCGAGATACGCATGATATGTCACCTAGGCTCAGAGGCGCGCTGGCCAGCATCATCGCTGACCCCGATTGCTGTGCGGCTTCCAAGTCCATCGCGCGGGACGCTCTGCGCCGTAGTGTGGATGGTCGAGGGTCAAGCCAGTGACCGCCCCCGCCACCTTCACCAAGGCATCCGTAGCTGACTGGCATATGGAGCCTGCCCCCGCTGCGATCCTCGCATCGGTTGACCCCGAGCAATTCATCGAACGCAAGACCGCTGCGATTACGCCACGCGGTTTGGCTGGCGATGTGTTCGAGATTTACGGCACGACCGACCGCGCCTGCGAACAGCGGGAGATGCTGGAGCAATACCGCAAGGCATGGATCGAGCGCCAAGTCGGCATGACCGAGAAGGCAGCTATCGAAGCCGAGATACAGGGCGACAACAGCTACTTCATGCAGATGGTCGAGCTTACGGGCGCGATCCCGAGCGTGTCGGCTGTGCTTCGTTCTGCGATTGGGGAGCCTGACAGGTTCGTGACGCCGCGTGTGGCGGGAGGGATGGCGTGATGGGCGAGGCAAATCCGGCGCAAGGTTCCCGTGAGGCAGCGATGGTCGTTATCCGCCGCGATAAAGCGGGGAAGCCGACCGTTTGGTGCGATCCCGAGATTGTCGATCTTGTCGAGGCGCTTCAGCCAATCGGAACCGTTGCGTCGTGCAGCGGACACGGAGGCCCCTTCGGCAATGTAGCCCTGAAGGACGGGCGCGAGCTTATCATTGCAGCCGACTTCGATGCGGCAAGGGCAATCGAGAGGGCCGTTCATCTAGTCCGGCGCATCGCACAAGCCCCGAAAGCCGCCTGCGCCCGAGAGGAAACTGCATGGGATTGGTGGGAAGCCGCGCGAATTGCCCTCACCCCCACAAGTCAGGAGACAGATCATGCAGAATGAGAAGGTGCCCGCAACGCAGGCGGACCGTGAGAGGGCGGCAAAACGTCTCCGGCGAGAAGGCGAGCCATCCCTAGCAGAGATGGTGGTGAACGCCGCATTCGACGACCACCCGCTTGTCCAAGACTTCGCCGCCCATCGGATCGCCTCCACAACAGCACAGACCGAAGCAGTGCAAAAGCTGGTGAATGCGTTGGAGGCCGCTCGCATAGAACTGGTGGCGCGCGGCTGTCGCAACAACGGGACGATGGACTTGGTGGATACCGCCCTCGCAGCCCACCGCGAGAGCCAGCCATGAGCAATGCAATTCATCCGGTTGATTGGGCCGAGGCGGAAGCATTCGCCAAGTGCCGCCTCGATCGCCGCCGCAAATACGCAATTGGCCCGCGCGACCTGTATATGGGTGGCGAAGGTTCGCTGCTGCTGGTCGCGACAAGTTGGGTGGATAGCTGCTCTGGCTGCTTTGAGGGCGGGGAATATGGCGGCCTCGCACACCATTACGGCGTCCACCCCAAGCACGGCTGCCGAGTGGGCGCAGGTTGCGATGAATGCGGATACCACGGCGTAGTGCGGAGCAGCATGTGGTTGCCTTCGGAGAGCCAGCCATGAGCATCCGCCAGCAACACCGCCAGGACGAGCTTGCTGCAAGGGAACTGCGCGAAAGCATGTGGAGGCCCGCCGCCCTCGCAGGAGCGATCGCACAGCATGACGTGGCAATCGCACAGATCGACAGCATTCAGGCCAGCATAGCGCGGGCAGATGTCTTGCTCGCACACAATGCTGCGCTGCTTAATCAGATGGAGAATGGATGATGGGTAAGCATACCGAAGGGCCGTGGGCTGTGGACACAGGAATGGAGGTCCACAAAGACGGCGTCACCATTTTCGCATGGCCGGAATATTCGGGAACGCCGGACGAAGAGATACTAGCGAACATGGCGCTGGGTGCAGCCGCGCCGGAATTGCTGGAGGCGTTGGAGAACTTGCTGGCCGAGTGCCCAGAAGCATGGTCGCGGCATGGTGCGCAAGCCGCCATCGCCAAGGCCCGAGGTGAAGCATGACCCGCGCCCCCAGCCTGCCCCTTGAGGTAGCCGCACGCATGGCCGTGATTGAAGGATGGATGGACCGCGCCAAGTTCATCGCACTCAAGAACGCGGTCGAGCACAGGATATTCGGAAGGAACGAACGATGAGCGAGGAATTGTCCCACCACACCGAAACGCTCCGCAGGGTCAAGGATGTGCTGGCGAACGGCGCACACTTTGCCGACGATCCCGAGTGTCACCCGCTCTATCCGAACTACGTTGTCGCGGTTGATGCCATCCTCGCCGCCCTCAAGGATAGGGATGTAGTGCTGGAAGAAGCGGCGGAGCGTGCGGCATTCGTAGCTGGCTATCGCGCGGCGCACATGGTCCTTGACGCCTACGACAGCACCAGTGCGGCAGAAGAGGCATGGGAAGGCTACCGGCTTGTCTCTCGCGCCCTCAAGGGGCGGGTGTGATGGTCTGTAGTAATCAACCGACCGAGGATGGGCGTTCCCCGCAAGCGGGTCGGGCTACCCTTGCTTCGCACCAAGCCCGTGCCGGTCTTGGCCGTGCGGAGGGTATCCCTAACGCGCTGTCGCACTATTCACGCGACCCAATCAAGCAGATACTTCCGATCAACTACGGGCAGCCGCACGAACTTTCCCCCTATGAGAAGCCCTATGGCTTTTGGGTGAGCGTAGATGGCGCGGACGACTGGCCATCGTGGTGCATGGCGGAGCAATACCAAACCGAGCACTTGGCCCACAAATATACGGTTCACCTGTCGGACGCCGCCAGCATCGCCATGCTTTCCAGTCCGAGTTGCTTTGATCGCTTCGAGGGGGCGTATGGTCGCGACCCCCACAACTGCGGTATGCGTGACCGTCTCTGCATCGATTGGCGGGCGGTGGCGGATGACTACGACGGGATAATCATTGCCCCGTATCAGTGGTCAGAGCGGATGTCCCGCAGTTGGTATTATGGCTGGGACTGCGCCAGCGGGTGCCTGTGGAACCACGATGTTTTCCTGCTGTCTGCCGCGCAAAGGATCGAAGCGCGAAGCGACGAGACGCTGCAAGCGGCTCGGCCCGAAGGGCGAGAGCCTGACGGCGAAGCCGATGCGCCCAACCCCAATCAGGAGCAATCACAATGACCGACACAAAGCTGGCCGAGCGTATCGAGGCGGGGCCCATCTCAAAGCTATTCCCCGACGCGCCACCTGTGACCCATGACCAAGCACGGGACGCGGCGGTGGACTTGATCGACCATTTCTTCAAGAACAAGACCCGAAAGGGCGGCGGCGTGCTGATAAGCATACCCGCACGTGCGGACAACACCGACCTGATCCTGATGCGCTACATCGAACAGCAGCGCGCACAGGAGGCACACAATGGATAAGATCGCTGAGATAGCCGAGGCCAAGACGGGTGCGGTCCCAACCTGTCGAGACTACGACGAGGACTGCCAGGACGTGAAGGATAAGATTCACTGCTACCTATACGATCCCGCGAAGGGCATGTGCCCCTATCTCCGCAAGCACCTCAACGGAGAGTAATGTGACCGCTCCCGCACTCCTGACAGAAGCCGAGGCAGCGGAACAGATCGGCATTGCCCCTCGCACCCTGAGGGCTGTCCGGTCGCGTGGTGAGATCCGCTATGTTCGCCCGACGCCGCGAAAAATTTACTATCGCCCCGAGGACGTGCAAGACTACCTGTCGAGCCACGTCTGCCAGGAACAGCCGCCATGTCCGTCTACAAACCCAAGAAAAGCCGTCTCTACCAGTATGACTTCCAGTTCAAAGGTCATCGGCATCATGGATCGACTGGCTGCACGTCAAAGCGGGACGCGGAACGATACGAAGCCGAGCAGCGGCGGAAGGTCGCTTTAGGTGAAACGACCAAGCCCTCTTGGACTATCGAAGAGGCTTGCGACGCTTGGTTCCACGCCAAGGGGCAGCACCAGAAATCACACGCCGCCAATCTCTACCAGCTCGGGCAGCTTATCAAACTGCTGGGCGGCTCGAAGCCTCTGCACGACCTCACAGTTCGCGACCTCGACCTATATGTCGCCAAGCGGCGCGCCAAAGTGAGTAACGCTAGCGTCAACCGCGAAACGGCCCTGTTGCGCCGCGTGGTGAGGTGGGCCGCAAAGCGCAATTACGAAACGCCGACAATCGACTGGCCCGAGGTGATGCTGCCGGAAGAGAGCGAGCGGGTCCGAGAGTTGACCGCAGAAGAAGAGGATAGGCTTTTCGCGGCGCTTCCCGACAACCTGAAGCCCATCGTTGAGTTCGCCCTGCTATCAGGGCAGCGGCGCACAGAAATCATATCCCTGCGCTGGTCGGACGTGAACCTAGCCGAAGCGCGGGCGTCGTTTTCGATCAAGGGCGGGGACAAACACAGTATTCCCCTATCGCCCCGCATGGTGGCGCTGATCGCCAACCAGCCCAAGGTCTGCCCGCAGGTGTTCACCTACGTGTGCCAGCGACCCGCACCGAAGCGCAAGGATCGACCGCAGCGGGTGAAGGGGGAGCGTTACCCGTTCAGCAAACAAGGCTGGGCGCGCCAGTGGCGCAAGGCGCTCAAAGAGGCGGGGATCGAGAACTACCGCTTCCACGACAACCGGCACACCGCCGCGACTCGCAACCTGCGGGCGTCGGGCAACATGAAGGGTGTGCAGAAGCTTCTAGGCCACAAGGATCTACGGACCACAGGCCGCTACGCTCACGCGATGGAAGATGACGTCCGGGCGATGCTGTTTGCAACCGAGTCCCGAAATAGTCCCGAACCGCAAGACAATGACTTGCCGCAAACCCGCAGAAATGCTAGGAGTGGCGATGCCTAAGCACACTTTACCCAAAACAAGTGCGCTACCAGGCTGCGCCACTCCCCGACCGATTTCCCGCACCGCGCCGGGCATGGTGGGCCCGGCAGGACTCGAACCCGCGACCTAGCCGTTATGAGCGGCCAGCTCTAACCA
>Ga0310345_10000762_pt1 | contig 42183 bp, 52 predicted proteins | sample HC15DNA20500_MG_FD_204667 | JGI IMG/M metagenome (GOLD analysis project Ga0310345, IMG submission 204667) | Marine microbial communities from station ALOHA, North Pacific Subtropical Gyre - HC15-DNA-20-500_MG | ecosystem: Environmental > Aquatic > Marine > Oceanic | place: Pacific Ocean: North... | reverse complement strand
GGCTGGACCGCGACAAGATTCTGTCGCGCACGAACATGGTCGGCTTCGACGCGTTCTTGGCAGCCGTCGAGCAGGGCAAGGGTGTGGTGCTCATGACCGGCCACCTCGGCAACTGGGAGTTCTGTGCGGCGGGTTTCACCGCGAGGGGGGTTGCCTTGGATGCGGTCGCGAAGAACATGGCCAATTCGCGGTTCGGCGCCTCGTTGATCGAGGCGCGCGAGCGAATCGGGATGGGCGTCATCAACGTGGACGAGGCTCCGCGAGCCGTACTGCGAAGTCTGCGGGCGGGACGCGTGGTAGCGATGCTGGCCGATCAGAACGCCCATCGCGGCGGCATCTTCGTGCCGTTCTTCGGGAAGATGGCCTCGACGGCGCGTGGCCCGGCGCTGTTCGCGCTACGCACGGGCGCTCCCATGTTCTTGGGCATCCCGCTTCGTGATCCGGGCTGGAAGCAAGAGTACACGGTCGAGTTGCGCCCCATCGACTTCCAGCCGTCCGGCAGCCTCGATGCGGACGTGCAGGCGCTGACCGAGGTCCACACGGCGGCGTTGGAGCAAGCGATAGGGGAGGCCCCGGAGCAGTACTTCTGGCAGCACAAGCGATGGAAAAAGCGCCCTGAAGCGGAGCTGGCAGAGTCGTAACGGAACAATGGAACTTAGGAACCGCGCTCGTACCTCCCGGTATAAGCGTTCGATCGGTGGTTGGGGATTCCGTGCACCGACCAGGGGTTGTTTCGATTCCTCACGGCGGCAAAAGCGCGTGATCTACGTCTGCATTCCAGCGCACAACGAAGCTCCGACGGTCGGCGTCCTTCTGTGGAAGGTGCGTCGCGTTCTGGGCGAATTCGGCCGGGACTACCGGCTCGTTGTGCACGACGATGCGTCGACCGACGATACCCAGGAGGTGCTGCAACGCTATAAGCGCTCCGTACCGCTAACGGTCCTAGGGTCCAAAGAGCGGATCGGCTACAGCGCTTCGGTGGAGAAGCTGCTCCGTCACGTCGTGAAGGAGGCGCCCTATCCAAAACGAGATTGCGCCGTCGTCTTGCAGGGAGACTTCACGGAAGATCCCGAGGACATCGTGGGGCTCATAAGGGTGCTCGAGGGCGGGGCCGACATCGTCGCGGGAGCCATGGAGCAGGGTGATCACTCGCTGCCGCGCCGGGTTCGCCTGGTTCGACTGCTTTCTCGCGCGCTTCTTCGCGGTGTGGTCGCTCGGGCGCCTGTGTCGGACCCTCTGAGCGGCTTGCGCGCCTACAGGGTGATCGTGCTCAAGAAGGCTCTGCGAGACCGGCCGGTTGAGCAGCGGCTCCTGGAGTCGGAGGGGTGGGCTTCCAACGTTGAGCTGCTCGGCAGACTCGCGCCGCACGCGCGCCGCATCGCCGAGTCGCCGCTCGGACTCCGCTACGACCTACAGCAGCGTGAGTCTCGCTTCAAACCTTTGAAGACGTTCATGGATTTAGCTCGGCTGCACGGTGGCACTCTGTGGTCTGCGCCCGAAACGGGGACCGCATGAGCGCCGGTGTCTTGCGCGGGAAGTGGTCCTTGCTCGGCGGCTTGGTGCTGTCTGCGCTCGTTGTTCCGCCGTCGGGGTGGGCGCAAGAGAATGTGGACGCACGCGACTCTGCCGAGATCCTCGACAGCCTGGACGCCCAGTACCCGACGCAAGAACTCGCAACAGCAGCCCCGTTCGGACCTGGAGAGCAGATGCTCTATCGGGTCGAAATCGGCTGGTTCGACGTTGGCGAAGGCCACATGACGGTCGAGGCACTCGACAGCGTGCGTGGAAACGAAACCTACCGTGCTGTGATGGAGATCGACGCCGGCATGCTGGGCCTCAAAGTGCACGACATCTATACCACCTTCTTCGACGTGAGCACGCTGCAGAGCTGGCGGTTTTTGCGCGAGATGAATCAGGTCCGTTACCACGCGACCCGCCACTACGAGTTCTATCCCGAACAGGGCATTTGGGACAACGAGGACAAGGAAGAAGGGGAGAAAGACAAGTCCGGCCCCCTCGGTTCGTCGCTCCCGCTCGACGACATCTCCATGATCTATTTCCTACGCCAGATGGATCTCGAGGTGGGGAAGACGTACACGCTATCGCGATACTTCAAGCAAGACGGCAACCCCGTCCAGATTCGGGTGCTGCGCAAGGAACGGAAGAAGGTCGACGGAGGTGAGTTCGACTGCATCGTGGTGCAGCCGATCATCCAGACGTCTGGCTTGTTCTCCGACGGCGGTGAGGCGGAGATCTACTTCAGCGACGACGACCGTCGGCTCATGGTGTACATGAAGAGCAACATCCGGGGCTTCCCGGGCGCGCTGGAGTTGTACCTCAAGGACTATCAGCCTGGCGTGCCGCTGAACGCCGACTCGAGGGCGGAGGCCGCGCAGGCTAGGGAGGCCCGGGTACAGGCCGCCGCCGACGTGGGTCGACAGTAACGGCGATCCGATGGGGATGAGACGGATCCGGACCAAGATGGTCTGGCTGCTCGGCCTCCCCTTCCTCTGGTTCGCGCAGCCCACCACAGGATTGCTCGCGATTGGCGCTGCGCTCGCCGCGATGGGCCTGCTCATTCGCGGTTGGGCCGCCGGCACCATCCGCAAAGACGAGAACCTCACCACGTCCGGGCCGTACGCGTACACGCGAAATCCGCTGTACATCGGCAGCCTTTTTGTCGGCCTCGGTGTGACGCTCGCTGGCGGGCATTGGATCTGGCCCACGCTTTTCTTCGCCTTCTACGGTCCCGTCTACGCGCGCACGATGTCCGGAGAAATCGAGCTGCTCACCGAACTCTTCGGGCAGCGCTTCTTACACTACGCGAAGAATGTGCCGGCGTTCGTGCCCAGGCTGACCAAGTATCGACCGGAGCAGCCCGACCTGGACGGTGGCTTCCGCGTGGGCCAGTACATGCACAACAATGAGTGGGAGGCCCTGCTCGGGGCGGGTGCCGCGTTCGCGTTCCTCGCGACGAAACCGATGTGGCTCGGCTGAGGCCTAACCATTCAGAAGAGAGAGCGTAGCACCAATGGTTCCAGGACCTTTTCCCACGCGAGGCCCTGTGCCTCTTCGGCAGCGGTGTCCGACATGTTGTGTCCTCTAGGTGGGTGGCAACCAAGGGTGGCTAACGTTTCACGTATCGCTGCATTGCGAGCGACACCTTCTGCAACACGCCGTCCACAGTGATGCGTTCCATGCCGTCGCGATACGTCGACGTGACCGGATATTGCTCGCCAGGGTATTCGGCGTACCCGTCCACGATCAGGTCCTCGAAAGCGCTATACGGTCCCGAGCGCTTCGGGTTCGTGTAGCCGTACAGGCCGACGACCGGGGTGCCGAGCGCGCGGCTGATGTGCAACGGCCCGGTATCGGGGCTGATGAGAAGGGTGCTGCCATCGAGAATCCAGACGAGTTTTCTGAGGTCGTTGCCGAGTGCGTCGACGACGTTTGCTCCTGTCGCGGAGAGCACTTGGTCCGCGATACGCCGCTCCACAGGTGAGGGGCCGCCAATGATGACCGGCCGCAGACCGTGCTCGCTCTCGATCTGCTCCAGCACCCGCGCATAACCGTCGGCGCTCCAATTCTTCTCGAGCTTGCTCGTGCCCAGCACGACCGCGCAGGCCGGACGATCGAGCTCATTGAAGAAGGTGGTCTGCGCAGTGCGCTCCTGCTGGGAAAGGCCGAGGTTCCATGTCAATGGCTGGGGGTCGACGCCCAGGTACTGCAAGAACTCGAAGTACTGATCCTGAACGTGACGTTGGCCTCGGGCGGGGATGCGCCGGTTCGTGAAGAGCCACTGAGCGTCCCGCGCGCGCGCGCGATCAAAACCGAGCTTCACGTCCGCGCTCACGAGCGCCGTGATCACGCCTGCCTTGAAGTAGACCTGCAGTCCGATGAGCAGATCGAAGTGGCGTCCGGCCATCTGGCGCCGGAGTTCCAGGAACGCTCTCAACCCCGCCATCCCACGCCGGCGGTGGAAGACGACGAAGTCGTCGATCGCCGGATGGTCCGCCACGAGCTGGTGTGGAAGCGGCTGGATCACCCATGTGATGCGACACTCGGGCCATGCTCGTTTGAGCGCGTTGGCCACCGGCAGCACGTGTACCGCGTCGCCGAGCGCGGAGAGCATCACGATGCAGACTTCGCGAGGTGGAGGTCCCGACCAGGTCACGAGCTGGAGCCGAATCCGTCGCGGAGCGCTCGCCAACATCCGTCCGATAGTTCAACCGCGCGCCGCTCAGCGAGCCTTCGCAGGGATCGCTTGAGCCGCGCGCGCATGAAGTGGTAGGGCCGACCGGGCTCCTGGCTCAGGACGTTGCAGCGATCCAGGTCGATCACGTGCGCCTCGGTCCGGCCGAGGTGACTGCGAAGCAGGATGTTGCCTGCGTTGACGTCGGGATGCAGGACAAGAGCCTCTTCCAGCCTGCGCACCACCTTCCCAGCGAGGTGAAGAGCCGTCTCGGCATCGATCGGGCCTGCGCTGCCCCCGAAGAGCACGTCCCTCAGACTCTTCGCGTCGGGGATGAGCTCGGTCGCAATGTCGGCTCGATAGAATATGCCGGCCGAGTAGGTGGCTCCGGCCATGACCGCCGGTGTCGGTACTCCCCGTTTCCGGGCTTCCACGCTCGCCTTCAACTCGCGCACTGGACGGCTGTCCCCTCCGGCCAGGTATCGATCGTCGAGGTACCGTGCGACCGAGCCGCCCCTGCGGTAATGACGCACCGCCCAGCACTCGCGGCCATCCGGACCGAGCGTGGGGGCCGGAACCGCGTGGACTGTCCCGCGGCCAGCGGAGGACGCGATGCGGTCATGCCCAGCCGCCCATTCGTGCAGAGTGGTGCCCCCCGCGAGGGTGGCGGCGAGCCAGTCCGCGCCCGCGGACCATACGAAGCCCTCCCAGGCGACGGCGACGTGGACTTCGTATCCCTCGACGACGCCCAGGGTCACGCCTGCACGGCCTCGTCGGCCTCGATGAGGAAGACTCCAGGGCCCTGGAGCGTCTGTCCTTTGACCTTGACGCGGAAGGTGTACTGCCCGGCGTGCGGAAAGACGACGTCTTCCATGGGCATGATGAGTTGGCTCCGCGACGGGGGGTGGCCCGGCGCCGGCGCGCGCACCTCGGTCTCGCCTTCGACGGTGAGCGAGATGTTGCCCTCGTCGTCCTCCAGGTCGGCCTTGAAGAGGTAACGACCCTCATCGCTCGGAGCCCACTCGAGCACGAGCACGAGCACCAGCTTGTCCTGCTTCGCTGGAAATCCCGGCGCGGAGAGGTCGCTGTACACACCGTGCAAGTCGATCTTCCCCTCGGGCGTCGGACGAGCGTTGTCGCAGATGGCGGAAAAACGGATTAGAGCACTCATGATTCAGGGTTGAGAGGACGTTTCTGGAGCCACGCCCCAGCCGCCGCCGCCAGGCGAACGGATGCTGATCACGTCACCCGCGCGGACTGAGAATGTCGTCTTCCCGGGAAGATGCTCCTCCACGCCATCGCGGATGAGTACGTTTTCTCCGGGTGCACCGTCTTCACCGCCCTGGGCGCCGGACGGACCGACGGTTCGTCGTTCACACAGAAGCGCCACACGGGCAGGGCCCAGCAGCATGAGGTCGCGCCGCAGGCCGTCCCCGCCTCGGTGGAGCCCCGCGCCACCCGAGCCCCGGCGGATGCCGTACTGCGTCACGCGGTAGGGATATGCGTGCTCGAGCGCCTCGACCGGCGTGTTGAGTGAGTTGGACATGTGGCAGTGCACGCCGGAGAGGCCAGGCCCCGTCGGGCCCGCGCCCATGCCTCCCCCCACGGTCTCGTAGTACGCGAAGGCCTTGCCGTTGCGGGGGTCGATGCCACCCACCGTGGTGTTGTTCATCGTGCCTTGAGACAGCGCCGGCATGTGTTCGGGCAGCGCGACTCCGAAGGCCCGCATGAGCACGTCGGTGATGCGCTGACTCGTTTCGACGTTCCCGGCCGCGACCGACGCCGGCAGCGCCGCGTTTACCAGGGACTCTGCGGGCAGCTCGAGCGTGACCGAGGACATCGAACCGCCTCCCGCCGGGAGCGGCTCACCGAGCAGCGCTTCCACGACGCAGCGCACGACGTAGCGAGTGGCCGAAGACGTGATGGCCGCGACCGCGTTGATACCCCCGAGCACCTGAGGCGACGTCCCGGTGAAGTCGATGTCGAGTGTTCGCCCTCGTACGGTCAGCGCGACCTGGATCGGGACCGGCCCCGAAGCGAAACCGTCATCTTCCATGAAGTCTTCGGCCTCGTACCGTCCATCCGGAATTTGCTCGACACCGGCCTCGACCAGGCGGTCGGCGTACTCGATGAGCGCGTCCATGGCCGCGAGCGTGTCGTCGACGCCTCGTCGCTCCGCAATTTCCAGCAGTCGCTTCGAACCCGCGTGCAACGCGCCGAGCTGCGCGTCGAGGTCTCCGGCGCGCTCCACCGGCGTGCGCACATTGGCGAGCAGCAGCTTCCAGAGTTCCTCATTCAAGACCCCCGCCCTGTACAGCCGTACCGGAGGGATGCGAATGCCCTCCTCGAAGATTTCTCTCGCGAGTGGCATCGATCCGGGCGTGGAGCCGCCCACGTCACTGTGGTGCGCGCGCGAAGCGACGTAACCGAGCAGGCGGGTCTGCGGGTCGTGCACTGCAGAGATGAGCGTGATATCCGGAAGGTGGGTTCCGCCCCGGAAGGGATCGTTGACACATACCACGTCGCCAGGGTCCAGGCTTCCGAGTTCCTCGAGGGCCGCCGCCACACTCATCGGCATCGCGCCCAGGTGTACCGGCATGTGGTCGCCGACCGCGACCGCGGACCCCGTGGGGTTGAAGAGCGCGCACGAGTAGTCCTGACGCTCCTTGATGTTCGGCGAGAACGACGCGCGTTTCAAAGCGGCGCCCATTTCTTCCGCCAACGCAGTGAAGAGATGTCGAAAGACCTCGAGTGCGACTGCGTCGGGCGCTGAGCTCTTGGGCACGTGGATTGGCTTGGGTTTGGCCGACAAGGGGATCGCAGTTAGATTGTAAGGCTACTGAAGAAACGTAGCGTATGAAGACCACAAGGTGGCGTGCGGAATGCGCGCTCATGAAACGATAAGCGGAGGCTGGTTTGGGCAAAGAGAAACTTATGGAGCGGGCACGCGACGAGCTGTTCAGCCACATCAACCGTTGCGGTGTCCTGCACGCCGAGGATGACGACAAGAAGCACTGGATGGATGAGACCATCGACTACATCGGCGAGCGTTACCCCGATCTGACCAATGGTGATTTAACGGGTCTCCGCGAGATCGGAATCCGATTCTGCCAGCCTGCCATCGCGCACGGCGCAAGCAGGGCCTCGAAAAAGCTGGACGCCGCGACCGTGGCGTAGCGCCGGTTAGCGGACTTCATGCAGGGGGCGCGGGGAGCCTTTGGGGCTCCCCGTGTCCCTTTTTTTTGGGCCTCAGTCCCCCAGATATCGGGCGCTCGCGCGGCGCGAGCGAATGCTCCAAATCTCCGGGCATCTTGGGTAGCGAGAAATCCGCTTCGCCCCTATACTTCCGGCCGCAATTTGCTAGGTGTACCCCGAGGAGAACCCCATGGGCAGTAGGCGTGATTTCGTAAAGACGTCGGTTGGAGTGAGTGCTGGGGCGGCTCTCGGCGTGTTTCCCAAGAGCCTGCACGGCGCGCCGAACGTAGTGATTCGTCGGGTGACACCGACGTGTGTCGCGTCCGCGAACGGACTCGAAGCGGTCAGCCTGGCGATCCGGGAGATCGCGAACGGAGCGGATACCATCGACGCCATCGTGCGTGGCGTGAACCTCGTCGAACAAGACCCACGAGACACATCCGTCGGGTACGGGGGACTACCCAACCAGGATGGCGTGGTCCAACTCGATTCCTCGCTCATGCACGGACCCACGCGCGGGGCTGGTGCGGTCGCCGCCATCGAGGGTGTCAAGCGACCTTCGCTCGTCGCGCTCGACGTGATGCGCTACACCGATCACCACTTGCTCGTTGGTGAGGGCGCGCAGCGCTTCGCGAAGTCGATGGGGCATCCGATCGAGGATCTGGTGACCCCAGAGTCCCGTCGGCGGTGGATCGAGTGGCGCGCACGTCTGAGCGATCAGGACGACTATCTGCTGCCTGCGGAGTCGGGAGAGCCTGTCGAGCAGTTTCGTGCACCTAGCGAGTTCAGCGATGGCCTGCTCGACTCGCACGACGGTTTTCGTCCTCAGGGTACCATCAACTGCGACATTGTCGACGCGAACGGCGACCTGTCATCAGTCACCACGACCTCCGGTCTCGCGTACAAGATACCCGGTCGCGTGGGCGACTCCCCCATCATTGGCGCAGGCCAGTACTGCGACAACGACGTGGGGGCCGCTGGGTCCACGGGGCGCGGTGAGGCCGTCATCAAGACATGCGGGAGCCACACGATCGTGGAACTCATGCGCAACGGCATGCACCCGAAGGACGCGTGCTTGGAAGCACTTCGGCGAATCGTACACGTCACAGTGGAGTCCCGCCTCCGGCGTGAGGACGGCCGTCCCAACTTCAGCGTCAACTACTATGCCGTGAACAAGATGGGTCAATACGGTGGCGCCGCGATCTATGCCGGTGCTCGTTACGCCGTGAGTGTGGACGGAGACGCGAGGCTCGAAGACTCTGCGTATCTCTTCGAGCGCGCCGATGGTTGATATACTGCGACTGGACGATGCAAAGCGCGTGTTGAAGCAGTATTATGCCGGGGCCCAGATGGATTCCCCCAACGGGGGCTTCCTCATGCTACTCGGAATTCGACCTAACGAAGGCCGAACCGCCTTGGGTTTGCTGGAGTGCAGCGTCTCGTCGCTCCGCTATGAGATCGAGATCCCCAAGGCTACCAAGACCGAGCGCAAGAAGGTCAAGGATGTACTGGATGCGGGCGACGATCCCCACTGTCCCCGCCATGGCCCCGGTACGCGTCTCGTCAGGGCCGGGAAGAACTTGGTCTGCGACTCCTGTGGAGTGGCGTACGCCCGCGTCTAGTGGCCCGCGGAAGGCGTCGGAGCGTCTCGTTTCCAGGGTGGTACGAGCCAAAACCGCGCATTAGATTGCTGTAGAAATCTCTCATTCATGTCGGCCTGTGGCAGTCGGCGAGGAGCTTCCTACATGCCCGACCGATTCCTCAGTTCAGAGGAATACGACGAGCAGGCACACAAGCTCTACAACGATGGTGATTATGACGGGGCCCTCGAGATGCTAAAAGAGGGCCTCTCTCTCTATCCAAACGCCGTAGAGCTGTACGTCGGGCTAGGATATGCGCGATTAGCGAGAGAGGAATATGCCTGGGCTCGGAAGTCGTTCGAGCAGGCGGTCGTCTTGGACGGCGCCCACGAAGACGCCTTAGTCGGCCTTGGCGAAACCTTGCTGCGCTTTGGTGAGCAAGAGCACGCACTGAGGCTTTTCGACGAAGTCGCGGCCATGGGGTACGATGACGACATCGAGCTCGTGCTCACCATGGGGCGTGCGCTGTACCGGGAGGCGCTCTATGCCCAATGCCGGGACGTCTTTGCGAAGGCCGCAGCGGCCCGACCGGACAGCGCGGATGCGGCGGCCTCGCTCGGCTATGCGCTGCATCGCCTCGGCGACGATGTCGGCGCGGGTCGCCAGATTCGGAGGGCGCTACGCCTCGACGCGGACCTGCACGAGGCGCGGGTCTATCTGGGTCACCTCCTGTACGACCGGGGGGACTGGGAAGGCGCGTTGCGCGAGTTCGAGCGCGTGCCCCCGCAGGAGCATTGGGATGCTCTGGCCGTTTGGAGGCTGATGGAGCTTAAGCGCGCGCTTTGGCACTTGGACGCCGGTGACTCGCGCCTGGCTCCTTGGGAACAGCGTCTGCGTGAGCTCGAAGATCTCGATGACCCGATCGATCGGCTTCTGGCCGAGGTCGAGTCGAACATGCGAGGCGGGGAGCCCGGTGCCTATTTCGATCCCAGCCAGCTGGAGCTCTTCGAGCTCAGCCAGGCTGGGGAGTCGGAGGGTCGACACGTCGTCCGGCTGACGGACGGACACCAGATGCGTGGAACCTGGAGTGAAATCGTTCGGCAGATGAGAGACCAGGCGGGCTTTTCGCATGAGACGATTGGGCACTACATGCGTCGACTCGCAGAGCGCTGGCATGAACAGAGTGGTGTGGAGATCCCGTTCGCCGACCCCGAGTCGTTCCTGAGAGCCGCCGTCGAGGCGGGATTGGTGCGGCTGGAGGTCGAATCGGAGGAGTGATGGGCGAGAACGAACAAGTACTCTCGAGCTTTTACGACGCACTCGTCGAGGTGATTCATGCGCAACGGCCTGACTATCTCACCGGCCCGTTCACGGTCGCGGAGATATACCAGAACCTCGTTCCCTATGGTTTGCACCGTGACCGCATCGGTGTAGAGATGAACGGCGACTACGAGGACGCCTTGCTGCACCTGCTTGCGGGCGAGGGCGGCTACCTGATCCTCGAGTCCGAGGCCGCGCTCCGGAACCTGCGCGAAGAGCTCAAGTCCCCGAACCCCAATACCGGCGCCTACCGCGAGTATGCCGCGGTAGACGTGCGCCTCAATCCCGATCGACTCAGCGGGCCGTCGGTCGTTTCCGAGGAGGTCCCTGTGGACGACACGAGTTTGCATGAGGCGGAAGACGACGTCGGCGCCGGCTTTCTCGGGCCCGAGGAGGACGACCCGCCCAGAGAAGTACCGGAGTCCGAGCCCGTGGGCGCGGACGAAGCGCTGACTGCGTGTCGCTGGTGCCGGGCCGATCTTCCGAAGAGGCCAACGGTGAATTTTTGCCCGTTCTGCGGCACGGATGTTCATGTCGTGTCCTGCCCGGGGTGCGGCGAGGAGCTAGAGCCGGAGTGGCGTTTCTGCGCGGCCTGCGGCGTCGAGGTCCACGCTTGAGAGGAGCGCTCGGTGAGAGATCGGTTCTTTGTGCGCTCCTGATAGCGGCAGTTGGCACTTCGTGTAAGGTGGACTCAGAGTTGCAGCCGGATGAAGTACTGCGCTCGGAACTCGGGTTGACCGATCGTGACGAGGTCCACCGTGTGCTGATCACGGGTGGAGTCGTGGAGCTGGCCGTGCCACGAGCCACCACGATTCAGCCTGGAGCCTACCTGGAGTTCGTGACGGGCGACTGGCTCGTGCATGAAATCATCTTCGAACTGGACTCGTTGCTTCCGGACGCCCGCGCGTTCTTGGAGAGGACGGACCAAGTCGCGTCACCTCCGATGTTGCGGTTGGACAGCCGGTTCGTGGTGGACTTCGAGGGGTTCCCCCCCGGTCGGTATCCGTTCGTTGTGGAGGGTAGCGGCGCTCCGGGGCACGGTGTGGTGGTTGTCGAGGTGAAGCCTTGATACGCCGGGTCGCGCTCATTCCCGGAGACGGTATCGGCGTCGAGGTCGTGCGCGAAGCCCGCCGTCTTCTGGAAGCGTTGAATGCGCCCGAAAGCCTCGGCCTGGAGTTGGTCGATTGGGACCTCGGTGCGGAGCGCTATCTGCGTGAGGGCATCACGATCACGGACGAGGAGTTCGCTGCGCTCGCCGAGTACGATGCCGTGCTTCTGGGCGCGCTCGGTGATCCCCGCGTGCCCGGCAACGAGCACGCGAAGGACATCTTGCTCGGCATGCGCTTCAAGTTGGATTTGTACGTGAATTTCCGGCCCTGCGTTCTGCTTTCGCCGAAGCTGTCGCCGCTCAGAGATCTAGTCGGACCAGTGTGTTTGGAGATATTCCGCGAGAACACCGAGGGTGCGTATACAGGTATGGGGGGCAGCTTCAAGACGGGAACGTCCGATGAAGTCGCCATCGAGGAAGACGTGAACACGCGAAAAGGAGTGGAGCGGATCATCTGGGCGGCGTTCGAGTTCGCGGGCTCCCGTGGTCGAGATCGCGTAACGTTGGTCGACAAGGCCAACGTTCAGAGGCACGCGGGCGGCCTTTGGCGCCGTGTTTTCGCTGAAGTGGGCGCCGCATACGCGGACATAGAACAGGACGCGATGTACGTCGATGCCATGGTCATGGATCTGGTCCGACGACCGGAACGCTATGAAGTCATCGTGACGTCCAATCTCTTCGGCGATATCGTCAGCGATCTAGCCGCGGAAGTGACGGGAGGGCTGGGCCTGGCTCCTTCGGCCAATATCCATCCGGGACGGGTAGCGCTATTCGAGCCTGTGCACGGATCTGCTCCGGACATTGCGGGCAAGGGAATCGCTAATCCGATTGGGGCGATTCGTTGCGTTTCGCTCATGCTCGACCACTTTGGTCGTTCCGACCTTGGTGAGCGTGTGGAGGCTGCGGTTGCCGGCTCGGTGGAAGCAGGGAAGACTACGCCCGACTTGGGGGGGGAGTATTCGACGGAAGACGTCGGCCAGTGGATAACCGCGCGTGTCGTGGGCGTCCACGCCGCGAGCACCTAGAAGGGACTAAACAGGCGGAACCCGATATGGCGGAACGACGCACCATCGGTCAGATACTGATGAGCCCCTCGGCAAGATCGACGAAGACGACGTAAGCAAGGCCCTCGAGTACCAGGGGGACAACGGCGGCTACTTCGGTGAAGCGCTTCTGGGCTGCGGGTTCGTATCCGCCGAGGAGTTCGACTGGGGGCTCGCGTCCCAATTCGACCTCCCCTACGTGTTCCCGGACGCCGATTCGATCCACCCGGAAGCTGCCGCGCTGGTATCGCCAGAGTGGGAGCTCGCGCACCTGACGCTCCCCATCTTGAAGACCGGTGACACGCTTACGGTCATCGTCAAGTCGCCCATATGGACGACGCGCGGGGCGTCGACTTGGGTAAGGCGCGATTCTCGTCACCGTTTCTCCGCGTCGTTCGGCTCTCGCTGGGCACCGGCTTCTCCCTTCTCCTTGCGCACAATCGCCGGCATGTCTGGCTGGCGCGCGAGGTCATGGACTGGGACGGATTTCCCTAGAAGGCCGACCGGAAGCAGGGGCCGGCCGTGTTGCATCCTACGCGGTGAACCGGTGGCGCTCTCGGGGGGTAGCCTGTGGTCCACCGATTTTCGCGTCTGCTCCCCGCTCGAACCGAGGCTCGATGCCAACCCAAGGCCACTCTCGCGACGTCGTCGTTCTCTCCGGTAAGCGAACCGGGTTCGGCACGTTCGGCGGATCGCTCAAGGACTTTACGGCGACCGATCTCGGTGCCATCTCGAGTGCCGCTGCAATCGATGCGGCGGGCATCTCGGCGGACCAAGTCGATCACACGTTCTTCGGTAATGCGCTGCAGACCTCCTCCGACGCGATCTACTTGGCGCGGCACGTGGCGCTGCGCGCCGGAGTTCCGCAGGAGAAGGGTGCGCTCACCGTGAATCGCCTGTGCGGCTCTGGCTTCGAAGCGATTGTCCAGGGCGCGAAGGAGATCATCCTCGGGGAGGCCGACGTCTGTCTCACCGGAGGTGCCGAGTCGATGAGCCAGGCGCCACACGTGGTGCGCGGTGCCCGCTTCGGCAGCCTCCGCCTAGGGCCTGCTGGAAAGCAGTTCGAGGACCTGCTTTGGGAGTGTCTGCTCGACACGCATTGCGATCTGACCATGGCGCAGACCGCCGAGGAGCTCGCTGACCGCTACGAGGTGTCCCGCGAGGAGGTCGACCTGGTCACCGTGGGCTCTCAGCAGCGCGCCAAGGCCGCCTGGGATGCTGGCTACTTCGAGGCGGAGATCACGCCGGTCACCATCAAGACCCGAAAGGGCGAAGTCATCTACGCAGCAGATGAGCACATGCGTCCCGAGACATCGCTGGAGGCGCTCGGCGCGCTGCGTCCGTACTTCAAGAAGGACGGCTTGGTCACTGCGGGCAACGCGAGCGGCATTGGTGACGGCGCCGCGAGCGCGGTGCTCGCCAGCCCCGAGTGGGCCGAGGCCAACGGAGTGCAGCCCCTCGGCCGCATCGTTTCTTGGGGCTTCGTTGGTGTCGAGCCGAAAGTGATGGGCATCGGACCCGCACCAGCGTCCCGGTTGGCACTCGAGAAGGCCGGGATGTCGTTGGAGGATATGGACCTCGTGGAGGTAAACGAGGCGTTTGCCGCACAGTACAAGTCGGTGGAGAAGGACCTCGGCCTCGATGCTGAAAAGACGAACGTGAACGGTGGCGCGATCGCGATTACGCATCCATTGGCGGCTTCCGGGGCACGCATCACGATCCACCTGCTGCACGAGCTCCGTCGTCGCGGCGGCAAGTTTGGGCTCGGTTCGGCGTGTATCGGTGGAGGTCAGGGCGGTGCGATCGTCGTCGAGGCGCTTTAAATGCTCGCGTTGGGCGAATGAGCGAGCGGACCGGCAAGGGCCTCACCCGACGCGAGTTCGACGCGGTCATCAGCCGCGCAGCCGAGCTGTCGTCGTCCGATACGGGCGGCGGTGACGGAGAGCTCTCCGAGGAGGAGCTGTTCCGCATCGCCGGGGAAGTCGGCCTCAGCGGCACGCACGTCCGGCAGGCGCTGGACGAGGTGCGCTCGGACGTGGCCTTCGGCGGACGTCTGGACCGTTGGTTCGGGCCCCAGTTCATCCGGGCTGCCCGCGTGGTTCCGGGGGACCGCTCGGAGCTCGCCCGCCGCTTCGACGACTTCCTAGTGGGCACGCAACTGCTGCAGTCGGTGCGCAGGGGAAGCGAAGTCCTGATGTATCGTCCTTCTGTCGACTGGGCCTCGCAGATCGCACGCGCTGCGAGCTCCCAGTCGCGGAAGTACTACATCGCTTCGGCGAGGTCGGTCGAAGTTCACCTGCAACACTTGGAGAAGGGTCGGTCGCACGTCGAGATCATCGTTGATCCTGGTACACGCGGCGACAGTGTGGGAAGTGCGGTCGTGTTCGGCGGAATCGGTGGTGTGGCGTCTGGAACCATGGCGGGATGGGTGCTTTCCGCGCTCACCCCGGTCGGGTTGGCAGTAGGGGCCGGAGTCCTCTTAGCCGGCGCCGTCGCATCTGGCGCTGCGTACATGACTGGCGCGTCGGCCAAGAAGAAGTTGCAGGAGGTCAAGACCGAGCTCGAGGGCATTCTCGACACCCTGGAACTCGGCGAGTCGCTCGAGCCGCCACCCGCGGCCTGGCGCCAGTGGGTGAGGCGCCATTTCCACGGGGTAGCTCGCGACATGATGAGGTCGAACGATTCAAGCGACGCCTAGCAGCGTCCCGAAAAAAACCGAACCGGAGATCAAATTGGACATCAGCAAGGTTGGAGTAGTCGGCTGTGGACTCATGGGCGGTGGCATCGCCGAGGTCGCCGCGAAGAGTGGCTTCGACGTGACCGTTCGTGAGGTCACAGATGAGTTCCTGGAGAAGGGAGAGGCACGAATTCGCAAGTCCATGGAGCGAGCCGTCCAAAAGGAGAAGCTGACCGCCGAGGATCGCGACGCGGCGTTGCAGCGGCTCAGCTTTACGACCGACGTGTCTGACCTTCAGGACTGCGACATCGTGATCGAAGCGATCGTCGAGGAGCTGGAGGCCAAGAACGCTCTGTTCGGCGAACTCGATGGGCTATGCGGATCAGGCACCATCTTCGCGTCGAACACGAGCTCGCTCACCATCACGGACATGGCGGCGGCGACGTCCCGCGCCGACCGCTTCGTGGGCATGCATTTCTTCAATCCCGTGCCGGTCATGAAGCTCGTTGAAGTGGTGCGCACCATCGCGACCAGTGACGAGACGTTCGACCGTGCGTTCGCGTTTTCAAGAGCTCTCGGTAAGGCGCCCGTTGTGGCCAAAGACAACTCAGGCTTCATCGTCAACCTTCTGCTCGTGCCGTACATGCTCGACGCGATCCGTCAGTTGGAGCGGGGCGTCGCCGGTGTTGAGGACATCGACACCGCCATGGCTCTCGGATGCGGATATCCCATGGGCCCGTTCATTCTCTGTGATTTCGTGGGTCTCGACACGCTTAACATGATCGGCGAGATCATGTACGAAGAGTATCGTGAGGCGCGCTATGCTCCGCCTCCGCTCCTAAAGCGGATTGTCGGGATGGGGCGATTCGGTCGTAAGACCGGAATGGGCTTCTATGACTGGTCTGGGGACAAACCCACTGCCCTGCCGTTGTAGCCCGTTTCGCGAGCTGGACGCAAATGACTGGTGTGATGCGAGGGGTCTGCCGCACTATGGGTGAGGGGCCCGAGCCTGGGCACCGGCATCAACGAGTCAGGGGGAGCGCCGATGATCGTCGCACTACTTTCTGATCCGTATCTCAGGACGGTCGTGGGGCATGCCGCACGTTCTGACGAGGACGTGGTGTACGATCCGGTCCTTGCTTCGGACGCGCTCGAATGGGGATCCCCACGCCTCGTGATCCACTCGGGCGTCAGGGCGTTTACGTTCGACGGCCCTCGTTCGGATCTTCCGGTGCTTGCACTAGACCGAGCTTTGATGAGGAGCTGGGAGGTCGATCGCCTGGCCTGGAGGTACCGGCTCCACGCCTCGACTACCTCACCGGGCCGTCTTCGCAGCGTTATGGACCAGCAAGTGTACGGCGTGTCCTGGGTGGACCGGACGTTGGCTGACCTGAGCAAGGCGGCGGGGACTCCCCTGCCGGCTCCGCTTCGTGCATTTGGACGCCGGATTCTCGAATTTCCCACGCACTATCACGACCTACATGCTATGCCTCGGGCGAGCCACCCGAGTTAGGGGGGCGTTGAAGGCCAGGTTCCGCAGGCGCGGCTTGGAGTCGCCGTACACGTACCTGCGCTGGTTCAGAATGATGGCCGTCTCGTACTTGTTGTCCGATCGTGAGGTGACCGTCGCGCAGGTGGCGTACAGACTCGGCTTCATATCGGATGGCAACCTATGCCGCGCCATGGTCTCACTCACCGGACTCACGCCGACTGAGGTGCGGACCGTGCGGGGCTGGAACCAGCTACTTATCGCGTTTGCGTGGACCTACCTGATAGGGTTCGTCGCTAGATACGTGGAGTGGGTTGCACGAGCTCTTCGGCCAGCGCGCCGCCTAAACAAAACAAGCGGTGCAGAGGGCTCGAGTATGCTGCTAGCGCTTGTTCCGACGTTGGCGCCTACGCTCGCGACGAATCGCCGCTTCGCGTTTCCGCTTGCGCTGGGCACTCGGCTTCTCGTAGTACCGGCGCTTGCGCAACTCGGAATATAGGCCGGAACGCTGCACCTTGCGCTTGAAGCGCCGCAGTGCGCGATCGAGGCTCTCGTTATCCTGGACGACTACTTCCAAGCCGATCACTCCTTGCATGTTGGATCTGAGCAGTAAAGCTCAAAAAGCTAAATATGGGGCTCGGGTCGCACAACGGGCTTCGTCCCCAGGTCCCTACTAAGGGAGTCGTCCTTCCCGGTGGAGCGTGTGTGTGTATAGGCGGTACACTTCGGGGTGCGCCACAAAGTCCTGCGCCCAGGTCTCGAAGTCGGGCAGCGGCAGCAACCCCTCGATATAGTCGACGACCATCATCGCGAACTGAACTCGGTCCTTGCTGCGGAAGTCGATGCTCTTGCCATCGAGGATCTCATCGACCGCGTGCTCGAAGTCCCCAAGCTCGACCAGACAGATGAAGTGCGAGACTTGGTCCAGGCGGTAGGAAGTGTAGAGCGACCGGAGTTCCTCGAGTTCCTCCCGTTTCGGGAGACACACATCATCACCTGCCCAATCACCGGCGATCTCCTGGGAGTTCTCTTTGAGAAGCGTCCGGAACTGGCCTCTGAGTGGTGGGCTGCCATTCCCATTTCGTCGACTCGTATGCAGGGCGGAATCCAGCAGTCCGGTCAGCAGAGGTCGACCTAGGCCGCGAGCCTTGTGGTGCACCTCGGCTTCCGAGTCTTCGATGAAGATGTTGGCCGTGCGAACCTCGTCCTCTTCGGCGTCTCCATGCCCCGGTCGAAACGAGAAGTAGCCGTGCCACAGCCCTCCTGCCTCGACGTAGGTGACAAGGAAACACGCCCACGACTGACCATCATTCTCGATGAACGCGACCGAGCGTCTACGTTCGTTGAGTATCGTCATGAAAGATGGGCGGGCCCGTTGCGGTATGGTAGTCCGAATCCCTGTGGCCGTCCCAAGATCATCGGGGCACGGGGCCTGAGCAAGGCGCGACGCACGAGCCGCACATCGCCCTCGTGACTTTTTCCTTGCGGTGTCCGTAAACAGATTGTTATCGTTGGTACGGATCTTCAGGATTAGATTTCCAAAAAGCATTGTGCGGGTTAGGGTGTGGCCCTGACTCGACCCAGTAGAACCCGGCCCCAGGCCGGGTTTCTTTTCCAGAAAAGGCCCGTCCATGCCTTATGGGCTCGGCCGCGAACGAGACCACGCAATGGATTCGAGCACGCAGACCTATGCCCGCCCTGAGGCGATGGGAGATGTCCCCGGGATCTGTGAGCTTCCGCTCACGCGCGCGATCGTGCAATACCGGGATGTCCACGAGATGGATGCTCCTGGCGGACGAATCGAAGACATCGGGCTCGCACTCGTTGTCGAAGGCCGCTACGCTGCTTCCGCCGAAGCAATCGACCTCGGCAGCGGTCGCCTGAAGGTCCTCGATCTCAGTACCGAACTCGTAGTGTTGGACTGGGCCTACGAGCCGACCCTGGACCACGTCGCGAGCCTGATCACGGCGACTGCCGCGACGCGCGACGAAGGCTCACTCCAGCAGTACTCGTTCAAGCTCGGGATCCGGATTCTGGAGCGAGTGGGGTTCGGCCCTCTCACGCGCCCGACCTTCCTTCGCATCGGATACCGAGATATTTGTCGAGACCTAGACCTTCACGAGGGCACCTCGATCCGGTTCGTGCTCGGGCCCGGGCGACTCACGCGGGTACACCTCTGCTACGATGCGTGTGCGCTCGTTTTCAAGACGGCGTTCGGCGAGCCCGACGGTCCGCTCGAGCATGCGCTCTCCGAAGCATTTCCGAGCGCTGAGGTATGTCGCTTCGACCCGGTCTGGGACACTGACTCGATCGAGTACCGCGTGCGGCTGCCATTGCCGACCACGTTCCGAGAGGCGCGAACGAGTCTCGCATTGATGCGCCGTGGCCTCGTCTCGATGATGGCCCGCTTCGAGCCAGACCGCTTCAGGTCCGTCGAGCACGTGTTGGACACCTTTGGCGACCGCGAGACGCTCGGTGGATTCCGTGTCAAGGAGTCGCTGGTCGAGGCCGTGACGCTGGAACGCTCCGCAGCGGGCTCGCCGGTAGTCCACTAGCAGTCCCGTCGTGGGTCGCCCCGGCGGCGCCCGAGGGCCCTCTTGGCGAGGTGGGCACATACACGACGCCCAACGCGCGTCGATGCTGCTTGGTTGCGTTCCGGAGCGTCGGTGGCGTCGACTTGCGGGCGCGCTCCTGACGTCCGGCCTCGGGCTCGGGCAGCCCAAGCCTGCCCATCTTCCGTGCGACTGACCCGGCGGTTGCGTGAAGAGGGTCCACGGCCCCCAAAAGTGGGTCCGCTTTCCGCCTATTTGCCCTGCACTCGCGTGGCAGAGTTTTTGTAAGAAATTCTTAATGGACGAGTGCGTACAAGCGAGAAGTTCGGATCTCCAAACTCTGTGAGCCACTTGCACTTCCGCGACCCGTACACTATGGCGTATAAGCTATGACAGGGATTGGGAACAGTTGGTTTAGAGAAATCGGCGAAATCGTAAGTCGTTGTGGCACAACATGTTAACGATCGTGTATTTTCTTGTGGTGCGGCCAACAAAGGGGTTGCGCACCCCTCACGAGGGACTTACTGTGGTGAACATCATCGATAACGTAGGTAGCCCCTACTCGAAACCGTTAGCGATGTCCTCCCGCGATGAGCGGGACTCGGAAATCCGTACTTTTCATTCTGCCGTCGAGGGTGAGGTGTGTCTATGTGGGAGACCTGTTCCGTACAACTCAACGTGCGCTTGCCGCGCGACATTGCAGCTCAGGCTGAGGAGGTCCAGAAGACGGATCCGGAGTTTCTGAGCCGCGTGGTCTTGTACGGTCTGACTCGGCGCTCCATCTACCAACACCTGCGCGGGCAGGACAAGGCTGAGGCGCCCCAAGGGGTCCAGGAGACCCGCCAGGCCGTTTCCTAAGAGCTTGCGCTTCAAAGCCTTCCGGCCCATACCTTTGGCGCGATCGAGCCCCGATGTAGTCGATCGCGCCCGGCGTAGCCGGGGGCCTTCTTTACGTCCGGCGGGAGCGTCACCGTGGACGCGGGTCAACAGCGTTCCGAAGAGCCGCGCGAGGTCCTGCGCGCCAAGTATGTGGACTACTGCTCGGCACAGGTCGCAGATCTCTTGCTCTATCTCAGCCCGGACGAGATTTACCTGCTCGCCCAGCGCGCCTACCGCGAAGAGGGCGCCGACGAGGAGTTGACCTACGTCCAGATGGTCCGTATTGCGACCGACTGGCTGTCACGGAAGATCTCGCTACCACCTTTCGACCTCTGGCTGGCCGACTACCGGGCTCACCCCGAGAGGTATGAAGAGTATTTTCTGGGCCTCTGGGAGTCCGAGACCGAAGTGCCTGTAGACGGCTAACGTCCCAGATCCTACCCCCCCGGTTCCCAGCTAGAAGGGGATGTCGGTGACCGGCGGCTGAGCGCTGCCGCCGGCACTGGGCTCCGCAGGCGGCGCGCCACTGCCGCCTGCGCCGGCACTGCTCGAGCCGAGCATTACCATCTCGTTGACAACGATGGCAGTCCAGTACTTGGTCCCGCCCTCGCCCTCGGTCTGCGAGTATTCGATGCGGCCCTCCACGTAGAGCCGGTCACCCTTCTTCACCCATTGCTCGACGATGTCGACCAGGCGTCCGAAGAAGGTCAGCCGGTGCCACTCGGTCTTCTCCTGTTGCTGACCGGAGCGGTCGGACCAGGACCGATTTGTGGCCACGGAAAGCTTGGCTATGCGTGCGCCTGATGAAGTCGCCCGGATCTCGGGGTCGTTACCGACGTTTCCGATCAACATCACTTTGTTCAAGGACCGGCTCATGGACGCTCCTGCTTCGGGCGCCTCGCCCGAGTGAGAGGGAGAAGATTGCGGGCGCGGGACTACCTTTGTGGGCACCCCGATCGCGCGGATCAGCGCGGAAATGTAAGGGCAGGGAGAGTGTTTTTCCATCGCCTGTCGGGCCGCTATCTTGCTCGGTTGCGACGTCTGCTCACGCTCTTGGAAGGACCGCCCGCACATGGCTGATCTTAGGTACATTCGAGTCGAGCGAGATGCCGAGATCGCGGTTGTTTTCGTCGATCGGCAGGACAAGCTCAACGCGCTCAACGCCGAGGTGGTCGCCGAGTTGGGGAGGGCGTTCGAGGAGCTGCGGGAGGACGAGGGCGTTTGCGGCGTGATCGTGACGGGGGCGGGGGCGGGGGAGAAGGCGTTCGTCGCGGGCGCTGATATCGATGAACTCGCACAGATGGACTCGATCTCAGGAGTTGGGGTCAGCCGGCACGGCCAGGACGTCTTCTTGGCGATCGAGCGCTTCCCGAAGCCAGTGCTTGCGGTGGTCGGGGGGTACGCGCTGGGAGGCGGCTGCGAGCTCGCCTTGGCGTGCCACCTCCGCATCGCGAGCGAGAAACGCCCGCTTCGGTCAGCCCGAGGTCGGTCTCGGCATCATTCCCGGCTACGGAGGCACCATCCGTCTCTCCCGCCTCGTGGGGCTTGGCCGAGCCATTGAACTCACGCTTACCGGGGAGATGGTTGGCGCGGAACGCGCGCTGCAGATTGGGCTCGTGTCTGCCGTCGTGCTCCGCGAGTCGCTGGTCAGCGATGCGAAGGACTTCATGCGTAGGATCACCAAGAACGCCCCCATCTCCGTGCGTATGGCGTTGGAGTCGATCTATGGAGGGCTCGACAACGCGTCGCCAGAGGCGCTCGCCTTCGAGTCCTCCCTCTTCGGTCTTCTCGCCTCGACTGAAGACATGAAGGAGGGCATGACGGCGTTCATGGAGAAGCGCAAAGCGGACTTCAAGGGACGCTGAATTCCGTTAAATTCCTCTATGCAATCCGGGGCTCTCCCAACCGCTGGTCCGTGCGTCTGAACGGGCTCGCAATTCGCCACTTCCGAAACCTCGGAAGTCAGGACCTGGAACTCCCGTCCGAGGGTGTCGCGCTGATCGGTGACAACGCCCAGGGCAAGTCCAACTTTCTCGAAGCGATCTACTACCTCGAGACGTTCCGGTCCTTCCGAGGTGCTCGTGACGAACAACTCGTGGCGTTCCACGAGGGCGTTTTTCGAGTCGCCGGCACTTTGCAGGAGACAGATACGGGACGGTCGATGGAGGTCGCTGCGGCCTTCGAGAAGAAAGGAAAGCGGAAGAAGGTTTCGGTGGATGGCGCGGAGCCTGACCGCATGGGCGACGTGTTGGGGCGCCTCGCGGCAGTGATCTTTTCTCCAACCGATGTGGAGCTCGTGAGCGGTGGGCCTAGGGAGCGTCGCCGTTTTCTCGATATCGTGCTTTCGCTCAGCGAGCCCGGCTACCTCACGGCCCTCCAGGACTACAGAAAGATCCTGCTACGCCGCAATGCCTCGCTCAAAGACGGGCAGCCCAGCTCGGTCGTAGTGGCATGGGACAGTGGCCTCGTCGGCAGCGGGGCGCGGGTGATGCGAGCTAGGCGGGACTGGATCGAGCAGCGGTGTGGGGCGTTCCGGGACTACTACCAAGAGGTCTCTGGAGGCATTGGCGCGCAGATGAGGTATCGGCCCAGCGTCACGCTCACAGACGCCGTGTGCGAAGAAGGCATCGCGCCTGCCTTCCGCGACATCCTCGCCGCGTCAGGCGAGCGCGAGCGGAGAATGGGCACCACGGTCGTCGGGCCGCACCGGGATGATCTTCTGCTGCGTTTGGAGGATGACGCGGACGGCCTCAACCTACGCGCTTACGGCTCGGGTGGGCAGCGCCGCACGGCTGCGCTTGCGCTCCGGCTCGTCGAGGCAAGGACGATCCGGGAGACTCGTGAGCGGGCGCCATTGATCCTCCTGGACGACGTTTTCGCGGAACTCGACGGTGGGCGTGGCGAACGAGTGCTTGCGCTAATGGAGAAGGAGGAGATGGGGCAGGTCGTGCTGACCTCGCCCAAAGAGTCCGACGTGAAGATCCGGAAGGACTCGTTGCCTCGTTGGCGCATCGAAGCAGGGAGGATCACGGCGTGATGGCGGGGAGGCCCGTTCGGGTCGACTCGGTGCTTGCCGCTCTGCTCGAGAAGCATGGGGTGAAGGAACAGGTCGAGCGCATGAGCGTGCTCGACCTCTGGCCCGAACTCGTCGGCGAGCACGTGGCGGAGGTGACCAACGCGAAGGGTGTGTCCGAGGCGACTCTATTCGTCGAGGTACGCACCAGCGCGTGGCTCATGGAGTTGAACATCATGAAAGAGGAGTTCCTGGTGAGGGTGAACGAGCGCCTCGGGGACGTCCCACTCGAACGTATCGTGTTCGTGCTGGCGGAGACGAGCTAGAAGCGACCACCCATATCAGCGCTCACGGAGCGGACATGGCAAAGAGCAAGAAACCGAAGGATTCGGACTATTCAGCGGGACAGATCCAAGTCCTCAAAGGGCTGGAGGCGGTGCGCAAACGGCCGGGCATGTACGTCGGCTCGACATCGGCGCGTGGCCTACATCACCTCGTCTACGAGGTCGTCGACAATTCGATCGACGAGGCGATGGCGGGGCACTGCAAAGAGGTGACCGTCACCATCCACACCGACAACTCCGTATCGGTTTTGGACGACGGGCGAGGTATCCCGGTCGATATCCATCCCACGGAGAAGGTGCCAGGCGTCGAGCTCGCCATGACCGTGCTGCATGCCGGCGGCAAGTTCGACAAGGACACCTACAAGGTCTCCGGTGGACTGCACGGCGTCGGCGTGAGCGTGGTCAACGCACTGTCAGCTTTCCTCGAGGTAGAGATCCAGCGCGGCGGCAAGACCTACCACCAGCGCTACGAGAAGGGGATCAAGGTCAAGGAACTGGAGGAGACTGGGAAGGCGAAGGGCACCGGCACCAAGGTCTGGTTCAAGCCCGACGCTGAGATCTTCACCGAACTCGAGTATTCGCTCGAGGTACTCTCGAACCGCCTGCGCGAGATGGCCTACCTCAACAAGGGCCTGAAGATCACGCTCTATGACGAGCGGAATGGCGGCTCGTCGGATACGTACGAGTACGAGGGCGGAATCGCCGAATACGTGGAGTTCCTACGCGGTAGTCGCGCACCGCTGCACGAAAAAGTCTGCTACTTCGAAACGTCCAGGCCCGAGGCGGAGATCGCACTGGCGCTCCAGTACGACCAGGGCTTCAGCGAGCATACACACACCTTCGTAAACAACATCAATACGCACGAAGGTGGTATGCACCTGACGGGGTTGAAGGCGGCGCTGACCCGTACGATCAACGACTATGCCCGCCGCAACAACATCTTCAAGAAGGACGAGGGTCTCTCGGGCGACGACGTGCGTGAGGGTCTCACCTGCGTGCTCAGCATCCGGGTCATGGAGCCTCAGTTCGAGGGTCAGACCAAGACCAAGCTGGGCAACAGTGAGGTGCGTGGCGCGGTGGAGGCGTCGGTCAACGAGCACCTGTCGAACTTCCTCGAGGAGAACCCCAAGGCCGCGAAGGCCATTATCGAGAAGTCGTTGCAGGCGGCCCGGGCGCGCGAAGCCGCTCGTAAGGCGCGAGATCTCGCTCGCAAGAAGAGCGCGCTCGAGGGTGGCGTGCTGCCGGGCAAGCTCGCGGACTGCTCGATTTCAGATCCTTCGCTTTGCGAGCTCTACCTCGTCGAGGGCGACTCTGCCGGCGGTAGCGCCAAGCAGGGCCGAGACCGAGCGTTCCAGGCCATCCTCCCGCTCAAGGGGAAGATCCTCAACGTGGAGCGCGCGCGCATCGACAGGATCCTCTCCAACGAAGAAATCCGCGCCATGATCACCGCAATCGGTGCGGGAATCCGCGAGGAGTTCAATCTGGAGTCGGCACGCTATCACAAGGTCGTGATCATGACCGATGCCGACGTCGATGGTGCGCATATCCGCACCCTGCTGCTCACCTTCTTCTTCCGTCAGATGCGGGAGATCATCGAAGCGGGCTACGTCTACATCGCGCAGCCGCCGTTGTACCGCGTGCACAAGGGCAAGTCCGACTTCTATGCCTACTCCGACCAAGAGCGTGACGTGTACCTCAAGCGGATCGGGGGCAAGAACGGAGAGGGCAAGGGCATCACCATCCAGCGCTACAAAGGTCTCGGCGAGATGAACCCGGACCAACTCTGGAAGACCACCATGGATCCCGAAGCACGCACCATCTTGCAGGTCCAGATCGAAGACGCAGCGATCGCCGACAAATTGTTCGACCGGCTCATGGGGGACGAGGTAGAACCACGACGCCAGTTCATCGAGAAGAACGCGAGGTACGTGAAGAACCTAGACGTTTGAGGCGTCGCGCATAGCTGGCTGAGCCGGATGGATCCGTCGGGCGAGCTTGAGACGGTCTTCCGTCTCAGCGGGAATGACGTAGCCGAGGTGGTCGACGTCCTCTGCGAGGCCTTCCGCGACTACCCGGTGATGCGCTTCGTACTCGGTACCGACGCCGTGGGCTACGAGCAGCGACGCAAGAAGCTCGTCCACTACTTTGTGGAGGCGCGAGTCCTACGCGGCGAGGTCCTGCTCGGGATCGGTCACCGACAGAGTTTGCATGGGGCCGCACTCGTGTCCCGTCCGGGCGGACCGCCGAGCCCGCCGGAGTTGGGCGAGTTGCGCGAGCAGGTATGGACTGAGTTGGGGCCTTCGGCACGAGCCAGATACGACTCCTTCGCGGCGGCTTGTGCGCCGTTCGAGCTGGAAACTCCGCACATCCATCTCAACATGATCGGGGTTCGCCGCGCGGCGAAGGGCAAGGGGCTCGGTCGCAGGCTGATCGAGCATGTCCACCTCATGTCCCGCGAGGATGCCGACTCCGAGGGTGTGACGCTGACAACGGAAGACGAGGCCAATGTCTCACTCTATCAGCACTTCGGCTACGAGATCGTGGGCCACGCCACGGTGGGATGGGGCCTGAACACGTGGGGATTCTTCAGGCGGGACACACGCTGAGCGCTACGCCGACACGCGCTCGTGAAGAGCCTCCACCGTCCGCCAAGCCGACTGGATGGCGCCCTCGAGCCATGCCGGACGCCCGCTTGCGCCCGCGGACCCCAGATAGACGCGGCCATCGGGCTTGCTGAGTTGCCCGAGAAGCTCGGCGTCGGGGGTTCTCCCGTATGCGCCCTCGCTGAAGGGCACCTTGTCCCACCAAACACAGTAGGCGTGCTCGAACTCTTCCCTCATCTGTGGGTGAACCTTGCTCGCCTGGGTCAGCGTGTGCTCGACCCGGTCGCGGATGCGCATGTCCGCTAGACCGGCTTGCCCGCCCCTGCCGTAGTAGCCGAGCAACACTCCCTTGTCGCTGTAGAAATCGTTCGACGGATAAGAGAACTCTCCCAGCTGTAGGCTCGAGCTCCACAGGTGGCCACCGAAGATGCCGTCGTCCTCTTCCCAGAAGCGACGCTTCATCTGGAGCCCCATCTTGGCGCTCGAGCTATGCTCGGTCTTGCCCACCGCCTCGGCCATCTCGGGCGAGAAATTGACATCGATCTTCTTCAGGAGCGACATGGGCAGACAGCTGACGCAGAAGTCGGCGGTTTCTTCCCGCTCCCGCCCGGTTCGCCTGTCCCGGTAGACTACGCGTACGCCCTGCTCACTCTGGCGAATCGATCGCACCTCGGCGCCGAATGTGATGTGGTGACCCATCGCCCGCTCGAAGGCGAGCGGGATCTGGTTCATGCCTCCGATGGGCTGAAAGACGGGGTCGGGTCCGCCGGTACCGGCGTAGAGGGAGCGTACGCGTCCCCCGAAGTTGGAACGGAGTAGCGAGCCGAAGTCCCACCGGTCCTCCGACCCGCGGAGTTCCGGTGGCCCGTAGAAGTGGTCTTCCGAATCCAGGTACCCGGCTCTCACGAGGAACTCCATCAAGAGGACCTCGTCCTCTTCGGAGAGCGGTGCGTCGATCTGGCCCGAGTCCATCGCCTTGGCGAGCAGCTCTGTGATCGAGCCCCACATGTCTGCCTTCACCTCGCGCAGTCGCACTCGCTGGCCGGAGAGAGAGCCCAACTCGGGGTCCTCTTCGTAGTAGTAGTTCGCGTCGCTCAGGTTCACGAAGAGTTGGAGCGGAACGCCGAGTTCCTTGCAGTAGCCAATGATTCCCTGATCGCGGTTCGGGATTCGCCACGCTCCGGCGTTGATATACTGGCCCTCGTCGAAGTCGCAGACCTGAGTCTCTCCACCGATCTCGGTATGCTGCATTCCACGACGAACGGTCCAGCACAGACCTCCGACCGAATCGCGCGCCTCGAGCACACGGTAGTCATAGTCGAGCTTGCCCAATTCGTAGCCGACGGTGAGCCCCGAGAGCCCAGCTCCAAGCACGATGACCTTCGTGTCCGGCCGCGGCCCCTTCAAGACGGGGCGGGGGCCCGAAGGCTGACCCATGAGGTCCCATGCCCCCATGGCACCCATCACCAGAGACGAGCCGCCGACGGCTCCGAACCTCTGGAGCAGCAGGCGTCGGGTCATCTTGTTGGCGTCCATTCGTCCCTCCTATGGGTGGACCTTCTTCGGGCAGCGGGAATGTAGCGCACGTGCTACCGGCCACCACCTGTACTTTCAACTACGTTTTTGGTGGCCGCCCGACGTGAACCGGGCACGCACGAGCTGCACGCTAGCAGAGTGATCCGAAGAGGGGTGGGTCGTTGGCAAACATGCCTCGGGTACTTCCTGTCGAGTCGAAGAACCAGTGGTTTCAGCGAGTGGAAGCGCTGGGGCGAAGCCGAAAGAAGCGACATCGTTCCGGCGAATTCCTGGTCGAAGGCGTTCGGTCGCTGAATCAGCTGAAAGCGAACGCGCAGTGGGATATCGAGGCCTTCCTGTACGCGCCCTCGGGTCCGTTGTCGGATTGGGCTTGAGACACATTGCGCTCGTCCCGGGCTCGCCACCACCTCGAGTTGAGCCTTCCCTTGCTGGAGGAGCTCAGCGACAAGGATGACGTCTCGGAGCTCCTGGCTGTCGTCAAGATCCCGGCCGATGAGCCTGAGCGCCTCCGGGCGGGACCGCAGCCCCTCTACGTACTCTTGGATCAGCCGTCGTCGCCCGGTAATCTTGGTACGGTCATTCGCTCTTGCGATGGTCTGGGCGTAGACGGAGTCGTCATCTTCGGGCGCGCGGCGGACCTCTACGACCCTCGTACTGTCCGGGCTGCCGCGGGCTCACTGTTCGCTCAGCCGGTGGTACGGATCACCACCTGGGGTGGCCTGAAAGGTTGGCTTGACGGGGTAAGAGGTCGGGCGCAGGACTTACAACTGGTTGCGACGACGGCGGGGGAAGGCGCGTGGCCCGACGAAGTCTCCTTTATGCGCCCGACCGTGCTCATGTTCGGCAACGAGAGCGCCGGCCTGAGTCACAAGGTCGCCGAGCTCTGTCACGTGTGCGTGTCCATCCCGATGAGCGGGTCGGCTTCCTCCTTGAACGTTGCGGCCGCAGCGACCGCGATTCTCTACGAAGCGCGGCGGCAGCGGCGTGGATAGCGCATAGCCTGTGCCACTTTTTCATGGCCCTGAGGACCTCCGCGAGCCAAGTTAACGATGTAGTTGCTCGTCTCCGTTCGCGGGAGGTAGCCATGAAGATCGAGGAGATTCTTCGCAAGAAAGGCCACGACGTGCTCACGATCACGGAGTCCAAAAGTGTCCTTGCCGCTGCCGAAGTTCTCGTGGCACACAATATCGGCGGTCTCGTGGTGATGGAGGGGGAGCGTGTGACGGGAATTGTGACCGAACGCGACATCTTGCGGGTCACGGCACGGCGCCCCGGTGAGCTCGACCCGGCTCCGCTCACCCCATGACTGCGTGGGCGGTCGTCTAGCCTGTGGCTTCCGATGTCCCGGAAGTTCTGTACTTCGCCTACGGATCGAATTTGTGTTTCCGGAGGATGCGTAGACGGGCTTCTTCCGTGAGTCGCACGGATGCGGCTACGCTGCCGGGATACGAATTCAGTTGGAGTAAGAAGGGCGTCGATGGTTCCGGCAAGTGCACGATTGTGGTCTCGCCGAAGGATGTGATCGGAGTCCATGGCGTCCTCTATCGCCTTCCGGTGGAGGAGAAGGCCGAGCTCGACATCCTCGAGGGGCTCGGAACGGGATACGACGAAGCGAGCGTGACGGTCGAGACACCGACTGGCCCGCGCGAGGCGACCACGTATGTGGCAGCCCCCGCCCATGTCGACGACAGCCTCAGACCGTACTCGTGGTACCGAGACCTGGTCGTCGCAGGTGCGCTGGAGGCCGGGTTTCCCAACGACTATGTGCGCCGATTTGCGACGGCCGTTGCGCAACAGGACCCCGATGCGAATCGTGAAGCCAGGAACCGGGCTGATATGCCTTGCGGGGAGACGCCCTGAACGTGCTGTGCGGCCGGACACCGGGAGATCGTCGCGTGAGATCAGTCAACTCTTTGAGATGTGCCGCTACCGTTTGCTTCTTGTGCGTCGGTCCCGTGGCCGTTGTAGCCCAGAGCCCACGCCAGACCACGGACGAGGTCAGGGTGCGTCGCCTCACCAACAAAGCGATCGTCACTTCGGACCTGAGTCCGGGCATCGGCATAAACATTCAGGGCCCGTCTCTGATCCGCGTTCCAGACTGGCTGCCGAATCCGCTGGGGCGCTACTACCTCTACTTCGCCGACCACAAGGGCAGCTACATCCGGCTCGCTTACGCGGACGAGCTGACCGGACCCTGGACGATCTACGAACCGGGAACCATTCACCTCCCCGAATCCCGCTTCCTGACCGAGCGCGCAGAAATTCCTGATGAGGTCCGTCGGGAGGTCGATCTCGGCGGTTGGGCTCCGGGTCCGGTCGAGGGTGTCCCCGAGCCTTTGGACAGCGCCACCAAGCCGCATCTCGCTTCCCCAGATGTGCATGTCCGCGAGGACCGCCGTGAGATCGTCATGTATTTCCACGGCCTCGAGGGATTTCGATTTCAGCGCACCCGCGTCGCCACGTCCAGGGACGGGATCCACTTCGAGGCCAGGGAGCCGCTGCTCGGTCGCTCCTACTTCCGCGTCTTCCGGCATGACGGGCGGTGGTACGCGATGGGCATGCCCGGGATCTTCTATCGATCGAGGGACGGCATCTCCGACTTCGAGACCAGCGAGCTTCAGCTCTTCCCGAGTACGATGCGCCACAGCGCCCTGCTCAAGCGCGGGGACACGCTCTATATCTTCTGGAGTCGCGTGGAGGACACACCCGAGCACATCCTGCTCACCAAGGTGGATATCTCCGGAGACTGGGCCATGTGGACGGCTGGTGAGCCGGAAAGCGTGCTCTTTCCGGAAGAGCCCTGGGAAGGGGCCGATCAACCCCTGGTTCCGTCGGTCCGGGACGCAATAAGCGTTCGAGTGAATCAGCTACGCGACCCGGCGATCTTTCAGGAGGACGGCCGGACCTATCTGCTCTATGCGGTTGCGGGCGAGGCTGGCATCGGCATCGCCGAGCTCGAGATTCGCTGAGGCTAGAGCGCCTTCCAGGCCGTGATGATTGCTGCTTCGCGCGCCATGAGTGAACGCTGCCCCGACACCATGTTGACGCGGCGGTCCTCCGCCACGGCATCGGAGTGCCACCACTCGTGGATATCGCGGACACTTTCGGCGAGCGGTGTGAACGTCAGCCCGTTCTGGACAGCCAGACGAGTGCTGGCCAAAGCCGACCCCACGTTGTTGCCGATGGGCATGATCCAGGGGATGGCGAATCCGACCCGGTGCTGCGTCAAGAAGTCGTAGTCCGGGATCATCACGAAGGACGCGGGCGAACTGAAGGCGGCGTGGGCTCCGTGCACGAAGGCGTGCATACCGGTCGCTGAAGACGGACCGACTACATTGAACGTGCCAACGACTCGGTCTTCGATGAGGCGGATCATCCAACCGGCGACGTCTCGCACGTCGACGTACTGGACCGGGTCTGCGCTCCGGCCGGGCACCAGCACCTCACCACCGCGGCTCAGCCGAACCGGCCAATAGGTGAAGCGGTCCGTGCGATCGCCTGGGCCCATGATGTACGTCGGTCGCACCACGATGGAGTGTTCGTCCCCGAAGGCACTTCGGGCTGCCAGCTCGGAATTCGCCTTCATCACACCGTAGCCGTACTCGAGCGCCTGTTCTTCGTCGAGGCCTCCGGGCACTTCCAGGACGAACTCGGTCCGCTCATCGATGTCCGAGCCGAGATAGGGGTAGTACACGCCAGTCGAGGACGTGTAGAGGTAGAGGTCGACGTTGTCGCGCAGCAGTTGAGCGGAACGTTCCGTCCACTCGACGCGCCGGCCGGAGTTGTCGATCACCGCGTCCCACGTCCGCCCGCGCAGCGCTTCGAGGTCGTTCTCGCGATCCCCGATCAACTGCTCGACGTCCTCGAAGAGCGCTGCGTGAACCGTCGGCTTCGTCCGTCCCCTCGTGAACGTGGTGACCGAGTGCCCGCGATTCATCGCGTAGGCGATGACGTGCGGTCCGATGAAGCTGGTGCCGCCCAGTATCAGGATGCTCAAGGCCCCCCGGGCGCTCCGTACCGGCGTGCTTGGCCCAGAGGGCAACGCCAACGCCGCGGCGAGGCCTGGGTGCGCGAGCGCCGACATCGCAGCTCCGGCGCGAATGCTGGCGTTTAGGAACTCCCGTCTGCTCTTGCTCATCTATACTCCCGGGGTCGCGTGCTTCGGTTCACGTGAGCATGTTGCTCACGCTGCAGAATCACTAGGTCGATGGCTTCGCCATCCTCCTTCCCAAAGGTGCCCCCACCAGCCTACCTCCGGAGAGAAAGAGTGATCTTCGGCTTGATGGTCTCATGATTTGCACTAGACGACGTTTCCTGGAGCAGAGCTCGTCCGCAGCAGCCGTGGCCGCGGTGTGGGGCTGTGGCTCAGAGCCCGGTGTCGACTCCGAGGCTGCGCAGGAGAACCAGGCAGCTGAAACGCCGCTGGGCCCGCGTCGCACGCTGGCCGAGCCCGGACCGATGGTGCCCCCTGTGCCCGCGGTCCTTCTCACTATCAACGGCGCCGAGGGAGATCCGGCCGAGATCTCCGTTCTCTGGACCTTCGTCGTGAACGGTGACCCGCCGCAGATTGGGGTCAGTGCGGGAACAGAACACCTCGCGCGCCAACTCCTGGAGCAGCACCACGAATTCGTGCTCAACGTTCCGACAGCTCAGTTCATCGAGGCGTTTGATACGATCGATATGAACTCGATCCGGGTAGCGGACAAGTTCGCGCTCTCGGGGCTCACTCGAGGTCGGGCGGTCGCCGTGGATGCGCCAACGGTCGAGGAAGCACCGATCCACTGTGAGTGTCGCACGATCGCTTCGTTGGAGGTCCCGCCGATGCGAAAGCTCTTCATCGCCGAGGTCATCGCCACGACGATCCTCGATGGCGCCGTGGATTCGTCCGGGCGCCTAATCGTGCCCAACGTGCCCTTCTTCGGCATGACCGCCGGCAGTGGCGAGCACTACACGATGGGGGATAGGGTGGGCAACATCGGTATGACGGTCGGAAGGACGGACATCAAGTATTGAGCGGCAGCCAGCATAGATTGCTGATGGCACGCCTGTGATCATAGGATGCTTCATGCCCATCGACTATCGCATCTCACCACTGAGAGTGTCGTGTACGCCACGGTCCATGGCGTCGTGAGTGGGATGCACCGGTGGCGCCGAGTTGGGAACTGAGGCGGTGCCACGCGTTCGGCGAATCTTGGAGACCGCCCTCTACGTCGAGGATCTTGATCGCGCGGTCCGCTTCTATGAGAGCGTGATGGGACTGAACACCATGTCGCGCGGAGTTCGCTTGGCCGCCTTGGACGCTGGGGAGGGCACAGTGCTCCTGCTGTTTCTTCGTGGAGCCACTACTTCCGGAGCGTCGTTCGAAGGTGGGTGGATTCCTCCCCACGACGGTGCCGGCCCGGCGCACTTCGCCTTAGCGATCGACGCGGACGAACTCGATGTGTGGCGTCGGCACCTCGTGGCCGAGGGGATCGATATCGAGAGCGAGGTGAGCTGGGAACGAGGCGGCAGAAGCATGTACTTCCGGGATCCCGACGGGTACTCTGTGGAGCTTGTGACACCGGGTGTCTGGCCAGTCTTCTAACGGTCTCCCCCCGCGTCGGCAGTCGTCTTTTTCGGAGCGTCCGAGTGACCCTAGACCCGCAGGCTCGGTTCATACTCGATCTCGCGGGGAGAAGCACACGCCCGCTGCTCGAGAGCCTCGATCCGCCAGCGGCACGACTGCAATATGCCGAAATGGTCGCTGCGGCCTCGGGAGAGCCACCGGCCGGAGTGTTGACCGAGGAAAGCACGATACCCGGCCCGGATGGCGAGCTGCCAACCCGGCTCTATCGCCCGCAGGACGCTAAGGGTCCGCTCCCGATTCTCATTTTTTTCCATGGCGGCGGCTACGTGATCGGTGATCGGGATACCCATGATATTCCTTGTCGTCAGCTCTGTTTAGGCGCGGCGTGCCTGGTGGTGTCGGTCGACTACAGGCTCGCCCCTGAGCACCCCTTCCCGGCGCCGGTTGATGACGCTTGGGCGGCGACCCGTTGGGTGGTTGATCATGCGAGGGAGCTCGGGGGGGACCCTGCGTGTGTGGCCGTTGGCGGCGACAGCGCAGGCGGGAATCTGGCCGCGATCGTCTGTCACCTAGCGAAGCGGGAGGGCTCTCCGAAGCTGGCGTACCAACTCCTTATCTACCCGGGCACCGACCTCACGGGCAGCCTGCCATCACACAAAGCGTTGGGGCAGGGCTACCGGCTCACGACCGAGCTTCTGGACTGGTTCATGAAGCATTATTTCAGCGACGGAGGGGATCGGGGTCAGCTCATCGCTTCGCCGCTGTTTGCCGATGACTTCGCGGACTTGCCCCCGGCCTTCATCCTCACCGCGGGATACGACCCGCTGAAGGACGAAGGCAGTGCCTATGCCGACAAACTGCGAGCGGCCGGGGTCGAGGCGGAGTTCGTGGAATACGGAGGAATGATCCACGGGTTCATTACGATGGGAGGGTTGATCGACGCTGCGGCGGAGTCCATGGAGGCGGGCGCGGCGGCGCTCGCGCGGGCGTTCGGCTCTCAAAAGGGGGGTGACTGATCGACGGTCCCGACCGGAGGTACTCCGACGAGGAGTTCGCGCTCATCCTGCAGGGGGCGGCCAAGCTACAAGACCGTGTAGACGGAGCTGCCCGATCTCCCGGTGTATCGGACGGTGCGCCGACGGCCAGTGGTTTGTCCCTACAGGCCGTCCGCGATATCGCCGCGGAAGTGGGTCTGGAGAAGCGCTTCATCGACCAGGCCGCGGCTTCGCTTCTGCACGATCCGCCCGGGCAGGGTCGAAATCTTCTGGGAGGTGCGCTCACCTACCGGGTCCAGGACACGTTCGCGCGGACACTCACGCAAGCGCAACGCGTAGAGCTTCTCGACGTGGTGCGAGGGGCTCTCAACCATCAGGGCAGGATCAGAGACGTCATGGGAGCCGCGGAGTGGAGCAGCGTCGGACTTCCCAGTCGCACGACCGTGACCGTCCACTCGCACGACGACAGCGTTTCGATCCGGGTGTTCACCGATCTGTCGGGTGTGGCCTTGGCGATTTGGGCAACGACGCTCGTCATTTCGTTTGTCGTGGGAGTTGCGGGCCTCAGTTCCCTCCCGTTGCTTGCCGTGGCTATGGCCGTCGGCGTTGGGGTCGCGCGCACCATCTGGTCGGCCACGTCGAAGTTCTTTCGGCGTCGAACGGAACGGCTCCGCGAAGAGATTGCGTCATATCTGAACGACTGACGCTCTCGCCTTCGATGCCATTGTGACCACGACGATCCGTCCAAGCAGAGCTTCCGACCGCGAAGAGTTGGTGCGCATAGTGACCACGCTCTGGCCCGACGCAACCGAGAACGACGTCGAGAAAATGCTCGCGCTCCCACCCGCCGAAGGGCTTAGTGCTCGTCGCCGAGCGCGGCCACGGCACCCTGGGCGGTTTCGCCGAGATCGGGGCCCGCAAATACGCGAAAGGCTGCGACACTTCGCCCGTCGCCTACCTGGAAGGCATCTGGACCGACTCCAACCTGCGCCGCACCGGCATCGCTTCGGACTTGGTGCGGGAAGCGGAGGCCTGGGCTCGTTTCTCGGGGCTCACCGAGTTCGCGTCCGATAGCCAGATCGACAACCACGGGAGTGAGGCGTTCCACATCGCCGCGGGCTTCGAAGAAGCCGAGCGGAGTATCTGCTGGAGGAGAGCCGTGCCTCCGCAGCCGAGCTAGGCCACCACCGACGCCTCATGTGAACGCTTCACGAGACGGGTGTCACCGAGCCGCTCTGCGTGGCTCTCGAACTCGGCAGTAGGCCCTAGCCAGCGCAGTTCATCGACCGAATCGAAGAGGCGCGCGTCGGTCCTGAGCGTTGCTAGGTCCTTGAAGAGCAGCGCCAGCTCTCGACGCTCACCGAGTTCGGAGTCCGGGAAGTCTTCTATGGGTCCGTGCTGATTCAGAAGCCGCGCGGCGGTGACCTTACCGATGCGCGGAATGCCTGGAAAGCCGTCGGCGGCATCGCCCACGAGCGCGAGAAAGTCGGGGATCAAGACTGGTTCGACACCGAATTTCTCCTTCACCGCGTCCGCGTCGCGGACCTGGTTTGCCCTACGGTCCACTTGCACGACCCGATCGCCGCGAACGCACTGAGCCAGATCTTTATCAGGGGTCCAGATGGAAACCCTCTGCACGCTCTCGTCCTGCGATGCCAAGTGCGCGGCCGACGCCAGCCCGTCGTCCGCCTCGAGCTCGACCATCGGCCAAACCGCAACACCCATGGCCTCGAGTCCTTCTTCGAGCGCAGCGAATTGCCTGCGCAGCGCCGGGTCGATGCCCGCCCCGGTCTTGTAATCGGCCCACATGTCGTTGCGAAACGACTCGATGACATGGTCGGTAGCCACACCGATATGGGTGGCTCCGGTCTCAAACATCTGCAGTACGGAGTGCAGAACGCCGTTGACCGCCGCGAATGGCCCTTCCTCGCCCTTACTGAATCGGCGGATACCGTAGAACTGTCGAAACAGCTCGTACGTGCCATCTATCAAGTGAACGATCATGTTGCAGTATAAGACCTAGACCCACAGTGGTGTCGTTCGCCCCACCTAGCTCCGGAGATTCGATGGCCCCCGAAACCGTCCTGGCAGAAGCCACGTTCAACCGAAAAGTGCGTAGCTATTGGCTGCTTACGGGATCGATTCTCTGCGTGGTCACCGTCATCGGGATTCCCTTCCTTCCGTTGTGGCTCCTGTTCGGGCACCACTTCACCGAGCGGCACCTTCGGCGCATGAGTTGCACCCTGACCGATCGGTCGCTGAAGGTGACTCGCGGTATCCTGGTTCGACAGGAAAAGACCGTGCCCTTGGACAAGATCACGGATCTCGGACTCGTCGAGGGTCCCATCATGCGCTACATGGATCTGCAGGCCATTTCGGTCGAGACCGCCGGCCAGTCGGGGCCGGGCGCTCTTGTCCAACTAGTGGGTATCGAGGGCGCGCGAGAGTTCCGGGACACCGTTCTACGGCAGAGGGACGCTGTGGTAGCAGGGTCTCAGCCAGCCCTCCCCGTGGCCGTCGCGTCCGGGTCGACGAGCGAGGCGCAGGTCCTGGTCGAGATTCGCGACGCGCTGTTGCGTATCGAAGAGCGTTTGCCGGAGCGTTAACGGGGAGATGGACCTTTAGTGAGCGACTGAAATGGAATTGTTGAACGAGCGCCTGGCGGCCTTCCGCGCGGAGAAGGAAGAAGGCAGAGACCTCGCGGTTACCGCGCTCATGAACCGGTCGACGGACGAGCTGCGGGCATCGGGGATCCTGGATGGAGTGTGCTCCGTCGGTGACACCGCGCCGCTTTTCGCGCGTCCGAACCTCGATGGTGCGACCGTTCGACTCAGGACGTTGCTCAAACGCGGTCCGGTGGTCCTGAGCTTCTTCCGCGGCAGGTGGTGACCCTATTGTCGACTTGAGCAGGTTGCTCTCCAGGCCGCACTACCCGAGATCTCCGCGAAGGGCGCAACGCTCGTGACCCTTCAGCCTCAGCTTCAGGACTTCGCGCGACCTTGGGCCGAGGAAGACGGGATCGAGTTCGACGTGCTCATGGACTTGGGCCTAGGCGTCGCGCGTGATTACGGGCTTACGTTTCAAGTTCCGGACGATCTCCGGCGACTGTACATCGAGTTCTTCAAGCTGGATCTCGTGCGCTTCAATGGCGACGAGTCGTGGCAGCTCCCCATCCCAGCTACGTTCGTCGTCGACCCTGACGGGACCATCGTTTTCGCATCCGCCGATCCGGACTATACGGTGAGGGCCGAACCGTCCGAGATTCTGGCTGCAATCCCATAGAGTGAGGGAAAATCAATGAGCTCGAACACCGCGGACCTCAGCACTTTGCAGCGCGGAGAATTCCTATCGGCCGGGGCGGTAGCCTTAGCGGCGACCGCTTTCGGGGGCGGGAGCAGTCTGCTGCCTGACGAAAAAGCACCGGGGGAGGTCCGGCCTCGGCAGGAGTCGGACGTCGTGGCATTGACCTTCGACGTTTTCGGAACCGTTGTCGATTGGCGCACGTCAATCATTCGTGAGGGGCGAATGCTGTCTCAGGCGAAGGGACTCGAAGTGGACTGGGAGAGGTTTGCCGATGGGTGGCGCTCCGGGTATGGCCCCGCCATGAACCAGGTCCGCACCGGCGAGTTGCCGTGGATGAAGATCGATGACCTGCATCGCAGAATTCTCGACGACCTCCTGGTCGAGTTCGACATCTCTGGACTCTCCGAGGCTGAGATCGACAATCTGAACCGGGTATGGCATCGCCTCATCCCTTGGCCCGATACGGTGTTGGGCCTCGGCCGTTTGAAGTCGAAATTCGTGCTGTCCACGCTCTCCAACGGCAACGTATCGCTCTTGACCAACATGGCGAAGAACGCCGGCCTGCCGTGGGACTGTGTGCTGTCTGCCGAGCTATCCGGGCACTACAAGCCGGACGCGGAAGTGTACGAAAAGGCGGCGGATCTGCTGAGTCTTCCTCCCCATCGAATCATGATGGTCGCCGCGCACAAGGGAGACCTGCGGGCGGCTCAGCGCGTCGGCTTCAAGGCTGTGTGGGTGCCCCGTCCGCTCGAGTACGGGCCGAGCCGAACGATCGATACTACCCCCGATCCCGAGTTCGATTATTCGGCGACAGACTTCATCGATTTGGCCGCCCAGTTGTAGACGGTCCTGGGCGCCGCGGCGCGCGGTACCGCAGTCAGTCCGGGAGACCTAGCTGCACCACGAGGGCCTCGGAGTAGTCTTCGAAGGGCATGGAAGCACGCGCAGCGAGCATCGCTTCGGCATCTGCGCCGGCGATGTAGCGGAGTCGAGTGGTCCCGCCCGTAGCGGCCCCGAAGATGACGTCGGCCGTCTGGTCTAGCGTGGAGTAGTTGTCCTGACGCGCGCGAGCGCCCGTCATCATCTTCACCACTTTCTCCGTATAAACGTCTGTCGATCCGTTGCCCGAGGCGTCCAGCGACCTGCTGCCGAAGTCCGTGTGCACTCCACCGGGTTCAACGATCTTGGCCTGCAGGCCGAAGAAGCCGAACTCGTATCGCAGCGACCGTTCACGATCCGGAAGGGCTCGGTTCCCACTTGGCGGACCGCGGCTCCGTCCGCAAAGATGCCGACGTGGTCGAGCGGCACGGGTTCACCGGCCTCGAGCGTAGCGTGCAGGCACGCCGCGTCGCTCGGTTCGACCCCGATGATAGCGGTGTCGGGCCGCATCGACTTGATGTACGCCAACACGCCGGCGAGTAGTCCGCCCCCGCCGACCGGAACGAAGATCGCGTCGATCGGCTCCGGGTGTTGCTCCAGGATCTCGACGGCAACGGTGCCCTGGCCTGCGATGACATCGACATCGTCGTACGCATGTACGAACACCGCATCCCGCTCATCGACGAGCCGGAGCGCTTCGTCGCACGCATCGTCGTAGGTGTCCCCGTGCAGAAGCACCTCCGCGCCGAGCGCGCGAACCGCCTGACCTTGATCTCCGGAGTAGTCGTCGGCATGAGAATCGTCGCCTGATACGCCAGCTTCTGCGCCGCCAGCGCCACGCCCTGCGCATGATTGCTCGCCGACGCCGCGACCAGGCCGCGCGCCGCTTCCTCCGCGCTCAGCGAGACGATCTTGTGGTACGCACGCCTGAGCTTGAAGGAGTGCACGGGCTGTAGGTCTTCACATTTCAGGAGAACACGAGCGCCCAGGTGTTCGGACAGGCGCCGCGCCTGTTCCAGCGGCGTCCTGCGAGCGATTTCGTGGGCCCGGGCGCGTTCGATTCGTTCAACGATGGACTGCATGGTGGTAGCTATAGGAGCGACATTGTAGCGCGCAGGCGGTGGCAGCCGAGTCGGAGTAGCACCGAGTGATGAGGGAAGATGGGACTATATGGTAAGTATGTACTCCCCCGAGTAGTTCACCTGGCGTGCAGCGCCAGGCCCAACATGCGCCAACGAGAAAAATTGGTGCCGTTGGCGAGCGGTCGCGTCCTGGAAGTCGGCATGGGCTCAGGGCTCAATCTGCCGTTCTACGACGCGCGCCGGGTCACAAAGGTATGGGGCCTGGAGCCCTCTCCGGAGATGAGCAAGATGGCGTCGGCCGCCGTGGAGGCCGTTGCCTTCGATGTCGAGTTCGTGTCGGCGGGAGGCGAGCAGATTCCGTTGGACAGCGAGAGCTTCGACACCGTACTCATGACGTTCACGCTCTGTACGATTCCCGACGCCGAGCGCGCGCTGAGGGAGATCGCTCGTGTCCTGAAACGAGGAGGTCAGCTACTCTTTTGTGAGCATGGCGCCGCGCCGGACGCCGGTGTACGCCGGTGGCAGAACCGCATCAATCCCCTGTGGCGACGATTGGCCGGAGGTTGCCATTTGAGATCACACGAATGGACACGATGTACATCCCCGGCTGGCGCCCTGCCAGCTTCAACTACTGGGGCGCTGCTGCGAAAGCACGAGCATGACCCGCCGAGTAGGCGGGCCCTTGTGGCCGACGTGACTGCGTTTCACAGTGAGCGCCGCCGGGTGTTCCCCCAAATCGATGGATGATGCCATGAGACGCATGTTTGAAGCCCGATCCTTGGCGGTGCTGCTCGCGCTGTTGGCCGCAGCCGTTCCGAAGGTGGAGGCTCAGGCACCCGACCCCGATCCGGCGCGCTTTGACGATGACATGGCTGCATTTGCGCGGTCGGACGCCAAGAACAGTGTTCCGGATGCCGCGACGGTCTTCGTTGGCAGTTCGAGCATTGTTCGCTGGAACACCGCGGAACGGTTCCCCCACATGCGTCTGCTGAACAGGGGTTTTGGCGGATCCCACGTCTCGGACGTGAACCACTTCATCGAAGAAACCGTGCTCCGGTACTCCCCTGATGTGGTCGTCTTCTACGCTGGAGACAACGATACTTCGGCGGGTAAGAGCAGCGAGCAGATCTTCGAAGACCTACGGGACTTCGCTGAGGGCGTCATGCACTCGAATTCCACGACTCAGGTCGTCTTCATCTCGGTCAAGCCCAGTCTCTCTCGCTGGACAGTGTGGTCGCAGATGGTCACCACCAACACGCTCCTGCGGGCGTATGCCGACAAGCATGCGAATGTGCACTACGCGGACGTTGCCACTCCGATGTTGGGCGCGGACGGCGAGCCGATACCGGAGCTCTTCGTTCGGGACGGACTCCACATGACTGAGGCCGGGTACGACATCTGGACGAGGGTTGTCGGGGACCTGCTCGCCCGGCTCCATTAGCCGTTCGGTGTGGCTGACGACCTGGAGCTGATCAGGTGAGTGACGCCCAGGTCGGCCGTCCACGTGGCCCGATGTCAGGGCCCCGGTATATGCATGTGCCGACGTTCATGCGGACTCCACTGATCGAGGATGCGTCGGAGTTCGATGTCGCGCTCGTGGGCGTGCCCTATGATGGAGCCGTGACCAACCGACCCGGTGCGCGGCACGGACCACGAGAAGTACGCAACGCCTCGACCATGATGCGCGCCATCCATCCGACCACGAGAGTAAACCCCTACGAGCGCATCAGGGTCGGTGACGGTGGGGACGTGCCGTTCACTCGAGTGTACGAGCCCGAGGCTGCGCATGACGACATCGAGCAATTCATTGCCGGCTTCAATAGGCAGGGGGTCCTCACCCTGGCGGTTGGGGGTGACCACTCGATCACTCTGCCGGTGCTTCGGGGACGGGTCTCCGACGGTCCCGTGGGCCTCATCCACATCGACGCGCATACCGACACCTGGGACGAGTTCATGGGTTCACGCTATAACCACGGCGCTCCGTTCCGTCGGGCGGTCGAGGAGGGACTCATCGACCCGGCCCGAACGATTCAGATCGGTATCCGCGGAGCGCAGGACTCGACGGAGGGGTGGGACTACTCGGCTGCGTCGGGCATGCGGGTCGTGCCCATGCACGAAGTGACTCAGTCGGGCGTCGAGGCCGTGGCCGAAGAGGCTCTTCGTATCGTGGGCTCGGGGCCTGCCTACCTTTCGTTCGACATCGATAGCATCGATCCGGCTTATGCGCCCGGGACGGGCACGCCTGAGATCGGTGGCCTCACCTCGGTCGAAGCCCTCACTCTTCTGCGGGCCCTGCGGGGCGTGGAGCTGATGGGGGCCGATGTGGTCGAGGTGGCACCACCTTTCGATCCGACCGGCGGCACATCCCTCATCGCCGCTACTGTCCTGTATGAGCTGCTGTGTCTGGTGGCTGAGGGCGATGAGTCGCCGGAGGGGGGCGAGGCGTGACTGACTTCTGGCAACGCGATCGGCATCAGTCGACTGCGCTCGAACTGGGCGGAAGCCGGGTGATGATCGTCGGCGACGATCCTCAGATATGCGTATATGTTGCACTCGTCCTCAAGCGTTTGGGGTTCCAGCCCTCCGCGAACACGAATCCATTGGAGGCGCTTGAGAGGCTTCTGGCGAATCCCACGGAGTACCGCATTCTGTTGACCGATCAGAAGATGCCGGAACTCTCCGGGCTGGATCTGATCAATCGTGTGTGGGCCGCTCATCCCGACTTCCCGTCGGGCTATGGCTGGGGCATCTCTCCTTCGACACTGCCGGGCGTCGGATCCCTGAGCAAGCCCTTCGAGATTGCCGATCTCGAAAGGGCCCTTCCCTA
>Ga0310345_10000760_pt1 | contig 42282 bp, 58 predicted proteins | sample HC15DNA20500_MG_FD_204667 | JGI IMG/M metagenome (GOLD analysis project Ga0310345, IMG submission 204667) | Marine microbial communities from station ALOHA, North Pacific Subtropical Gyre - HC15-DNA-20-500_MG | ecosystem: Environmental > Aquatic > Marine > Oceanic | place: Pacific Ocean: North... | reverse complement strand
TATCATAGTTACACTGCCCGTACTGTAGGGGGAATAGGACCCTCCTCAGACGGTTGCTACGGTTGGCCTGAACCTTATGAGCAATCGACAATAGAGCACGTAAGCTGGGCTCCCATGATGTATAAACTTAATACCGCAGATACATTTGATACTACTGTACCTTATAGCCAGTGGTCTGGTAATCAAGACCTAACCGGGCCGGGGATCTATCGGTATTGTAATTTTAATGCGGATCTATCTGCCGTCATTGACTTGATTAACGTGGGAGGATGCGGTGGGCCTAGTAGTGACCCTGTAGGATGGACTTTTGAGACTTTAGGGGATTCGGGGATGACTGGAGCGAAAGGTTATAAGAAGGGTCAGCTCCTAAGTATCAATCTGTGGCAAGTCATGTGGAAGTTGATCGGAGAGCATGGGATAGGGGATCTAAAGGATGGGCCATCTGGAGGAATTATAGGGGGTAATCAGAGGATGTTCCTGTACTACCACGAGGCCTTTATGAATATGCCATGTAATCCGGGTTACCTAGATATACGAGACGCGGTAGTTGCAGCTGCGACTAATAATTACGGCGGTGAAGATGTTTGCCTAGTATGGGAGGGATTCGCACAGAGGGGTATGGGATATGATGCTGTGTCCTCCTCGAATGATACTCTAGTAGTAACAAATGGTTTCGGTGTCCCACCGGCCTGTGAATAAGGAGAGATAGAATGCCGCATAAAAGAAAAAAAGCAGTAAAAAAAGCACCTGCTAGTATGGGTAAAGCACCTAGAAAGTCTAAAACTGCTATGAGTTCTATAGCAAGAGTGAAAATGCCTAAAATGCCTAAAATGGGGAAAATCAAAGAGATTAAGATGCCCACTCCGGGATCTCTTGGGAAGCTAGATAAAGACTATTTCAATAGGATGAAGAGGCTCAAGTAATGCCCAAAGGACCCAAGGGAGAACACTACGCTTACACTAAAGAGGGAAAGAAGAAGGCCAAGATGGCATGGTCTAAGTCGAAGAGAAAGAAGGTTTCTGCTGTTAAGAAAACCTCCGGTAGAAAAAAGAGATAGGGAGTTAAGGGATGCAGATTTTATTAGTGACTGATGGAGGGATGGAAGAGTTGGAGAAAATTATGCTATGCCAAGGACATGAAGTCTCCAGGTTCTCCGTCCCTGATGATATACCTCCGACAGCGGAGAGTGTTTTCGGGAATTGGTTGGAGAATGTAGAGGGATCTGATCTAGTGATCCTAGATGATAAGTTGAAAAAGAAGTATGGTAAGATAGTGGACGTTATAAATGGCTCTGCGCTTTCTCTGAGTGAGACTATTACTAAGTTTATAGATCTCGGGATTAAGCCTGAATCCCTTACTAAAGGTCGATTGGTAAGACGTAGGTGGTGGAATAGAAATGGCAATTAGCGGATACACTTCACGAGGCAAGGTTGATGCAGGCTGGTGGATGGAGCAAATCCGTGCCGGTGTCGAGTTCCGTAAGAAGTATTCTTATGAAGCTAGCTGGGATAAGTGGCGAAGGGCGTATAGGGGGAACTGGGGTCGGGACATCCTCCCGGTCAATGTTTCCTTCTCAATGCTCAGGGCCACCATCCCAAGGGTCTATTTCAATAACCCCTCTGTCTCGGTGAGCCCCGGCCAGCCCGGTCCCATAAACATGGCATTTGCTATGATTGTGAATAGGATTGATGGCAAACTAATGGGCCGAATGGGAGTTAAGAAGGAAATCAAGAAGATCGTTCAGAACGCTTATATGTTCGGGAGCGGATTCTCTAAGATAGGTTACGGCTCTAGCTTGCAGTCGGCAGATAGCTCAAACATTATGGGAAGTGGTTCCCCTGAGAAATCTTCGGGCGGGCTTGTGGAGAAGTTCGAGTATGACCCTCATGTAAATGAAGGGGAACCTTGGTTTAGGTCCATCCATCCGAAGGATCTAATCGTTCCTGCGGGTGCCAGTAATTGGCGGGATTGTAGGTGGGTAGCAGAGTGGTCAAGAAGGCCACTGACAGATGTTCAGAATGATCCTCGTCTTATGAATACCAGGAATCTCGTAGGCACCTCGATTCAAGGGCCTGACGAGTTATCAGTATCCGATCCTTTCCCCAATTCTCCTATTAGTATGGTGGATTTGGTGGAGATTCGAGATGCTAAGACTGGGCAGGTTTTCCTCCTTGCCCCTTACTCAGATACCCAAGGTTCCACTCTCCTCCAGCAGGATGATTATTTCCTGGAGTTGAATACCGGGTTTAATTATTTCCCCGTTCAATTCAACCCGGATGATGAGTTCTTCTGGTGCATCTCAGATATGAAGATTCTGGAGCCTATGCAACTGGAACTGAATGAAATTAATACTCAGTTGATGAAGCATAGGAGGACTCTATACGCAAAGATTCTTGCGAAGGAGGGAGTCCTTAGTGATGACAAGATCGAGCTACTTCAATCGGAGGATGTCCAGGCAGTTATTAAGGTAGCCGGGGAACTATCCGATGTAACCTACCTCTCCCACGACATTAACATTCTTACTATGCTTATGTCTAATAAGAATGACGTGATGTCGTCTATCAGGGAGACACTAGGTTTCTCTCGGAATCAGTTGGGTGATTTCCAGTCTCGTAGAGGGGATACCTCGGCTACTGAGGCGGCTATTGTTCAAGAGGGTTCTGAGGTTAGAATTGACGAGCGCCGACAGGATGTGGCAGATATGTTGGTAGGCGCTGTGAATATGATTAACGAGACTATCTTTGACTTCTGGCAGGGAGATCAGTTAGTCGAGTTGGTAGGTCCAGGTGGCGCGGATATATGGGTTAAGTTCAACCCCTCTGCGTTAAACCTAGGAAGATACGTAGCTAAGGTTGATCCCGATTCATCTGCTCCGCAGACCAGAGAGGTCCGAGAGAGTAAGGCGCTTCAGGTATATTCTGTACTGAAGGAGAATCCGCTAATAGATCCAGTTAAGTTGACACAGTATCTCCTAACGGAGATTGAAGGGGTGCAGCTTGACGATCTTATGGCGGCTATCCCGGCCCCTGAGAGCGGTGTAGGTGGTGCTCCCGGTAATGCACTGAATGTAGGTGAGTTTGCATCCCTTCTCACTAATCAAGTCGGTGCAGCACAAGGGGGTGCCGCTCCCAGGGGTCCTGGGGTTCCTCCTGAGTTACAGGCGATAACAGGATAATGCCTCTCTATGACTACAAATGCTCCGGGTGTGAGGAGGAATTTGAGGACATGAGAACTATCGCTCAGCGATATGAAGTATCATGTCCTACTTGTGGTTACATGGGGGTTTCCATATTGATTTCTTCCGCACCCGGAGTCTCACTTTTCAAAGAGGGTTGGTACGATCACGTAGGCACTAAGCCAGTGTATTGTAGGACCCCTCAACAATTAAGGAATGCGTGTGATGAATCAGGAGTCAGGTCAGTCTATCTCGAAGAGTCCGCCTTTAAAACTAAAGCTGAAGGACACTTCCTCGACAAAGCCCATAGTAGAAGAGAAACCGATTACGAAGGAAAAGCCACTTCACTACAAGACAGCTGACGGTTCTCGTACATATAGAAAAGTTGCAGCCGCAACACCTACTGGGGTTATTATTATGGAATATAAAAATGGAGAGGTGACATACGACCTATCTAAAAGAGGTAATATATACGCCTCTGTAGTGCTCAGTGACATTCCTAAGTTGGATGTCGCTATTCGTAAGTATATTCACTTTTCAGAAAATAAGGGATAAGTAAAATGGCAGATGGAATCGTTTCTCAGGATGAGACAACTAGTAAGGTAGATGACGGGACTCCGGCTATTCCTAGTGCAGAAGCACAGGGAACGGGAGTTAAGACACCCTCTACTGATGAGCTAGTAAATGCTCTTCGATATATGTTCAAGGAGGTTCAGACCTTGAAGAGTTCTCTGGATTCTGTCCAGGGAAATATGAATAACATGGCGACCCCACCGGAGCCGCAACAACTTAAATCCTCGGAGCCTCGGGAAGACGCATTTAAGGATATAGATGTTGAGATGCTTGATAATAAGGGACTAGTTAATTACATTGATAATAGGTTGCAAGAGCAGCTGCGTCCCGTCACAGAAGGCATTCAATCATTGAATAATACTTCGACCCGATCAGAGGTTGAGGGACAAGTAACTAAACTTCGTGGTGATGGCACAGCACATTTTGATGCCTTTGTTAATGAAGTTAGGGAAGTAATGGAACAAAAGGGTGGAGCCATCTCAGTAGAGGAGGCTCTTGTCCTGGCTAAGGCCAAGGACCCTGAGAAGGTGGCTAGGCTCGATGAAGAGTCTGCCCCTGCTAAAGAGCCACTAAGTCCCTTTATTGGCCTCCTTCCTACTTCGGGGAAGTCCTCGAAGAGTAGTAGGATGGATGGAAAAGAGGCTGCTGCGGCAGCGTGGGAAGAATTGGGCCTTGACGATGTAGTCAGGGAATTATCTAACTAAGGAGTTGATTATAAATGCCTGTTCAGAGTAGAACTGAGTCAATTGATAATCTGTACACGACTACGTGGCAGAATATGAAGGCTGACGTAGCGGATCAAATTTATTCCGCGACACCCTTTTTCTTCTGGATGAAGAATAAGGGTAATATGGACCCTGTACCGGGTGGCCGTTTTATTGCGGAGCCCCTGCGCTATGCCAAGTCGGATAACATCCGGTGGGTGAAGAAGGGCTCTACGATGCCCCTCGCCGACAAGGAATTTCTGACTGAGGCGATCTGGGAGTGGCGATACCTCGCTGACTCCATCGTTCGCTTTGGCGTGGATGACCAGCAGAATCGTGGTCGGAATCAGATTATTGATCTGGCCCTGGCTAAGATGCAGAATAGCCGAGATTCCCTGATTGATGCTCTGGAGACTACCCTCTTCACGGCTCAGACCGGGGACGAGATGGAAGGTCTCCCTGATCTGATTGCAACTGATCCTACTAGCGGAACAGTAGGTGGAGTTAATGCCGCTACGTATTCATGGTGGCGGAATCAGACTATAGATTATGATGTTGACTACGGTACTGACGGTGGTGATTTTCCGTTTGCTACTAGTGGCCAGACGGCAATGTCTCGATTGTTGAACCTGTGCTCTAATAATATTCGACAGGATACTCCTGATCTGATTATAAGTGGGCAGTTTGCTTATGAGAACTACGAGATTATTGCTCTTAGTTATCAGCAGATTGTGAATAAGGAACTGGCTGATGCTGGTTTTACCCACCAGGTCTATAAGGGAATCCCGATGGTTTGGAGCCCTGCGGCCAATGCTGGTACCTATGGTACTGCAGAGCTAATGTACTTCGTAAATACCCGATTCCTTCGGTTGAAGTATGATCCTCAGATGAACTTTGACATGACCGAGTGGAAGCCGATCCCGGACCAGATCCAGGACAGGGCAGCACAGATTATCTATGCTGGTAATCTTGTGACTAATCGTCGTCGAGTCCACGGTGTGATTCATAATATCGACGTTAGCTAATAATAACTTTCAAGATACGGAGTAGATAATAATGGCTGAAGGAATTAAGAAGGTATTTCAAACCTCGTTGACGGATATTGCTACCACAGACCTTGAAGGTGTTGGCACTATTCGTTTTGAGGGGAATAATATCTACAAGTATGTACGGTATGAGGAGGCCGCAGCGGCAGTTGCTGGAGTAGCTGGTGAGGCGTGCTACTATGACGCTACTGATACTGCACCTATTGGGTATATTAATAGTGTTGTAACTAGTGACATTAGTGCTAGTGACAATACAGGGGCTGGAATACTCCAAGCTGCATTGACAGATGGGGACTATGGTTGGATTCAGATTAAGGGTCTTGCTACTATGACAATTGCCCTTACTGCTGGAACCGATGGGGATGTTTTGACTCCTTTCGGTGCCGGTGATGGTACTCTGGATGTCATAGCAGCAGCTACAAGTCATGCCTGTGCTTATAGCATCGACGTGACAAATAAGACCATTATCTGCGATTTCCCTTTCTAAATAGAGGTAGTTATGCCTTACGGTATAAAGACTATATTCCAGACTGCTATAGATGAATACACTCATACTGATGTAGAGGAACTTGGTACTATACGTTGGGAAGGTGAGAAAGTCTATAAGTGGGTGGAGAGTGCCTTAGTAACCGTAGCCTATTACCCTAGGGCGGGGGAAGTCGGAGTTTATTTTTCCGATAGATATGATGAATCATTGGTTCTTTCTCACGGTTCTAGTGGTGATGGTTTAGGTGCTGGGGTCTGGCAGTCTAATCAAGATCTCTCCTCTGGAGGCGTTAGGTTTAGTTGGATACAGATAAAGGGCCCAAGTGTCATCTCTGTAGCTGTAACTGCCGGGGTTGCTGGAGATGCTATGACATCTGTTGGTGCAGATGACTCCACCTTAGATGTTATGGCAGGGTCTACTGCCACCCCAGTAGCTAATTTAACAAATGCTACAGCACCCATTACTAAAGGTTCATGTGATACTGTTTCTGGATCCAAGGTTATAGCTCTGAATAGTGTCGTAGGTCTGGTAGTTGGTGATACTGTCTTTGGGGCAGGAATTAACCAACCAATAGTACCATTTAGTGTGATAGTTTCTATTGATGCTGTTGCTAAGACTGTTACTATGGATAAACCAGCTATAGCTAATTACACCAATATAGACATTGTATTTAGTAGACAGAAGATAATGTGTGACTTTCCATTCTGACTGGAGATAATCATGGCTGAGGGCCTTAAAAAGCTCTTTATGACCGACACTGGGGACCACTTTGACTTCGATGCTGAGGGTGTTGGCACTCTTAGGATAGAGGGTAATAATATCTATAAGTGGGTAAAGAATGTTACTCCGCTTACAGATAATGTTGGTCCCCAGGTCGGGTCCATGGCTAACTACCTACCGGGCTACGATAATAATGTAGTTAGTGGTAGTTGGTCAGAGTTAGGGAGGGTAGCTCCTGCGGGAGTGTACCTATGGAGTTCGACTGCTGCTGCGGGTGAAACATATGGCTGGTTACAATTAACTGGTCCCTGTATTGTCCGTGGTCTTGCGATTACGTGGCTCCATGGTTACCCCGGATATATAGATGATGGTGGGGTGGAGGGAGTCTCTAATCTGAGAGTGATCCCTATGGGGGTTACGGCCTATAACCGTCCGCGTGTAGGTACACGGATAGATAATGTAACATACACTGTGGAGGTTAGTACAGGTACCACTAATGCAGTAAAGTTGGCCCTGAGCTTCCCGATATAGGTGTTATAAATTGCCCACAGCAAAGGAAAACGGTGCTTTCGTAAAGGATAATTACGGTATAAAGAGGGCCTATCAAACCTCTATCACAGATGTAGCAGATACCGACCTAGAAGGTGCTGGTACTATACGTTGGGAGGGGAGGGATGCTTATAAGTGGGTATTGTACAGGAATCTTTCCTCCTCCCTTGCTCCAGATGGTGGATGGGATCCTCTTATCGGTCAGGCGGCTGTAGTTGGATATGTTTGTAGGTACGCATACTTTAAGGAGGGTGGATATAATAGAGGTATCGTTACTTGTAGTGATTGGGGAGGGCAAACCCCTATTCCAGCGGGACTTTTAATTTCCGCCCCGGCAGATGAACAGTATTTCTGGATGCAGATTAAGGGGTACGGAAAACTAGTTCCGGGAATAGTCGGACCTTACGCTCCGAATTTAACTCTGTATAAATGGGTTGTAGGCCCACACATATACTCGGGTGAGGTTGGAAAGGATCTCATGCCACGTACCCCAGGAGTTCTATACAGTCTTAACACGGTAAGTACTGGAGAAACCCTATACGCTCCCGGGGCCGAAGCGTATCCTATGATCTGTGCCTATCTTATATCTAATAAAGTCGCAGGGGGAGATCATGCCCAGATAATATGCGACTTTCCTTTCTGAGTCTATACTATGATATATGGTAAGAAACATATCTTTACAACCTCCCTGATAGATACAGGAGTAACCGACCTAGAGGGGCTAGGAACCTTAAGGTGGGAGGGTAATAAACTGTATAAATGGGTACAGTATACCACAGGAAATAATAACCTCCCTGCTGTGGTGGGGCAGGTTCCTACCTATTGGGATACCTCTACAACAGATAGACAAGGGTATAAGAATAGTATAGTCTCTAATGACAGGGAGAATAATGATACTACTTCATCGACTAGGTATCAGAATCTACTGAATATGGTACCAGCTGGAGTTTTAATTTCCACTCCTGAGGATATGGAGTATTGCTGGGTACAGTTAGCCGGTTACGCAGAGCTTAGTCTTACCTTCCGAGGTTCTCCCCTCCTCCCTAATCCTAGACCTCAATTCGGACAGGCTGTAACTACACATATGGGTAAGGATACTGAGCCTGGAGGAGCTTTTATAGGGGGATCTCTCTGTACTATGCCTATGGGAATCCTGACCCCCGGGTATATAACCGGGTATGCCTTGGAGACTGATCTAGCAAAGGTAAACTCCATGATTTGTGCTTTTCCTTTTTAATTATGCCTGACTCAACTAAAATAGCCTTTCGTACATCCTTGGTCGAGACGGCTCCCTTTGATGCGGAGGGTGTAGGAACACTTAGATTTGAAGGGGAGAATATCTACAAGTGGGTTAAGTATATAGGGCCTAATCCTGGTGAAGACACAGAAGCCTATACGCAGCCCTGGTTGTTTGAAGTGGCCTACTATTCGGGTGAGACTGGTTATCAAAACTCAGAGGTTACTATAGATCTGACTGCCGTAGCTAATACTAGGATACCCGCAGGGGTGTTTATATCCTCTGGTGTTATAGGAACGGTGGATGGGAAAGCGGGTTATAGTTATCCAAACTTGGATAATTTTGATGGCCTACTAGCGGTATATCAAAATAACTATTGCTGGATTCAGTTAAGAGGATCAGTGAACTCCCGTGGTGGAGGGGTTGGATATACCTATGGACTTACCCAGACTGATGGCTCAGTTACAGAAGCAGCAGGACTTCCTGATGATGGTCAACTTCAAAACGTAAAGGGTGGAACTGACCGTGTAGTGATAAACCATTATGGCGGAAGTGTTCCCAGAGGAATCTGTAACTTCGTATTTTAATAGGACATAAAATGGCATACGCAGGATTTACTACAGCAGAGCTTATAGAACAGGTTAAGGCTAATCTGGGTAATAGGACTGATAAAACAGATGCCCAGATAGTGGACTGGCTTAATAATTCCCAGGTGCGTCTTGCTAGGACTAATAACTTCCGGGAGTTTCATTATACGCTCAAAGATTATATTACCGTGAAAGAATCATCTATAGCTGGTTATAAGGAACTAAATCAGAGATATGACGGTAGTGGCTGGACTAATGGGGGGCTGAAGGCTATGGAGTCAGTTAGGGTTAGTTTCGGTCCTAACACTGGCCCCTACGACCGTTCCTATATGTTATCTTATATGGGTAAACGGCAGTTTCATAGACTTCTCCCTAACCCTGAAAGCACCCTTGCAATGGAAGGCTATCCTACTGTTTTCACAGAGGAGAATGAGGTACTATACCTCTATAAGATACCGAATAGGGACTATCTAATTGAAATAGGATACTGGACATGGCCCACAGTCCTAGATGCAGATATTCCATATTTCAAATCCAGCTTCGACGGGAAAGATGACATCCTAATTGCATTGGCAACTTCTATGGGTTTTCACTCCCTGGGTATGCAACAACAGGGGATTCAATATTACGCTGTGGCAAATGCTCTTATACAGGATGCCATAGCTCAGGATGAGGATAAGCCCTCACACGTTATAACTGGCAAAGGTACATCTTCCTCGTCAGGTAGCCTCATGGGGCAACCCTGGAATGATCCCTTTGTAATCTCTACGAATTCTTAGGAGAGTAGTATGGGTGCTAGTGATTGGACTTCCGCCTTTGAGGCAGAACCGCTTAATACTGATGCAGTCAGTTTAGGTGCTCAGGAGATAAGGGAGGGGAAAGTAGCAGTTAGGGAAGTCTTGGCTGTGGATCATCATTTAGATCCAACAGGTGGTTCACCTGCTGCTACGGATAATGGTAAGCATAAGGTAATACAGGTTCTATCTGAGGGTGCCTCTGGAGATTCGTCACCGACGGTTCCCAGTGATGATAGTATGGGTCAGATCTATACCAAGGTATCAGCCGCATCTGGGGCTACTAACCCAGAGCTATACTACCAAAGTGCTGCTCAGGGAATAGGTACTGGAATTGTTCGGCTGACTAGGAATGGTAGTGCAGAGAGTATCGAGGCTGGGTCTAAGATGGTCTTTTACCAAGCTGCGGCTCCTGCCGGGTGGACATTAATTGAGACTGTTGATGATAAACTGCTTATGGTTACAGATAGGAACGGGGCTACTCCTACTGACCATTTGGTAGGTGGTAGTTTATATCCTCCAACATCCTCACCTGGAACTTCCACTTTAGTATACAACTGGACAATGGCAGGCATCGATGGGCACCAACTGACTATAGCCGAGATGCCAGCGCATACTCATACTGGTCCGTTCTCCCCTAGCGGGCACACATTAGATAACGTAGGCGGGACACACTTAACAACCTCTAATAGACCAGTAGCGGGTACTGGTCCTACTGATTCTACAGGAGGTTCCGGTGCTGGCACAGATGGTGATGCCCATACACATCCCAATGTCAACTGGCGTCCAGAGGTAGCTGCGGTGATTATCTGCGAGAAGAAGGCATATAGTCTTGAGTAAATGCCCCATCATACGGAAGGCGTGTCCTAAGAGTAGTGACGAGGATGGGGGATGCCCCGCTTGGGTAGAGGGAGTCTTGGAAAAAGAGATAGTCAGCGGAGAACAAAGAGTGGTATCTGATTGTGTACTGAGGTTACTCCCCAGGTGGCTACTTCAATCCACTGAACAATCTCATGGAGTGCGGGCAGAAATGAGTGCTATGCGGGACTCCATGTCCGATGCAGCGACAGTACTTATGGGAAATGCCCTAAAGTCTGGTGTTGATATACCTATAGGATTCTTAAAGAGCGGTGAGTAGTTGGCAAGATTAGCTTCATCACTACAACGTATCCGAATTAACCCGACAGAGATAACCTCTGATAATGTAGGGGAGTATGTCGGATACCTAGCTGATTATATCAATGATCTTGTGGATATAGTAGCATTCGCCCCGGCGGATAATATAGAATCAGCGTCTGTTGATAGTCAGACTATTCTACAAAATAGTATAGATAAAAAACACGTATTGGCGACTAATTCTTCTAATCTATTAGACAACCCATCATTTGAGTTGGTAGGTATAAACAATGCCTTTGAGATGAAGAATAGCGGCGGGAGCTGGAGTCGCTTTGAGCCTAATCTCTCCGATGATGGATTCGACCCTTACCAGGGGAGATATGTAGCTAAGTATGATACAGTAGGGCAGACTGTCGATGCGTCTATATTTGGCAGTGGGGATATGGGAGTTGTAGATACCTATAATCCTGGAGTTATACAGGCCCAAGAGGGTGAGGTTTATAATTTCACCTTTAGGGGATTGTATCCTAGTACCCCTCATGGCTCTGATTACGACAACGTGCAGGGTAAGATAAGATTCCATGACAAAGATGGGGCTATATTATCTACGGCAACTAATAAAGGATTCCCCGCAGCAGCGACTAATACGTGGCATCTAATAGCTGTAGAGAATGCAGCGGCTCCCGCTGATACAGCGTATATAACTGCTGGGGTAGAAGTACTTCGGATTGCTAGTGAGACTATCTCTTATTATATTGATGGTACTAGGTTGAGCTTAGTTGCAGGGGGTGATGTATCCTCTGGCGGGATTTACTCTGCTAATAAGGCAGTCCCCCCCGATCAGTCGGTTCCTATAGATTACGCAAGTCTACCTACTGGTATAGTATCATATCAAACCTCACCTATTGACTGGGTTGAGCACGTAACTACTGATTGGGCCGAGGACGGCTCTACTGGACATTTTAAGTATACCGGGGCTACCACCAGGAAATTCTTAGTAACATGGAGCCTTACACTTGACTATTCTGTCTCCGTATCGTCATATGGACAGAGAACTACTATAGCAGGTGTTATACAAAAGTTTAGTGGTAGTTGGGCAGATGTTCCCGGATCTGCTACTGAATCAGGCGAGAGGGGGCAGTATGATGTTCCCGCATTCGGTAATTATTGGTTTCTAGGCCATGTGTCCGGATCTACTATAGTTAGTGTAGCACCTAATGAGGAACTACGTTTTAAGTATGGATTCTCTAATGCGTATGAGGCAGCACTTACAGCTTATACTATTACCCTCCGTGGGATAGGTTCAGCATATTTTCGGGGTGTTGAGAAGGGTGTATCTATAAATATAATCCCTGCCGAGGGTATAGTATGAATTGTCAATTTAGCGACATAGTAGTTCTAGAGACAGCTATGTCTTGGTACTCTAGCATGAACGGTGTTATAGAAGAACTAACCCCTGAGCAGATAGCTGATATGACAGAGATAGGAGATATGTTGGAAGAGATTGGACTGCTATCCATTGATGACCAGATACACGCTATAAAAGAGGCTGTGAAAGAAATTAAGGATCGGGAGTAGATATGCCCTCTGAAACTATACCGAGTCAGCTAGATCCTAGTTGGAAGACTACGATTATATCCTCCCTGGATGGTGGTTTAAACACTACCGCCTTCCCGGACCTCCTCATGCCCGAAGAGAGTACCAGTGTCAATAACCTATCCCTCCGAGATGGTAGGGTTAGGGTAGATATTGGTAGCACCGCTATGGCTGGTAATAACGTCGGGCATGGAAAGTTCAGGACTACAACTATCCACCTGTCCAGTGCTACTAAGACTATATTCGCTATAACCGATGAGACAGTTCTTGTCTTAACTGATTATGGTGCCGATAAGAGAGAGTGGCAGTATGCCGTGGTGGACGGGGCTACGGCTATAAGTGCGAGTCATCTTGATTATAGGACGACTACGGCTGTTGCACATACGGGGTCATTTCCCGCAGGCATAGGTAACGCAGGGGAGGTATCTTTTAAGATAGCCGGGTCATTCGATCCTGCTGATGTTACTAATAGACGAAGGATAGGCATAACTCTAACAGACGGCCACCAGCATCAGGCTAATATAGTTGGTTGGGATTCTGGTACTAAGGTAGTAACTATAAATAACCCTTTGCCCTCTAATGTAGAGCTTGGTGATGTTGTTGTAACTGCACCTAAACTTAAGGGGACTATAGATAAACAAGTATCTACCGTCTCAGTTCCGTGGGGAGGGGGTACTACTGATACTGCCCCTTGGGTGGTATTTACTAACGGAGCGGATCGTCCGTTGTATTTTAACGGGTCCAAAATTAAGTATGTCCCCAATCTTCCCTACAGTGGAGATGTAGTATGTGAGGTAGTAACAACCTATAAAGGTACTTTGATACTGGGTAATTGTGTTCTGAGTTCGGCTGTTAAGCTCAATACTATTCTCTGGAGTGATATAGGTGATCCTGAGGAATGGCTATCTAATAACTCCGGGCAGCAGGATATTCTGGAGCAGGGTGAGCGTATAACTGCTCTTAGATCACTTGGCCCGGATATGATAGTCTACGGTCCTAGATCTGTAACTAGGATGACCTATGCAGGTTCTACTAACTTCCTATTCGCCTTTGCAGGAGCTGTATCCGGTTCCTCGATAGGTGCCGTAGGACTTGGTGAGGGTATCGGTTGTGTATCAGCTAATGCTGTATATTCTACCGGGGACTCTCATTTGTTTATGGCCCCTAATGGTATCTACCGATATACAGGAGGGTACTCAGCTACCCGCATATCGGAATCTATCCATAAGGGATATTTTGGATCTGGTGGGTCTATAGATGAGACTAATATAGATAAGACCTTTACCGTGTATCTTGATGAGCATAAGGAGTTGTATTTCCTGGTTCCGGTTCCGAATGAAGACTATACCAATACGGCTATAGTAGTGGATATGGATAGTATATCTGGTAGCTATGCCCAGTCTGTGGGAGGTTCCAGTCCTAGGTTTAGGACCAGAGTTTTTGCCGGTCATATATCAGGTGCCGGTGTGGCTGTATCCCAGGAACGTATTACGTGGAATACTATAGAGCGTACTTGGGAAGAGCAGGTAGTCCAATGGGATTATGAGGTGCTACTTAGTGATGCTCCTACGGCTACTCTTGGGGCCTCTCCTACTAATGGAATAGCTGTGGGAGTTACGGGAACTGCTGCTGAGGATAAGTGGACTTTTATAAATAGCTCGACACGAGCCATTATATATGATCTTACCGTTGCCGACATGAATATAGTGGCGAGTGCTGGTGCCGGAGCTACTGTGTATGTCCCGGTTATTGATAGCCAATTTAGTAGGATTGGTGGAGAGTATATAAAGACTAGTATAGCGAGTAGTACTCAGAGAGATGCGATAACTGACCATACCAGTACTGATCTAGTGTTGCTTGGCGGGGATCTGACATATGGTGTTACAGCAGGTTCTACTATTACTGGAACTGGTATAGAGGATGACCCGGTTACGACAGTGGTTAGTATTACTAATACAACTACCCTAGTTATGTCCCAGGTTGCGGAGTCAAGTGTACTTGCGTCTTCTATAACCTTCACCGCTCCCAATGGGGGTGATATAATATCATTTCTCCACGGAGGAGAATTTACTACATTAGAGGTAGAGACTGCTCCATTTGTCTCCGCTCTAGGTACTCTCAGCTATACCACCCTGATAGACACAGAAAAGCCCCTATATATCGTTAGCAATGCTCTGTATACCATAGATTTTGTAAGTCCCCAGGACTTTATAACACCTGAGGCTGGGGGTGGTACTGATATACCCTGGACAATAGAGACAAAAGATTTTACCGGATTCGATAAGGAACTAAGGACAGACCTTATAGATTTAGTCCTCCGAGGTGTGGATGTGGATGTTAGTATTAGCAGGGATGGTGGATCATCATTTACCTCCCTGGGTACTGCTACTGAGATTCTAGCTAATGTTAGATCCAGGTTCCACTCTCAGGGAGTAGGGGATAAATTCAGGTTTAGGATCTCAGGATCTGGTGGTAATGCAGAGATTGGTTCTGTATCTATTAGGTACCGGGAAGAGGACAGGTATAGATTAGTATGACTCAGTTATTTAATATGCCTCTGGAAGATGCCTTGGGGACGAGGTGGGATAAAGGTCTTTCTGAGGTTAGAGGAAAGTCTCGGGGGTGGGTTGGGAATCCTCCGATGGAAGAAGCCTATGAAGAGGTCCTGGATATAATCAACTATTCCAGGGAGGCTTACAACCAGGGGCATATTAAAGAATATGAGGCACATTATATAGAGAGAGAAGCTAAAGGGCTAGCTCAGACTATAAGAATGTATATAAGAAATGCAAAAGACAGTGGCGTTCAATCATTGAATGTTAGGAGAAAATAATGGCAGGCGCACAAGCACAGGGGTCAAGATCTCGTACTAATACCTGGACAAAGGTCATGGATCTACTTAGTGGTCCGCAGCGAGCTGGACAGACTGAGCTTATAAATCAAATATTTGGTGAGCTAGAAAATATACGCCTACGGCCTCAGGAGACCTATGCGGGTATATCAGATGAGGGTGAAAGATACCGTACTCAATTGAAGGATGTTCTAGGGGCCAACCTGGGAATCTATGGAGATATGGCTAATACTCAGTATGGAGGAATATCCCCTGAGTTTAAGGCCATGCTAAGCAGCAATATAGATGCTCCTACTATGGAAGCCGCCGGAGAGATGGGAAGGGGCCTTAAATTAGAGGGTGCTGGAGGGGGGCATTTCGGTAATAGACAAAGCTCTGATATGTACAGAGGCAATATGAATATAGCTGATAGGGCTGTGCAACAAATCGCCCAGCAGAGAACTGGGGCTATATTAGGTGAACAGCAGAGAGGTGAGGATCAAGCCTTTAGAAGAAGGCAGATGGGATTAGAAGGATTAGCGCAGACGGGTCAGTCTTTGGTAGGTCTCCAAGATCAAGAACGAGCCCTACTAAATGAGGCTTCCGCGTTTAGACAGGCTCAGCAACAGAATCAACTGAATGCTCTATTGGCTATGCTGGGACTTGGATCGCAGATAACATCCTCGGTCACTCAGGGCCTAGGCCAATTTAGTAAGAGTAAGACTGATAGTGGAGGTGGAGGAATTGGCTGAATCTAACGATCTTATTACATTGCTTACTGGTAGTGGTGGCAGGGATACTAGAAGAGCAGATGCCATTATTGAAAGGCTCATACAAGACAGACTAGGTATCCCACAGCCCGGGGCTGAGAAACGAGAGGCTGAGAGGGGAAGAAATGTAGGTATAGCAGAATCTATACAGCCGTACTCTGCCACTAACATTCCTGTATTAGGTCCTCTTCTTCAGATGGTCGGAGATAGTCCGGTAGGTTCTCTTCTCAAGGCTCCCCTTCCTGAATCTTTCGATGTAGGTATGTTTGGAGCTGAGCCTACGGGAGCAGGACCTTGGGATTTTAAGCCTGGACTTGGAGGGAAGGATCCTGTTGCATTAGATCCTGAGTCAGCACTGGAGGTTATAAACTCGTTACCTGGTCTATCATCGACAGATAGGGCTCGATATAAGGCACAGATAAGTAGGGTGAATGATATAGTTAGTGCTAACACTGATTATAGTTCTATGCAGGCTAATAAAGGTGAGCCCTGGGGCCTGCCCGAGGAAAAGTTTTCGAATCTAGAGGTATTAAAGAAGGAGATGGACAGAGATGGCGCAGCTCCCAGTGCTACGTCTGATTTTATAAACGCTGTCACGGGTATTAAGAATCGTAGAGCCGCAACCGCAGCCAGGAAGGCACAGGTATCTGGGGGTATATCATATACAACAGTAGAAGAGAATGTAATAGGTAAGGATGGTAACTATGTGTATGACCCAGTTTCAGGCCTACCAGTAAAACAAAAAGTAAGAATAGGTACAGATAATGCTAGCGGGGAGATAGTAAGTGAGACTAAACTATCTGGGACTATTCTAGGCAGTCAAGTATCTCCGACTGCTGCCCAAGCAGTTGCTACGCAAAGAGCCCTGGATACATATGAAAGAGCCCAGGTGACGAGCATAGAAGAGAGAAGTAGGTCTACTCAACAGCAGATAATTGGACTTACTAAGAATATAAGAAGTATGGGTAAACTATGGATGCCTACCATGACAAAGTGGGAGAATAATAAAGGACCTTCTCCTATTGGTACTTCGGGAAGGTTAGCTGTGGGCACGGCTAATTTTATGAATACCGTAGGTCAGTTAACTAATATGATTAGTGGGATGGGTAAACTATCTCCTGAGGAGAGATCGGCTAATCCGAACTATGTTATACCCGGAGCTATGAGTATGAATAAGTTTAGGCTCCCGAGGGCTGACGCTATATTTAGTGATACAGAAATCCCTGGTGTGGATCAGATATCTGGTGAGTATTTTGTAGGTGCGGCGAAGAGTCTCAGAAATTTTACTAGGGGAGATGCCCTGGCAGAATTTGAGGAGGGGGGATGGGAAGATATGCACTCCAATATAATGGCTGAGGCCGGAGGTAACGCAAAGATAGCGGCTGAAATTGCCGCAGAGACTAAGGGGATGGCTATAGGATTATCTATGATAGAAAGTGCTGGTAGGATGTCTAGGACCGCCACCTCTGTCAGTAATCCCGTAGCTGCTACTATACAGGAACAAATGCGGGATCTAAGTCAATATAGAACACTAGCTTCGAGGGGAGCTTATTTTAAGCAGCGGATGAAGATAAAGATAGAAGAGATAATCATTCGTTCTAAGGAAGAAATAAGGCAAGCAGAGTTGAGTGGAGTTCGAGTAGATCCTTATCTTAGACAACAGTGGGATCCAAAACTACTAGAAGCCTATGATATAGACCCTAATATCTTTAATACCGGTGTAGTCGAAGGTTCGCCGGATACAGAAGGTCCGCCTGTTCGTCTATTCGACGGTAGTAGTGGCTCTGCAAGTAGTGATGGAACCTTTGTAGTGCAACCTAGGTAGGAGAAAATAATGGCTGATGGACCCAAGACTGCAGATGGTAGGTATCCCTTTATAATTATAGAGGCCACTGATGGAAGACCAGGAAGTGGGATACTAGCCTCGGAAGATAATGCCGACGTAGCTAGGCGTGAGTGGGTGGAAAGGGAGCAGGCAAAAGGAACTCTTCCTACGCCGGGTAGGCCTACCGCCGGGGAGTCACCGGCTATCACTGGACGAAAACAGGGAGCAGGGCCACTTGTCCCCGGGTTTGGTAATACCGCGCCCGAGGATATGGTAGCAGCTGATTTCGAGAACCTGCCCCCTGATCTACACTCCATTATAAAGAATATAGCCCCTGAGAAACGTCAAGGAACCCTGGATACGATAGGGCAGATACTAGGATCTTTCATACCTGGAGGGGGTATGGATACAGATATTATGTCTATGCCTAATAGCGAAGCCATACAACGATTGCGTGGAGGGGAGCCTACTACTCTAGATGACTTTGCTAGGGCGATGGCTGGTCCTGATGCTACTCCAGAGCAAAAGCTCAATACTATTCAAGGCCACCCAGATCTTGGTCCCACATCATATCAATGGGCTCCCGGGAAAAATACCCCTGAGGGTTACACACTTACATTAGATCATCTAGCTATGAATAATGCTCTGGCTAGAAATTTTGGTGAGGATCTAATAGAGGCTGAATTTCCCGGAGGGGCAATTAGAAACTATGACCCAGAGTTAAAGGACATTATTAAACTAGAACTTGGTGGCGGAAAGTTCCAGGCCAGGACTAATTTTGCGCCTTTTTCTATGTCTTTAGTAGAAATGGGTGCATATATGAATAGGACACAACAGTATCCTTTTTCCCCCGCTAATATGATGGATGAAAGAGATGCCCTACTTAGTCAAGGAATATATGCGAGAATAGCGTCAGACCCGGGCCGGCAAGGAAATTCATTCCTATTTGCTCGTAGATCTGAGTCTGAGGATTGGCAGCCAGTTAACATGGGCTCATGGGAGGAAACCTTTAAGTCCCTTGGCACCGAGGTTCCTGCGACGCTTATACAGATAATGAGTGCCATGCTAGGTAGAAAATATGGCTATCCGAAGATAAAAGATAGATTCCCGAGTATGGGTAAGTTTGCATCTAGGGCAACTAAACTGGGAGTGGAAACAGGTGCAGCTACTCTAGGTGGAATTGCCGCGGTAGAGGCTGAAAATAAGATCTATTCTGCCTTCTTTGACCAACCTGAACCGACATTACAGCAAAGGGTAAATGAGGCAGCTGAGATGGCTGCTTATACGGTAGGAGGAGATGTTGGTATACAGGGCACCCTGGGAATATTGAAAGGGGGATCTAGCAGGGTTCTATTCAAACTTTCTGGTGATCCTGAAGGCTTGAAATATGCCAATCAACTTGCACAGGAATTAGGGTTCCCTCCAGTTCTCCCAGGTCAGTTGGGTCCTATCGCAAAGACTAGAATGAGTCGTCTGGTCAACTTCACCCCCTTCGGACAAAGATGGGCTACTCAACAACTAAGTCAGGTGACTGACGCCCTGTTTAACCTGACTAATAGGATAGGAAATATACCTGATGCTTATGCTCAAGAAGCAGCGCTTAAGAGGATGTCGGCACAACATGAGTTAAGAGGACTAGAAAAAGCTGGGAAGTTCCGAGAGAAGGGTGTTGCTTTTACTCGTAAAGGTAGGCAAAAGAGGGCAGACCTAGCAACTACGGCTGAACAGAATGCTCTTAGAGACGAGTTGTCAAGACTACATATGGGTATAGAGGATACTAAATGGACTAGGTGGAATCCTTATACTAATGCAGTAGGGTGGGTGCGAGAATCTGCTAAGGAGATGCAGGGTATATTACGAGGTAAGGCCGGATATAAACAGACCGGAGATCTAAGAACGGTTAGGACAGATGCTAGGAAGGCTTATACTCAATGGGAGTTAAATGCTAGTAACGCATTTACAAAGGAAGCTGACGGGATAGGAGAGCAGCTACATAGACACGGGGCTACATGGGATCTGTCAGCGGTACAAGATGTTATACCCGATGTACTATCGGTACAAAGGGGAATCCCCATCGAGGGAGGTATTATAGGTGGACGTAAGCTAACCCCGGAATTCTGGGAGTCCGACCTAGGGAAAAAGGTACTTGGTATAAGCCAACTTGGGAGTGAGGTAGTATCTGGTAATCCCGGTACTTTTGGTACGCTAAGGGAACTTATGAGTGAGCTGGATAATATACCTTATAGTAGTCTAGCTACTAAGACTGAGAAGGATATACTAAGTGCCTATCAAAAGGCTCTTAGAAAAGCTGTATACGATCCCCAGTTTCCCGCCGATATGACTAGGTATGCAGATAATATCCCGGGGCAGACTCCTACATTTAAGCGGAGTGAAGTTCTAAAAGTAATGAATGATAGTCGGGGGGCGTATAAAGAGTATCTAGCCGCACGTGAGATGTGGGGAATAAACACTGCGATAGGTTTGCCCCCAGAGGATCTAGTAAAGTACTTCATTAGTCCTAGGAATAAACCTCATGGGGTGATAGATCTGCATACTATGTATAAGTCAGCATTCTCCGGAGAAGAATTTAACAAGGAATGGGGCAAGGTAACTCACGCATTCGCTAACCAGGTTATGAGTTGGCCTGCTGATGATATAACAAAATTCCTTAAGGAGATTCCCGCTGGACCTGAGTATGCAAAGGCTCGTAAATTGCTAATGACTCCTCGGCAAGAAATAGAGATGACAAAATACGCTCGGAGAAAGAAGGTTATAGTAGACGATCCCAAGGTTATAGATCTACTCAGTAACATGACTGAGATGGGTAAGCAACTAGTTGATGCGAAGGTAATGAAAGACGAATTTGCATTCTCTGAGTATGTACAGTTGATAACTAAGGCCTACGGTAAAGAGAATATGCAGGAGATGGTACCCTGGGCTATACTTACTGACGTACTAAATAAGAGCCTAGTACTTCGAGGTGGTAGCTTGGTGATAAATCCTCTATCCGCCAAGAAATCACTGACAGAACTTAAAAAGCTAGGCATATTTGATGGTATTATGAAACCTGAGGATCTAAATAACTTAGATAAAGCCCTACTTGCCATAGATAACCTACCAGTAATGGTTGCTGATGATACCGCAACTGGTATGGCCCTTATGGCTAGAGCCGGATCAAGTTTACCCATACCAAATCCTGGTCAACCCCTTAAGACTGTAGACGCATGGTTCGGTAAGATGACTGACTGGTTGAATGCCAGGGCCATCCTAAATGGGTGGGTGGGGGCACCTATTGGTATGGGTAAGGGTGGAACTGAGTTAACAAGGCAGAGTAGGTATAGTATAATACAGGCTACTAAGGTAATGATCCAGGCGCAGAAAGCAGCAGAGGAAGCTTTTCCTGAGCGGGGTCAACATGAGAGGACTACATCTGATGATCTTAGGAGCATGAACAATTTGAATTGGGTATTCGTTCCGGGTGATTCTCTGCCGGAGCAATATGATGCGGCACGGGCATCTCAGATATTGATGCTAATGACATTGGAAGATGAGAAGGAAAGATCAGCTACTCAGGATATACTGGATGCGGTTACTGTAGAATCTGATCCTCAGAAAGCAGTAGTTGATCCCGCTACCGGAGACTTTCCTCCGGCCATGCTAAATTTCTAAAATAGGAGATTTCAATGATTGAATGGTTTACTACGAATCAAGATACTATTTGGGATATAGTAGCTAAGGTAATCGCACTGTCGGCTGCCATCGCTGCTGTCACGCCTACCAAGGTGGATAATGACCTGTTGAATAAGTTTCTAGGATTCATCAACCTTCTCGGCCTCAATGTCCTGAAGGCAAAGAACAAGGATGATGACTAGTTTCCTTATGGTAGCTGGGGGAGTGCTGCTTTTTGCTGGCGCTCTATGTGCCCTAGTTGTTGTCTCCAGGACAGTGGGTAGGGCTTCGGCTAAAATTGACACCCTAGAAGAGGGTGAGGATAGAAGGGATGCTTTCGATGAAGTTGTGTCACGCCCCTCTCTTAGGGGTCGTAGGCTTGTGGATAAGCTGCGGAGGGAACTGGGCAGGTAAGCCACCAGCCTGCCCTCCCTTCTCAGCATCCTCTATAGATAATATAGAAGAGTTAGTGGAAGAAAATAGAGGTCAAGCTCTCGTACTTTGGTTAGGCGAGATAGACCGATACTGTGATGCTATCAAAGCAATGAGAGAGGGATAATGGCCGTATATGATACCGTAACAAAGATAATCATAGGTTCGCCTATGGAGACAGATACTACCTCGGGGATGCTACTGAAGACCCAGGATAGTACAGATGATCCGTCACTGGCTAAGACTATAAATGACTATTTGGAGTCCATAGACTCTACTGATAAAGAGGTCATAAACATCACATCAGTTGCCCTTACAGCCACTGTTATCGCTGTTATTATAATCCACAAAGATGATTAATTAGGCTAGGGATGCTTCTTAACTAGGAGTAGAAGTGACTAGAAACGGAAATGGTATAGGATATAACACCTTTTGGACTGTAATCTCTATGCTACTTACCACAATAGGGGCTATCTTTTTTATCATGCTGGCCCATGCTGACGAACCGAAGCATTCCGAATCTGCCCATGAGGGAGATGTTACTAAGTTAGAGGTTAAGGTCGAGGGTATAGCTGTGGACGTGGTGAATAATAAGGGCGTTCTTAAAGAGGTGAAGGCGGATATTAAGGAACTAAGAGTAGAGCAGAGGGCTTATACGGAAACTATTCTTAGGGCCATAAGGGAAGCTAGGTAATGAATGGTAGTCCCTAGTGAACGAGAGTACGGAGCCCTGGAGAAAGAGGTGGCTGAAATACGGCACGACCTTAGAAACCAGAGGATGGTCTGTAACAGTCACGGGGAAGATATAGCGGAGTTGAAGCGAGACTTAGAGAGATTAAAGACTCGCCTAGCCACAGGCATCGCCATCTTCATAGTGGTTATAGGAGCAACTTCCTGGATGATTGAATTAGTTTTATCAAGGGGATAGTCTCAATTCCCCACCCACTTAAATGTATAGTCCAGCCTACCTTCGGTGAGGGGGGTGGATGTGATAACCTTCATAGCAGTGAGGGTAGCTTCTATCCCCCTCATCATCGAATCATCTACATCTCTATACATTATACGCATAAGTTCTGACCTCTTGATTTGTCCTCTCCCCCTGATTATATCCATAACCTCCTGGGTCTGAGCAGTATAGATAGTCCTACCTACCTTCCCAAATACGTCGGACATATTGACCTCTACTGTTTCCATCAGGCCCTTGGCTCGTAGTAGGTCATTCTCTGTTATAACTAAAGATGATGATCTCGCTACGGATACTACCATGGCTATTTTCTTTATATGAGTAGCCCTTCGCGACACGTATCCTGAGAATCTGGGATCTCTGATAGCTGGCATACCCATGTCAGTCTTTCTATCCTCCTCTGCATACCAATCCTCATAGAGTTTAAGCGCCTTGGGTTCAAATCGCATAGGGCCGGAGAGCATCTTTATCAACTCTAAGTCATGCTTAATGGCCGCTTCTAATTCCCTGTCAACCCCGTGCAGGTTGGGATTGGTTATAGTCTTCCCCTTCTTATGCTCGACTACGAATACTATCCTTGAAGTAAAGCCTCCCCCTATAGCTCCGTGGGGTATGACCAAGGGTATCCAATCAGGTGCCATAGCCCCTAACATATTAAAACATACCCCTATAATCTCATCAGTTCCTGATCCCTTTGTCTCGTAGACCCACTTAGGTTGAGAGTCATACCAGTCTGTTAAGTCAGCCAGGAGTTTTATATTATTCTCCCCTAGGAAGACGGCAAGTTCGGAACTTATAACCGCCATAGCACTCTGACTCTCAAGGGTTCTATCATGAGTAGGGTAGGTTGTGGCTACCTGCTTCATCCTCCGTATTAGAGCCTCCCTGATAATCGACTGAGATACTATATTCACCCGGACATGGTTTAGGAAGTCTCGGGCAATAGATATAGGTTCCCCCTTCCGTCCCCCGGATGGCCCTATTAGGGTAATATACATATTGGGGTAGATCTTAGTATGTCCCCACTCTAGGTATACACGCCTCTCCATTGTGCAGGCCAGGGTAGAGATACACGACCAGAGATGATACGGAGTAGGACTCTCAGTATTCTTTGTGTACTCTAACCAAGCAGTTAGGAGATCATCCAGCCTTCGCTTCTTCTGCTTTGCCAATGCTTTTCTCCAAGGCTGCTTGGACAACCCCCTCGTCGGTTATTTTCTCAGGGATTTCCTCCATATAGCCCCAGTTCACCCCCACCTTTGCATCGACTCGCAGAGTAAATTCTCTGTGATGATATTCCAGTCGTTCCCCCATGTGTGATTTTGCTATTCTAATCAAAGATATAAGCTCTGCGGCAGAAGAGTATTCTACCCTAACCAATATAGAATCGTGTACGTTAGCTCTTAGGTCCATCTTCCTATTCAATCTAGGATCTATATACACACCCACCATGCCGTACTTTGTAACTCTTGCTACCGTAGTCTGAGGAGCCCAGGATATAGCTTCGTTAACCATCTCCGTTGTGTAGGCCCCTAAGAATCTCCGCTTGTCACCGAAACAAGTTTGGAGAGTTCTATTAGTTCTCATTATATGCTCTATCTCTTCATACCAAGAATTTAGACCTGGATAGGCATAGTGATACTTCTGGTGTATAATCTTAGACTCTGCCTCTTTAATTTCGTTTTCAAGGGCAAACCTTTTATAACCCATCCTATAATTAAATCCGTGATTACTCTTCTTTCCTGCTTGTCGGATAGACATGGATCTAGGAAAGTAGTAGTTAGTCATCTCCTCGACGGTGAAGACTTTCCTTTTCTTAGCTATCTCTATAGGATCGGTCATGTGACCTACTAGCTTATTATCCTCCTGTATTATCTCTGGTGATGCTCCCGATAACAGGGAACCTGTGGATAGATGTGGGTCTTGTCCTGACCAATAAATGTCCATCATCTTGGACTCTTGAGCCAGGAATGCAGTTACTATCCACTCTGCCTGCCGGAGATCTAACTCTACGAAGCAGGCTCCCTCCATTATTTAACTCTGCCGTGGAGTATGGAGTAATGATTCCCGTCTTGGAACCGTCCACCCCAGGTGAAGTTAACCTTGTCTCCGTCTATAACCCGAGAGAAAGATTCCCAGATCTCTCCGAAGGGTAGATGGTCATTGGTCTTAGTTAGGTACTTCCCGTCTTTGAATAGGTGGAGGTCTGCGGCCAGCCTCTTGGTATGGTTGGAGTTGATGAAACCCCTCTTAGCGGCCTCTGCCTTACTCCTCTCCACCTCTCCTATTCTAACCCGGTAGCCCATTTTAAACATAAGGTCTATTAGGGTTGATAGGTGCTCAGCGAATACTTCTTGCTTACGTCCCAGGGTCATTTCTGTTCCTCCTCACAGTATAGAAATTTCTTGAAGGCAGGATCTAAGTTTTGCATATTCAGACCTGTCCCCTTCAAGGTCTTGGTTGATGAAAGTCTGGCACTTTTCGTACCTTTTAACTGATAAAAGCATCGGAGTCTCTTATCTGGATCGTACACTAGTTCTAGGTATGTACTCCGTAGTTTGTCTAGGTGTCTCCATCTTTGTAGGATTCTGGCCTCTGGAAGATTATCCCTCCGGGCTATCCTACTTAGTGCCTTGTCATCACAGGTTCTTCTACCCCTATTCATATACGGCTTAACTTTCAGTGTTTCGTAGAAGTATTTAATAACCTGCTTGGACGAGCCCGGGTTGAATTCCTCCTTAGCTACCTTATGTAGATCCTCTACTGTCTCAGCTATCTCCGCAATAACTTTATCCTTCATAGTTTTCAATTGATCTATGTCTATGGGGATACCAGCAGTCATCATCCACAGAAGGGGATCTGTAAGTTCCATATCTTCTCGGTACATTTTTAGGTAGTCAGGATCAGCATTTAGTTCCTGCTCTACCTTATCCCATACCTCTATTGTATACGCTGAGTCCCTACAGTTATACAGCCAGAAAGCCATAGGATCTCGGGCAGGAGTCCTCCATAGTTTCCTATCATCTTTATAATAGGGGTGATCTGTGTAGATAGATACTAAATGATCTAGGCCCGATCTCATATCAGGGTACATAGTCCGGTATGCTGTCATAGTACATTCAACAGGTCCTCGAGTGAGGACTTTAGATTGATGCCATGTATAGGATACATCAAATAGGAAATTATGCATTACCTTCGTAACCCGCTCATTTTTTAACAGTGAGCAGATAGCTAGCCATATTTGAGCTTCTTGTGCTTCATTCCACTTATTAACAAATGGTACACATAGGGCTAGATCTTTATTAGGGGCTATAGCTAAGCAAGAGATTTGATTATTATAGCACTCTACATCATACCCGAAGACATCCATCTCAGGCGCACGATTTACCATATCTATGAATTCTATAATCTGATTGTAGCTAGGATCTAATATGGCTTCCAATGTAGGTGATGGTACCTCAGGAAACTCCATATGTCTTTTGGCCTTCTTAAGGTCTGCAACTATATCGTAGCGGAATAGGTAGTTTCCTGGCCCCCGCCTCATTAGGGTATAGGCTGGGTGATAGGTAGGGATTACTTTGCGGCCAGGTAGGAGGGTGCTCTCCATGATGGAGCCTCTGTACTTAGTTATCTCCGTATTACCGGTGAGGATAGCAGTGGCTAGTTTGCCCATAGGTACAAACACATTAGCCTTACAATCCTTCAACCGTTCTTTTACATCCTCCTTAACTTTCATACCTTCCGCTGTGAGATTAGATCCTACTAGGTACTTATCTATAGAAGGTATTCTGTGTTTTACACAGTTTATAGTGAAGGCCTCTGACCTAGAGATTCCTGCTGCTTGCAGTAGAGTATCCCACACTACTCCACTCTCCCCTACTAGGGGTCTATTCCTAACCTCCTCAACCCGGGCCGGTGCCTCCGCTATAAAGGCTATGGCAGAGTTAGGATCTCCCTCCGTGTAGGAATTAGTCTTGTTCATCCTCCTCTTCCTCCCCCTCAAAGTATTTAACGCATAGGTTTATGAATTGTTCCTTGTACTCATTATTCAGGTCCCATCCATATGCTGTCATATCCATACTTATGGCACTTATAATAGTCTTCCCTGATCCTAGGAAGGGGCATAGTATCTTATACCCAGGATAACAAAAGGTATCTAGGATTTCCCGTATTAGTTCTATGGGTCGTTCAGTGGGATGTACTTTCTTGTTCGGTGCTACAGGGAGGTGGTGAAAGACATTTCTGGACCCAGGCTTGTGCAAGACAGGCTTCATCTTCCTCGCTACATAGAAGGGCTCGTAGCACCTAGCCAAGTGCACATGAGGCTGCTGAGTTTGTCCATTAGGTTTCACCCACAGGGCCGGTATATCATCCACTTCGAACTCTGCCTCTCTGAGACAATTCTTAACTACCTCTCCCTGCGAAGGAGCGAACCACCAGATGCAGTAGGTGTTATGATCTAGGAGCCTGTATACTTCCCGGGCAGCATCAAGGGTCCATTCCTCATAGTCCTCAGCTCGTACCTCGGTGTATCCATCTGTGACATTCATATCTGTGGTAGTGGAGGTTCTCTTTTTATCAGCTAGGTTTATCCCATAGGGAGGATCTACCTCAGCAAATTGATATATACCGTTTGCGGGTATCTCTCGCATCCCCTCGATAGCGTCGCCTATATTGTAGTAGTCTACCACAGATGAAAGTCTCTGAGCTAGGCGGGCATTGGCCCTGTCTGCTCCGCTAAGATCCTCTCCCTCTATAGCCAAGGCCGAGTCAGCCTTTTTCTTCAAGGCCTCAATTAGCATACTCTCTTCGAACTTCTTTAGCTGTCTCTCAGCCTCTGCTATATTCTTACATCCTGATAGCTCAGGGATCATCCTCATAGCCCTAGCCATCTGAACGTGACGGTTTGTAAGACCTACGGAATGATCCAGGGTATCCGCAGCCGCAGCCTGGGAACCTTTAAGATCCACTACCTTCTCTTCTAGCCAACACCTCTCAGTCCACTCCAGATCCTTCCGGTGGATATTTTCTATAAGTTCTATCTCCCGTAGATCTGCTTCATCCTTAATCTCTCTAACCACTGCGGGGATGGTTCCTCGCTCGAGGAGAGTACAAGCCCGTAGACGCCTACCACCTGCTACGAGGCTATAGAAAAAGCCATCACTAGATTTATCTATGCATATAGTTATAGGTTGAATAACTCCGTACTTTTCAATAGAATCTTGAAGCTCTTCTATGTCTCCATAATTCTCTCGGAATCTCTCTCCTACGTTTATCATGGATATAAGAATATCATCAGCCATCTTTTATCTTTCCTAAGAGTTTAATTCTCTCTTCATCACTCATACTATTTAAAATAGAACTAACCTTATCAACTTTCCTCTGCCTACTTTGCTTAGTTGAGGTACGTTGAATCTTTTTTGACTTAGCCCTGTCCGTCCTAATTTCCTGGATAGCTCCTCTTAGTTCGTCCTGACTCATAGTGTCTACAGATTTGAGGAGCCTTTCTAATCTAATTGGTCGCATCCTTTTTCTCCTTATTAGCTTTCATAACAAGTTTCATATTATCATTCATAAGGAGCGAAGCAACTGCCAGACCATCCCGGTCTAAGGCATCCGCTAGAATTTTACAAATAGAAACCATTAACCTAGTTTTCAATCCCCACGGGACGTGTTCGTTTATCTTGTCTGACGTAGCCCTGTCCAACTCGAAGGTCATACGAACAGCTTCTCCCGGAGTACCCTTACTTCTTTCCATAACATAGAATCCCCCAAGAAAGTGGGGGCACCCCCGATCCAAATCCACCCCTGAATAAAGAACCGAAGATGCCCCTCCTTATTTACCTACCGGTTAAGACGGGGGAGGATAAGCTCGTTACTCTGACGACCATTATACTCCTTAACCTTAACTGAACAAGTTGACGAGACACATCCTACCAAGGACTCGTCATCCCATCCTCCGTTATCATCAATAGCTGCGGAGAATGCTTGCAGGAACCGCTTCTTGTCCAGCTGGACTCGATTAAGCTGTGCCGGCTCATCACTATCAGTTGCATTGAAGATGTTGTGGAAGATAGGTTCGTACTCTACTCCATCATTGGACTCTATCTCAATAACCGCGAGGTATCCCCCTCGGCCAGTGCTATAGGTCTTCTCTCCGAAGGATGTGATCCGCAGATCTACCTTACCCTCGGGATGGACTTGCCTCTCATCAACCTGATTAAGAGCGTCTTCTACATAAGCCATACTTTTCTTTCCTCTTGTTATGTGAACTTTCGTCCACGTTAGTCATCGTTCAATTATTGAATTCTACTAGCTGGTCTAAAAGAATCTCCCTACACCCTGACCAGAAAGATCCTGGGAGAAATCAACAGTTACATCCTCTATATCCTGCAGTCCCTTACTTTTCAGAGTACGAGACACCCGGACAACAGGATTTAGTCTATCAGGGACCGTCCTCACCAGAAACTTTGCTCCTCCCTTATCACTCTCCTCCACCATAGTGGCAAATATATCTGTGAACTTAGTAGGTACACGAATCCTATTCTTCCCGGTAAACATAATCTGGCCGTGTACCCTACCTGTGTACTCATCCTTAGTCATTTCAACGTGAGCTGTTATGAGGATGTTACTACTTAGATTAGTAAGATCAGCTATAACATTCCTCATAACCGTCATCTCTGCGCCATAGTCAGCTTGCTCCGGCTGCTTACCATAACGACCATTCTTAAACATGACCCTTGCCATAATCAGGTCTGAGAAGTTGGTCATAGAGTCAAAACAAACCCAGTCGTATTGGTCAAAGAAGTTAGCCTCTATCCGTTTGTGCCAATCCTCTTCCCATGCAACATACTGCTTCGGCTCCGACCGGGCACGGGCAGGATCTCTCACCCCCTTCTTAAGAGTCTGAACAGCCAAGTCGGCCTCATCATGAGAGGGGAGAAATTCTAATATATCAACATTCTCCTCCCCTACCACAGTCTCCCTTACCGTAGGGTCGAATGCATATATAAACTTCTTGCCCGGTAGGGTGCAGATGCTCAGAGTCTTTCCACTCCCTGCGCTACCTATAAGCATCACTCTCTTTCGCTGATTCTCCGTCAGGTCTCTCTTGGCGTTAAGTACCTTTAAGGGATTACTCATTGAATTTCTCCGTAGTCCTATCTGGGGTTAGTCCGATTTTGACGAGATCCATCTTATCAAAGGGGCTCCAATGCTTCACGTCGAATCCAGGCGGAGGATCTTCCATGTGAGGGTTAGGAACATACTTACAGGTATCCAGGTAGATACAAGGACGCATATAATCGAAACACGCGCCGTTATCCTTTCTAAAGGAAGCCATGTAGCCGTGATCTAGTCCTTTTCTCTCATCCTCTTTCTGTCCCTCCAAGGCACCCTTATTAGCCTCGATGGATCTAATCCTATCCAGAGTCTCCCAGCGCCATGCATCCAACTGGCTAGCAGACCTCTTTACCGGAAAGAACCTGAACCCATTATGCACCTTCTTGTGTACCAGTGCGGCATCTATCCTCACATCTCCGTTGTACTTATCCCCATAGCACAGGTAGGCTGCATAGGAATAGCCATCAACCTGGGAGTTGGGTGAGAAGGATTCGGAGAAATAGTCCCTAAAGAATCCATGCTTGGCATAGGACATAGTACTCTTATGATCCACTACCTCTATATACCCTGTGTTCCTATTCAGGATAACCTTATCCATCCTGCCGGAGTAGAATAGGTGTGGATCATTAGTATCTAGGTTTACCAAGAATGACTGCTCAACTCCTATCAACTCACACTGTGCGATGAAGTCCCAGTTTATTTCTATATAATTCCACAGCATCTCTTTGGCAACTGCTGGAGTTCTAGGCATTAGGGAATCTATGGCAGTGAAGTTATTAGGGTCAGGTAGTTCCTGTTCATGCCACTCATGCATAAAGGCCTCGAAGGCTTTCTCGGATATGAAGGCGTGCTCTGTTGAAGCATACCTTCTGGGATCGTCCCCTTCTCTGACACAAATCATTTTCCAGACCACATCCATAGATGCGTGCCAACAGTTTCCAAATCCCGGGGCTATCTCTGTCCCGCTCAACCTCCACCCCATCTCGTTAGAGAGGAAGAACTTCCTATGACAACTGTCGAATAGTGTTAGTCTTGAGTTATCATAGAGTCTGATTAAACCCTCTTCGGGTATATCAGGCGTTATCGGCGTATCCATTTTTTTAACTCCTTATAAGGCGAGGTCCCCGCCAACCTCGCACGCCACGTACTTGATCCCCCAAAGGAGGGGAAGGGGGGTAGTGGCTCCCGATGCTAAAAAGGATAAAAGCATCACACCCTAACCTGGGGGGTACTAATCGTCTGAGTCGAGGTAGCGTTGAAGCAGAGATGCTCGCTCTTCATCAGTAAGCTGATTGAGGAGATCCTCTGTCTTCTGCGCTCGGCTCTTGCCTCGGGCTCGCGTCCCGGGCTTCCATGACGCAGACCGTTCCTGCAACTGTCCTTCATCGAAATCGTCAGACTGAATCTCACTTCGCATGAATGACTGGAGATCAATTACAAATGCTGCGGTGGCTCGGCTATAAACAGCCTCCTCACTCCAGGCATCAGTAGCCTCCTGCAGATTCTCGGGCCATGAGACCGTTACAGAGTACTGTATTCCGGAACGCTCTCCACTTGTTACCTTAGCTTTAACTTCTCGTTCTTGCATTTTTTCCTTCTTTCGTTATATGCGCCAACTTCACCATGAAGATTAGCTACAATTATATAGTACTGCAATTATACTAGACCACATTACTAGTGGTACTAGAACCTGTATAAGACCTATCATTGTCCTCCCTTAGTTATTCATTCTCCTTCATAAAATTAGTGACCTCTGAATGTTCTTGAATATAGGCTCCCTGCTCCGTATTCTCAGATAGTATAGACCTAACTGATTGCACTCTGTTATCTATTTCAAGAGTTCTCGGGTCGCCACGGAAATCGTGTAATACTATACAGAGAGCCTCTTCTAAGAGTCCATCTCTATCTTTCAATGCCTTTAGGACTAAGTGATGCTCAGGAATTATTTGGAGTACCGAAGACCACTCAGCTTTGTTGTACTTAAACCACTCCGATGAGTCGGGGACAGGGATGTCGTCACTTCTGTCCTCCTCAGTGTCGGTTAGGCATATAGTTATGGAGTCACGTAGATTCTCTTCTAGAGCTTCCTCTTGGAGAATCTTAAATTCATTTATAAGAAGGGCTCTCCGTCTGTCTTCAGATCGGAGAATATCTTGAAGAGCGGCAGGGTCTATGTAAGACTGCTCTTCGATTGGAGATTGGAGATAGGCTTGGTAATCAGGGGAGATGCGAGGAATCTCTTCTTGTCCCCTATTACGCCTTTTCTCATTAACTTGATGGAGGATAGTATCCTGATACTCGTCGGGCCACTCTGCTAGGGATAGAGAATCGGGGGACCAATCCTGAGGGGCTGACCTTTCAGGCATACCTCCCAGGCTACCATCAGGCCACAGGATTGATCCCCCTATCTTACCGGTCTTGATCCGAGATACCGTCGAGGGATGGATAGGGCGTCCTAGACGAACCCCAGCCACGACGGATACTTCTTTGTTCTCCATCCCTTCCCACAAGAGCTTCTTTACTATTGTAAGCTCTGCAGGGGAGAGAGGAGAGGGAGAACGTCGAAGGTTTTTAGGACCTTGAGACATTCTCTCTAATGACCCATCACCGAGAAGCACTTGCCCCAGGGTTGACCAGTCTGCTTGGCGCAGGCACACCCTCCGCATTCTGTATTAGTCTGACAAGCATAAGCTGGACAGTCATAACAGAAGGCGGGATTGGCGGCCCAGATCCCTACAGTTACTATTAGTGTAATCAGGAATAGTGAAATAGCAATACGACTAGGATTAGTCATACTCCCTCCTTATTTAGTTTTGTCCCTTATTTGCGATTAGAGGACAACTTGTGCGACTATGTTTCATGATACCATACAATGGGGTTTTTGTCAACCCTCTACCTCGATCAACTCCTCGATGAAGGCCAGGGCCTGCTTGTGGGTTCTCCCTTTGAATCCGTAACCTTTTGCAGCCCGGATTAGTGAGATTCCTCGATGCATATTGAAGCCCTTTACCTTAAGGCGTAAAGCGTGCTTCAGGGCTATGAGTCGGAAGGTATCAATACTATCGGGTGTATCAAAGGTCATCATAGGTAGTCCCCACTTGTCGCTGATTCAACTGATCGTATAGGAAATCAGCCTTGTCAGGAGGCATCGAGATGACCATAGCTACTACTATAGCCAGTGCCTCCTCTCTGCTGTATAGATCCTTAGATACCAAGGAGTCTACTACATAGGTCCTATTACCATTTATGTAGGAGTTGGTAAGCATACCTGCCTTAGAGATTATCTCTGATCGTTCCACTTTAGTCCCCCTATTCAATAATTGAATGTTCCTAGGTTTAAGATAGTGATGGAATCGGTTAGTAGTCATAGTCAAGCACCAGGTCCAAGATCTTCCTCCTCACGTGCGTATATGAGGCAGATGAGTAGTATTTCCCCTCCTCATCAAAGACCTTTCTCATAAGAGATCCGAAGCACCTATGAGAACAGAATACCATCCCCTCGCCAAGCCATCCCAGACGGAAGGGGCTCGGGTGGATGTCTATATCTACCTGAGTCCGACACTGATTGCACTTGGGACAGTCTTCGCAGGGAACGTCTTCCGTTATCGGACCACTATTCCACCAGTCGGGAGGTGTCCTATCTACCTCCAACCACCCAGTGCTACCGCATTTGAGGCACGGGGGATCTCGATATTGTGATCGGTTCTCCTCCTCATCCACAGCCCTTATATCTCGTAGAACTCTACCCCAATCTCCTGAATGGGTCATTTCTCCCCCTTCGCTATTTGTCGGAGTAGATCTCGTGTTACCAGATCTATGCCGAGTTGTTCTAGGTTAACTTTCAACTCTTCCAACTCCTCGGCAGACACGGAGTCCTTAAGAACCACCTCCACGTCCATGTCCTCGAAGAGTTCATCCACCACCTTTTTGATCTCGTCCTTTATCGATACAAAAGACATTTTTCCTCCTTGTCTTTTCTAACAGGCGCTAAGTTCGTAGAGGGTAATTCCCTCCCGATCTGCCCATTCTTTCAACTCTTTTACTACCTTATTCCAGGTATCAATTCCTTCTTTACCACACCAGAGGTCTTCAAGTTCTGTACCATCTTCATAGTCACCGACTATCAAGACGTTGCTATCATCGAAGAACTCTCCGTAGCAATCTATCTCATCTATGGTCACTTTACTCTCTATGGAACGGGTCATCATTCATACCCCCTAGTGCCTTGACTCTCGAGGGAGCCTCTCTTCTCTTCAATCACCACAAAGTACTGGCTCGGCCCATCGGGCTCGGGCAGGAAGTTTGCTTCCAAACCTCTCTCCTCAAGCCAATCTAACTCCCTACTACACTGGTCACCATAGGCAGCTTGGGCTTCCTCAGTGTTCTTCTTCGCTAGATCTTTAACCCTACGCTTGGCTGACTCAGCCTCTTCCTTAGAGCGGAAGAGCTTTGAAGCCTCTAGGATTGTATCCTCTCCCCACCAGCCACCCTCTTCAGGTCCACCGTAGAAAGGGATTCTCTCATATAGGGAGAGGTAGTAGTACTTTTTTATCTTTGGAGAGCCATAAGCCGGACTGGCATGAGGGTTAACTTCGAAGTACTCCGCTTTCATCGTCGTCTCCTAACCTTAGGCTTAGAGGTTTGTCGACCATTCTTGTGATGGTCACCATCTTTGTGGTTACGTCCACGGATTCTGAAACCACACTCTTTGCACTTAAGTGTGTAACCTTTAGTAGTCTTCATTACTTGTCCCTCCTAGCTTTAGCAATCATCTCAGCGTCATTAACTAGCCGACTCTGAGAATGATCCCCGTGAAGAAATCTTGCAAAACTATACCCGGCTGCGAATGCCAGGAATACCAGACTGAATAGAATACCTTCGATGAGAGTCATCTGGTCTCCTTTTATATGGCCTTTTGAAGTTTGGTTTTATATTCTATGTCCTGTCCGTAGGAGTCACATAGAACATCGACCATATCATCACTTATCAATTCCCCGACTCGAATAGACTTGAGATTCAGAGTCCCATCTTTATTATAGTCACGGATGAAGAGTCCAGAGGCATTATGTGTACTAACCAATCGGAACTGACGGCCATTCTTCGTAACAAGAGTGGCACTTACTTTATTTCTAGATCCTCTTATAGATTCTGTCATATTAATTCTGTTCCTTTTTATGTGACCTGATAACCAGATCCTCAATCTCCCACGATGAGTTAACACCGTGGGAGATCTGGGCTCTACCTATCGCCGAAGAGTGATTTATGAAGTTCAAGCTGCTCGCGGGCGTGGTTTCCTTCTTCCTTGTTCTGCAACTTACGGACTTCAAACCGTAGGTGAGCGAGTTCTCTTGACTCTGTCTCTTGTTTAACCGCTGCGGGTACCTTGTGTAGGTAGAGAGAAAAACACTTTGCGTTCTTCATCGCTACGTTTCCACCCCAGCTGTAGCCTCCCACCTTTGGCTTACGGTACTTGATGTGGAGTCGGAACTTGCTATCCGCCGTAGCCATTCGACGGTTCAAGTATCTAACCATCCGCCTAGTGAGACGGTTGTTAGGGATTTCACTGAAGAGGTGTTCACGGTAAGTGGTCATCTTGTCACCTCCACAATCTTACCGTCTTTGACTTCCACGGTGGCGTACCATGAGTGGGGCTTGGGGTAGTGCGGGCCCTCACATGAATGGGAGCCATCTTCCACCGCCGGCCCGAAGGGTCCGGGTTGATGACAGGGAACAGGGCCATTTTTCACAGCTTCTTTGAGAGCCTTCTTGGTCTTGAAATCCGTGTTTGAGTACATTCTATTTCCCTTCCTTTTCAATGAGAATAGTGGCCGTTCCCTCCGCCTCAGCTATATTCTCTAGGGCAGTCTTGAGATCGGTGAGGTCGGCTACTATGTGTCCGAGGTTCTTTTCCATTTCCTCTATTGTATTGAGGCCTATCTTGGCCATCTTCTCGTGATAATCCGTAGCATGAATTGCCATGATCTATTTCCCTTCTCGTGAGTTGTTGGATAGATTGTTAATCACAGCCTTGGAAGAAGCATCGGGCAGCATCTTGAGAATCAATTGAAATTCTTTTTCAGTCGCATAGCCCTTGCGACCAACACATCGACGGTCAAAGTAATCTACGTTCATACTATTTTCCTTTTTAGTAACATTCAATGATTGAACAACGGTAGTGACGAAGAAATTTAGGATTACGCATATACTTCTCCACTCCATACACATCATACCACATATCCGTCCCCGTGTCAAGTCGCTGAATTACTAACTTAGGGGCTGACCTCAATCATGCACGCACGCACGCCTGCGTTACCCATCCATCATCCCCATCATACATGATGTATTACCCAGTAGACAAAGAGGGTAGAGCCCTCCCTCTATATAGATATAAAAAAAATAATTACATAACGCAAAGCATGATTTTTCATAGTACAGAATAGATCATGAATGATGGCCTCACAATCCCCCCAACGCAGGCCTGCATGATTGCATGATCCCTCTTAGTGGGAGACTATTAACACTGACAACTAACGTAGGCTGTTATTATTAACACTCGTAACTAACGTAGGTCATTGTTACTAACACTCATAACTAACATAGGGACTATTATTATTACTCTTAACTAACATAGATGTTATCACCTTACTATTAATGCGCCCCCTGGTACTCGAGGTGAGTAGCCCCCGCGGGGACGCAGTAGGGAAAAGCCCACTGGGGAATTGGCTACGGGGTAATTGGCTACGGGGGAAAAGCCTACGTGGTGAGAAGCCCACGGTCCCCCAGGGTGATCCCCGAGGGGAGAATTATTTTTTCTCTTCGGTCGTTTTTTGCTTGACCTATCGTAGTGAAGCTGTATTATAGGGGTGTCGCAATAAAGCGACAAAAAAGGGAACATAAAAAATGTCTGAGAGAATCGTTATCAAGAGAATGGTTGGAATCCAAACCTTCGACAAAGAGACAGGCAAGCGGCTTTGGTCCACGAAGGAACAGTTTGGCGCGGACAAGATCAATCTTACCTTCGATTTTGGCACCACCGAAGCTATCGTAGGTGGCGAGGGTCCGTTGACGGTTGAGGAGCTTTGCAAGCTGGCCCTTCGGTCCATTGTCATTATCAAGCAAGGACAAGAGCGCCGCACTTCGCTCTCGACTGGCCGCTACAATGTGACCGAAGGCAAGGCAATATCGGTGGCTGACATTCTGACCGAAGAGAGGCGGACTGGTCAGAATCGGGAAGCACGTGACAACATGATCGCCCGATCCGAGCGAGAACGGATCGTAGGGAAGCTGATCGAAGGTGGAATGTCCGAAGAGCAAGCCGAAGCTATGGTGGCATAAACCCTCAGGGTTATACCCCAGGAACCCTCTAGGGCTTACGCTCTAGGGGGTTTTCCTGTGGGTGGATGCACCCGATACCCTCCCCCCGGGGACTGTAGGCTTTAACCCTCGCCCCGCGGGGACACCGGGGCACTACCCCCCCTCCCCCACCCCATCCCTATTTCTAACCCATCCCTTAAATAGAATAGATTTTTAGAAAGTCCCCGCGGGGAACCTCTACCCCTCTCCTCCAGGGACATTCAATCATTGAACTTTTTCTATGTTGATAATTAGTATATTAAAAACGTCAGTCTCGATCGGCCGCAGAGCGGCACGTTGAATATATGGGGTTTGCATCATAATCCCCCAATCGCACTTTTATAATTAGTACCCCGCAAAAAACATTGTTTATCAGACACCCGTCTGTTATAATGTGGGCATGAGTGTTAAAGTACTCAAATCCCCGCTGGCTGTAGGATTAGCGGAGATGAAAGAAATCTACGGAAACCACATTAAGGTAGGGAATACTATTATGGGTAAGAAGCTCACGAACGTAATGGGTGATGATACTAAGAGCGGTAAGAGTCGGCGCCTTGGGGATACCTCAGGCGGTGCCGGGACTTATGCTCCTCCGTCGGTTGATAAGAGTGGTCCCAATGCAGGGCCCCTTTCCTACGCCTCGTATGGCGCACCCGCATCCAATCTCCGCAGTCCTGGAAAGCGTGGAGTTATGAGCGGTTCCTCCGGGAAGAAATAGTATGTGGGGGATGATTGGTAGTTGGTTGATGGATAGCCTCATGGGTAGTGCCGCAAGTGGTGCTGCTAGCGGTGCCGCGAGTGGAGGCTTCTGGGAGAGTATGCTAGGGGGTCTTGGTGCTAACGATGCAGCGGCAGTAGAAACATTAGGTGGAGATCCAAATGCATTCGGTAGTAGTCCTGCTGGTTATGTCCTAGAGGGTGGAGCAGCTCCTGGTAGCCCTGGCGGGGGAGGATGGGGAGAACTTCTAGGTAAGCAATTGGATAAGCCTAGTACCCTTACACCTATGCAGGTAAATAGTCAACAAAGTCCACAGGCATCTTCTTCCTCTGGAACTATGTGGTCGCCGCCCCAGGGTGGTGGATCTCAGAATTTCCAGGCGGACTTTATCCGACAAAAGGCTATGGAAGAACTTCTCTTTGGACCACAGGGACGATACTGGAACAGCTAATATGACCCAGCTTAACAGCGAAGCCCTCCTTCCTATATCCCTCCTGGGTAAGGAATCCAAGGCTAAGCCGATTAAAAAATACTCCATCAGGCATAAGAGGATGCTAGCCCTTTACCTACAGGGGTATTCCCCTACCCAGATTGCTGACTCACTGGGATGCGCTCCTGCTACAGTTAGCGCCATTGTTAATAATCCTCGATCTAAAGAAGTAATATCTGAAGCTATCTCGCATTATGATATGCGACTTAAGGCCCTCCAGGGCCCTGCTATAGATACCTTAAAATACGCTATGGAAGGAGACGATACGCGGTGTGCCCTGGAGGCCGCTAAGATTGTCCTGAAGAGTCAGGGTAAGATGGACCCTCAGCCTGAGCAAGTTACGGGTACAGCGGAGGATGTTGTTCAGGAGATCTATAAGATAGAGGGCGATGGGAAGCTTAATATCACTATCGGGAAGCAGCGACTGAAGAGAGTGGCTGGCGATTCCCACAGTGCCGTTCAATAATTGAAGGTTAGTTTTGGGCGATAATCTAACAACAGAAGGCTTCGCCATCGAGAAGCTATTGGCTATCTCCGATAAGACCGGGGAGGATGTTGACTTCATTCTCAATGATGCCCAGCGCCATCTGGATACTAATTTAACGGGAAGGGATCTCGTCCCGAAAGCCCGCCAGGAGGGGGTCTCTTCCTACTTCCTAGCCCGTTACCTGATAGCCTGTCTGGGGCGGAGAAATACCAAGGCGGTTGTTATCTCCCATGACCAAGAGTCCACCCAGAGGATGCTGTCTAAGGTTAAGTACTACATTAACCATTTCCGCGGGCCTGCCCCAGTCATGCACAATAGCTCAGCTAATCTAATAACCTTCCCTAAGAATGACTCTATGTTTTACATAGGTACTGCTGGCTCGAGGAAGTTTGGTCGAGGTGATACTATCACTCACCTCCACTGTTCCGAGTATGCCTATTGGCCCAATCCCCAGGAGTTGATAAAGGGCCTTTTCCAGGCTGTCCCGATGGGCACCGGAGAGATTGCTATTGAGTCCACAGGGAACGGCTTCAACGATTATCACCGAAGATGTTTCCGAGCCTACCAAGGGGCCTCCCAGTGGACCTGTCATTTCCTCCCATGGCATACCTTTCCTGAGTACTCCCTCCCCCTGGAGGAAGAAGAATCTCTGGACTTCATGGATAGGTTGGATGTTGACCTAGAGGAGGATTCCCTATCGGAGATCCTGACCCCTGAGCAACTAGCCTGGAGACGGGTTAAGCTGGAGGAGTTGGATTACGACCTGAGATCCTTCCGCCAGGAATACCCCATGACCCTGGATGAGTGCTTCCAGGCATCGGGAGAGAGTGTCTTCCACAGAGTCAACTATGTAAAGACAGACCTCTGGCAGACAGCCGATAGCTCTACTCGTATCCTGGAAGGGCATCCCCGGAAAGAATGCACCTACGTTGCCGGCGCTGATGTTGGGGGCGGAGTGAGTAAGGATTCCAGTGTACTCTCTGTTATCTGCGTAGAGACTATGGATCAGGTCCTAGAGTATACCAATAATAAACTAGATCCCGAAGCCTTTGCATATAAGTGTGAGTCTATCCTAAAATCGTTTAGGAATCCCTACCTAGTGGTGGAATCCAATAACCATGGTATTCTTACACTAGCCATCCTTAATAAGATATATCCTTCTAATATGATATATAGAACCCCCTCCTCCGGGAATTCAGTCGAGGAGCGCAGGCTGCATAACCTGGGGTACAGAACTACCGTCCGTAGCAAACCGCTTATGATCGGACGGCTCCGTTCTATACTGGCTCACGAAAAGAGTCAGGGGGGACTTACTGTCTTCAGCCCATTGCTGAGGGATCAATTGTCTACCTTCATCGAGCACTCTAATGGAAAGATGGGTGCCCAGGACGGATGTGATGATGACTGTGTGATGGCACTTGCCTGTGCAGTAACAGGAATTAATCAGGCTGCTCTCTTTGCGGAATCTGCAAGGTACAAAGCGCCTGTGGAAGTTATAGACCCATTCTCCTTCGACACTATTGTCAAGGAAATGCGTCGGGGTGGTGAGAGGTTTCCAGTACGAGACATCAGAGGATTGGATACTATCCACTGATGAGATTCCTACTTCTATTAATCCTCATTTTGTCCCTCAGTACCATCAGCTACGGTGGTGAGTTGGACAATCTGTCTGTAAAGCAACTGTCAGGGATGGGGAAGCTGATAACTGAGTTCCCGGGCTTAAAGTACAAGGTAAATAATAAGACGGGAACTATAAGATCCCTGTCTAATGGAACAGGTTATCTATCTAAGGCCTCTACTGAGAGTCCTGGAAAGATAGGATCTAGTTTTACACCGAGTATATTAGATGCACTAGACATTAATCCTGAGGATATTACTCTAGAATCAGAGCTTGTCCACCCTATTAGTGGGGCTGGTAATGCTCATTATGTTCAATCATACAAAGGGATTCCAGTATATAAAGGGATACTACAATATAATGTAAATAAGGATGGTAGAATATACGCTGTGTATAATGACACTATCCCTGGATTAGATGATATTGTAGACACTGTAGTTCCGACTATAGACAAAAACTCTGTGCGTAAGATGGTGCTTAATGATTCTGATATATCTAAGGAGAGAGCCACTATAACAGAACCAAAGTTAGTATTATATCCAGAGGAAAAGGGGATTGTCCATCTATCCTGGCTTGTGAATATATCTAGTTTTCTGGATGCTAAGGCGTATACTTATATGATAAATGCGGCTAGCGGAGATATACTTATTAAGCATTCTGCCATGCATAATGCTCCCCAGATTAAAACGTATTCACTAGAGTATCCCACTCCAATCCCCGGCCCGCTCTGGTCAACTCCAGCATGGCCTAGTGACGGTAGGACAACTGTAGTATACACCCCCGACCCCACCGCATCGCCGCATGGTTGGCATAGTGACGGTCTTAATCTATATACAACTCTACAGGGAAATAACGTACACGTCTATGTAACCGGCCCAGATTATTCTGGTTATATTCCCGATCAGCCGGACTGTGGCCCAGACCTAGATTGTACCTTCCCCATAGATTTTGCTAAGTCATATGCAGACCCGGTAAATACTGGAGCGGTAGCTGCTAATATTTTCTACATAGCCAACTTTGTTCATGATATGCAGTATCTCTATGGATTTACAGAGACAACGGGTAATTTCCAGGTTAATAACTTTGGAAGGGGTGGAGTGGAGGGCGACCCTATTCGTATACTAGCAAATAATCAACCTATGGGTGATGATGGATGTGGTCCACTAGCAACGGCAAACCTTCCCTACGTAGATGGTGGTTATGGAGAAGCTGCATTTTGTTCGACTGCTCCGGCCCCACCGGGAGCCTCTAAGGTAAGCAGCATGGGCGCTGATCTTGGTATACATGAATTATATCATAGTTACACTGCCCGTACTGTAGGGGGAATAGGACCCTCCTCAGACGGTTGCTACGGTTGGCCTGAACCTTATGAGCAATCGACAATAGAGCACGTAAGCTGGGCTCCCATGATGTATAAAAT
>Ga0310345_10000759_pt1 | contig 42333 bp, 38 predicted proteins | sample HC15DNA20500_MG_FD_204667 | JGI IMG/M metagenome (GOLD analysis project Ga0310345, IMG submission 204667) | Marine microbial communities from station ALOHA, North Pacific Subtropical Gyre - HC15-DNA-20-500_MG | ecosystem: Environmental > Aquatic > Marine > Oceanic | place: Pacific Ocean: North... | reverse complement strand
CGGGATCGTCGCGATAGACCGGGAGGCGGGTATGATTGCTGTCCAGACACTGGGCCAGGATGTCCTCGGGCGGGTCCTCCGCATTGATCATCTCGATCCGGGAGCGGTGCAGCATGATCTCCTCCACCGTCCGGTCGCCGAGGTCGAGCGCGCCGAGGATGCGGTCGCGGTCCTCCTTCTCGACCACGCCTTCGGAATGGCCGAGGTTCAGGGCGCCCGCGATCTCCTCGCGCACCGCGAGCACGTTGGCCTCCGGGTCCGTGCGCACGCCGAAGATCCGCAGCATCAGCCGCACGAAGGCGCGCACGGCGGTCACCACGGGCGCGAAGACGGTGATGACGATGCGGATCGGCCCCGCCACCAGTGCGGCGGCGGTTTCGGCATTGGTGATCGCGTAGGTCTTGGGCAGCACCTCCGCGAAGATCAGCACGAGGAGAGTCATCACCAGCGTCGCCACCGCCACGCCGCTTTCGCCGAAGGCGCGGGTGAAGAGCGCGGTCGCCAGCGAGGTGGCGAGGATGTTGACGAGGTTGTTGCCCAGCAGGACCGACCCGATCAGCCGTTCATTGTCCTCGGTGATCGTGAGCGCGCGTTCCGCGCCCTTCGACCCCTTGTCGGCCTGCGCCTTCAGCTTGCCGCGCGAGGCAGCGGTCAGCGCCGTTTCGGAGCCCGAGAAGAAGGCGGACATCACCAGCAGGAGCATGATCGCCCCCGCGAAACTCCAGAAGGCCACGTCGTAGATCGTACTGGCGTCGTCCATGTTCCGTCCGTTTGGTGATCCCGGGAATGGTCCGGTTATGGGGTGCGCGCGGCGGACGATCAAGGTCCGTCCCGGAGGCGTGCGGCTCCGCGTGGTGCGCGGGCTACTCGGGGCGGGGCTTCATCAGCGGGTGATGATCCTCGACCAGTTCCTTCAGCCGCGCGTCGAGAACGTGGGTGTAAATCTCGGTCGTGGCGAGGTCGGCGTGCCCCAGCAGGGTCTGGATCGCCCGCAGATCGGCGCCGCCGGCCAGCAGATGCGTGGCGAAGGCGTGGCGCAGGGTGTGGGGCGTGACCTTGTCGGGCGACACGCCGCCGGCCACCGCGATCTCCTTGATGAGCAGGTAGAAACGGTTGCGCGTCAGGTGCCCCAGCTTGCCGCGCGACGGGAAGAGGAACCGCGACGCGGGCTTGCCGCGAATCCGCGCGGCCTCTTCCTCCGCGTCGCGAACGGCGAGCCAGTCGGTCATCGCCGCGCGCGCGGGCGTGGAGAGGGGGACCATCCGCTCCTTGTCGCCCTTGCCCCGGATCAGCAGCATCCGCGGATCCCCCCGCACCGCCGAGACGGGGAGCGAGACAAGCTCCGTCACCCGCATCCCGGTCGCGTAGAGCAGTTCGACGAGGCAGGTGTTGCGGGTCCGTTCCGTGGCGGTCCGGCCGTGGTCGCGGGCGGCGGTGAGCAGGCGGTCGACCTCCTCGGTCGTGAGGGTCTTGGGCAGGCGCTTGTCGCGGCCGGGGCCGCGGATCTGAATCGCGGGATTGTCCTCGCGCCAGCCCTCGTCGAAGGCGAAGCGGTAGAGCTGCTTGATCGCCGACAGACGCCGCGCGCGGGTGGCGCGGGAAAGCCCCTGCGCGTCGCAGTGAACGAGGTAGGCCTCCACATCCGCGCGTGCCGCGTTGGTTAAATCGCGCCCGCGCGCGCCCAGCCAGGCCGACACATCCTTCAGGTCGCGCCCGTAGGCCAGAAGGGTGTTCTGCGCGGCACCCAGTTCGGCGGCCTGCGCTTCCAGAAATGCGGAGATCCAGCGCCCGTCGGCCAAGCCCGTCAGCTCCGGCTGTCGAGGATCAGCATCTGCAGGGCGGCCCGCCGTGCAGTGTCCTCGAGCCCGACCGCGCGCAAGGTGGCGAAGGCCTCGGTCGCGTTCTTGTAATCCCCGGCGGCGGCGCGGGCGTACAGCTCCATCGCCTGCAGGATCGCCTCGCCCAGCCGGTTCTCCTGGGCCAGTTCGAAGGTGCGCGGGATCGGCTGCGCGCCGGGCGCGAATCCGGCGGCCACCGCTCGGGCACGGGCGGAGGGCGCGGGCACGCCATCGGTCTGGCCCCGGGCAAGGGCGGTAAGGAAGACCTCCTCGCGCCCTTCGGCGGGCATGGTCTGCGCCGCCGCCTCGTAGGCGGGTGACAGCAGGGCGATCCGAAGGGCAGTGCGTTGCGCCGGGCGGCTGTCCAGCGTCATCGGGATCAGGTCCGCACCGTAGAGCCTGGCGAAGGGCACCTGCAGCCCGGCCTCGCGCATCGCGGCCCATGCGGCGGTGATGGTGTTCGCGACCTCTTCCGCGTCGCCGCGCTGCATCGCCGCGTCGAAGGCCTGCACCGCGGCCACCCGGTCCCAGATCCCGCCCGAGGCGGCGGGGCGGCGTTCGCCATAGACGCCGATCAGCCGGTTCTCGGACACGGCTCCCGTGCGCGCCAGCCGCTCGACCGCCTCCAGCTCCGCCTTCCAGCCCGAGACGTTGCGCAGGTCGGCGGTGGCGTAGGCGCGGGGCAGGGCTGCGGTGGAGAGCGGCTGGCCGATCGCCTCCTCCAGCCGGAAGACCAGCGGAGTGACCTTGGACGAAGGCGCCAGCTGCGGCATCCCCTCGATCAGCTCCGGTTCCAGGAACAGCTGCAGCAGCGTCTCTTCGCGCGGCGCGAATTCGTCCAGCGCCACCATGGAGGAGAAGGTGACCATGGCCGCCTGCCAGTCGCCCATCCGGGCCAGGCAATAGACGCGCGAGGCGTAGTCGGGCGACAGGTCCGGCCGCGCGGCAAGACGCTGGCAGGCCTCCCCCTCCAGCCCGGCGAGCAGGGCGAGATCGAAATAGCGGCGGAAGAGGTCGGGATGGCTTTCCGCGCCTGCGTGCTCCAGCAGGGCCAGCGCCGGATCGACGGAGCCGAGCTGCGTCAACGCATCCACCCGTGCCAGCAGCATGTCCGGGCGCTGTCCTTCCGCGGCGGGCGGCAGGGTTTCGGTCAGCAGCAGCGAATAGAGCAGCGACTGCATCGCGGGCAGGTTCTCGAGGTCGAGCCCCTCGATCATGCGGATGACGCGCTCCGGATCGGACCCGCGCCACAACGTTTCCGGCAGGCCGGTCACCCCGGTCGGCATCAGTCCCAGCGGACCGTCGCCGAGTTCGTCCAGCGGCTTGACCGCGACGTCGGGGACCAGCGCGCTCTGACTGACCGGCGGCTCGCCCAGGATCCTGGGGTCGGGCCGGACGCGGTTGCGGTCTTGCGGCACCAGCGCGGCCAGCGAATCCGCATCGTCCAGCCACTGGATTGCGGAAATGGGCGCCTGCGCCGCCGCCTCATGTGCGCCTGCGAGAATGGGGATCAGAACGAGGGCTGCAGCTCTAATTGACATCCAGGGTGACGGGCGTCCTGATTTCGCTCTGCGGCGGGGAGAAGTCGACCCCGAAGAAGGGTCCGATATACGCGTAGGCCACGAGGGCAATGCCTAGCAGGACCACCAGAAAAAAGAGCCACCTGATCACAAAGAACATGTCGTCGCCTGCCCTGACGTAGAATTGCCTGCCTGTCGATGGAGTCCCGGAGACTCCTTTTTCACCTCTTATAACTGGCAATTTCATCAAGATCACGTCATTCAGGGCCGCGCGCGAAGATTTGAGCGAATGACAGCCGAAACGGAGGGGCATGGGCTACCGACTGAAGAAGACCGTCGTGCTGGTCGGCATGATGGGGGCAGGCAAGAGCGCCGTGGGGCGGACGCTGGCGGATCTGCTGGCGGTGCCCTTCCTCGATTCGGATGCCGAGATCGAGAAGGCCGCGAACATGTCGGTGGCCGAGATCTTCGCCCGCGACGGGGAGCCTTTCTTCCGCGACAAGGAAGCTCAGGTGATCTCGCGCCTGCTGGTCGAGGCGCCGGGGATCCTGTCCACCGGCGGCGGCGCCTACATGCAGGAGGCGAACCGCGCGGCGATCCACGAACGGGGCGTGGCGGTCTGGCTCGACGCCGATCTGGACCTGCTCTGGACGCGCGTCCGGCACCGCGACACCCGGCCGCTGCTGCGCACGCCCAACCCCCGCGCGACCTTGTCCGAGCTTTACCGCAAGCGGGTGCCGATCTATGCGCTGGCGGAGCTGAGCGTGAAGGCCGCACCCGCCTATTCGCTGCACGACATGGCCCGGCGCGTCATCAAGGCGCTGCTGACCCGACCCGACGTTCTGGAGAAGACATGATCGAAACCGTCCGCGTGGAGCTGTCCGAACGCGCCTACGACATTCAGGTGGGCGAAGGTCTGCTGCCGCGCGCGGGCGCGCTGCTGGCCCCGCTGCTGCACCGGTCGCGCGTCGCCGTGCTGACTGACGAGACGGTGGCGGGCCTGCATCTGGAGGCGCTGCGCGACGGGCTGGCGGCGCAGGGCATTGCCGTCTCGTCGCTGGCTCTGCCGCCGGGCGAGGCGACGAAGGGCTGGCCGCAGTTCGAACGCGCGGTAGAATGGCTGCTGGACGAAAAGGTCGAACGGCGTGACGTGGTGGTCGCGCTCGGCGGCGGGGTGATCGGCGATCTCGCCGGCTTCGCGGCGGCGGTGCTGCGGCGGGGCGTGCGGTTCGTGCAGATCCCGACCTCGCTGCTGGCGCAGGTGGACAGCTCGGTCGGCGGCAAGACCGGCATCAACACGCGCCACGGCAAAAACCTTGTCGGCGCGTTCCATCAGCCGTCGCTGGTGCTGTGCGACACCGGGCTGCTGTCGACCCTGCCGGAGCGCGACTTCCTCGCCGGCTATGGCGAGGTGGTGAAATATGGCCTGCTCGGCGACGCGGCCTTCTTCGACTGGCTGGAAGCGGAGGGCCCCGCGCTGGCGCAGGGCGACCGGCAGGCGCGGATCCGGGCGGTCACCCGCTCCTGCGAGATGAAGGCCGAGATCGTCGCGCGGGACGAGACCGAACAGGGGGACCGCGCGCTTCTGAACCTCGGCCACACCTTCTGCCACGCGTTGGAGGCCGCGACCGGCTATTCCGACCGTCTGCTGCATGGCGAGGGCGTGGCGATCGGCTGCCTGCTGGCGTTCGAACTCTCCGCCCGGCTGGGGCTCTGCCCGCAGGAGGATCCGTCGCGCGTGGCGGCGCATCTGCGCCGGATGGGCATGAAGACGACGCTTGCCGACATTCCCGGCGACCTGCCGGATGCGGAGGGGCTGCTGGCCCTGATGGCGCAGGATAAGAAGGTGGTGGACGGGCGGCTGCGCTTCATCCTCGCACACGGCATCGGCAAGGCCTTCGTCACCTCCGACGTGCCGCCCGACGCGGTGCGCGCGGTGCTCGCGGACGGGCTGCGCGGGCGCTGAGCCGCCGGGGCTTGCCATTTGCCGCTTGGGCCTGTGAAATCCGGCCCGAACCGAGAGGGGACATGCCGATGATCACGCCCGCCTATTGCGTCACGATGGCCCGCTACAACACGTGGCAGAACCGCTGCATGCGCCGCGCGATGGAGCAATTGCCGGAACCGGAACTGACCCGCGACCGGGGCGCCTTCTTCGGCTCGATCCTTGGCACCGCGAACCACCTGCTCTGGGGGGACGGGATGTGGATGTCGCGCTTCGCGGACGTGGAGAAGCCCGCCGTCGGGATCAAGGAAAGCCCCGGCCTGACGCCGACCTCCGCCGTCTGGGAGGCGGAGCGCTTCCGCCTCGACGGACGGATCGAGCTTTGGGCCGAGGCGTTGCATGCGGTGGATGTCGCCGGGAACCTGACTTGGTATTCCGGCGCGCTAGGTCGGGAGGTGTCGAAGCCCTTCGGCCTCTGCATCGCGCACATGTTCAACCACCAGACCCACCACCGCGGCCAGATCCACGCGATGCTGACCGCCGCGGGGGCCAAGACCGAAGACACCGACCTTTTCGCCATGCCGGAGAGGGAATGAAGGCACCGCGCGAGCCGTGCCCTGCAAGTCACTGAAATTCTGAGGAGACCCATCATGTTCAACGCGCTCGTCATGTCGCAGGACGACGAAGGAACGGCCAGCCCCGAGGTGAAGTCGCTGGAGCTGTCCGAACTGCCCGAGGCCGAGGTGACCGTCGCGGTGGAATATTCCACGGTGAACTACAAGGACGGTCTCTGCCTGTCGCCCAAGGGCGGCGGGCTGGTGCGGAAGTATCCGCATGTGCCCGGCATCGACTTTGCGGGCACGGTCGAGGAGTCTTCGGACGATCGGTACAAGCCGGGCGACAAGGTCTTGCTGACCGGCTGGCGCGTGGGTGAGGCGCATTGGGGCGGCTATTCCCAGAAGGCGCGGGTCAAGGCCGACTGGCTGGTGCCGCTGCCCGAGGGGCTGACGCCCCGGCAGGCGATGGCGGTCGGCACGGCGGGGTTCACCGCGATGCTTGCGGTGATCGCGCTGGAGGATCACGGCCTGACGCCGGGCCACGGTTCGGTGCTTGTGACCGGGGCGGCGGGCGGCGTCGGGTCGGTCGCGACCGCGATCCTCGGGCACCTGGGATACGAGGTGGCGGCGGTCACCGGTCGGCCCGAAACCGAAGGCTACCTGAAGGATCTCGGCGCGACCCGCATCGTGCCCCGCGAGGAGCTGAACGAGACCGTCAAGCGCCCGCTCGAATCCGAAACATGGGCGGGCTGCGTCGACGCGGTCGGCGGCGCGATGCTGGCCCGCGTGCTGGGGCAGATGAAATACGGCGCCTCGGTCGCCGCGGTCGGGCTGGCGGGGGGCGCGGCGCTGCCCGCGACGGTGGTGCCCTTCCTGCTGCGCGGCGTGAACCTGCTGGGCATCGACAGCGTCATGCAGCCCTACGACAACCGCGTGCGGGCGTGGCAGCGGATCGCGGCGGATCTGCCGATGGACAAGCTTGAGGCGATGGTGCAGCCCGCCACGCTGGCGGATCTGCCAAAGCTTGGCGCGGATATCCTGAAGGGTCAGGTCAAGGGGCGCGTCGTGGTGGACGTGAACGGCTGAGCCCGGCGAAACCTGTCGGAAGGTCGTTTCTGCCCGGAAAATGGGCGCAATCGCTTGCCCTTAGGGCACGACCGGCGTTACCCTTCATCCATCACGTGTGCGGGCCGACAGGCCCGCGCGCCGTTTCGGACAGCGCGGAGGCGGGGCTCATGCGCCCCGTGACCGAGTGCGACCGCGGTCGTCACCGGCCGATCCTCCACGCATGACACGGAGGAAAAATGTGTTTTCCAACATAATGATACCGGTGGACCTTGCCCACTCGGACAAGCTGGGCCATGCGCTGCAGGTCGGCGCGGACCTCGCCAAGCTATACGGTGCTGCGGTGACCTACGTCGCGGTCACGGCGGCCACGCCCAGCTCGGTCGCACACACGCCTGAGGAGTTCGCGACCAAGCTCGACGCCTTTGCCAAGGCCGAGGGCGAAAAGCACGGGCACACGGCAAAATCTCACGCCATGACCAGCCACGATCCGTCGGCCGACCTCGATCCGACGCTGCTGAAGGCGGTGGACGAAACCAGCGCCGACCTCGTCGTCATGGCGAGCCACGTGCCCAACATCGCCGATTACGTCTGGCCGTCGAACGGCGGCACCGTCGCGACCCGCGCCAAGGTGTCGGTGCTGGTGGTGCGCGGATGAGCGGGACAACGACAATGAACAAGGGACAGAACCATGACCGATGACACCAACCAGGGTATCCCGGAGCCGGAGGGCCAGTCGGATATCATCGAAACGGATTACGAGATCGGACAGGACAACATCGACGGCAACGTCGGTCCCTTCGGTTTCGACATTCACAACCCGGTCTTCCTGATCTCGGGCCTGACCATCGTCGCCTTCGTGTTCTACACGCTGGCCCTGCCGGAACAGGCCTCCGGCGTGTTCTCGTGGCTGTTCGACGCCGTCACCAAGGGCTTCGACTGGTTCTTCCTGGGTGCGGCGAACATCTTCGTGCTGTTCTGCCTGCTGCTGATCGTGACGCCCGTGGGCTCGGTCCGGCTGGGCGGGGCGAATGCGACGCCGGATTACAGCTATATCGGCTGGTTCGCGATGCTCTTCGCCGCGGGCATGGGCATCGGTCTGATGTTCTACGGCGTGTCCGAACCGCTGAGCCACTACTCCTCGTCCTTCGGCGGCGTCTCCGTCGGCGAGGACGGGCTGCGCACCGACTGGGCGCCGCTTGGCGGAGCGGAAGGCGACGCCGCGGCGGCGGCACAGCTGGGCATGGCCGCGACGATCTTCCATTGGGGCCTGCACCCCTGGGCGATCTACGCGGTGGTGGCGCTGGCGCTGGCGCTGTTCAGCTACAACAAGGGCCTGCCGCTGACCATCCGCTCGGCCTTCTACCCGATCCTGGGCGAACGGGTCTGGGGCTGGTGGGGTCACGTGATCGACACGCTCGCGGTCTTCGCCACGCTCTTCGGCCTCGCCACGTCGCTTGGTTTCGGCGCGACACAGGCGAATGCGGGCCTGAACGAACTCTTCGGTATCCCGGTCGGCTCCGGCATGGAAGTGCTGCTGATCTCGGGCATCACCGCGATCGCGCTGATCTCGGTGCTGCGGGGCCTCGACGGGGGCGTGAAGGTGCTGTCCGAGATCAACATGGGCCTCGCCTTCGCGCTGCTCCTGTTCGTGCTCTTCGTCGGCGGCTTCGTGGCGATCCTGAGCGGGTTCTTCGAATTCCTCGTCTCCTACTTCTATTACCTGCCGGCGCTGTCGAACCCGGTCGGGCGCGAGGACGTGAACTTCATGCAGGGCTGGACCTCGTTCTACTGGGCCTGGTGGATCTCCTGGTCGCCGTTCGTCGGCATGTTCATCGCGCGGGTGTCGCGCGGGCGCAGCGTGCGGGAATTCGTCATCTGCGTGCTGCTGATCCCTTCGCTGGTCTGCGTCCTGTGGATGTCGGTTTTCGGCGGCGTCGCGATCGACCAGGTGGTCAACGCGGGCTACACCGCCGCGCAGGATGCCCCGCTTGAGCTGAAGCTGTTCAAGATGCTGGACGAACTGCCGCTGGCGGGCATCACCTCGCTGATCGGGATCATCCTCGTGATCGTGTTCTTCGTGACCTCGTCGGACTCCGGTTCGCTGGTGATCGACACGATCACGGCGGGCGGCAAGGTCGACGCGCCGGTGCCGCAGCGGGTGTTCTGGTGCGTCTTCGAAGGCGCGGTGGCGCTGGTGCTGCTGCTCTCGGCAGGCGGGCTGTCGTCGCTGCAATCCATGGTGATCTCCACCGGGCTGCCGTTCACGGTGGTGCTCCTTCTGATGTGCTGGACGATCTGGCGCGGGCTGCAGGCGGAACGCTCGGTTCTCTGAATCGGGAACCAGACGGAACGAACCGGCCGGGGGCGACCCCGGCCGGTCTTTGCGTGCCGGGTCCCGGTTGATCCGGAGGCGGGCCGAGGCACGTATCGAAGTAAAAACCTGACGAGGCGGCGCATGAGCACGAAACCCCCCTGCATCCTGTGGTTCCGGCGCGACCTGCGGCTGGCGGATCATCCGGCCCTGCGCGCGGCGGCCGAGGGCGGCCGCCCGGTGATCCCGGTCTTCATCCGCGATCACACGGTCGACGGGCTGGGCGCGGCACCCCGCTGGCGGCTGGACCGCGGACTCGAAGTCTTCGCCGAGGCGCTGGAGGCGGCGGGGTCGCGCCTGATCCTGCGCGCGGGGCCAGCACTGGAGGTGCTGCGCGAACTGGTGAAGGAAACCGGGGCGGAAGCGGTCTATTGGTCGCGGCTCTACGACCCGGCGGCGCGGGAGCGGGACGCGCGGGTCAAGGAGGGCCTGCGCGACGACGGGCTGGAGGCGAAGAGTTTCCCCGGCCACCTGCTGTTCGAGCCGTGGACGGTGGAGACCGGGCAGGGCGGGTTCTACAAGGTCTTCACGCCCTACTGGAAGGCGGTGCGCGGGCGGGACCTGCCGAAGCCGTGCCCCAAACCGACGTTGCACACCCCGGACCGCTGGCCCGACAGCGAGGACCGCGCCGACTGGGGGCTGGGCCACGCGATGCGGCGCGGCGCGGCGGTGGTGGCGGAACATGTCGCCCCGGGCGAGGCGGCCGCCAACCGCCGCTTCGGCCAGTTCGTCGCCCGCCGGATCAAGGACTACGACACCGAGCGGGACATGGTGGCCGAGGACGGCACCTCGGGCATGAGCCAGTACCTGAGCCTTGGCGAGGTCTCTCCGCTGACGCTCTGGACGAAATCGCTGGAGGCGAAGGGCAAGGGGGCAGAGACCTTTCGCAAGGAACTGGCTTGGCGCGAATTCGCCTATCACCTGATGTTCCACACGCCCCACCTGACCGACGCGCCCTGGCGCGAGGAATGGCGTCACTTCCCGTGGAACGAGGACGAGCGCCGCCGCGAGGTGATCGCGTGGAAGCGGGGCCGCACCGGCGAGCCGCTGGTCGATGCCGCCATGCGCGAGATGTACGTCACCGGGCGGATGCACAATCGGGCGCGGATGGTGGTCGCGAGCCACCTGTGCAAGCACCTGCTCTGCCACTGGCGGATCGGTCTGCGCTGGTTCGAGGAGCATTTGGTCGACTGGGACCCGGCGAACAACGCGCTCGGCTGGCAATGGGTCGCCGGATCGGGGCCGGACGCCGCGCCATACTTCCGCGTGTTCAACCCGGAAACGCAAGCCGACCGGTTCGACCCGGACGGCGATTACCGCAAGCGCTGGATCGCGGAGGGGCAGGCAGACCCGCCGGACACAGCGCTGAGCTATTTCGACGCGATTCCCGAAGGCTGGGCGATGCGGCCCGGCGACAGCTACCCGGAGCGGATCGTCGGGCTGAAAGAGGGGCGGGAGCGCGCGCTCGCCGCCTATGAAGAGACCAAGGCATGACAGCGCGGGCCGAAAGCCTTGCCCGTCCCTGACGCGCCGCTTAGCATTTCCGAAAGGGCATGGGAGTTACAGATGATCCTGACCGACACCAGGGGGCAGCCGGACCTGCCGCGCTATTTCGCGCAGGTCTTCGAGGTCGCGACCGCGATCCCGTCCGGCCGGCTCGACGTTCACCTGCCGGATGGCCGGGTGTTCCGGGCCGAAGGCACGCAACCCGGCCCCGTGGCGGAGGTGCATGTGCACAACCCCGACACCTTCGCGCGCCTTATCCGCGAGGGCGATCTGGGCTTCTGCGACGCCTATCTGGAGGGCTGGTGGTCCACGCCCGACCTTCAGGCGTTCCTGGACTTTCTCTACACGGGCAACGACGCGCTCTATGACGGGTTCCCGGGCATGGCGCTGGTGCGGGCCTATGAACGCCTCCGGCACTGGATGAACCGGAACACCAAGTCGCAGGCGCGCAAGAACATCTCGTATCATTACGACCTGGGGAACGAGTTCTATTCCCTGTGGCTCGACGACACGATGACCTATTCTTCGGCGCTCTTCGCCACGGGGCAGGAAAGCCTGGAGGCAGCTCAGACGGCCAAATACGCCTCCATGGTGGACCAGATGGGCGTGAAGCCAGGCGAACACGTGCTGGAGATCGGTTGCGGTTGGGGCGGCTTCGCCGAATACGCCGCGAAAGAGCGGGGGCTGAAGGTCACCGGTCTGACGATCTCGCGCGAGCAGTTCGATTACGCGCAGCAGCGGATCGCGAAGGCGGGGCTTTCGGACCTCGTGGAGTTCCGGCTGCAGGATTACCGCGACGAGCGCGGGCGGTACGACGGCATCGCGTCGATCGAGATGTTCGAGGCGGTCGGCGAACGCTACTGGCCCTCCTATTTCGATACCGTGCACAAGAGCCTCAAGCCTGGCCGCAACGCCACGCTCCAGATCATCACGATCCACGACAAGAGGTGGGAGGCCTACCGCAAGGGCGTCGACTTCATCCAGAAATACATCTTCCCCGGCGGGATGCTGCCCAGCCCCTCCGTGCTCAAGGCCGAGGTGGAAAAGGCGGGCCTGTCCGTCGCGCGGCACATCGAGTTCGGACCCAGCTACAGCCAGACCCTGCGGCGCTGGTATGACACGTTCAACGAGAAATGGGAGAACGTGGCCGCTCTGGGCTTCGACGACCGCTTCCGGCGGATGTGGAATTTCTACCTGACGTCTTGCGCCGCGACCTTCGCCTCCGGTAACTGCGACGTGACCCAGATCACAGTGACAAGGCCGCGCTGACCCCATGCTGACAATGCCCAAGGTGATCGCCGGTGCGATCATGGCCTTCCTCGCGTGGATCGTGTCGGGGCAGGTGAAGGTCGAAATGCTGGCGGTGCACGGCAGCTACAACTTCGGCTGGTTCGTCACCCTGTCGGTCGTGATCGGCTTTCTCTGCGGCTATGGCATCATCGGATCGCGCGCCAACGGGCGCATGGGCTTCGCCGTCTCCGTCAGCGTCGGCCTCACCGCCGCGGCGGCGACGGTCTTCTGGGTGCTTCTCCTCGTCTCGCTGAACGAGATGCTGCGGCTGGCCTTCGCGCGCCGCTTCGACGGGCCCACCGAGGCGCTGCTGTCGATCGTTCCGATCGCCGGCGATTACGGGCAGTATCTTCTTCATACGAACATCATCCTGACACTTGCGATCGGCGGGATGCTGGCCGGCTGGGTGGCCGACATCGCCGCGCGGCGCTGGAAATAGCCGGATGCCCCTCGTCTTCGCCTATGGCACGCTGCGGCACGGGCCGCTGATGGAGATCGTCGCGGGGGAACCCGTGACCTCGCGCCCCGCCGCCCTGGCGGGCTTCGCGGTGAAGCAGGCGCTCGCGGTGGATTATCCCGCTCTTGTCCCGGACGCGGACGGCCGTGCGGAAGGCACGCTCTATGACGTGTCCGACGCGGCGCTCGACCGGCTGGATTGGTACGAGAGCATCTCGGATTACCCCGGAGAGCTGCGCGAGGTCGAGGCGGCGGACGGTCGCGTGACCGCGCGTGTCTGGATGCCGGGGGCCACGCAGCGCCACGATGACGCGCCCTGGCGGCTCGACGCTTGGGTATCGGACTGGGGCGATCTGCTGTGCCGTGCAGCGGCCGAGGCAATGGAGCATCGGGGGCGGGTGCCGGTTGAGACGGTGTCGCGGTTCTGGGGATCCTACCTTGTCCGGGCCGCCGCGGCGCAGCGTGCCGCGAAGACGCCCACGCCCCTTGTGGGACGCGGGATGAGGGCCGAGGCGGTTCAGGTCGAACACCTCGGCATCGCCCACTCCGGCTTCTTCCTGACGCGCCACGAACGGCTCAGGTATCCGACCTTTCACGGGGGCCTGTCGGAGACGCACGACCGCGAAACCTTCGTGATGGCCGACGCCTGCGTCGTGCTGCCCTACGATCCCCAGCGGGACCGGGTTCTGCTGACCGAACAGTTCCGTATGGGGCCGTGGGCCCGTGGAGACCGTTATCCATGGGTGCTGGAGCCGGTCGCCGGGCGTGTGGATCCGGGCGAAAGCCCCGAGACCTGCGCGCTTCGCGAATGCGTGGAGGAGGCCGGCGTTGAACCGCACGAGCTGCTGCCGGCGGCGCATTACTATCCCAGCACGGGCGCGGTCTCGGAATATGTCTACAGCTACGTGGGCCTGTGCGATCTGCCCGATCTGCCCTCGGGCGGCGGCGGGCTGGCGGACGAAGGCGAAGACATCCGGACGCTTCTTCTGAGTTTCGACGAGGCGATGGACCTCGTTTCCAGTGGAGAGGCGAACGACGGTCCGCTCATCCTGCTGATGCTCTGGCTTCAGCGCGAACGTCCCCGATTGCGCGCCACGGCTTGAGTCCCCATCCCCCGGGGTCTAAGTCTCTGCCACCAGCGCGACGTATTCGGAGGAGCTGATACATGCAATTCGCCCAGGACCTTGCCGCGGCCGTCGGCAACACGCCCCTCATCAAGCTGCGCCGCGCGAGCGAGGAGACGGGCTGCACCATCCTCGGGAAGTGCGAATTCCTCAATCCCGGCCAGTCGGTCAAGGACCGCGCCGCACTCTGGATCATCCGCGACGCGATCGAGAAGGGGCAGCTGGAGCCCGGCGGCACCATCGTCGAGGGCACGGCGGGCAACACCGGCATCGGACTGGCGCTGGTCGGCGCGTCGATGGGGTTCAAGACCGTCATCGTCATCCCCGAAACGCAGAGCCAGGAGAAGAAGGACATGCTTCGGCTCGCGGGGGCGCATCTGGTGCAGGTGCCGGCGGCGCCCTACAAGAACCCGAACAACTACGTCCGCTATTCCGACCGTCTGGCGCAGCAACTGGCCCAGTCGGAACCGCATGGCGCGATCTGGGCCAATCAGTTCGACAACACCGCGAACCGGCAGGCGCATATCGATGCGACGGGCCCCGAGATCTGGGCGCAGACCGATGGCAAGGTCGATGGCGTCGTGGCCTCTGTCGGGACCGGCGGCACGCTGGCGGGGATCGGCATGGCGCTGCAGCCCAAGGGCGTGAAGATCGGTCTGGCCGATCCGATGGGGTCGGGGATCTACAGCCTCTACACCGAGGGCGAGGCCAAGCCGGTCGGGGGGTCGATCACCGAGGGCATCGGGCAGGGGCGGATCACCGCCAACCTCGAAGGCTTCCGGCCCGATTTCGCCTATCAGATCCCGGATGACGAGGCGCTGCCCTACGTCTTCGAACTGCTCTCGGACGAGGGGCTCTGCCTTGGCGGCTCCTCCGGCATCAACGTCGCTGGCGCGGTGCGCCTGGCAAAGGAGATGGGGCCGGGGCACACCATCGTCACGATCCTGTGCGACTACGGGAACCGGTATCAGTCCAAGCTCTTCAATTCGGACTTCCTGCGCGAAAAGGGGCTGCCGACGCCGCCTTGGCTGACCGAGGCTCCACGATCCATTCCGGGTGTGTTTACCTGACCCCATGTCGCGGATCGTCCGACTTCTGATTCTCCTGCTCGGGCTTGGCCTTGCGGTCTCTGCCCCGGTGCCGCCGCTTCACGCGCAGGGCACCGATGCGCCGGCCGCCACGGCCGAGGCGGATGCGGTTCCCGCGGAATGGGACGCCTTCGCCGATGGCGCGCAGGTGTCCATCGCGTCGGACGAGGCGACGGATGCGGACCTTGAATCCCTGCGCGGCGAACTGGTCGAATGGCGCGAACGTTTCGAGGCCGCGTCGCGGATCAATGCGGAGGCCATCGCCACCACCCGAGAACAGATCGAGGCGCTTGGCCCGCCGCCCGCCGAAGGCGAGACCGAAGCGCCCGAACTGGCCCGCCAGCGTGCCACGCTGGAGGCGCAGCTGGCCGATCTGCAGGCCCCCGTGCTGGAGGCCGAGGTCGCGTGGAACCGGGCGGACGCGCTGATCCGCGCCATCGACCGGAGCCTGCGCGAACGGCAGACCAACCGGCTGCTGGAACGCGGCCCCGCGCCGCTGAACCCGGTGAACTGGCCCGACGCCGTCGCGGCTCTGACACAGGGGTTCTGGACGCTCTGGGATGAGGTGCGGACCGAATGGGCAGACCCGGAGGTCAGGGCACAGGCGCAGGAACAACTTCCGATCGCCATCGGGCTTTTCGCCATCGGGCTGCTGCTGATCCTGCGCGGCCGGAGCTGGATCGAAGGGCTGACGCTGCGCGTTCTGGGCACCGAGCGGTCGGCGCAGCGGTCGCTCGCAGGATTCGCGGTTTCGCTGGGGCAGGTGGTGCTTCCGGTCGCGGGCGTCATCGCCCTTGTGACCGCGATCATCGTTACCGGACTGGCCGGGGAAAAGGTGACCGCGCTGCTGCAGGTGGTCCCCGGCGCGATGGTCGCCTTCGCGGTGGCCCGTTGGGTCGGCGTGAGTATGTTCCCCGTGGGCGAAGTGCCGCCGCCGCCGCTGAACCTGGACGCACAGCGCCGGCTGGAGGGTCGGGTGCACGCCACCTCGCTCGGTGTGGTGCTGGCGGTCTACGTCCTTCTAAGGGAGCTGGGGCAGGCCGAGGAATGGTCGCTCGCCGCGCTGAACGTGGTGCTTTTCCCGCTGCTCGTTTTGGCGGGGCTGATGCTCTACCGCGTCGCACGGCTGATCCTGCAGCACTCCGACGCGCTGAAGGAAGAGGACGAGGCCGTCAGCTTCGGCCGCCGCCTGATGCACCTGCTGTCGCGCGTCGTGATCGCCGTGGCCGTGCTGGGCCCGCTGCTGGCCGGGATCGGCTATTTCAACGCGGGCTATGCGATCGTCTTCCCGATGATCTTCTCGCTTCAGGTGCTGGGCATCATCGTGATCCTCCAGCGGGTGGCGACGGAGATCTACGTCCTTGCGACCCGCAACAGCGACGGCGCGCGCGACGCGCTGGTGCCGGTGCTGGTCGGATTTCTGCTGATGGTCGCTTCGATCCCGGTCTTCGCGCTGATCTGGGGCGCCCGGCTGACCGACATCACCGAGATCTGGAACCGCTTCGTCGCGGGCTACACTTTCGGCGACATCACCATTTCGCCCTCGGTCTTCCTGACGGCGCTGATCGTGCTGGTGATCGGCATCTTCGCCACCCGCCTGATCCAGAGCACCCTGCGCACCACGATCCTGCCCAAGACCAAGATGGAGCCCGGCGCGCAGGCGGCGATCATCGCGGGGCTGGGCTATGTGGGCATCTTCTTCGCCGGGATCTTCGCGATCACGGCGGCGGGGATCGACCTGTCCGCGCTCGGCTATGTCGCGGGGGCGCTGTCGGTCGGCATCGGTTTCGGCCTGCAGAACATCGTGTCGAACTTCGTCTCGGGCATCATCCTGCTGATCGAACGCCCGATCGCCGAAGGCGACTGGATCGAGGTCGGACCCAACATGGGCTACGTCCGCTCGATCTCGGTCCGGGCGACCCGGATCGAGACCTTCGACCGGCAGGACGTGATCGTGCCGAACGCGGATCTGATCTCGGGCACCGTGACGAACTGGACGCGCGGCAACCTCGTCGGCCGGGCGATCCTGCCCGTGGGCGTGGCCTACGGCACCGACACGCGCAAGGTCGAACGCATCCTGCGCGAGATCGCCGAGGCGCAGCCCGTCGTGCTGCTGAACCCGCCGCCCTATGTCTATTTCAAGGGCTTCGGCGCCTCTTCGCTGGATTTCGAGATCCGGGCGATCCTGCGCGACGTGAACCAGCTTCTGGTCGTCCAGACCGAGATGAACCACATGATCGCCGAACGTTTCGCCGCCGAGGGGATCGAGATTCCCTTCCCGCAGCAGGACATCTGGCTGCGCAATCCCGAGACGCTGACCGGCGGCGCCCGGACGGAGCCGGTGACGCGCCAAGAGCTGGGCGAGGCGGTGGCCGAGATCCGGCGCGAGGAGACGTCGGGGCGGGATCACATCGACCCCTCGGACCTCGGCGGCGGCGACGAAGAAGGGGACCAACGATGACCAAGATGCTGTTTCGCGAAGACGCCTACCTGCGGGAGGCACCGGGCCGTGTGCTGGCGCACACCGACCGGGGCGGCGTGGTGCTCGACGCCTCGCTCTTCTACGCCACCGGCGGCGGCCAGCCCGGCGACAGCGGACGGCTGACGTGGGACGGCGGCTCCATGCCGGTCGTGACGGCGGTGAAGGGAGAGGACGAGGACATCGTGCTGGTTCCGGGTGAGGGGGCGGATCTGCCGCCGGTCGGAACCGAACTTTTCCAGCATCTGGACTGGGACCGGCGCCAGGGGCTGATGCGCGTCCACACGGCGCTGCATCTGCTGTCCGTTGTCATCCCGCTGCCCGTCACCGGCGGGCAGATCGCCGAAGGGCAGGGGCGGCTGGATTTCGACATGCCTGACGCGCCCGAGGACAAGGCTGCGCTGGAGGAGGCGCTGAATGCCCTGATCGCGCGCGACCTCGAAGTGTCCGAGACCTGGATCACCGAGGACGAACTGGACCAGAACCCCGGTCTGGTCAAGACGATGTCCGTGCAGCCCCCGCGCGGCGCCGGACGCATCCGTCTGGTGCGGATCGGTGACGGGGCCGAACAGGTGGACCTGCAGCCCTGCGGCGGCACCCACGTCCGCCGCACCGCCGAGATCGGCCGCGTCACCTTCGGCAAGATCGAGAAGAAGAGCCGCCTGAACCGCCGCGTCCGCATCGCCCTCGCGGACTGAACGGCAGGTCCCTTTAACCGGTTCAACATGCGCCCCTCGGCGCTGCCCCAACATTTGCGCGCCGCGCCCGCGCCGGGGAGTGAAATTTCCTATCCGACCCCCTTGCGACCGCCCGCGCCCTCGCGCTAATAGACCCGGACCGGAGAGGTGGCCGAGTGGTCGAAGGCGCACGCCTGGAAAGTGTGTAGGCGGGAAACCGTCTCCAGGGTTCGAATCCCTGTCTCTCCGCCAGTATCACCATAAGCATCATGTCCCGCGCTGTTCACTTGGGTGAACCGGGGTCCTGCGGGTGTGCTGTCAGCCGGGCGTCAGCATCCGCGTGAACAGCGTCATCAGGTAGGTGTCCGCGGCGGGCAGGGGGTCCGGCAGGTCCGGGCCGAGAACCGCCCGCACCTGCACGTCGAAATCCGCGTAATGCTGGGTCAGCGACCAGATCGAGAAGATCAGGTGGTGCGGGTCGGCCGGGGCGAGGCGGCCGGCATCCATCCAGCCGCGAATGACGGCGGCTTTCTCGTCGACCAGATCCTTCAGTTCGCCCTCCAGCATCGGCAGGATGCGGGGCGCGCCCTGCAGGATCTCGTTGGCGAAGAGCCGGCTTTCACGCGGGTGGTTGCGGCTCAGCTCCAGCTTGCGGCGGACATAGGCCAGCAGTTCCTCCAGCGGCTCGCCTTCGGGGTCGAGATCGCGGAGCGGGTCCAGCCAGGTGTCCATCAGCGTGGCCAGAAGGTGCGAATGGATCGCCTCCTTGGAGGCGAAGTAGTAGAGCAGGTTGGGCTTCGACAGCCCCGCCGCCTTGGCGATCTGGTCCACCGTCGACCCGCGGAACCCGTTGGCGGAGAACACGTCCAGCGCGGCCTCGGCGATGAGGGCGATGTTGCGCTTCTGGATCCGTGTCGTTGCCTGCGCCCTGTTCATCCGAGCCTGCGCCCCCTGCGGAAAAATCCATTCCAAACCAATGTTTCGCGGGTTTCCGGCGAAGTCCAGCCGCGATGAAAAATTGGTCAGCCCCTGCGGTTTCATCGCCCCCGCCCGGGCAATCCGGTGTTATTCTTGACTGGGGGTGCACCCGTGATAGCGTGGCTTTGACCTTTTGGTCAAACCAAGCTCGCCCCAGCATCAAGACGCAAGGAGTGCCGATGCCCGCCCCCGGAGAGAACCTCAAGATCAACGGCGACCGCCTGTGGGACAGCCTGATGGAGATGGCCAAAATCGGCCCGGGCGTGGCGGGGGGCAACAACCGCCAGACCCTGACCGACGCGGATGCCGAGGGCCGGGCGCTGTTCAAGTCGTGGTGCGAGGACGCGGGCTGCGAGATGGGGCTCGACAGCATGGGCAACATGTTCGCCCGGCGTGACGGGACTGACCCCGACGCGCTGCCGGTCTACGTGGGCTCGCACCTCGACACCCAGCCCACGGGTGGGAAGTATGACGGTGTGCTGGGCGTGCTCGGCGGGCTGGAGATCGTGCGCACGCTGAACGACCTCGGGATAAAGACGAAGCATCCGATCGTGGTCACCAACTGGACGAACGAGGAGGGGACGCGTTATGCGCCGGCCATGCTCTCCTCCGGCGTCTTCGCCGGCGTGCATGACGAGGCATGGGCGAAGGACCGGGTGGACGCCAAGGGGCTGAAGTTCGGCGCCGAGCTGAAGCGCATCGGCTGGGAGGGCGAGGAGCCCGTGGGCGCCCGCAAGATGCACGCCTTCTTCGAGTTGCACATTGAACAGGGCCCGATCCTCGAGGCCGAGGGCAAGGACATCGGCATCGTCACGCACGGCCAGGGTCTGTCCTGGACGCAGGTGACGATCACGGGCAAGGACGCGCACACCGGATCGACCCCGATGCCGATGCGCAAGAACGCCGGTCTGGGCATGGCGCGGGTGCTGGAACTCGTGGAGGACATCGCGCTCGGCCACGCGCCCCATGCGGTCGGCGCGGCGGGACATATCGACATCTATCCCAATTCGCGGAACGTGATTCCGGGCAAGGCCGTCTTCACGGTCGATTTCCGCTCGCCGGATCTGAGCGTGATCGAGGACATGGAAAAGCGGCTCCACGAGGGAGCGAAGCGGATCTGCGAGGATATGGGGCTGGAGGTCCAACTCGAGAAGGTCGGCGGCTTCGACCCGGTGGAGTTCGACGCGGGCTGCGTCACGGCCTTGCGCGACGCGGCCGAACGGCTGGGCTATTCGCATCGCGATATCATCTCGGGTGCCGGACACGACGCCTGCTGGATCAATCAGGTGGCGCCGACCGCGATGGTCATGTGCCCCTGCGTCGACGGCCTGAGTCACAACGAGGCCGAGGAGATCTCGAAGGACTGGGCGCGGGCCGGGGCGGATGTTCTGTTCCATGCCGTGGTCGAGACGGCGGAGATCGTGGAATAGGCGGGCCGGGGGCTTTGCCCCTACGCCATTGTCGCCCGGACCGATGGTGCGACAATGGCACAACCCCCGAAGTTTAGCTGGCCAGATGAAGCCGGGACGCGGGAAAAAGCGACAAACAGGGAGCAAGAGATGAGCAAGGTGATCAAGGGCGGGACGATCGTCACCGCCGACCGTCAGTTCGAAGGCGATATCCTGATCGAGGGCGAGACGATCAAGGAGATCGGGACCGACCTGAAGGGCGACGAATACGTGGATGCGGAGGGCGCCTACGTGATCCCCGGCGGGATCGACCCGCACACGCATCTGGAGATGCCCTTCATGGGCACGACCGCCGCCGAAACCTTCGAGACCGGGACATGGGCGGCCGCCTGCGGCGGGACGACGATGCTGATCGACTTCTGCCTGCCGGGCCCGGACGGATCGATCAAGAACGCGATCCAGGAATGGCACCGGAAATCGGCGCCGCAGATCTGTTCCGACATCGGCTACCACATGGCCATCACCGGCTGGAACGAAACCGTTTTCAACGAGATGAAGGACGCCGTTGATGCGGGCGTCAACTCCTTCAAGCACTTCATGGCCTACAAGGGCGCGCTGATGGTCGAGGATGACGAGATGTTCGCCTCCTTCTCGCGCTGCAAGGAGCTGGGCGCGCTGCCTATGGTGCATGCGGAGAATGGCGACCTAGTGGACCTGATGCAGAAGAAGTTCCTGGCCGAGGGCAAGACCGGACCGGAATGGCATGCGCGCTCCCGTCCGGCGGAGTTCGAAGGCGAGGCGGCGAACCGGGCGATCACGATTGCCGATGCAGCGGGCGTGCCGCTCTACATCGTGCATGTCTCCTGCGAGCAGGCACACGAGGCGATCCGGCGCGCACGGCAGAAGGGCATGCGCGTCTATGGCGAGCCGCTGATGCAGTTCCTCTGCCTAGACGAGGATGAATACCTCTCCGAGGACTGGCTGCATTCGGCGCAGCGGGTCATGTCGCCGCCGTTCCGCGGCAAGGAGCATCAGGACGGGCTCTGGGCCGGGCTGGCGTCGGGGTCGCTGCAGGTGGTGGCGACCGACCACGCGGCGTTTTCCTCGGAGCAGAAGAAGATGGGGCTGGAGGATTTCACCAAGATCCCAAATGGCACCAACGGGTTGGAGGAGCGTCTTGCGATGCTCTGGACGATGGGGGTGGAGACCGGGCGGCTGACGCCCGAGGAGTTCGTCGCGGCGACCTCGACCAATATCGCGAAGATCCTGAACATCTATCCGAAGAAGGGTGCTCTGGTGCCCGGGGCGGATGCCGACATCGTGGTGTGGGATCCGAAGATCACCAAGACGATCAGCGCCTCGAACCACCATTCGATCCTCGACTACAACGTCTTCGAGGGCAAGGAGGTGACCGCGCAGGCCCGCTACACCATCTCGCGTGGCGAGACGATCTGGGCCTGGGGCCAGAACTCACAGCCCCAGCCCGGGCGCGGGCGTTTCGTGCCCCGCCCGGCCTTCCCCTCGGCGCACAAGGCGCTGAGCCGCTGGAAGGAACTCAACTCGCCCCGCAGCGTGAAGCGGGATCCGATGAACATTCCGGCCGGGATCTGAGCTTCGTGACGCAACCCACTGTGATCGAGGCGAAAAACCTCGATCTGACTTTCGAGACGGCGGACGGCCCGGTGCAGGCGCTCAAGGACGTGTCGCTTGCCATCGGGGCGGGCGAATTCGTCAGCTTCATCGGCCCCTCGGGCTGTGGCAAGACCACTTTCCTGCGGTGCATCGCGGCGCTGGAGCAGCCCACGGGCGGGACGCTCACCGTCAACGGCATGAGCCCGGAGGCGGCGCGCAAGGCCCGCGCCTATGGCTACGTCTTCCAGGCGGCGGGTCTTTATCCATGGCGGACCATCGCGAAGAACATCCGCCTGCCGCTGGAGATCATGGGCTTTTCCCGCGAAGAGCAGGAAAAGCGCGTGAGAGACGTGCTGGAACTGGTTGATCTGTCAGGCTTCGGCGGCAAATATCCCTGGCAGCTTTCGGGCGGTATGCAGCAGCGCGCCTCGATCGCGCGAGCGCTGAGCTTCGACGCCGACATCCTGCTCATGGACGAGCCCTTCGGCGCGCTGGACGAGATCGTGCGCGACCACCTGAACGAGGAACTGCTTAAGCTCTGGGCCCGGACCGGCAAGACCATCGGCTTCGTCACCCACTCGATCCCCGAGGCGGTCTACCTCTCGACCCGGATCGTAGTCATGTCGCCACGGCCCGGCCGGATCACCGACGTGATCGAGAGCACGCTGCCGAAGGAGCGGCCGCTCGACATCAGGGACACGCCGGAATTCCTGGAGATCGCGCACCGGGTGCGCGACGGGCTCAGGGCAGGCCATGCCTATGACTAGGACGCTCCTGCCGGTCCTGACCGTCGTTCTCGCCATCGTTGCCTTCTGGTATCTGGCGGCGATCCCGATGAACATCCATTTCGCCCTGACCACCGCCGAACGTGCCGGAGAGGTGGTCACCCCCGACGACGCCGCCACGCGGCGGGGCATGGGGGGCATCGCGCTCGCGGTGCAGAACCCGGGCCAGTGGGCGGACACCTGGGCGCAGGACAAGCCGCGGCTGCCCGCGCCGCACCAGGTGGTGGCCGAGCTCTGGCAGACGACGGTGATGCAGAACGTCACCAGCAAGCGTAGCCTCGTCTACCACGGCTGGGTGACGCTTTCGGCCACGGTGGTGGGGTTTGCCATTGGCACCGGGCTCGGGATCCTGCTGGCCATCGGCATCGTGCATTTCCGCGCGATGGACATGAGCGTCATGCCCTGGGCCATCGCCAGCCAGACCATCCCGATCCTCGCCATCGCGCCGATGATCATCGTGGTGCTGAATTCGGTGGGTGTGCAGGGGCTGGTGCCCAAGGCGATCATCAGCGCCTATCTGTCGTTCTTCCCGGTCGTCGTGGGGATGGTGAAGGGGCTGCGCAGCCCCGACGCGATGCAGTTCGACCTGCTCAAGACCTACAACGCCTCCCGCTCCGAAACGTTCTGGAAGCTGCGCCTGCCGGCCTCCGCCCCCTACCTCTTCGCCTCTCTGAAGGTGGGGATCGCCGCCTCTCTGGTCGGGGCGATCGTGGGGGAACTGCCGACCGGCGCGATACGCGGTCTCGGCGCGCGGCTGCTGACGGGGAGCTACTACGGACAGACGGTGCAGATCTGGTCGGCGCTTTTCGCGACGGCGATCCTCGCGGCGGGTCTGGTGGCGATCGTGGCGGGGGCCGAGCGGCTGACGCTGAAACGGATGGGGCTGGCGCGATGATACTGGTGATCGCGGCCCTTATCCTCTGGGCGCTGATGTGGACGCTGAACGTCCGGCTGGCCAACGGCGACAGCGCGGGCAGCCGGACCGTGCAGCTTCTGGTGCCCTTCATCTTCGGACTGACGCTGCTGGTGATGTGGGAATTGCTGGTGCGCGGGCTGCGGGTGCCGACCGTGGTGCTTCCGGCGCCTTCGGTCATCGTCGAGCGGATGTCGCGCGAGGGGCCGACACTCTGGGTCGATTTCCAGCAGACGTTCCTTAAGGGCGCGCTCGGCGGCTATGCGATCGGGGTGACGGCGGCGTTCCTGACCGCGATCCTCGTCGACCGGTTCGATTTCCTCCGCCGGGGCATCCTGCCCGTGGGCTCCTTCGTCGCAGCGCTGCCCATCGTCGGCACCGCGCCGATCCTCGTCATGTGGTACGGGTTCGACTGGCATTCCAAGGCGGCGGTCGTGGTGCTGATGGTGTTCTTCCCGATGCTCGTGAACATCGTGGCGGGGCTGCAGGACACCAGCCAGATGCAGCGCGACCTGATGAAGACCTATGCCGCAAGCTACTGGCAGGGCTTCCTTAAACTGCGACTGCCGGCGGCCATGCCGTTCATCTTCAACGGGCTGAAAATTTCATCGACGCTGGCGATGATCGGCGCCATCGTGGCGGAATTCTTCGGCTCGCCCATTGTGGGGATGGGCTTTCGTATCTCAACATCCGTGGGGCAACTCTCGCTCGACATGGTCTGGGCGGAGATCGTCGTGGCCGCTCTGGCCGGGTCGGCCTTCTACGGTGTGGTGGCCCTCATCGAACGCAGGGTCACGTTCTGGCATCCGTCGCAAAGGCGGTAACGACAACAAATGCAACAAGGGAGCTAAGACAATGAAAAACTGGATCGCAGGGGCCGCGGCGGCCCTCGGCCTTGCCGGCGCCGCGCAGGCGCAGGACGAGGTCACGCTGCAGCTGAAATGGGTCACGCAGGCCCAGTTCGCGGGCTATTACGTGGCGCAGGCCAAGGGGTTCTACGAGGAAGAGAACCTTGACGTCACGATCAAGCCGGGCGGCCCGGACATCGCGCCCGAGCAGGTGATCGCCGCGGGCGGGGCCGACGTCATCACCACCTGGATGGCCGCGGGCCTCGCCGCGCGGGAACGCGGTGTGCCGCTGGTCAACATTGCCCAGCCGTTCAAGACCGGCGGGCTGCAGGTCAACTGCCTGAAATCGGCGGGCATCGAAAGCCCCGAGGATTTCCCCGGCCACGTCATGGGCGTCTGGTTCTTCGGCAACGAATACCCGTTCTACGCCTGGATGGCCTCCCTCGGGATCGAGACGGACGGCGCGGACGACAACGGCGTCAGCGTCATCAAGCAGGCGTTCAGCGCCGACCCTCTGATCCAGGGGCAGGCGGACTGCATCTCGACGATGACCTACAACGAGTATCGCCAGATCCTCGAAGCCGGCATCACCGAGGACGAACTGGTGACCTTCAACTACCTCGACATGGGCTTCGGGATGCTGGAGGACGGGCTCTACGTGCTGGAGGAGGATCTGGAGGATCCGGAGTTCAAGGACAAGATGGTCCGCTTCGTCCGCGCCTCGATGAAGGGCTGGAAATACGCCGAGGAGAACCCCGAGGAGGCCGCCGAGATCGTGCTGGAAAACGACGAGACCGGGGCGCAGACGCTTGACCACCAGGTCTACATGATGGGCGAGGTGGCGAAGCTGACTTCGGGCTCGGACGGGGCGCTCGACCCGGCCGATTTTGAGCAGACCGTGAAGACGCTGCTGTCGTCGGTCTCGGCCGAGAACCCGGCGATCACCAAGGAGCCGGAAGGCGCCTGGACGCACGAGATCACCGACGAAGCGCTGCAGTAACAGCGACTGAACGGCGACCTTGGGGCCGGAGCGCAGCGCCGCTCCGGCCCTTTCTCATGCCCGGGGGACGTGCGCGGGGCGTGGCAGGATCGGTGGTCCGGTTTCCCGGTGAGTTTCGACTTCCGTCGATCACCTTGGCGCCTCAGATGGCCCCGGCGGAGGGACTGGTGGAGAGGCAGGCAGCCCCGTGTGCCGAGCCGGTTGATCACCCGGTGAGTCGGATGCTCGCCTCTGACGGGCGAATTGTAACGAATCCCAACGAACTCACGGAACGCAAAGGGCTTTTCGGGGCACGGTGACGAAAATTTCCGCACTCGACGCGGGATCCGGGGCGAGAAAAATGTTTCGCCAGTCGGAATTAGCCGATAGGTTCCCTAACACTCATAACGATCCGTGCGGGGGCTTTGTTCCCGCGCAAGAAAATTCGGGAGGAATAAAATGGATCGTCGTTCTTTTCTCAGGACCTCCGCACTGGGCGGCGGTGCGGCCGCAGCGACGTCGCTTGCCGCTCCGGCCATTGCGCAGGGCGGCACGACCCTGACCATGGTCACCACCTGGCCGCGCGGCCTTGCCGGCGTGTGGGACTCGGTCGAGCGTTTCTCGAACAGCGTCAGCGCCATGTCGGGCGGGTCGCTCACCATCGACGCCAAGGGCGCCGGTGAACTCGTCGGCGCGCTGGAAAGCTTCGACGCGGTCACCTCGGGCCAGGCGGACATCTACCACGGCGCGGATTACTACTGGGTCGGCCAGCACCCCGCGTGGGCCTATTTCACCGCAGTGCCTTTCGGCATGACCGCGCCCGAGATGATGGTCTGGTACTATGCCGGGGAGGGCATGGCACTGCACCACGAACTGGGCGAAATCTTCGGCATCCGGCCCTTCATCGCCGGACAGACGGCGGCACAGGGCGGCGGCTGGTTCCGTTCGCCGGTGACCAGCCCGGACGACTTCAAGGGCCTCAAGTTCCGGATGCCCGGCCTCGGCGGCCAGGCGCTGGCGGAACTGGGCGCTTCGGTCCAGAACATTCCGGGCGGCGAGATCTATCAGGCGCTGTCCACCGGCGCGCTCGATGCGACCGAGTGGATCGGCCCCTGGTCGGACGAGAAGCTGGGCCTGCAGGAGGTCTGCGACCACTACTACCCCGCCGGCTTCCACGAGCCGGGCGCGGCGCTGTCCGTCGGCGTCAACGCGTCGGTGTTCGAGGGACTCAGCCCCGAGCATCAGGCGATCATCGAAAAGGCCGCGGCGGATGCGCACCAGCACAACTACGCCGTCTTCATCGCCAACAACGGCCCGGCGCTGAAGCGCCTCGTCGAGGGTGGCACGCAGGTGCAGGAATTCTCGGACGAGATCTGGGATGCCTTCGGCGCCGCGTCGAAGACCGTGCTCGACGGCTTCATGGGCGACGACATGTTCGCGAAGATCCGGACGTCGATGGAAGCCTCGATGGCCAACACCGCCGGCTGGGTCTCGGTGTCGGACGCGACCTATGTCCGTCAGCGCACGCGCGTGATGGGCTGACCCTTCACCGTATCCGTTGGAAGAAAAGGCTGCGCACCCCGTGGTGCGCAGCCTGCACTTACAGGGGACAGCAATGCTGGACGCACTGAGCTGGCTGGCGACGCAGATCGGCCTCGGCTTCTATCATTTCTTCTACGCGATCAGCCATCCGGGCCTCTGGCTCGACTGGTCGAACAAGGAAAGCCTGATGCGCTTCGTTTATTACGGCGCGTCGGTCGAACTGTTCTTCGTGCTCTTCGACATCTTCCTTGTCATCACGATCGCGGGCCTGATCTGGCGGCGGTTCATGTGGGGCTGCGTGCGGGTGCTCGAAGGCTTCGCCAATGCTGTCGGGCGCACCGCCGCATGGGCCGGGCTGATCATGGTGGCGCAGCAGACGCTGGTGGTCTTCCTGCAGTCGATCTTCCGGCTGGGCGAGATCACGGTCGCGCCCCTGGGCCTGGGGCTGAGCTATTCGGTCGGCTGGTGGTCGGAGGGGCTGAAGTTCTGGAACGCGGTGGTGATCGCGCTCTGCGTCTCCTACACCTTCGTGCAGGGCGGGCACGTGCGGGTCGACCTGATCTACGCGCCGCTCAAGCATCGGGCGAAGCGGCTCGTCGACATGTTCGGCGCGCTCTTACTGATGGTGCCCGCGTCGATCCTGACGTGGATGTACGCGTGGTATTTCCTCTGGCGGCACCTGATCACGCCCAAGGTCTCGGCCTCGGACCAGCTGGATCTGATGCTGCGCAAATCTTCCATCGTGAAGTGGAACGTCGAAACCATCGGGTTCAGCCCGGACGGGTTCAATGGCTACTTCCTGTTCAAGATCCTGATGCTCTGCTTCGTGGCCCTCGTGGTCCTGCAGGCCATCGCCTTCTTCTACCGCTGCTTCCTCGAATACGTCGAGGGAGAGGCATCCGCAGGCAAATACCTCGACCGGGACACGCTCGGCGAAGGTGAAGAAGCCTACGAAGGCACGCATTAAGAGGTTCCAAGCGTCATGCTATTCGGACTTGACGGCGTCGAGATCGGCCTGATCATCGTCTTCCTGTGCCTCTTCGCGGGCATCCTGTCGGGCTTTCCGGTCGCCTTCGCGATCTCGGGCGCGGGGGTCTTCGCCTTCGCCATCATCGCCTACCTCGATGCCAACGGCATCCTTGTTCACAACGTCGTCGACACTTCGACCCAGGCATTCCGGGACCTCGTGTCGTCCGGGGTGAGGCCGGATACGATATCGACCTTCCGATACCCCGACCTGCCGACCGTGGCGGTGCCGCTGTTCGACCGCGGCTGGGAAGTGGCGATTGACCGCAACCTGTCCTTCATCGTGAACCGGATGAACGAGCGCGTCTTTGCGGGCCAGTCGATCGAGACGCTGCTCGCGGTGCTGATGTTCGTGATGATGGGCATCACGCTGGAGCGGTCCAAGATCGCCAACGACCTGCTGACCACCATGGCCCGGATCTTCGGGCCGCTTCCCGGCGGTCTGGCCGTGTCGGTCGTGGTCGTGGGCGCCTTCCTCGCCGCCTCCACCGGCATCGTCGGCGCGACGGTTGTGACGATGGGCCTGCTGTCGCTGCCCACGATGCTGCGCAACGGCTATTCGCCGGAACTCTCCACCGGGGTGATCGCCGCGTCGGGCACGCTGGGTCAGATCATCCCGCCCTCCATCGTCATCGTGCTTCTGGGAACGCTGGCGGGCGACCTCTATTCCGCCGCGCAGGAAGCAAGGGCGCAGAGCTTCGGCTGTTCCGACGCGCTGACGCTGCTCGGCCGCCCCGCGGTCGTGTCGGTCGGCACGCTCTTCCAGGCGGCGATGCTGCCGGGGATCCTGCTGGCCTTCCTCTACGCCGCGTACGCCTTCGGCTTCGCGCTGGTGCGCCCGTCCAAGGCGCCGGCGGTGCAGATCGAGTACCAGAGCAAGGAGGTCATCACCCGCGGCGACAGCCTGACGTGGTTCGTCCTCGCGCCGGCAGTGCTGATCGGAGGAATGTTCCTGCTGTTCGAGGTCGGGCTGATCGGGTCGCAGGACCTGACGGTCTCGGCCTATTCCGAGGGGACCGAGGGCGCGGTCCTGCGCACCAATGTCAGCGAAAGCTGCCGTGCCGCGATGATCGAACTGCACGGGCAGGCCATGTGGGACCTCGCCGTCGAGCAGACCCGCGCCATCGCCGAAGCGGGCGGGGCGGCAGAGAGCGTGCGGCTGTCTCCGGAAGAGGTCGAACAGCTGCGCAGCCTGAAACTGGCCGCCGCCGCCCCGGTCGGAACCGGGGTCGCCGTCATCGCGCTGCTTCTGCTGCTGACGCTCGCCGCCGCGCGCGGGGTGAAGCCCTCGGCCGGGGCCGAGCCGCTGATTATCGGCGCGGCGGGCGCGGGGGCCATGCTGCTGGCGGACGTGTTCTTCATCCGCCCCGACAGCTCCGCGCTTGTCACCCTGCTGGTGATCGCGCTGCCGCTGCTGGTTGCGCTCTGGGGCACACGCCATGCGGTCGGCAGGCTTGCCGAAAACGAACTGGTCCGGGTGGTCTTCCCGCCGCTGATGCTGATCGTCGCTGTGCTGGGTTCGATCCTCGGCGGCATCACCAACCCGACGCCCGCGGCCGCGCTTGGCGCGGCGGGGGCGATCATGCTGGCGGGCTACCGCAAGCTGCGGGAAGAGGGGCGGTCCGGCAAGGTCATCATCAACGCGACGCTCGCGGTGATCGTGATGATCCTCGTCGGGGCGAACTTCGACCTTCGGATCAACCAGCAGGACGTCGGCTTCGAGACGTGGGTGGCGTTCCTCGTGGCCTACGGCGCCTTCCTCTACGCCGCCTTCGGGCTCGCGATGGCAGGCTGGACGCTCTATCGCAGCGGGGTGCTGCGGCCAGTGGTGCGCGAGACGGCCAAGGTGACGTCGATGGTCTTCACCATCCTGATCGGCTCGCAGCTGCTGAACCTCGTGGTGATCTCCTTCGGGGGCGAGCATTACATCCAGGAGTTCCTGCGCAGCTTCGACAGCGAATTCAAGGTCTTCCTGATCGTGATGCTGGTGCTCTTCGTTCTGGGCTTCGTGCTCGACTTCCTCGAGATCATCTACATCGTGATCCCGATCGTCGGGCCGGTGATCTACGGCGGTACCTTCGATCCGAAATGGGTGACGATCATGATCGCGGTGAACCTGCAGACGTCGTTCCTGACGCCGCCCTTCGGCTTTGCGCTGTTCTACCTGAGGGGGGTCGCGCCGCCCTCGGTCACCACCGGGCACATCTACCGCGGGATCATACCCTTCGTGCTGATCCAGGTGCTGGGCCTCGCGCTGCTGTGGTTCGTGCCCTCCATCGTGACCTTCGTGCCGGACCTGATGCCCAACTGAACGGGACCGATTCAAAGGAAAAGCCGCGCTCCCGGGGGGCGGCTTTGCCGCGTCGTAGTGCCTTGCCCCGCCGGGGCGGTTCAAGGCGGGGCGGCGGCGGCTCAGACAGGACGTGCGGGCACGTAGCGGCGGAGCGAGGCGATGAAGGCGTCGATCTCGCGCGCCAGCGGGCCGGTGGCGAATCCGTCCAGTGTCGCGGCGTCCAGTGTTCCGGGCCAGAGCGTCCGTTCCAGCGCCTCCCGCCGTGCGGCATCGCCGGGGGAGAGTGGCAAAGCCGCGGCGGCGGCGAGGAGCGCCAGCCGGTCCTGCACGTCCCGCATATCGCGGAAGGCGGCAATCATTGGGCCGGTGCGCGCAGGGTCCTCGCGCCATGACGCACCGCAGAACACCTCCTGCACCACGCGCTGCCCCGCGCCGTGGCAGGAATAGCGGACGCAGCCGGGAAAGCCCCGGTCGGCCAGCGACTCGTGGATCGAACACGCATGGCCGGTCAGGTTGGGGCAGGGGCTGCCCGCAGGCTTGTCGATGGCGAAGTCGTCGCCCCGGTCGAAGGCCAGCGCGATGCAGCAGAGCGCGGCGCAGGCGTCGCAATCCGGGGTGAGCGCCGGGCGGCTCATGCGGCAGGGATCGCCTCGAGCGCGGCGGCAAGGTCGCCATAGCCGGTGTAGCGCCGCTCGAAGCGCAGGCCGAGGCGATCGGCCGCCTCGCGCGCCTTCTCGGTCAGCGCCGGGTCTTCGGTCTGGGCAAGGTAGACCAGCGCCTCGTAATTGCCGAAATACATCGCGGCGAGGTCGGGGTGCCGGTCGAGCCCGAGCGGCCGCCAGACGAAGGCGTCGAATTGGCGCGTCAGGAAATCTGTCAGGTAGAAGGATGTCACCTCGTCCCGCTCGGCGAAGGCGGCGTTGCCGTCGAAGAAGCTGTAGCAGTGCGGACCGGCCAGTATCTCGACGCCCAGCCGGGCGCAGGCCTGCGCCAGCAACCCGCCGGTGCCGCAATCGGCGTAGAGCACGACGATCCGGTCATACTCCGCCCGATGCCGCGCGACCGCGTCCTCCACGGCGGGAGTGATCCGTTCCGGATGGTTGTGCAGGATGGCGGGCAGGCACTGGAGGTCGAGGTGATCCCAGCCGTTCAGCCGGACCAGCGCCAGCACCTCGCGCGCCAGCGCCCCGCAGGCCAGCAGCAGCACCCGGCCGTGGCCGGTGGCGGGCATTCCCTCCCGCGTCAGGGACTGGTCGTCGGGCAGGCGCATATCCGCGATGTGTCAGGCGCGAGGCGACCGGTCAAGGGGCCTCGCGCCGTGCCGGTATCGTAGCGGTCGCGGAGCGCCTCGCGAACGCGCGCACGGCCGTTCGAGCGGCCCCGCGACCGCCTTCCGGGCGTCAGCCCGCCGACATCTGGTTGTGCTTGCGCGCGACGAAGCGTTTCGCCGTCTCCACCGCCACGGCGGCGTCGCGGCAATAGGCATCGGCCCCGATGGCGCGTCCGAACTCTTCGTTCAGGGGGGCGCCGCCGACGAGGACGATGTAGTCGTCGCGAATGCCCTGTTCCTTCATCGTGTCGATCACAACCTTCATGTAGGGCATCGTCGTCGTCAGCAGGGCCGACATGCCGAGGATATCGGGCTTTTCGGTTTCCAGCGCCTCGAGATATTTTTCGACCGCGTTGTTGATTCCGAGGTCCACGACCTCGAACCCGGCACCTTCCATCATCATCGAGACGAGGTTCTTGCCGATGTCGTGGATGTCGCCCTTGACCGTGCCGATCACCATCTTGCCCATCCGGGGGGCGCCGGTTTCGGCCAGCAGCGGCTTGAGGATCGCCATGCCGCCCTTCATCGCGTTGGCGGCCAGCAGCACCTCCGGCACGAAGAGGATGCCGTCGCGGAAGTCGTTTCCGACAATCGTCATGCCGCCGACCAACGCCTCGGTCAGGATGCGGTAGGGTGCCCAACCGCGCTCCAGCAGGATATTCACCGCCTCCTCGATCTCTTCCTTGAGACCGTCATAGAGGTCGTCGAACATCTGCTGGACGAGTTCCTCGTCGTCGAGTTCGGAGAGGATGATTTCTTCGTCTTCTGACATGGGCCATGCCATCCCTGGTTCGCCGGGCGGGGAGAGGCCCGGTCTGACTCTGCCCCACCCATCGGGCAAATGCGCCCCCCGCACTGGCCGAATTGCGACATGGCCGCGAATGCTTCCGACCTCCGCCATCGTTTATGCCGGACGGGTGTTGCGAAAGCCTCAAGGCCGCAGGACATCCATTGCAAATGTTCTTCGAATGTTCCATTTTACCGGAATGGATCGTCCTGTCGCATCTTCGCCCGAAACGGGGCTCGAACCGCACCGCATCGAACCGGAGCGTCGGCGCGGGCGCGGCGCCCGGTCGAACCGCCCCGGGCGCTACGAGCGGCAGGAGCGTGTCGCGGAACACGACGGCTGGGACATCGCCGAGGACCTCCCGGTCCTGCGCACCCAGGTGTCCGAGGAACGGCCGCGCAAGGTCATCACCTACAACCGCTCGCCCGATCTGCCCTTCGACCGCTCGATCAACGCATATCGCGGCTGCGAACACGGCTGCGTCTATTGCTTCGCCCGCCCGACGCACGCGTGGCTGGGGCTGTCGGCCGGGCTGGATTTCGAGACTCGGCTGGTGGCGCGCCCGGGCGTGGCCGAGGGGCTGGCGCAGGAGCTTGCAGCGAAATCCTACCGCGTCGCGCCAATCTCATTGGGCACGAACACCGATCCCTACCAGCCGGTCGAGCGGAGGTACGGGCTGACGCGCGGCATCCTCGAGGTGCTGCGCGAGGCGCGGCATCCGGTGGCGATCGTCACGAAGGGCACACTGATCCTGCGCGACCTCGACATCCTGTCCGAGATGGCGCGCGACGGGCTGGCGCGGGTCGGGATTTCCCTGACGACGCTGGACCCGGTGCTGTCGCGCCGGATGGAGCCGCGGGCGCCCGCGCCGGCGAAACGGCTCGAGGTCATCGGGCGGCTGGCTGACGCGGGCGTGGAGGTGCGGGTGATGACCTCTCCGGTGGTGCCGGGACTGACGGATCACGAGATCGAGGCGCTGCTGGAGGCCGGCGCGGCAGCGGGCGCCGTGGCGGCAAGCTGGATCATGCTGCGCCTGCCGCTTGAGGTCTCGCCCCTGTTCCGCGACTGGCTGGAGGAGCATTACCCCGACCGCGCCGCCCGCGTCATGGCCCGAGTGCGCGAAATGCACGGCGGCAAGGATTACGACGCGCAATGGGGCCGCAGGATGCGGGGCGAGGGGCACTATGCCGAGATGATCGCACAGCGATTCCGCCGCGCGGTGCGGCGGCTGGGGCTGGACCGGGACCTGCCGCCGCTGCGGCGTGAGCTGTTCCGCGCGCCGGTGCCCAAAGGCGCGCAGCTAGACCTGTTCGGAGCTTGATCCGATTGTGCCTGCGGCACACGATTCATCGGCCCCCATCCTGACCTTCCCCCGATCCGGGGGACGGAAGCCCGTGGCGGACCGACCCCGTTCGGGCGGGCCTGGGCGTGTGGCAGGTGACAGGAAATACGCCGAGAGGCGGCTCAGGGGCAGGTCTGCCCTAAACGCGCCTGTTCGAGGGGGCCGCGAGTCGCGCCCGCGTCAAGCACAGGCCGCGGCGGGGCCGCGGTGGCCTGCGGCCATCCTTGACCCGGTCCCGACTCGCGGCGGGCACTCAGGCGCGTCGGCGGGTGCGGCGGCGTGCCGGGGCGGCATCCTCTCCGGTGCCGTCGCTGGCCGAGGAGAAGGCTCCGAGCTTCGCCGTGATCTCGTCCAGCGTGGGGCGCGGCCCGCGCGGGCGGGTCGACAGCGCCTCGTGCATCTTCTCTAGATGCTCGGGCATGGTGCCGCAGCAGCCGCCGATGATCGTCGCGCCGCAGTCGCGGGCCATCACGGCGTATTCTGCCATCAGCTCCGGCGTGCCGTCGTAATGGATGTGGCCGTCCACGTATTTCGGGATCCCGGCGTTGCCCTTCGAGATCACCGGCCGTTCCGAGCCCTGCGCGGCGAAGCCCAGCACGGTGCGCAGCAGGTCCGACGCGCCGACGCCGCAATTGGCGCCGAAGGCGATCGGCGGGTTTGGCAGCTTCTCGACCATCGCGACCATATCGGCGGAGGTCACGCCCATCATCGTGCGGCCGGCGGTGTCGAAGCTCATCGTGCCGCACCAGGGCATGTCTGCCAGCGCGAAGGCTTCGGCAGCGGCCCTGTACTCCTCGGGCGCGGAGATGGTCTCCAGCCACAGCACATCGGCGCCTCCGGCTTTCAGACCTTCCGCCTGTTCGTGGAACATCTCCACCGCCGCGGCATGGGTGAGCGCCCCCATGGGGGCCATGATTTCGCCAGTCGGGCCGACGGAGCCGGCAACGATCACCGTGCGGCCGGACCTGTCGGCGAGTTCTCGGCCGATCTCGGCCCCGGCGCGGTTCAACTCCATCACGCGGGACTGGGCGTCGTGCAGCTTGAGCCGGGCGGCGTTGCCGCCGAAGGTGTTGGTGAGGAAGATGTCGCTGCCCGCATTGATGGCGCCCGCATAGAGCGTGCGGATCTTCTCGGGCGCCTCAACGTTCCAGAGTTCCGGTGGATCGCCCGCGCCGAGTCCCATGTTGAAGAGATTCGTGCCGGTGGCGCCGTCGGCCATCAGCCAGTCACGCTCGGACAGAAGGCGTGTGAGGGCGTCGGTCATCGGGCGTCTCCCATGTGGGCCTGGATCGGGTTCAGATCTGTCACGTCGCCGGGGCAAAGGCAATGCCGGGGGGCGGCGGTTTGTGCACCGCGAGCGCCAGATCGGCCAGCGCGATGACCAGCGCGGCACGCGAGGGCGCGGCGGCATAGAGAGGCGCGCGGCGCGGGGCGAAGGCGGTCTTGAACCGGGCGAGGCCGGCCGCACCATGGCGGGCGGCGACAGCCCGGCGCAGGCGGGCGGTGAGGCGCCCCTCCCGGTCCGGCGCGGCGGGCAGGGCGGCCAGGGACAGGCGGGAGAGGCCCGCGGCGCGGGCGTCCTCGATCGCGGCGGCGATCAGGGCGGCCACCGTGCCTTCGGGCGGGTCTTCGGCGTGACGGATCAGGTCGAGCGTCCATTCCTGCGGTCCCTCGTGGAAGGTCACGAAGGCGATGATCCGGTCCCCGGTCTCGGCGGTGTAAAGGCGTTGGCCGCGAAGGTAGCCGGGACAGTAGACCCCCATCGTCACCCCGCGGGCCCGGCCATGGGCGGCGCGCCAGCGGCGGTCGAGATCGGCCAGGGCGGGGTTCGGCAGCGGCTCCGCCCGGCGGATGACCAGCCCCGCCTTCGCCGACTTGCGCAGCTTGCGCCGGACCTGCCTCAGCACAGGGCGGTCGAGCGAGAAGCGCTGCGGGTCGATCACCATCTCGTCGGCGATCCGCACCACGTGCCAGCCCGCCGCCCGGGCCGCGCAGGCGTCGCGGGCGGAGAGCTTGTAGGCGCAAGCGAGCCGCGTCCGGTCCCGCGCCGCCCCGGCCAGCGCGGGAAGCAGCGGCGCGAGCGGGCCGCGCACGGGGGCGAAAAGCAGCGTGAGGCTCTGCCGAGTCTCGATCACCGCGGCCTCCGCCCCGGGGGCGGAGAGCGTCATGGCCCCGTTCTGCCGGGTCACGCCCAGTTCGGCGCGGGCGGCCTCTGCGATCCCGGCGGGGGGCAGGGGGCCGAGGTGGCGGCTGGACGCCGCCGCCCGCCGCGGTGCGGGCCGGGCGAGGGCGATGAGGGCGAGGCAGGCGGGCAGGGCATAATACACCAGACGGAAGGCGACGATCCCGGCGATCAGGTCCGCCTCCGGCACGCCGGGCAGCAGCGCCAGCAGCGCCAGTTCGAAGGGGCCCACGCCGCCGGGGGTGCCGCTGAGAAGCGCCGCGCCGAGGGCGAGGAGATAGGCCGGCAGCAGCACCTCCAATCCGGGCGCGGTGGCGGCTGGCATCAGCGCCTGAAGTGCCAGCGCGGCAGCGGCGGTGTCCAGCGCGCTCAGGGCGAGGATCGTGCCGATGGCGGGGAGCGAGGGCAGGGGCAGCCGGCGCCCGGCCAGCCGGATGTCCCCGGCGACCACCGCTGCGAGGGCAAGGCCGGAGGCGGCGGCGAGGACAACGATCGCCGTCCAGTCGGGCAGCAGATCCTGGGGCAGGAGCAGGGCGGCGGCGGCGGTGACCACGGCCCATCCGGCGAGGAAGGAGACCGCGACCGCGCCGGACACCCGCGCCGCGTCGAGCGGCGAGAGCCCGGGCAGCATCCGCCAGCGGGCCAGCGCGCCGGTGAGAACCCCCAGCCCCAGCACCTGGGACAGCGCGATGGCGGCGGCGCCCGCGCGGGTGGCGTCGCCGCGATCGACCCCGGTGCGCAGGCTGCGGTGGATCACCTCGTCATAGCGCCCGATGGCCCAGAAGCTGACGCAGGTCGCCGCCAGCGCCGCGATCCATTGAACCGGGCGGACCGCGCGCAGCCCGTCCAGCACCGCGATGGCCTCCAGCCCGGCAAGCTGTTCGCGCAGCAGCAGCAGGCAGATCGCGCCCAGCCCCACCGGACCGGCCACACGGACCACCCGCCGCGCCGCGCTGGCGCGCCCCTGCGATATCGACATTTCTCACCCCGGTCTTCGCCTGTGGCGGCAGGGTGAGGGGAAGAGATTACCGGGCACTTAAGCCATTGCGGCAGTCCGGCGGCCATTCCGGGGAAAGGCGGCGGCAACGGCTGGGACCCGGAACGCGAACGGCCCGCCGGAGGGGCGGGCCGTCGCGCATCGGGTCGGAGGGCGCGGGATCAGCCTTCGTCCAGAAGCTGGCCCTTGGCCACCGCCATCAGTTCCTCCATCTTGGCGCGCACCGTGGCGGCGTCGGCCTTGCCACCCAGATCGCCCGCGACCTTGCGCACCACGTCCTCGTGGCCGGCCTCTTCGAAATCGGCCTTGACCACCTCGGCGGCATAGGCCGTGGCCTCGGCCCCGGTCTTGCCCATCAGGTCCGCCGCCCAGAGGCCCAGCAGCTTGTTGCGGCGCGCCTCGGCGCGGAACTTCATCTCCTCGTCGTGGGCGTACTTGTTCTCGAAGGCGTTCTCGCGATCGTCGAAGGTGCTCATGGCTGCTCCCTTTGCGGCAAAGTTTCTCCCGATATGACGTGGCGAAGGGCTTCGTGCAAGCCTCTAGCCCCCGCCATCGCTTGCGGCATAAGCCCCCATGACATATGAGAGCGCGGTAGGCGGGACTCGGCCCGCCGCGGACGCGGAGACCTCATGGCACGGCGCAAGAAGATCTACGAAGGCAAGGCGAAAATTCTTTACGAAGGCCCGGAGCCGGGCACGATCGTCCAGTACTTCAAGGATGACGCGACCGCGTTCAACGCACAGAAACGGGACGTGATCGAGGGCAAGGGCGTCCTCAACAACCGGCTGAGCGAATTCTTCATGAACGGGCTGAACGGGATCGGGGTGCCGACGCATTTCATCCGTCGCCTGAACATGCGCGAACAGCTCTGCCGCGCCTGCGAGATCATCCCGCTGGAAGTGGTGGTGCGGAACTATGCCGCGGGTTCGCTGTCCAAGCGGCTGGGGCTGGAAGAGGGGCTGCCGCTGCCCCGGCCGATCGTCGAGTATTACTACAAGGACGACAAGCTGGGCGACCCGATGGTGACGGAGGAGCATATCGCCGCCTTCAACTGGGCGTCGCAGCAGGACATGGACGATATCCTGGCGCTGGCGCTCCGGGTGAACGACTTTCTGTCCGGCGTGATGATGGCGGTCGGCATCCGGCTGGTCGACTTCAAGATCGAGATCGGCCGCGTCTATGACGGCGATTTCCAGCGGCTGGTGGTGGCGGACGAGATCTCGCCCGACAGCTGCCGCCTGTGGGATGTCGAAAGCGGGCAGAAGCTGGACAAGGACGTCTTCCGCCGCGACCTCGGCTCCCTGACCGACGCCTATACCGAGGTGGCGCGGCGGCTGGGTATAATGCCGAAGGCGACATCGAACGTCACCAAGCCGACGCTGATCAACTGAAAGGGCCGGGCATGAAGGCGCGTGTGCATGTGATGCTGAAGAACGGGGTGCTCGACCCGCAGGGCGAGGCGGTGCGGCATGCGCTCGGTTCTCTGGGGTTCGACGGCGTGAACGGCGTCCGGCAGGGCAAGGTGATCGAACTGGACCTCGCGGAAGGCACGGATGAGGCGACGGTCACCGAGATGTGTGAGAAGCTGCTCGCGAACACGGTGATCGAGAGTTACTCGGTGGAGATGGGGTAGGCTCGGCTCAAGCCTGCGTGACGACAGTGGGTGAGGTCTACCGTCACCCGCGTCCTTGGTGCGCTTGAGCATTCCCCCGTGTCCGGAATCAAGGTCGAAGGCCGCCGGACATGAGCCGGCCCGTCCCGGCGGGCTGGCGCTTTGGGGACGTCAGCGCAGAGTGTCCACTTGGGCGCTGCCATGGCTTCCATGAAACAAGAGGTTCAGCCGGGGCGGGCGCCAAACCACGGGCCGACGCTTGCCCGGCTTGTGCGGGGTGGTGACTGAAAAAGGCCCGAGCTGAAGCCTGGCTTCTCGACAGTGGCGCATTGCTTTGACTGGGCTGGACCCGCCCCCCCCTCACGCTCGCCGACGCCGCCGTCCGCCGCGTCCGGCGCCCCCCTCCGCCGCCGCCTTGGCGGCCTCGGGAAAGCTGGCCCCCTCCTTCACCGCGTCGAGCACCCGCGAGAACCCGATCCAGGCAGACCCGTTCGGATCGTGGTTCATCAGCATGTTCGCTGCCTTGATCGCCTCCATCTCCACCTGGCGCACCGGGTTCATGATGGCCGAGGTCATGCCGGCGCCGATCGCCATCGGCAGGAATGCCGCGTTGATCCCGTGACGGTTCGGCAGGCCGAAGCTGACGTTCGACGCGCCGCAGGTCGTGTTCACGCCCAGCTCGTCGCGCAGGCGGCGGACAAGGGCGAATACCTGTTGCCCGGCCGACGCCATCGCACCGATCGGCATGACCAGCGGGTCGACCACGATGTCATGCGCCGGAATGCCGAAATCGGCCGCGCGTTCGACGATCTTCTTTGCCACGGCGAAGCGCACCTCCGGATCTTCCGAAATGCCTGTGTCGTCGTTGGAGATCGCCACCACGGGGACGTTGTATTTCTTTACCAGCGGCAGGACGAGGTCCAGCCGCTCCTCCTCGCCCGTCACCGAGTTCAGCAGGGGCCGCCCCTCGGCCGCCGCCAGCCCCGCCTCCAGCGCGCCCGGCACGCTCGAGTCGATGCAGAGCGGCACATCGACCAGCCGCTGCACGCAGTCGATCAACTGCGGCATCAGCGTGGGCTCGACGAAGTTGTTGTCGGCGTAGCGCGGGTCCTCGGCCATCTTGTTGGTGAAGACCGCGCCCGAGTTCACGTCGAGCACCATGGCCCCGCAAGCCACCTGTTCCACCGCGTCTCTCTCGACGGTGGAGAAATCGCCCATCTCGAGCTCGGCGGCGAGCTTCTTGCGCCCGGTCGGGTTGATGCGTTCGCCGATGACGCAAAAGGGTTCGTCGAAGCCGATCACGACGGTCTTCGTCTTGCTTTCAAGCACGGTGCGGGTCATTGGAATCCCTGTGGTTGTGACCCCGGGACCCGGGGCCGGTGCGATGTCGATGTCTCGGATGAGGGCGGCCCGGGGCCGGGGCCGTCAGCCCCGGGCGGCGTGGCGTGCGGGCAGACCCGCCTCGCCTGCGTTCTCCGTCACCCATTCGGCGGCGGTCTTGATGCCGCCCAGCGGGAAGACGTGGACCTGTTCGATCAGGCTGTCGGGATGCGCCTGCTTGTGCGCGGCAAGGTCTGCCAGAACCTCGGCCGGGGTGTAGGGCAGGACCAGCTTGGTCACGTCCATCGCCCGCTTCTGCAGCACCTTCAGTGATGGGCCGACGCCGCAGGCCACGGCGAACTTGATAAGGGTCTGAAGCTTCGCGGGCCCGGCCACGCCGACGTGGATCGGGATCCGGATCCCCTCGGCCTGCAGCCGGTCGGCCCAGGCGATGATCGGCTGCGCGTCGAACGCGAACTGCGTGGCCATCGCGACCCTCGCATCGGTGCGTTCGGAGAAGTCCTGCTTCCAGCGCAGGGCCTCCATCACCACGGCGTCGGATCCGTCGGGGTCGATGTCCTTGTTCCCCTCGGGGTGGCCTGCCACGTGCAGGCGCTTGAACCCGGCCTGATCGAAAAGGCCGGTTTCGATCAACTGCATGGAGCTGTGGAACTTGCCGCGCGGGGTGGCGATCCCGCCGCCGAGCAGAAGCGCCTGATCGATACCGGCCTCGCCCTGGTAACGGGCGATCCAGTCGGCCAGCGTCTTCGCGTCGGGGATGGACCGCGCCGGGAAGTGCGGCATGACGGGGAAGCCTTCGTCCGCGATCCGGCGGGCGGTGGCGACCATGTCCTCGATCTCGGTCCCGTCGATATGGGCGATATAGACGCGGGTGCCGGCGGGCAGCAGGTCGCGGAAATCCTCGACCTTCTCGGCGGTGCGGGGCATGACCTCGATCGAATAGCCCGACATGAAGCTGTCGAGATGGCCCGTGGCGGGCATCGCCTGCGTGCGGCGTTTGAAGTTCAGCAGAGCCATCAAGGCCTCCCTAACCTTTGAGGGCATTCAAGCCCATCCGTCGTTCCCGATCAACGTTTTGATCCGGTCCGCATCATATTCCGCCTCCAGCCGCGCAGCCTCGGCCCGGGCCAGATCCTCCGCCTCGCCCTCGGCGCTGCCCGAGGGCCGTTTGCGCCACTCCGCGAGATACGCGTCGGTTCCGGCCGCGCCCGACTTCATCGCCGCCCGGTCGATCGCCTGTTCGAACCGTTCGGAAAGCTGCAGCTTTGCGCCCCGGCGCCCCTTGCCGACGATCACCTGCGCCGGGATGTCCCGCCAGAAGACGATGGTGATATCCGGCATGTCGCACGCGCCCCGCTGGTCTGTCTGCGCCGCTTCTACTCCGGAATATAGCGCGGGCCGGTGTCGTTTTCGACATGGTGCGACGTAAGAGCGACCTGCCGGGGCGCGGCGGTAGAAATCGCGCGCGGCGCGAACACTGCTCACGATTTCGTGTTCGGCGCCGCCGCGCCGCGCGGGCTGGATGATCGGCGCCGTGAACCGCCCGTGAACAACCCCCGGATGAGCGGCCCGCCGCGCGGCATCTTGCTTTGCGGCCGTGGTATCGCTACCTTCAAGGTAACTCGAAATGGAGGGCGTGAGTGATGGCGCCCAAGCGTCCCGAAGGTGCGGGCGCATTCCCGAAACCGGTGGAGAGCCCCGCACTCAAACCGCCCGATCCGTCGGAGCTTTACGCTGCGCTGGATCTGGGCACGAATGCCTGTCGCATGCTGATTGCCCAGCCGAAGGGCTCTCAGTTCCATGTGGTGGATTCCTTCTCGAAATCCGTGCAGCTCGGCTCGGGGCTGGAACGGTCCGGCCGGCTTGGCCGGACGTCCATGGCCCGAGCCCTGCAGGCGATCCGTGTGTGCCGGCAGAAGCTGGAACGCCACGGCGTCCGGCGGATGCGGCTGGTGGCGACGGAGGCCTGCCGCCGCGCGACGAACGGCAAGCAGTTCCTGAGCGATGTGCGGCAGGAGACGGGACTGAGGCTCGACATCATCCAGCCGGAGGAGGAGGCGCGGCTTGCCGTGGTCTCCTGCGCGCCGCTGGTCTCTACCCGGACGGAGCAGCTGCTGGTGGTCGACATCGGCGGCGGGTCCACCGAACTGGTGTGGATCGACCTCTCCTCGGTGCCGCATCTGGAGCGGCCGCGCGCGATCATGCGGCTGCACGCGGGCTTCCACCCGCAGGAAAGCCCGTTCCCGGCGGCGAAGGTGGTCGACTGGATTTCGGTGCCCCTTGGCGTCGCCACCCTGCGCGACCAGTTCCGCGATGTGGAGGACGACAGCGCGCGCTTCGCGCTGATGTCGTGGTTCTTCGAGGAGAGCCTGGCCGAATTCGCCCCCTACAAGGACGAACAGACCCGCGAAGGATTCC
>Ga0310345_10000758_pt1 | contig 42457 bp, 41 predicted proteins | sample HC15DNA20500_MG_FD_204667 | JGI IMG/M metagenome (GOLD analysis project Ga0310345, IMG submission 204667) | Marine microbial communities from station ALOHA, North Pacific Subtropical Gyre - HC15-DNA-20-500_MG | ecosystem: Environmental > Aquatic > Marine > Oceanic | place: Pacific Ocean: North... | reverse complement strand
CTCGATGGGCATGATGCTCGAGACCGTCAGCCGCCGCCTGACCCGCAAGGGCCAGCCGCATTTCGCCTGCCCCGACAAGACGCCGGTGCAGCGGCTGCGCACGCTGGAACGCGCCGGTGAAAAGCGCGTGCCCTTCACCACCGGGCTGCTGATCGGCATCGGCGAGACCTGGGCGGAGCGGATCGAGGCGCTGGAGGCGATCAACGCCGCCCATGCACGCCACGGCCACGTGCAGGAGGTCATCATCCAGAACTTCCAGCGCAAGCCCGACATCGAGATGGCCAACCACCCCGAGCCCGGCCTCGAAGACATGCTGCGCACCATCGCGGCGGCGCGGGTCATCCTGTCGCCAGAGATCAGCCTGCAGGCGCCGCCGAACCTGAGCGCGCGGCACATCGCCTATCTCGACGCGGGCATCAACGATTGGGGTGGCATCTCGCCCGTCACCATCGATTTCATCAACCCGCAACACGAATGGCCCGAGATCCGCAGCCTCGCGCGGTCCTGCGACGAAGCCGGGTTCGAGCTGCGTGAAAGGCTCACCGTCTACCCGAGATACCTCACCGAGGATTCGGGCTTCATCAACGCCTCCGTGCGAGCCCGTGCGCTCGGCATGGCCGGGGGCGAAGGGCTGGCGCGCGAGCAACGGCATATCGGAGAGACAGCATGACCTACCAGTCGACGACCCGGCAGTTCGCCTGCGATCCCGCCGCCGTGGGTGGCGCATCCGACCCGATCCGCGCGATCCTCGAAAAGGCGCTTTCGGGCGGCGAGGTGAGCACGGATGAGGGCGTGGCCCTGTTCCGGGCCCAAGGAGCGGATATCGACGCCGTCTACCGCACCGCCGACACGCTGCGCCGCCGCGCCAATGGCGACCGGGTCAGCTTCGTCGTGAACCGCAACATCAACTTCACCAACATCTGCTACATGGGCTGCAAGTTCTGCGGCTTTGCCAAGCGGGCCGAGGACAAATCCGCCGAGTGGCTCGAGCCCGCGCAGATCGTGGAGCGCGCGCAGCAGGCTTGGGACCGCGGCGCGACCGAGGTCTGCATTCAGGGCGGGCTGCATCCGAAGATGGAAGGCACCTACTACCGGGAGATCATCCGCGCCATCAAAACGGCGCTGCCCGGGATGCACATCCATGCCTTCTCGCCCTTCGAGATCTGGTACGGCGCGTCCAAGACCAAGATGTCCTACCGCGATTTCCTGACCGATCTGAAGGAAGCCGGTCTCGATTCGATGCCCGGCACGGCAGCCGAGATCCTCGACACCGAGGTCCGGATGCAGCTCACCACCAACAAGCTCTCGGCCGAGCGCTGGGTCGAGATCATCCGCACCGCGCATGAGGTCGGCATTCCGACCACCGCCACCATCATGTACGGCCATGTCGACGCGCCCGAACACTGGGCCGCGCATATCGCACTCCTGCGCGACATCCAGAAGGACACCGGCGGTTTCACCGAGCTGGTGCCGCTCTCCTTCGTGCACACCGATTCGCCCCTCTACGCCCAGAACCCCGACAAGGTGCGTCCCGGCCCGACGGCGCGTGAAGTCGACCTGATGCACGCGGTATCGCGGATCATGCTGCATGGCTGGATCGACAACATCCAGGTGAGCTGGACCAAGCTCGGCGCGGCGCGGGCGCAGCAGATGCTGTCGCGCGGCGTCAACGATCTCGGCGGCACGCTGATGAACGAGAGCATCTCGCGCGCGGCAGGCTCCGACCACGGGCAGGAAATCACCGCGCGGGAACTGGTGCGGATGATCCGCGCCGCCGGCCGCGTGCCGGTGCGCCGCAACACCGTCTACGAGACGCGCGAGGTGTTCGAGAACCACGACCCTGAGGAGCTGGCGCCGCTCGTGGACCGCAAGGGCCGCGACCCGCTGGCCTTCCTCGAGATGTTCCCCGAGCGGCCCGCTGCCTCAGTCGAGGCTGCACAATGAGCCCGCGCAAGGTCTGCCTGCTGGCCGGCGGCGTCGGCGGCGCCAAGATGGCCGAGGGGCTTGCCGCCCATGACGACGTGGCGCTGTCCGTGATCGGCAACGTCGCCGATGACGAGAGCTTCCACGGGCTGTGGGTTTCGCCCGACATCGACACGCTGACCTACAGCCTCGCGGGCATGATCGACCGCAGCCAGGGCTGGGGCGTGGCCGATGAGGGGCACCGCGCGTTGGAGACGCTGAACCTTTTGGGCGCGGAGACCTGGATGTCGCTCGGCGACCGCGATTTCGGTCTGCACATCCACCGCACGATGCGGCGCGCGAAGGGCGACCGGCCTTCGGACATCGCCCGCGACGTGGCCCGCGCCTTCGGCGTGGAACCGGATATCTTGCTGCCCACCGACGACGTGGTGCAGACCCGGCTGCGTACCGCCGACGGGCGCTGGCTGAGCTTCCAGGAATATTTCGTGCGCGAGCGCTGCGCCCCGGAGATCCGCGAGATCGCCTTCTCCGGCATGGACATGGCCCGCCCGACGCCCGAGGCGCTGGCCGCCATCGCCGGGGCCGACCTGATCGTCATCGCGCCCTCGAACCCTTTGGTGAGCATCGCGCCGATCCTCGGCATTCCCGGTATCGGCCAGGCGCTGCGCGCTGCCACCGCGCCGAAGATCGCGGTCAGCCCCTTCATTGAGAGCCGAGTGGTCAAGGGTCCGGCCGACCGCATGATGGCGGGGCTGGGGCTGCGGGCCGACGCGCTTGGCGTCGCGCGGCGCTACAGCGGGCTGGCCGACAGGCTGGTCATCGATCATGCCGATGCCGCGCTGGGAGCCGAGATCGCCGCCGCGGGCCCTGCCCCGCATTGCAGCGACATCCTGATGAAGACCCAGGAAGACAAGGCGCGGCTGGCGCGCGAGATCCTCGATCTCGCCTTCGCCCCGGTGGAGGCGGTGGCATGAGCGGCACCGCCAAGCGGCTCGTCGCAATCCCGATGAAGGATCCGCGCGACGCCAAGACCCGGCTCGGACTCGCCCTCTCGCCCGAACAGCGCGGTGATCTGGCCCTGACCCTGTTCCGGGCCACGGTGACGCGGCTGCGCGAAGCGGTGACAGGATGCGCGACCCGGATCGATCTGGCCGTCGTCACCGGCAGCCCGGCCATTCGCGGCGTGGCCGAGAGCCTCGGGCTCAACGTGATCGACGACGCCGGGGCGCCCTCGCTGTCCCCGGCGGTTGAGGCCGCAGCGGATTGGGCCACGGACCAGGGCTACGAGGCGCTCTGCGTGTTGCCCGGCGATCTCGCCGCCCCCGATCCTGCCGAACTGGCACTGTTGCTCGCCCATCCGCTGGATGCCGGAACGGCGGTGATCTGCCCGGCCAAGGATCTGGGCACCAACGCGCTGCTGGTGCCGCTGCCCTGCCCCTTTGCCTTTGCCTATGGCGCGAAATCGACGATTCGGCACCGCCGCGCCGCCGAGGCCGCCGGGCTGACCCCGGTGATGATGCCGCTGGGCAGCCTTCGCATCGACATCGACACCGTCGAAGACCTGCATCACCTGCCCGCCGGCCATTTGCGGCGCCCGCGCCAGGAGCATGCGCAATGAGCCTTTCCGTCTCGCTGACCGCCATCCGCGGCATCCCCGACATCCGCGAGGGCGACGATCTCGCCGCGATCATCGGCGACCGGCTCGACGCCGCCGATCTCGGCCTTCGCCATGGCGACATCCTCTGCGTCGCGCAGAAGATCTTCTCCAAGGCCGAAGGCTGCATCATCCCGCTCGACACGGTGACGCCGTCCGAGGAGGCGCTGCGCTATGCGGAGGAGCTGAACAAGGACGCCCGCAAGGTCGAGGTGGTGCTGCGCGAAAGTACCCGCGTGGTCCGCTCCTTCCGCCGTCCCGACCAGAACGAGGGCACGATGATCTGCGAGCATCGGCTTGGCTTCATCTCGGCCAACGCGGCGGTCGATGAATCGAACTTCGGCGAGGAGAGCGCCGTGATGGTGCTGCCGCCCGATCCGGATGCGAGCTGTGCCACGCTGCGCGAGGCGCTCCATGCGCGCTTCGGCGCTGAGATCGGGGTGGTGATGACCGACACATTCGGCCGGCCCTGGCGGCTGGGCCAGGTCAACGTCGCGATCGGTCTCTCAAAGGTGCCCGCGACGATCCGCGAGCAGGGCAACACCGACGCCTGGGGCCGCCCTTTGCAGGTCACCGAACCGGCGCTCGCCGACGAGATCGCCGCCGCCTCAGGGCTGGTGGTGCGCAAGGACGGCAAGACCCCGGCGGTGCTGCTGCGCGGGCTCGACTGGACGCCTGCCGAGAGCCGCGGCGCCGACATCCTACGCAAGAAACAAGAGGACATGTTCAGATGACAATCGCGATCATTGGCGGCACCGGACCGCAGGGACAGGGCCTCGCCCTGCGCTTCGCGCGCGCCGGCGTCGAGGTGGTGCTCGGCGGCCGCGACGGCGTGCGCGCCGCCGCCATCGCCGAGGAGCTTCAGGCGCAGCTGCCCGAAGGTGCCGCGAAGATCCGCGGCCTCGACAACGAGGGCGCGACCAAGGCCGCCGAAGAAATGGTGATCCTCGCCGTCCCCTTCTCGGCCCACAACGCCACACTCGAAGCACTCAAGCCCGCCCTCGCCGGCAAGATCCTCGTCGACATCGTGGTGCCGCTCGCCGAGGGCGACCCCAAGAAGGTCGCCATGCCGCCCGAGGGCTCGGCCACCGAGGCCGCGCAGGCGCTCTTGGGCGACGACATCCCGGTGATCGGCGCGCTGCACAACGTCTCGGCGGTGACGCTGAAGGCGCTCGACCAGTCGATCAACTGCGACATCCTCGTCTGCGGCAACAGCCTTGATGCCCGCAAGAAGGTGATCGAGCTGGTGCGCAAGCTCGGCGTCGAGGCCTACAACGCCGGCGACGCGCAATCGGCGCGCTGCATCGAGGCGATCACGCCGATCCTGATCCGGCTGAACATCTCCAAGGCGGTGCCCTTCAGCCATGCGGGCATCCGCATCTGCCCGCCCGACCACTGACCCAAAACAAGACCATCGATTTTCTAGGGAGGAAAAATCACATGGAATTCGGCATCTGCTTCAAGGGCTTCGTCGAACCCGAACGCGCCCGCGCGCTGGTCCGCCAGGCCGAAAACGCAGGCTTCGACTATTGCTGGTTCTACGACAGCCACATTCTGTGGCGCGAGAGCTTCGTCGCCATGGCGATGTGCATGGAGCACACCACCAAGATGCGCTTCGGCCCGCTGGTGACCAACCCGAACTCGCGCGAGTGGTCGGTCGCGGCCTCGCTCTTCGGCTCGCTCGCCAAGCAGTCCGGCGGCCGCTTCGACATCGGCCTCGGCCGCGGCGACAGCGCGGTGCGCGTGATGGGCAAGAAGCCCTCGACGCTCAAGCGTCTGGAGGAGTTCACCCATGTGGTGAAGGCACTCATTCGCGGCGAGGAAGTGCAGTACGGCGAATGCCCCGAGCCGGTGAAGTTCCCCTGGGCCGACGGCTATGAGCTTCCCGTCTGGATCGGCGCCTACGGCCCCAAGGCTCTGGCTTCGGCCGGCCGTGTCGGTGACGGCGTGGTGTTGCAGATCGCGGAGCCGAAGATCGTGAAGTGGCTGGCCGATCAGGCCAAGAATGCCGGCACCGAGGCCGGGCTCGACATGTCGAACTACAAGGTGATGGCCGCCGCGCCGGCCCATACCGGGCCGATCGACGAGGCGATCGAGAAGGTAAAGTGGTTCCCCGCCATGGTCGGCAACCACGTCGCCGACATCGTCGAGAAATACGGTGCCGACAGCGACCAGGTGCCCTCCTCGCTCACCTCCTACATCGAGAACCGCAAGGGCTACGACTACTCCAAGCACGGCCAGAGCGATAACCCGTATCTCGACTTCATCACCGAGGATATCATCAAGAGCTTCTGCGTGCTTGGCACCCCCGAAGAGCACATCACCAAGATCCGCGAGCTCGAAGAGGCCGGGACCACGCAGTTCAACATCTATCTCGACAGCGGCGACGAGGAGAAGATCATCGCCGATTACGGCGACACGGTGATCCCCGCCTTCCGCAAGGACGCGGGCAACGTCGCCCAGCTGAAGGCCGTTTCCTGAGGGCCCAGCGCTCCGAAACACCCCCGGTGGGCGGCTCAGCCCGCCCGCCGGAACGGTCCGCCCCTGCCACCCGACCGCTGGCCTTGCCGTCTAAGTTGTGCAATAGGGCAAGCGGATTGACCTTTACGAGGGGCTGGACGGCTCATGGCACGCATGGCGGGCACGAAGCCCAAGACCCGGATCCAGCGCAAGAACACCGAACAGATCCTCGGCGCCGCGCTCGAGGTCTTCGCGCAGCACGGCTCCTCCGGTGCCTCGATCAACCTGATTGCCAAGACCGCCGGGCTGACCACGCCGAACCTGCTCTACTACTTCGAAAGCAAGGACGCGATCCGCCGCGAGCTTCTGGCCCGCACCTTGCAGCTCTGGATGGCGCCACTGAACATGCTCAGCCCGCATGGCGAGCCGGTCGAGGAGATCTGCCAGTACATCCGGCGCAAGCTCGACATCTCAAAGAACTTTCCCAAGGAGAGCAAGTTCTTCGCCAACGAGATCCTGAGCGGTCTGCCGCAGTCCAAGAGCGAGATCTTCGGTCCGCTGAAGGAGCTCTACAACGCCAAGATCGCGGTGCTGGAAGACTGGATCCAGGCGGGCCGCATTGCGCCCGTCGATCCGCATCACCTGCTCTACTCGATCTGGGCCACGACCCAGCACTACGCCGATTTCGACGTCCAGATCGAGGAAATCGCGCCGGAAAAGGCCAAGGACCGTTTCGCGGATGCCGAGGCGTTCCTGATCGAGATGTACCGGAAGCTGCTCACCGTGTAAGCCAGCCGATCGGTTCTGTCCCTCGGCCGGGAAATCGGCCAAGGACGCCGGCCGGTCTTGCCCGACTTCGGCGTTTCCGGCGCGTCATCGCCCAAACCCCGACTTCGTCAGGCCGGACGCGGCAGTCACCCTTTTGCCGCTCGGCCTGCAGGCGTATGAGGGTCCCCGCAGGGGAAGAAAGGACTGACATGGATCGCGCCACCCGCATCAACCGGACCATCGGCCAGGACATCGGGGCGAATGCGACCCAGGTCGCGGCCGCGATCAAGCTGCTCGACGAAGGGGCGACCGTCCCCTTCATCGCGCGCTACCGCAAGGAGGCCACGGGCGGGCTCGACGACGCGCAGCTGCGCCTGCTGGCCGAGCGGCTCGGCTACCTGCGCGAGCTCGACGACCGGCGCGACGCGATCCTCAAGTCGATCCGCGAGCAGGACAAGCTCACCGACGCGCTGGCCCGCGCGATCGGCGCCGCCGAGACCAAGACCCAGCTCGAGGACATCTACCTGCCCTTCAAGCCCAAACGCCGTACCAAGGCGATGATCGCGCGCGAAAACGGGCTCGAGCCCCTGCGCGACGCGATCATGGCGGACCGGACCCGCGATCCGGAAACACTCGCGAAAGCCTATCTGAGCGAAGCGGTGCCGGATGTGAAGGAGGCGCTGAACGGCGCCCGCGACATCCTCACCGAAGAGCTGTCGGAGACCGCTGAGTTGCTGGGCGACCTGCGGAACTACCTCCGGAGGGAAGCCATCGTGACCGCCAAGGTGGTTTCCGGCCAGGAAGAGGCCGGGGCCAAGTTCTCGGATTATTTCAACCACTCCGAGAAATGGTCGAGCATGCCCTCACACCGTGCACTGGCGTTGCTGCGCGCCATGAAGGAGGGCGTCATCCGCTTCGACATCGGCCCCGACAAGGAGGTCGGCGAGCCGCGTTGCGAGGCCATGGTTGCCGCGCGGCTGAACCCCTCGGGCAACGGCCCCGGCGACCGCTGGCTGCGCGATGTCGCGAGCTGGGCCTGGCGGGTGAAGCTATCGACGACGATGATGACCGAACTGGTGGCCGAGCTGCGCGCCCGGGCGCATGAGGAGGCCATCTCCGTATTCGCGCGAAACCTCAAGGACCTGCTGCTGGCAGCCCCGGCGGGCGCGCGACCGACGCTCGGGCTCGACCCGGGCATCCGCACCGGCGTGAAGGCCGCGGTGATCGACGCCACCGGCAAGGTCCTCGCCACGGACACCCTCTATCCCTTCCAGCCCAAGAAGGACGTGCAGGGCGCCCAGTCCCGGATCATCGGCTTGATCAAGGCGCATGGGATTGAGCTCATCGCCATCGGCAACGGCACCGCCTCGCGCGAGACCGAAAAGCTGGTCGCGGACACGCTCGCCCTGTTGCCTGCCGACGTGAAGAAGCCGACGAAGGTGATCGTCAGCGAGGCAGGCGCCTCGGTCTATTCCGCCTCCGAGCTGGCCTCGAAGGAGTTCCCCGACCTCGACGTGTCGCTGCGCGGGGCGGTCTCGATCGCCCGGCGGCTTCAGGATCCGCTGGCCGAACTGGTGAAGATCGAGCCCAAGAGCATCGGCGTCGGCCAGTACCAGCACGATGTCGACCAGCGCCGCCTGTCGAAATCGCTCGAAGCGGTTGTCGAGGACGCGGTGAACGCGGTCGGCGTCGATCTCAACACCGCCTCGGCACCGCTGCTTGCGCATGTCTCGGGCCTGACACCGGGGCTGGCGGAATCGATCGTCGCACATCGCGACGAGGCCGGGGCCTTTACCACGCGCAAGGACCTCTTGAAGGTCAGCCGGCTCGGCCCCCGCGCCTTCGAGCAATGCGCCGGTTTCCTGCGCATCCGCGACGGCCGCGAGCCGCTGGACGCCTCGGCGGTCCACCCCGAGGCCTACGGCGTGGCGCGACGGATTCTGACCGATTGCGGCCGCGATCTGCGCGCGCTCCAGTCCAATCCCGAGGCCCTGAAAAACCTGCAGGCGGAGGCTTATGTCGACGCGCATTTCGGTCTTCCGACCGTGCGCGACATCCTTGCAGAGCTGGAAAAGCCCGGCCGCGACCCGCGTCCCAGCTTTAAGACGGCGACATTCGCCGAGGGCGTGGAGCAGATCACCGACCTGCGCGAGGGCATGCGCCTCGAAGGCACGGTGACCAATGTCGCGGCCTTCGGCGCCTTCGTGGATATCGGCGTGCATCAGGACGGCTTGGTCCATGTGAGCCAGCTTGCGGACCGCTTCGTGAAGGACCCGCATGAGGTGGTGAAGGCGGGCGACGTCGTGCAGGTGCGCGTGACCGAGGTGGACGTGGCGCGCAAGCGCATCGGCCTGACGATGCGCAAGGATGGCGGTGCCTCGGCCAAGGAGGAGCGCAACGCCCGGGGCGACCGTCAGCCGCCGCGCCGGGATGCCCCGCGAAACTCCGGAAAGCCGCCTCATAAAGGTGGCCACGAGCGCGGCGCTTCCAAGAGCGGGGATCAACCCGGCGCCTTCGGCTCGGCCCTGCTCGAGGCCATGAAGAAGCGCTGAGACCGAACCCCGCCCGAGGTTTCAGAGGGCGGCCGCACTCAGACCGCTGCCGTCGCCAGCTCCTTAGGGCCCAAATGACCGCCGCAGTTTGGTAGTGTCGACGGCAGGCACGTGTACGGGGCCATCTGCGGCAACGGGGTGAGAAACACACCCGAGGACCTCCGGCGAGCCGTCTTGCCCGCGGCTTCCTGGCCCGCTCGAAAGACATGCCGCTTCACCGGACCGACGGCTGTCGACCGGGTGACTTCGATCAATGAATCAGACGCGAAAAACATGCGGCCACGCCGCCGCTCGTGCCTCCGCAGCCGAACCGGAGGGATCGGCGGCGCTGCCTTGGGACACGGGCAAACGAATGGGCGACACCCGATCCCCGCGATACTATGCTGTTCACGCGGGCGTTTTCCCGTGTGATCGATGCCAAGCGAAAGGCGCGAGGGCGCCGACCGCCGCCAAGACAGGAGATGCCCCAATGACGACACGGCTCGTAGTCGGTCTGGACGGCCATGCCTCGGGGGAACGCGCCCTCGACTTTGCCGTCACCCAGGCCCGGCTCATCGGCGATTGCGATCTCGTGGTCGCCTATGTGATCGAATGGTCGCCATTCTCGTTCCACTCCGCCGAGGAGAACGCGCAGCGTCACAAGCGTCGCGAGGAGGAGATCAGCACTGTGATGAGCCGGGTGATCGATCCGGCGGTGAAGAAACTCGAGAAGCTGGGGATCAAGGCCACCGGCGTCGTGCGCCATGGCGACGTGGCCGACACGCTCAATGCCATTGCCAAGCAGCAGAAGGCGGCACAGATCATCGTGGCGCGCTCCTCCGAGGGCGGCTTTTCCAGCCGCATCTTCGGCTCCTCGACCTTCAACCTCGTGAAGGGAGCCGATCTGCCGGTCACGGTGGTGCAATGAGGGGGCCGCAGATGACCGCAGCCGCGATGGCGGCGTTCGCCGCGACACTTCTGACCGCAGGCGCCGCGCGGGCACAGGAGGCCATGACGCTCGACGAGCGCGTCAACCAGATCTTCGCAGAGGTCACGGGGCCCTTCGTCAGCTTCATCTTCGCGCCGCTCTACGGCACCGATTTCCCTTGGATCGTGATGTGGCTGGTGATCGCGGCCACCGTGTTCACCCTCTATTTCGGCTTCGTGCAGTTCCGCTATTTCGGCCATTCGATCCGGCTGGTGAAGGGCGACTACTCCGACCCCGACGATGCGGGCGAGGTCAGCCATTTCCAAGCGCTGGCCACGGCGCTCTCGGGCACGGTGGGGCTTGGCAATATCGCGGGCGTTGCGGTGGCGGTCGGCATCGGCGGGCCGGGCGCGACCTTCTGGATGATCCTCGCGGGGCTCCTCGGGATGGCGTCCAAGTTCACCGAATGCACCTTGGGCGTGAAATACCGCAACGAGTACGAGGACGGCACCGTTTCCGGTGGCCCGATGTATTACCTGTCGAAGGGCTTCCGAGAGCTGGGCCTGCCGGGCGGCGGCGTGCTGGCGGTGCTGTTCTCGGTGTTCTGCATTCTCGGTTCGCTGGGCGGCGGCAACATGTTCCAGGCCAACCAGGCGCATGCCCAGATCTCCGGCATCCTCGGCGACTACCCAGGCTGGATCACCGGTCTCGTCTTCGCCTTCGTGGTGTTCCTGGTGATCGTCGGCGGCATCAAGTCGATCGCGCGTGTCACCGAGAAGATCGTGCCCTTCATGGGCGTCCTCTATGTCGGCGCGGCTCTGATCATCCTGATCGTCGAATACGACAAGATCGGCTGGGCCTTCGGCCAGATCTTCGAAGGCGCCTTCAGCGGGCTCGGCGTGGCGGGCGGTCTGGTCGGGGCGCTGATCCAGGGCTTCAAGCGGGCCGCCTTCTCGAACGAGGCGGGCGTGGGTTCGGCCGCGATCGCTCACTCGGCGGTGAGGACCAAGGAACCGATCACCGAGGGCTTCGTGTCGCTCCTGGAGCCGCTGATCGACACGGTGGTGATCTGCACCATGACGGCGCTCGTGATCACCATCTCGGGCCAGCTCATCACCGACCCGCAGACCGGCCGCTTCGTGCTCGACGAGGCCGGGGCCGCGATCGCCACGATCGACGGCAATACAGGCGTGGCGCTGACCTCGGCGGCCTTCGCCGAGGGGATCAGCTGGTTCCCCTACGTGCTGGCCGTGGCGGTGGTGCTCTTCGCCTTCTCGACGATGATCAGCTGGTCCTATTACGGGCTCAAGGCCTGGACCTACCTGTTCGGCGAGGGCAAGACCAAGGAGTTGATCTTCAAGCTGATCTTCTGCGCCTTCGTGGTGATCGGCGCGGCGGCCAATCTCGGGCCGGTGATCGACTTCTCCGATGCCGCGATCTTCGCGATGGCCGTGGTCAACATCCTCGGCCTCTACTTCCTGATGAAGGTGGTTCGCCAAGAGCTCCGCTCTTATGGCAGGCGGCTGCGCTCGGGTGAGATCGTCGCCTACAGGGCCTGAAGCGCGAGGATGCTCGGAGACCACCCCGCCGACCGGCCTGGACGGTCGGCGGGGATCGTCGCGAGGACAGTGCGACGAACGCGAAAGGCGCGAAAACTCGGCATTTTCTCGCGCAATACCCTGTCGTCACGCCCGTTCCGGCGCGCGCCCACCACCACGTGACCGCGTTCCCCTTGCGAAGCCGGACGAAGATCGCACATATCGTCCCATGATCCGCCTCGTCGCCATCTGCCTGCTTCTGATCGGCTCCCTGGTCCAGCTGTCCACGGCTGCGCCGGCCGGCCCTGTGAGCGGTCATGAAATGGCGATGGCCGAGACCTCCCCCCATTGCCCGGACTGCGCTCCTGGCGACAGCCGCGCTGTCATGGATTGCGCGGTCACCGGGCTTTGCGCCACGGCCCCGGGCGTGCTGGCCCCGGCCAGCGACCCTTCCGATCCCGGTTCGGCCTGTAGCGAGTTGCCGCGCTGCTTCGCGGTGGAGACGCCAACCGGCGGCCATCCTGTTCCGATCCCCGCCCCTCCGAAACATACGGCCTGACCGATCGCGTGGTTTCGCGACGCGAAGCCATGCCACGCACAGCGTGGCTATCGTCAAACCGGAACGGCCATTGGCTCCTTCTGCCTCTTCACGCGCGGAATGAGGGGCCGGATGATGGTCGGGACCGGGACGCCCTTTCCGGCCGCCGATGGCGGCATTCACGACTGACAGGATATCACCATGAAAACCATCAGAACCCTTGCGACCGCCACCGTGTTCGGCTTTGCCGCGTTGCCGGTGCTCGCCCAGTCCATGACGCTTCACAAGGATCCGAATTGCGGCTGCTGCACGGCGCATGCCGAGCATCTGCGCGAGAACGGCTTCGAGGTGGAGATCCGCGAGACCTACGACCTCGCCACCGTCAACAAGGAAGCCGGAGTACCGCTCGGCCAGCAGGGCTGCCATACGGCGGTGGTCGATGGCTATGCGATCAGTGGCCATGTCCCGGCCGACCTGATCAAGCGCTTCCTGGAGGAAAAGCCCGAAGGCGCCATCGGCCTCACCCTCCCCGGCATGCCGATGGGTGCGCCCGGCATGGGCGACGATCCGGAGGCGCAGCTCGACGTGATGCTGATCGACGCCGAGGGCGTGTCGCACCCCTACCCGGCCGAGTGAGCCGACCTTGGCGGGGCCGGCGCGCCGGTCCCGCCCGCATATCGAATCGATGGAATGGATACCGACATGATGATGATGAACGGCATGGGCGGCGGCATGATGCTCGCCATGGGCGCGGTCTGCCTGCTGGCGATCGCGGTGCTACTGCTCGCGGCGGTGGCCTTGGTCAAGTACCTGCGCAGCCCGGGAAACTAGGGTGAAGGGCAAGGCGCGCATCGCCATGGCCGCCGGGGCCGGAGCCGTGGCATTGGCGGCGGGGGGCCTGCTGCTTTGGCCATCGGTCCCGGAGGCCGATGGCCGTGCGCTCTATCTCGACAATTGCGCGTCCTGTCACGGCGCGGCGCTCGAGGGGCAGCCCGATTGGCGCCGCCCCGGCCCCTCGGGCCGCCTGCCCGCGCCGCCGCATGACGCGAGCGGACATACCTGGCACCACCCCGACCGGGTGCTGCGCGAAATCGTGCGGCGCGGCTCCGCCGCCGTGGTGGGACAAGGCTACGAAAGCGACATGCCGGGCTTCGAAGGCATTCTGACCGATTCCGAAATCGACGCGATCCTCGACTACATCAAGTCCACATGGCCCGACCGCGAGCGCAGCTTTCAATCCCGCGTCACCGAGGCGGATGGGGGCTGAGACGCGCGCGGGCCACGGGTCCGGCCGCGCGGCGCGTCCGGACCGCGATCGGGGGTGCGCCCGGCCCGCTGAGGCTGTAGGGATGCGTTCCGTGGCGCCTGGGCGCCGCGGGACACCAGAGGGGCCCTTGCATGTTGTCATGGGGCGTGCCGGCGCTGCTGCTGGCGACGATCGTGAACCAGCTGCCGGTGATCAGCGTCTTCGTGCCGACCGAGCCGGTCTATGTCTATCTCGGCACCCAGCTTCCGCAGGGCGGCTGGACCTCGCTGCTCGCCTGCATGCTGGGCGCGTGGATCGGCGCGCAGGGCTCGTTCTGGCTCGGACGCACGGCCGGGGCGCGGGTGCTGGCGCGGATGAACGCCGCGCCCGCCGCCATGGCCCGCGCACGCGCCCTGTTCGAACGCCGAGGCCCGCCCTTCGTGGTGCTGGCGCAGCTGATCTGGCCGATCGCCACGCTCTGCCAGGTGCTGGCGGGCGCCTGGGGCATGCGGCCCCGCACCTATCTCGTGGTTTCGGCGCTGGGCGCGGTGCTGGCGGTGCTGCAATACGCGGCGATCGGCTATGCCTCGGCCACCGGCCTCGCCGCGCTGGGCTTGCAGCCCAAGGAGCCGCTTCTGGTGCTGCTCGGGCCCTATTGGCTGCTGATCGGGCTGGCGCTGCTGCTGCTGGTGGGCTGGGCGCTGATCCTGCGCCGCGCGCGCCACGCGCTGCCGCTGCGCATCGCCCACGCGGCGCTTCTGGCGCTGGCCATGTTCGGGGCGATCAACCTCGGCACCCTGACTGGCCGGGCCGAGGCGGCGGGCCGCATCGCGCCGCTGCCGCTGGAACTGGCCTGCCGTACGCTCGACGAGACGCTGATCGCCCGCACCGGCGAGACGCCGCTGCATGCGGCGCAGCCGGTCAACCTCGCCCTCGTCGGCTACTATGCCCCCGACGCCTTGCTTGGCGGGCTGGGCTGGCTGCGCAACCGCACCTATGCGGGCGATGATCTCGATCCGGCCGAGATCCTGCGGCTGACATATCGGGGGCTGCCGCCGGCCTCGTCGCTGTTGATCGAGGGCGTCGCCACCGATCTTGCCTGGCAGGAACAGCGCGGCGCGGTGCCCCGCACCCAGCTGCGGCTCTGGCCGGTGGCCGTGCCCTCCGGCGTGCCGCCGCTCTATCTCGGGTCGGTGGGGCGGATCGACGCGGTGACGCTGCGCCTGGCCGGGCGGATTCCGCTGCCGGTGCTGGCCTACGACCTGTTTCCCTTCACCGATAGCGCCCGCAACAGCCAGGCCGAGGCGATCACCCGCGCCGTCCCGGGGGCAAGCTGGCAACTGCTCGGCCCATCGACCCGGCCGGAGGAAGAAAGCCAGTTCGAGACCGATGGCCGCATCGCGGTGCTGCGCACGCCGGGCGCGCCCTCTCTGACGCAAATCTGTGCGGAAACCGGCCCCGGCCCGCTGGGCATGGTCCTTCCGACCGAGGGGTGAGGGCGGCGCGCCGCCTGCCCCGTCCCTGCCCGGTGGCGTACGTGATGGTCGGGCCCCGGCGCGCGGGGCCCGAACGGATCAGAAGGCGGGAACGGTCTGGCGGCGGCGCTGCAGCAGCACCACGCCCGCCAGCAGCAGCAGCGCCGGGATGTAGAACACGTATTTGGTGATCCGTTCGCGCGGCGCCTGCACCTGCGCGATCTGCACCGGCGTGTCCGAATAGAAGTCGAAATCGGCGAGTTTCTCGGCGGCCGGGGTGCCGAACATCGGCTCGTCGAGCCGCACGACTTCACCCTCCGGGAACAGCAGCAGCCCGGACGCGTCGATCCGCTCGGCAGCACCGCCCTCGCCCTCGATATCCATCACCAGCGTGGTCGAGGTCAGCGCGCCCGAGTTGAAGTCGGGCCCCTCGATCCTGAGCCGCAGCCGGTCGCCCGGGTTGGCCTCGGCCACCGCGGTTTCGAATTCGGCCGGGGCGAAGGTCTGGAACGGGCTCTGCATTTGGTTCAGCCAGAAGCCCGGCACGAAGAGCGTGAAGGCCACGACCAGCAGCGCCGCGGATTCGTGGATCCTCGAGGGCGCCAGGAAATACCCCTGGGTGGCGGCGGCGAAGAGCAGCATCGCAATGGTCGCGACCACGAAGATGAACGCCGCCTGACCGATCCCGAACCAGGTGCCGAGATCGATGCCGTAAAGGATCAGCGCCGGATTGTAGATGAACAGGAACGGCAGCGCGACGGTGCGCAGGCTGTAGAAGAAGGCCGTGAAGCCGGTCTTGATCGGATCGCCCCCCGAAACGGCGGCGGCCGCGAAGCTCGCGAGACCCACGGGCGGTGTCACATCGGCCATGATGCCGAAGTAGAACACGAAGAGATGCGCCGCGATCAGCGGCACGATCAGCCCCTCTTGCGCGCCCAGATTCACCACCACCGAGGCCATCAGCGACGACACCACGATGTAGTTCGCGGTGGTCGGCAGCCCCATGCCGAGGATCAATGAGAACAGCCCCACGAAGATCAGCATCAGGATCAGGATGCCGCCCGAAAGCTGCTCGACGAGACCGGCGAGCTCGGTGCCGATCGGGGTCTTGGTGACGGTGGCGACGATGATGCCGGCGGCCGCCGTGGCGACACCGATGCCGATCATGTTGCGCGCGCCCGCGACCAGACCGTCGCGCAGGTCGTGGAACCCGGCGCCGAATTCATGGGCGATCTCGCCGCCCTTGCCTCGGAACAGCGCCTTGAGCGGGCGCTGGGTGACGATGATCAGCAGCATCAGGCAGGTGGCGTAGAAGGCCGATTTGGCCGGGCTCTGCCGCTCGACCATCAGGAACCACACCAGCACCAGGATCGGCAGCACGTAATGCAAGCCGGTGGCATAGACCTCGGCCACGGTGGGCAGCTTGATCTCCTCATCAGAAGGATCGTCGATATGCAGGTCGGGCCGCTTGGCCGCGACCCAGACGAGACCGAGATAGACCGCCGCCAGCACCAGCATCATGATCGGCGCGGTGAGCGAAGGCAGCGCGGATTCCAACGCGTCGACGCCGTAGATCAGCGCCGTGAAGCCGATGCCCGCTACCACGAAACCGATGGCGAACTTCACGATCATGCCGGCGAAGCTCTTGCTCTCGCCCAGCGCCGGCATGCCGCGCTTCAGCGCCTCGAGATGCACGATGTAGACCAGTGCGATGTAGGAGATCACCGCCGGGATGAAGGCGTGCTTGATCACCTCGAGATAGGAGATGCCGATGAACTCGACCATCAGGAAGGCGGCGGCGCCCATCACCGGGGGCATGATCTGGCCATTGACCGAGGAGGCCACCTCGACCGCGCCCGCCTGTTCCTTGGAAAAGCCCACCCGCTTCATCAGCGGAATGGTGAAGGTGCCGGTGGTGACCACGTTGGCGATCGAGGAGCCGGAAATGAGACCGGTCATGGCCGAGCCGACGACGGCGGCCTTGGCCGGGCCGCCGCGCAGGTGGCCGAGACCGGCGAAGGCGAGTTGGATGAAGTAGTTACCCGCGCCCGCCTTGTCCAAGAGCGAGCCGAACAGCACGAAAAGGAAGACGAAGGCGGTCGAGACGCCGAGCGGAATGCCGAAGACGCCGGCGGTGTCGAGCCACTGCGCGTTGATCAAAGAGGAGAAGGAGAGGCCTTCATGTTCGACCAGATCGGGGATCAGCCAACCGGTGCCGAAATAGGCATAGGCCAGGAACAGCCCGCCGACGATGGTAAGCGCCGGGCCCAGCGCCCGGCGAGAAGCCTCGAGCAGCACCAGTATGCCGACCGAGCCGATGATCACCTGCGTCTGCGTCGGCAGGCCAGAGCGTGCCGTCATCGCCAGCGTGTCAGAGAACCAGAACACGTAGAAGGCGCAGAAGGCCCCGATCAGCGCCAAGGCCCAATCCGCCAGCGGCACCTTGTGGCGCGGGCTCGACTTGAAGGCCGGATAGGCGAGGAAGGCGAGGAAGATGGCAAAGGTGAGGTGAATGGGTCGGGTCTGCGAGGAGTTCAGCACCGGCAGGTAGGCACCGAACCACAGCTGCGGCTGCGCGATCCAGAGCTGGAACAGCGACCAGGCCATGGCGGTGCCCGCGATCAGCATCGCGGTGGCGCGGTTCACGGGCGCGCGGGCGCCGGAATCCGAACTTGTGACGAGATCCTGCAGGTCGTCGTCCGAATATTGCCGGTCGTCCCGGTCCTCGCGCTGCTCGGCCATCGGACGCGCTCCCTCATGCTGTGTCGGTGTCAGGCCCGTCCCTCTGGACAGGAATGGCCGGGGCGCATCACGCGCGCCCCGGCCGGTCGTTCAGCGCGGCTGGATGATCACTCGATCAGCCCGGCTTCGCGGTAGTATTTCTCGGCGCCCGCATGCAGCGGCGCGGAGAGACCATCGGCGACCATCTCTTCCTTGGTCAGCTCGGCAAAGGCCGGGTGCAGGCCCTTGAACTGGTCGAAGTTCTCGAACACGGCCTTCACGGTCTCGTAGACCACGTCCTCGGGCACGGTGGCCGAGGTCACGAAGGTCGCGCCGACGCCGAAGGTCTCGGTCGGCTCGTCATTGCCGCGATACATGCCGCCCGGAATGGTGGCGGTGCGGTAGTAGGGGTTTTCCTCGACGAGCTTGTCCACCGCCTCGCCCGAGACGTCGACCAGCACCGCGTCGCAGGCGGTGGTCGCCTCCTGGATCGAGCCCGACGGGTGGCCGACGGTGTAGACCATCGCGTCGATGTTGTTGTCGCACAGCGCCTGGCTCTGCTCGGCTGCCTGCAGCTCGGAGGTCAGCTGGAAGTCGTCCATGGTCCAGCCCATGGCTTCCATCAGCACCTCCATGGTGCCGCGCTGGCCGGAGCCGGGGTTGCCGACATTGACGCGCTTGCCCTTGAGATCCTCGAAGGTCTCGATTCCGGCATCGGCGCGGGCCACGACGGTGAAGGGCTCGGGGTGGACCGAGAACACGGCGCGCAGATCCTCGAACGGGCCCTGCTCCTCGAATTGCGAGGTGCCCTCGATCGCGTGGAACTGCCAGTCGGACTGGGCCACGCCGAACTCGAGCTCGCCCGAGCGGACGGCGTTGATGTTGTAGACCGAACCACCGGTCGATTCGACGCCGCAGCGGATGCCGTGATCGGCCCGGCCGCGGTTCACCAGGCGGCAGATCGCGCCGCCGGTCGGGTAGTAGACGCCGGTGACGCCACCGGTGCCGATCGAGATGAATTGCTGGCCGTCCTGCGCGGCGGCACCGCCAGCGGCGAGGGTCAGCGCGGTCGCGGCTCCGACGAGATAGGTCTTCATGATGTCTCTCCCTTAGAGTTCTTGCTTGTCGTTGGTCGCCTCGGCGATTGGCTCGCCTAAGCGTGATGTCCCCCCCGTGAAAGTCAACAGTCCGCCGGTGTCAACGGGTTACGGCACGGGCGCTTGGTCCGGGTCCGCCCGTATCGCGATCCGTGAATGGGCGTCCGCTTGCAACTTGGCGGCGAAAGCAAGTGGGGCTGGCGCCGTTCGGGTCGACCGGCTCGGCCTGTCCTCTAGGCCCGGCGGTGCCTCAATCCCGGCCCGCCGGTCGAAGCTCCGCCGCCTGCGTTCTTGGAGACTTCTCACCCCATCCGCGACGGCCCCGCCTTTCGACGCCATCGTCTCGAATTGCCTCTTGAGCGAGCTGATGGACGCAACGGCCATACCCGGCTGGCGGGATCGGCTGAGATAGGAACCCCATTCGCCACCAGCACCGCGCCGGTGACCGATGTGCAGGATCGCCGTTCCGGTTTCATTCGTGCGACCTCGCCGGTGATGACCACAGGCGGTGGCTCTGTCGTGATTTCCGCTTTGCAGATGCCCGAGGGGGTTGGGCCGGCTTCGTTCCTGTGCCGCGCCGGCCGCGCCGGAGCTGACATTGGGCGAAGCGGGCAAAGGACATGCCACGAGGAACCTCCACAGCCGGATACACAGGAGGATGCCGTCGTGTTGCCCTTGGCGCAACCTTGCAGAAGGAGGCGGCGTAGGCCGATCAGGGAACGAGGTTCACCTGCGCCAGCTGCCAGATGCTGCGCGCGAAGGTCGCCTCGGTGCGGTAGCGCGGATCCAGATCGTAGGGATAGACCACCCAGTAGGGCCCCATTTCGCGGACCGGAACGGTCTCCCCGTCGATCCGGGTAGCGACGATCGGTGCGCTGTCGTCGATCTCTTCGATCGGGATCTCGACCCGGTAATCGTTGAGCGCCACCAGCTCGATCGTTCCGGCCTCGGCCTCGACACCCAACCGCTCAAGCAGCGCCGCCAGCGGCACGCCCGAGAACCGCGCATCGCCATCGGTCCAGATCGTGCCGGTGACGAAGGACTCCTGAGGCATGGCGTCGAGCGCCGCGAGATCGAGCATCGTCACCGATCGGTCGGGCCCCGTTACGCTCAGCGCCATTGAGCCGGGCTGCGCGGCAGCTGGCAGGCCGCTCAGACAGGAAATGGTCAGGGCAGTTGTCAGAGCCTTGAGCATGTCGAATCACCCTCTGGTTGCGACACCGCGACTCTGCGGGAAAGTCCAGCCGGGCGCCACGAGGCATCCGGTCATCTCCCTATTCGAACGGATAGGAAGTTTCCCGAAATGCCTCGAATTCGAAACATCGATACCGGGCCAAAAGGGGTTCACGATTTGAACCGCTTTGAACGCACCGTCACATGGCATGAAAGGGCCAATTGCCACGAAATGGCCGGGATTTGGCAAGGTTCTTGCTGCATAAATTGAGCAGGCGCGACCGCAGCTGCAACCGGAGGACCACATGCATATCCTGATCGCCGATGACCACGACCTCGTGCGGGAAATGCTGGCGGCGTTTCTCGAGCGCGATGGCGGGATGCGTGTCGTTCAGGCCGCCAGCCATGGCGAGGCGATGGCCGAGATGCGGCGCAAGGGGCCATTCGAACTGGTGATGCTCGACTACATGATGCCGGGGATGCAGGGGCTCGAAGGGCTGCGCAGCGCGCTCGCCGCCAATGGCGGCAACCCGGTCGCACTGATCTCCGGCAGTGCCGATCGCCGCGTCGCCGAGGCCGCGCTGGCGGCCGGTGCCGCCGGCTTCCTGCCCAAGACCATGGCGGCGCGCTCGTTGGTGAACGCCGTGAAGTTCATGGTGATGGGAGAGACCTACGCCCCGGTCGATTTCATGAACGGCGCCGAGGAAGCGCCTGCCGCCGGTTTTCTCACCCCTCGCGAGCGGCAGGTGCTCGAAGGGCTGACACAGGGCAAGTCGAACAAGGAAATCGCGCTCGACCGCGACATTCAGGAGGTGACGGTCAAGCTGCACGTCAAGACGCTGTGCCGCAAGCTGGGCGCCCGAAACCGTACCCAAGCCGCCATGATGGCACGCGACCAGAGCCTGATCTGACCCCCTCCGGGCGAACGGGGCAAAGGACACTTTCGCAGCCCGCCATTGCCATGGAATGCATCGAATATCTGTCCTAGCATGAGACACGGGCTTCGGACTGTGGGAATGGGACGGGAACGATGAGGGCGACCGAACGCAACAACGTGACCGTGACGGGTGCGTCCGATGGCACGCCGCTGGTCTTCGTACATGGTTTCGGCTGCGACCAGACGATGTGGCGCCAAGTGCTGCCAGCCTTTGCCGACCGCCACAGGCTGATCGTCTACGACCTCACCGGCATGGGCAAATCCGACCTCAGCGCCTATGTGCCCAACCGCTACGCCGATCTCGGCGCCCATGCCGAGGATCTGCTCGAGATCCTCGATGAGCTGCAACTCGGGGAAGCGGTGCTGATCGGGCATTCGATCGGCGCGACGATCGCCCTGCTGGCCGCCAATCGCGCACCGCATCTGGTGTCGCGGCTCGTGATGGTCTCGCCCACCCCGTCATTCCTCGAGGATGCGGCACAGGGCTATGCGGGCGGCTTCTCGCGCGCGGATCTCGAAGGCTTGGTGGGGTTTCTCGACGAAAATCACCTCGGCTGGTCGGCGCAGATGGCGCCCACCATCGCGGGTCAGCCCGCCGGCTCCGAGGCGACCGAGGAGCTGACCCAGAGCTTCTGCCGAACCGACCCGGCCATTGCGCGGCATTTCGGGCATGTCACCTTCTTCGCCGACCGCCGCGCCGATTTCGAAAGCGCGGCCCGGCCGTCGCTGATCCTGCATTGCGACGATGACGCGCTGGTGCCGATGCCGGTGGCGGATTGGATGCGCGAGAAGGTCCCGGGCGCGACGCTGCGGGTGATCTCCGCTACCGGGCACTGCCCGCACATGACCGTGCCGGACATCGTCTCGGCCGAAACCCGCGATTATCTCGGTTCGGGCTGATGGCCGAACTCGCTCAACCCCGGCATCTCGACGTCGCCGCCGAATTGATCGAGGACGCGCCCTGTGGCATCGCGGTGACCGACCCGGACGGGCGCCTGCAATACATCAACGCGACCCTGTCGAACTGGCTCGCCCTCAACGCCCGGCCAGAGCGGCCGCGGCGCCGGCTGTCCGAGCTGCTCACCCTGCCGGGGCGGATGTATTACGAGACCCACATGGCCCCGATGATGCGGCTGCAGGGCTATGTGCGCGAGATATCCTGCGCGCTCGAGGTGGAAGGTGGCCCGCCCTTGCCGGTGATGCTCAGCGGCGTCGCGCGGCGTGACGCGGGCGGCAGCTTCACGCGCTTCGACTACACCATCTTCGACGCCCGCGAACGCCGCGTCTACGAGGAGGAGCTGCGCCACGCCCAACGCGAGGCGGACGAGCTCGCCGCGATCGTGCGCAGCTCTCCCAACGCGATCCTGCGGGTCGATGCCGCGGGCCGGGTACGTCGCTGGAACGCCGGGGCGACGCGACTCTTCGGGCTCGATGCCGAGGCGGCGCTGGGACGGCAGGTGGACAAGGTCATCCCGTTCGAGGATCGACCGGACTGGTTCACGGCGAGCGTCGCGCCGGGCTGCGACGGGCCCGAGATCCTGTTCGAGGCCGTTCATGGGTGCGGTCGCGCCTTCGAGGTTACGCTCGCCCCGATCGGCGAGCGCGGCCTGCCGGGCGAGGAGGACTGGTCGGTCATCCTGCGAGACGTCAGCCGCCGCTACGCCGCCGAGCAGCATTTGCGGGTGATGGTCGACGAGATGAAGCACCGGGTGAAGAACACGCTCGGGGTGGTGTCGGGCATCGCGCGACAGAGCCTCGGGCGAGACGAGGCCGCGCAATTCGTGTCGCGGCTGCAGGCGCTGTCGCAGGCGCATGACGCGCTCACCGCCACCGATGGCACCGGCGCCGAGCTGCACGACCTTCTCGATTTCGCCCGTCGCGAGGCAGGCGGCGCAGCGCGGCTGCACATCAACGGCCCGCCGGTGCGACTCGGCGCGCGGCAGGCCACCTCGCTCTCGATGGCGCTGCACGAACTGGTCACCAACGCCCTGAAATACGGCGCGCTGTCTCGCGCCGAGGGTCATGTGCAGGTCGACCTCGACATCGAGGATGACGGCCGACTGCGGCTGCTCTGGCGCGAGCATGGCGGCCCGCCGGTGGTGCCACCGACACGGCGCGGCTTCGGCACCAAGATGATCGGGCTGGTGCTGAAGGCCGAGCTGGGGGCCGAGGTCAGCTTCGATTTCGACCCTTCGGGCTTCTGCTTTCAGGTGATCTTCATGCCAGGCTAGGCCCGAGCCAGCGCTGCCGCGATCTCCTCGCGCGAGGCCCGTTTCGCGAGCAGCGCCGAAAGCAGCAGCCGCGCCTTGAGCCCGCTCAGCGTGCCGCAAAGCAGCGCCCCCGCCTCGACCAGCGTCGTGGCGCCGCTGTCGCCGCCATAGACCGCGCGCGTCCGCCCCTCGTAGCAGCGCGAGGCCACCAGCACCGGCACGCCGGCGGCCGTCAGCCGCGCCACCACGCTCGCGAAGCCGCGCGGCGCGTTGCCCCGGCCGAAGCCCTCGATGACGATGCCGGGCGCGCCGCTCTCGGCGCAGAATTCCAGGAATGCCGGCGTCGCGCCGAGCGCCAGCTTCAAGAGCTCGACCCCTTCGACGAGACCCGCATCCTCCACGACCCGGCGCGGGCCGGGGTGGCGATAGAGATGCACCTCGCGCAGATCGACCTCGCCGATCTTGCCCATGCCGGGCGAGCGGAAGGTGTCGGTGCGCGAGGCATGCGCCTTGGTCACGTCGCGCGCGGCATGGATCTCGCCCTCGAACACGATCGCCGCGCCGATCCCGCGCGTCGCCGGATCGGCCGCCACGCGGATCGCGTCGGCGATGTTGCGCGGCCCGTCGGTGTCCGGGTCGCCCGCATGGCGCTGCGCCCCGGTGAAGACCACCGGCTTGTCGCCTGCCACGAGGAGGTCGGCGAGATAGGCGCTTTCCTCCATCGTGTCGGTGCCATGGGTCACGACCACGCCGTCGCAATCGGGCCGCGCCAGCGCGGCGCGGATCGCGGCCACGAGGCCATGCGCATCCTGAAGCGTCAGCGCGAAGCTGTTGAGTTCGCGGAATTCCTCGACCAGGACCTCGATCCCGTCGAGCGGGTCGTGCAGCGCCGCCAGCAAAGCGCTGCCACCCAACCCGGCGACCACCGCGCCCGCCTTCTCGGAATGGCGCGAGGCGATGGTACCGCCCGTCGAAATAAGCGTGACCCCGGTCATGATCCGTTCCTCGTTTGTGTCGGGATTGGTGCCAACGTCCGGCCGCCGGCTGACCGCGGCCACCAAGACATCAGCTAGAGCTTTGTAAAACCCGGATTTTGCGCAATCTTAGCGAGCCCGTAGCACATGCGGAAGTGGAAAGTACCCTTCCGCAAAATTCGCCCTGCCTTACCACTGGTCAACGGTTGGGCCGGTACTAGTTTAGCTCATGTTAACTAGTACAATGTTACTATTGCAGCGGGTCATGGCCGATGGTGATTGCTAATTCTGTCTATTTTTGAAGTACCGACAGCGCGTAGCCGTTTCCATAGCCATGACCCACACCCTCGGTCTTCCAGCCGCCCATCTAATCGACGATATCTGCCGGGCATTCCACGGTACGCAGTCAGGCAAAGCAGCCAAGTTGCTTCCGCCGGGCCCATTCCCGTCACCCTTGAGCCGCAGGTATATCACCACAGCGTCGGAGAGGCTCATACAGTCGATGTTGACCCCGCCGCCATCGGAACCACCCGCACCCAAACGCAGCATGTGCGTCCCCGGAAGGTCCTCGTCTCGGCATCGTAGGTGGTACCAGAAGTCGTCGAGTTGGCCCGCCGCCCGTACGGCCCATTCAGCTACCACCCGTGCTGACCTCGCCTTCAGAGATTTCGAATTTTTCGATGGCGTATAATGGCGACTCAGTTCCGGCGGCACCCGACGTTGGAAATAGAAGATGCCGTCCTTCAGGAAGCAGGAGGAACAGAAATGTACTCCGGCATGTGCTACGCCTTGGCCTGCTCCGATCAAAAGCCTAGTTAGATCAAAGCCTTAGGAAAAGTCCTGGTGCCCGCGGCCGGACTCGAACCGGCACGCCCCGAAGAGCAAGAGATTTTAAGTCTCGTGTGTCTACCATTTCACCACGCGGGCCCGGGCGCAGGCTTACGATGCCAAGGCGCGGCGGTAAAGCGTCAGCGGAAGCCTCGTCGCCCGGTTCAGATATCGGTGCCCGGCGCCTCGATCAGGCCGCGCTCCGGCAGCCAGGGGTTGCGGGCCAGCGCGTCGTCAAGGGCGCGACGCGCCTCGGCCTCGCGCCCCAGATGAAACAGCGCCAAGGCTCGGCCAGACAGCGCGCCGACATGGTCGGGCAGAAGCCTCAGCGCCACGTCGAGATCCGCGAGCGCGGTCATATGATTGCCCTGCAGGAAATGCAGATAGGCCCGCTGGTTCCAGCCCTCGGCATAATCGGGACATTCGGCCACCAGCTGGTCGAGCGCCTCCATTGCCCCTTCGCCCTGCCCCGCCTCGCGCAACGCCATCGCCCGGTCCAGCAGCAGCTGCGCCTCGGCATCGGGTGCAATGAGCCAAAGCGTCCAGAGCCGGTCCATCAGCCGCTGCGCCGTGAGCGGATCGGGAGCGCGGGCGAGCCGGTCGAGCAGCCCCGCCATGACGCTGGTGTGATCGGGAGGCAATGGGCAGTCGCGCGCCGCGGCGGGGGCGGCGGCAAGGCACAGGACCATGGCGACGGCGCGGATCATGCTACATGCTGCCCAAGCGCCACCCCGCGCGTCAACTGCCCACGCGCAGCACCGCGCTTCACGTTTTCCAGACCGGACTCCGCATGTTCCCGATCCGCGACCACAACCCCTCGACCGGCACGCCCTATGTCACCTGGAGTCTGATCGCGCTCAACGTGGCGATCTACCTGTGGATGGTGGTGGCGCTCGACACCGGCGAAGATCTGGCGCGGCTCTATTACGGCTGGGCGATGATCCCGGCGCGGATCACCGCGTTCGAGAACCCGGTCTCGTTGGTCAGCTCGCTGTTCCTGCATGGCGGGCTGTTCCACCTCGCGGGCAACATGCTGTTCCTGTTCATCTTTGGCGACAACATGGAGGAGCAACTGGGCCACGGCGGCTTCGCCGGATTCTACGTCGCGTCCGGTGTCGCCGCCAACCTCGTGCAGCTCGGCTCGGAGCCGTTCTCAATCGTGCCGACCATCGGTGCCTCGGGCGCGATCGCGGGGGTGATGGGCGGCTACCTGCTGCTGTTCCCCCGCGCCCGGATCGACATACTGATCTTCCTGATCGTGTTCATCCGGCTGATACCGGTGCCGGCTTGGCTGGTGCTGGCGGTCTGGTTCGGGATGCAGTTGCTGGGCGGGATCGGCACCGACCCGGAGACCGGCGGCATCGCCTACTGGGCCCATGCCGGGGGCTTCGCCGCGGGTCTCGCCTTCGCGGTGCCGCTCTGGCTCCGGCGCGGCGGCCCGGCCTTCTGGAGCCGCACCCACGGCCTGCCGCCGCACGACCCCGCGCCGCCGCTGGGGCGCAGCAACATCCCTATTGTGAGGAAACGCAGATGAGCCTGAAGGACCCTATCCACCATGTGAGCTGCCATTGCGGCGCGGTCGAGCTAAGAGCGCACCTCAAGCACGGGCTGTCCGGCGCGCATCGCTGCGATTGTTCCTATTGCCGTCGCCGCGGCTACATCGCCGGGCCGGTCGATCTCGATCAGCTAGAGCTATTGCGGGGTGCGGAGGCGCTGACGCTCTACCAGTGGAACACGATGACCGCGAAGCACTGGTTCTGCCGGATCTGCGGCATCCACACGCATCACCAGCGCCGCTCGAACCCGAACGAATACAGCGTCAACATGGGCGCGATTGCGGGGCTGAACCCCCGCGACCTTGGCGAGATCCCGTGGTCGGACGGCGTCAACCACGCCGCCGACCGCTAAAGCCTCAGGCCTCGCGGGCGCGGACCAGCTTGGCGAACTTCTCGAAGATGTCGGCATTGGCGGCGACCACGTCGCCATGCTCGAGCGGGTCGTGGCCGTCACGGATCGCACCGACGAAGCCGCCGGCCTCGGTGACGATGATCATGCCCGCCGCGATGTCCCAGATCTTCAGCTCGCGCTCCCAGTAGCCCTCGGTGCGGCCCGCCGCCACATAGGCCATGTTGAGCGCGGCCGAGCCGTATTGCCGCACGCCCGAGACCTCGGGCGCGATCCGCGCGAGATCCTGGATCATCGCCGGCAGGGTGCGGCGGCCGGCGCAGGGCACGCCGGTCGAGAAGATCGATTCGACCAGACGGTGGCGCGCCGAAACCCGCAGCCGGCTCTCGTTGAGCCAGGCGCCCTCACCCTTCTCGGCGTGGAACATCTCGTCCTTGACGGGATCGTAGATCACGCCCGAGACGATCTTGCCCTTGTGCTCGAGCGCGATCGAGATCGCCCAGTGCGGCATGCCGTGCAGGTAGTTCGTCGTGCCGTCGAGCGGATCGACGATCCAGCGCCGGGTCGGGTCCTCGCCCTCCACGGGGCCGCCCTCTTCGCCCAGGAAACCATAGGACGGCCGCGCCTCCATCAGCGCCTCGCGGATGGTCTGCTCGGCCTGCCGGTCGGCGCGGGTGACGAAGTCGCCGGGCCCCTTGGTCGAAACCTGCAGCTGCTCGACCTCGGCAAAGTCCTTGAGCAGCGCCCGACCGGCGCGGCGGGCGGTCTTCATCATCACGTTGAGATTGGCGGAACGGGCCATCGGGGCCTCCTCGGGCTATGGGCTATCAGGCCCTTCGGGGCCCTGAGATGTACGGATCACGGGGCCATAGCCGCTCGCGCTCCGCCGGGCAAGAGGCCCAAGGGGGCCTAGCCCCTTTGCAGCTTCACCGCCTCCTGCCGCGCCAGCCGCGTGAAATGCGCGATATAGGGACGCGAGGTGTCGTCGGAACGGGTCGCGGCATAGAGCCGGCGGGTCTTGCCCTGCGCGGTCAGCGGCCGCGTCACGTAGTCGGAATTGCTGCGCAGCTGCCGCACCACCCAGTCGGGCAGCACCGAAACGCCGCGGTTCGAGGCCACCAGAAGCAGGATCACCGCCGTCAGTTCGACCTGGCGGATCGCCGCCGGCTCCACCTTGGCCGGGATCAGAAGCTCGGTGAATACGTCGAGCCGGGTCCGCTCCACCGGGTAGGTGATGAGAGTCTGGTCCGCGAAATCCCCGGCCTCGACGAAGGGCTTCTCGGCCAGTGGATTGGCGGACGAGGCCACGAAAACGGGCTCGTAATCGAAGAGCGGCGTGAAATCGGTCTCGGGCAGATCCTCGGGGTCCGAGGAGATCACCAGATCGACCATCTCGCGCCTGAGCGCCGGCAGCGCGTCGAAGGCGAGGCCGGGGCGGATGTCGACATCGACCTCGGGCCAGGCCTTGCGGAACTGCTCCAGCACTGGAAGCAGCCATTCGAAGCAGGCATGGCATTCGATCGCGATGTGCAGCCGCCCCGACTTGCCCGCGACCAGCCCGGCGAACTCGGCCTCCAGATCGGCGACGCGCGGCAGGATGTCCTCGGCGGCGGCCAGAAGCTTCATCCCTGCGGCCGAGAGCTTCAGCGGCTTGGAGCGGCGCACGAAGAGCTCGACCCCGGCTTGGTCCTCGATTCCCTTGATCTGATGCGACAGCGCCGATTGTGTTATGTTCAGCAGATCGGCCGCCCGGGCCAGACCGCCGGTGTCGTGGATCGCCTTGATCGTGCGCAGGTGGCGGAACTCGATATGCAAGTGAAACTCATCATCGTCGTGAGGGTTATGAATTTGTCTCACAGCCCCCCATCTGCGACAAGCTCCCCATCCCACAGGAGACCGTCCATGACCCGCCCCGCCGTCAGTTTCGAATTCTTTCCGCCGAAGAACATCGAAGGCTCGTTCCGTCTTTGGGACACGGTGCAGGCATTGGCGCCGATGGGACCGGAGTTCGTCTCCGTGACCTATGGCGCCGGCGGCACCACTCGCAAGCTGACCCACGAGGCGGTGGACGCGATCCACAAGAAGACCGATTTGCGCGTCGCGGCGCATCTGACCTGCGTCGACGCCACCCGCGCCGAGACGATGGAGATCGTCGACGGCTACGCCAAGGCCGGGGTCGAGGAGATCGTGGCGCTCAGGGGCGATCCGCCCAAGGGCACCGGCGGTTTCCGACCCCATGCCAAGGGCTTCTCGGGCTCGGTCGAGCTGATCGAGGCGCTGGCCGCGCGCGGCAATTTCCGGATCCGCGTCGGCGCCTATCCCGAGCCGCATCCCGATGCCGCGCATGAGCTGGCCGATGTCGAGCACCTGAAGCGCAAGTTCGATGCCGGCGCGCACAGCGCGATCACCCAGTTCTTCTTCGAAGCGGACACCTTCTTCCGGTTCCGCGATGCTTGCGCGAAGGCCGGGATCGAGGGGCCGATCATCCCCGGCATCCTGCCGATCGAGAACTGGAACGGCGCGCGGAAATTCGCGGCGATGTGCGGCACCTCGATCCCGCAGGTCGTGGCCGACGGCTTCGAGCATGCCAAGGATCAGGCCGAGGCCGACCTGCTGGCAACCGCGCTGGCCACGGAGCTGTGCGACAAGCTGATCGCGGGCGGCGTCGAGCATCTGCATTTCTACACGCTCAACAAGCCGGACCTTACCCGCGACGTCTGCCATGCGCTGGGCATCGCGCCCAAGGCCACGCTGAGCGAGGTGGCCTGAGCCGCGAGGGGGCTCCGCCCCCGGGCCTTCGGCCCTCCCCCGGCGTATTCGGAGAAAGATGAACAAGGGGAGCGCGATGTCCTCGTTCATCTTTCCATGAATACGCACTACCCGGCCCCGGCCCCGGCGCTACCCTCGGGGGCATGGCCGATCTTCTGACCTTCACCGACCGGGGTATCTACTGCGAAGCGGGCGACTTCTACATCGACCCGTGGCGCCCCGTGGACCGCGCGCTCGTCACCCACGGGCATGCCGACCACGCGCATGAGGGCATGGCCCGCTACCTCGCGACCGACATCGCCGCGCCGGTGATGCGCCACCGGCTCGGCGAGATCTCCCTCGACACGATCCGCTATGGCGAAACGCGGCGCATCGGCGACGTCACGGTCTCCTTCCACCCGGCCGGGCACGTGCCCGGCTCCGCGCAGATCCGGGTCGAGCGAAAGGGCGAGGTCTGGGTCGCCTCGGGCGACTACAAGACCATCGATGACGGGCTTTCGACACCCTTCGAGCCGGTGCGTTGCGACGCCTTCATCACCGAATCCACCTTCGGCCTGCCGGTGTTCAAATGGACCCCGCAGGCGGAGCTGGCGCATGATCTCAATGCCTGGTGGGCGGCCAATGCCGCGGAGGGACGGTTCTCGCTGATCGGGGCCTATGCGCTGGGCAAGGCGCAGCGGATCCTGACGCTCGCCGATACCTCGATCGGCCCGATCCTCACCCATGGCGCGGTCGAGAACACCAACGAGGTGCTGCGCGCGCAGGGCATCGCGCTCCCCGACACGATCCGCGTGACGCCCGATCTCGACCTCAAGGCGCATGCGGGCGCGCTGGTCGTGGCGACGCCCTCGGGCCTCGGCGGGCCCTGGGCGCGGCGGTTCAACGTCGCGGGCAATCCCGCCTCCACCGCCTTTGCCAGCGGCTGGATGGCGCTTCGGGGCGTGCGCCGCAGGCGCGCCGCCGATCGCGGCTTCATCATGTCCGATCACGCCGATTGGCCCGGCCTCAACGCCGCGATCCGCGAAACCGGGGCGCGGAAGATCTTCGTCACCCATGGCTATACCTCGATCTTCCGACGCTGGCTGGAGAGCGAGGGATTCGAGGCCCATGTCGTCTCGACCGAGTATGCGGGCGAGAACGTCGATGCCGACGACGAGGGGGAGGCCGCGTGAAGCGCTTTGCCGAACTGTTCCGCGCCGTCGACCAGACCACCCGCACCACCAAGAAGGTCGCGGCGATGGCTGCCTATTTCCGCGAGGCGCCCGACACCGACAAGCTGTGGACCATCGCGCTGTTTTCGGGACGCAGGCCGCGCCGGACCATCACCGCGACCGTGCTGCGCGAATGGGCCGCCGAACGGGCGGGCATTCCGCTGTGGCTGTTCGAGGAGGCCTATCCGATCGTCGGCGATTTGGCCGAAACCATATCGCTGGTCCTGCCGCCCGCCGAGGCCGAGGAGGATCGCCCGCTCAGCCATTGGATCGACGAGATCCGCAAGCTGTCGAAGCAGGACGACGCCGCGCGCAAGGCCGGCATCCTCGCGGCGTGGGACCGGCTTGGCCCGACCGAGCGGCTCCTGTTCACCAAGCTGCTGACGGGCAGCTTCCGCGTCGGGGTCAGCCAGAAGCTGATGACGCGCGCGCTGGCGCAGGCCACCGACATCGACGAGGCCGAGCTGACGCACCGGCTGATGGGGTCATGGACGCCCGACGACATCACCTGGCACAGCCTCGTCCATGCGCCGGACCCGACAGCGAGCCTGTCGCGCCCCTACCCCTTCTACCTCGCCTACCAGCTCGACGACCCGGAGGCGCTGGGCGAACCCGCCCAATGGATGGCCGAGCGCAAATGGGACGGCATCCGCGGCCAGCTGATCCTGCGCGGCGGCGATCACCATCTCTGGTCGCGCGGCGAAGAGCTGATGACCGACCGGTTTCCCGAACTCGCCCGCATGAAGGATTTCCTGCCGATGGGCACGGTGATCGACGGCGAGGTGCTAGCCTGGGGGGAAGAGGCGCCGCTGTCCTTCAACGCATTGCAAAAGCGCATCGGCCGCAAGACGGTGCCCAAGAAGCTTCTGACCGAAGCGCCGGTGATCCTCATGGGCTATGACCTGCTGGAGCAGGACGGCGAGGACATCCGCGCCCTGCCCTTCGCCGAGCGCCGCGCCCGGCTCGACGCGCTGGGCCGCGACCTGCCGCCCGAGGCGCCGTTCCGCCTGTCGCCGCTGGTGCCGGTGAAGAGCCTCGACCAGCTGGCCGAGGAACGCGCCCGCTCGCGCGAACTCATGGCCGAGGGGCTGATGCTAAAGCGCGCCGACAGCCCGTACCTCGCGGGACGCAAGAAGGGCGACTGGTGGAAATGGAAGGTCGATCCGCTGACCATCGACGCGGTCATGGTCTATGCGCAGGCCGGCTCCGGGCGGCGCGCCAACATGTTCACCGACTTCACCTTCGCAGTGAAGGACGGCAATGGGCTGGTCCCGTTTACCAAGGCCTATAGCGGGCTCACCGATGCCGAGTTCCGGAAGATCACCGCATGGGTGCGCAAGAACACGCTGGAGCGCTATGGCCCGGTGCGTCACGTGAAACCCGAGCACGTCTTCGAGATCGGCTTCGAGGGCATCCAGCCCAGCCCGCGCCACAAATCCGGCGTGAGCCTGCGCTTTCCACGCATGCTGCGCTGGCGCCATGACAAGCCGCTCGACGAGATCAACACGCTCGCCGATCTCAAGGACATGCTCACAGCCTATGGAGGGGATAGCACCGCATGAGACATGCGCTTGCCGTCATTGCCGGAATCGTACTCGCGCTTCTGTGCGTGGCGTCGCTGCTGCCGTTGGTGGAGACGGATACTTGGTGGCTGCGCTATCTCGACTTTCCGCGCATGCAATTCGCGGTCGGGCTTGTCGTCCTGTGGGTGCTCATGGTGGCGTTGGGCGGTATCGGACGTGGTGCTGCGCGCTGGCTGACCGTGCTGACCATCGTCGCTCTGGCCTATCACGGCTGGCGGCTCTGGCCCTACCAGCCACTCGCGGCCAAGATGGACCCCGGCCTGGTGTCCTGCACGCCCGAGGAGCGGCTCAGCGTGCTCGTCGCCAATGTCCAGCGGTCCAACCGGCAGGCCGAAGAGGTGATCGCGCTGGCGCGTGCGCAGGACCCGGACCTGTTCTTCGTGCTGGAAACCAACGAATGGTGGGACGAGGCGCTGGCGCCGCTCGATGCCGACTATGCCCACCACGAGCAGGATATCCCGTCTGACGCCACCTATTACGGCATGCATGTCTTTTCCCGGCACCCCTTCGCCAGCACCGAGATGAAGTTCCCCTTCGGAGCCGATACGCCGCTGTTCGACGGCACGCTCGAGCATCCCGCCGGTCAGGTCCGGGTCTTTGGCATCCACCCGCGCCCGCCGCATTATTTCCAGCCCTCGACCCTGCGCGACGCGACCATGCTGGAGGCGGCGATCGGGGCACGCGACGGACCCCTGCCGGCGCTGGTCGCGGGCGATTTCAACGCCGCCCCGTGGGAGCGCACGTCGCGGCGCGTGCTCAGGCTGGGACGGCTGATCGATCCGCGTGCAGGGCGTGGGCCTATGATCAGCTTCGACGCAAACTCCTGGTGGATGAAGTGGCCGCTCGATCAGATCCTGTGGCAGCAGGGGTTGGCCATGGCCGATTTCACCGTGCTGCCCGGCATCGGCTCGGATCATTACCCGGTGCGGGCCGACCTGTGCTTCACCGTCAACACCGATCAGCGCTTCGCGCCGATCCACGAGGATGACGACGCCGAGGCGCAGGCCACCCTGGAAAAGGCCAGGAACATGCGCGATGCCGCCTTCGACGGCTGAGACCGCCATGACGGGTTGAGCCGTGCCGCCCCCGACCATATCTTTCGCCTCCGTGATACCAGAACAGAAGGCTCATCCATGACCCAGACCCCCCGCTTCGACGCCGCGACCGAGACCGGGGGCCGCCCATTGGGCAACCTGCCGGAATGGGACCTGACCGACCTCTACCCGGCTCCGGATTCGGCCGAGATCAAGAACGATATCGACTGGCTCGAGAAGGCCTGCGCCGAGTTCGCCGCAGATTACGAGGGCAAGCTCGCCACGCTCGACGCGCATGGCTTGCTGGAGGCCGTGCAGCGCTACGAGCGCATCGACATCGTGGCGGGCCGGATCATGTCCTATGCGGGGCTGCGCTACTACCAGCAGACCACCGACAGCGAACGGGCCAAGTTCATGTCGGACTGCCAGGACCGGATCACCGCCTATACCACGCCGCTGGTCTTCTACGGGCTGGAGTTCAACCGGCTCGACGAGGACCACCTCGAGACGCTGCTCGGCCAGAGCCAGGAGTTGAACCGCTACCGCCCGGTCTTCGAGCGGATGCGCGCGATGAAGCCCTACCAGCTCTCCGACGAGCTGGAGAAATTCCTTCACGACCAGTCCAGCGTCGGTGCCGCCGCATGGAACAAGGTCTTCGACGAAACCATCGCCGGGTTGACCTTCACCGTGGATGGCGAGGAGCTCGGCATCGAGAGCACGCTGAACCTGCTGACCGAGCAGGACCGTGCCAAGCGCGAGGCCGCGACGCTGGAACTGGCGCGGGTGTTCAAGACCCAGATCCGCCTTTTCTCGCGGATCCACAACACGCTCGCCAAGGAAAAGGAGATCGAGGATCGCTGGCGCGGCATGCCGACGCCGCAGACCGGGCGTCACCTCGCCAACCATGTCGAGCCCGAGGTGGTCGAGGCGCTGCGCGATGCCGTCGTCGCCGCCTATCCGCGCCTGTCGCATCGCTACTACGCGCTCAAGGCGAAGTGGCTCGGCCTCGATCGCATGCAGGTCTGGGACCGCAACGCGCCCTTGCCGATGGAGACCGACCGGATCGTCGGCTGGGACGAGGCGCGCGCCATGGTCGAGGAGGCTTACGGCGATTTCGATCCGCGCATGGCCGAGCTGGCGAAACCGTTCTTCGACGAGGGCTGGACCGACGCGGCCGTGAAGCCGGGCAAGGCTCCGGGTGCCTTCGCGCATCCCACCGTCTCGACCGTGCACCCCTACGTGATGCTGAACTACCTCGGCAAACCGCGCGACGTGATGACGCTGGCGCATGAGCTGGGTCACGGCGTGCACCAACGCCTCGCCGCCGGTCAGGGCGAGCTTCTATCCTCCACGCCGCTGACGCTGGCCGAGACGGCGAGCGTGTTCGGCGAGATGCTGACCTTCCGCAAGCTGCTCGCCAAGGCCAAGGACCAGAACGAGCGCAAGGTGCTGCTCGCCGGCAAGGTCGAGGACATGATCAACACGGTCGTGCGCCAGATCGCCTTCTACGACTTCGAGTGCAAGCTGCACGCGGCCCGCGCGCAGGGCGAGCTGACCCCCGACGATATCGATGCGCTGTGGATGAGCGTTCAGGCCGAGAGCCTCGGCCCGATCTTCGACTTCGCGCCGGGCTATGAAAGCTTCTGGGCCTATATTCCGCACTTCGTGCATTCGCCCTTCTACGTCTACGCCTACGCCTTCGGCGACGGCCTCGTGAACGCGCTCTACGCGGTCTACGAAGAGGGCGGCGAGGACTTCCAAGAGAAGTATTTCGAGATGCTCAAGGCGGGCGGCTCGAAGCACCACAAGGAGCTTCTGGCCCCCTTCGGCCTCGATGCCTCGGACCCGGCCTTCTGGGACAAGGGCCTGTCGATGATCGAGGGCATGATCGACGAGCTGGAGCAGATGGAGGCGTGAGCCTCGATCTGACGGGGGCGGCGCCGGTGACGCTGGCGCCGCTCAATCCCGCGCATCTGCCGGTGCTGCGCGGCCTCGCGCCGCATCCCGAGCAGGTGCAATTCTCGGGCAGCGCCGCCACGATCCTCGCCGATCCGCGCGAAAGCGTCGCGTTTCACGTAATACTTTCGGGAGGCGTGCCGGTCGGCCTGTTCAAGACCGACAGCGACTACGAAGACGGGCGGCATTTCGCGGAGGCCGGGGCCTGGGGGCTGCGCGGCGTGATGATCGACGCGCGGGCGCAGGGGCGAGGTATCGGCCGCGCCGCCTTCGCGGCGCTGCCGTCCTACCTGCGCCGGATCCATCCGGGGCTGCGGCGGATCTGGCTCACGGTGAATTGCCGCAACCCGGTCGCGCGGCGCATCTATCTGCGCGGCGGCTGGATCGATGACGGCGTGCTCTACCATGGCGGATCGGCCGGGCCGCAGCACGTCCTGCGGCTCGAGTTTTCCTAGGCCAGCATCTCCTTCACCACCTCGAAGGACGAGCTCAGCTCCTCGGCCTCGGGCCGCGCGATCGCCGGGGTCTGCCGGATCCATTCGCCGCTCTCCACGCAATGCAGCATGAAATGCGCCAGATCGGCATGGCGGGTGCGGATCAGGTCCTCGGGGATCACGTCGGGCACCACGACGTAATCGGCGGTCAACGGCTCGGGCAGCAGCCAGCCGGGGCGCACCGCGGTCCAGTCGAGATCGCTGGCGCGCAGCATCTCCTCCATCTCGCCCATCTGGTGCAGCACCCGGGTGAGCGCCGGGATCGCCGTGGTACGGAACAGCAGCGGCCCGCGGTCATGCGTGACCACGAAGCTCGCCGAGATCGTCACCAGCCGCTTCACGCCGCGCGCCGTCATCGCGTCGATCAATTTGCGGGTGCCTTGGGTGTAAAGCGGTGGCGGATCCAGCAGCGTCTTGGGATCGCCCGGCACGCCCAGCGCGGATATCACCGCGTCGACGCCCTCGACGATCGCACCGAGATCGTCCTCGATCACGTTGGCGGTCACCCGCTCGACATTGTGTCCGGCGGGGGGCGCGTCCTCGGGCCATTTCATCTCGGCGGCGCGGACATGATGGCCCTTCGCCACCGCCTGTTTCACCACCTCCTGCCCGGTCACGCCATGGGCGCCGAGCACGAGGATCTTCATCTGGTCAGCCATCGCGGTTGCCTCCGGTGATCTTCGCCGGAACAACCGCGATCCGGCTCAGCCGTTCCCGCCCTTGGCATAGACCATGTCGATCATCGCTTGCGTGCCCCGGCTGAATTCCAGCGGACAGGCGTAATCCGCGCCACCGATCGCGGCGGTAAAGGCCTCGACCTGCAGCTTGTAGTGATCGATGCCGGGCCAGCGTTCGTGCATCACCCGCATGCCCTCGGTCTCGAGCGTCATCTCGGCCTGACCGAAGGTGTTGGCGTTGAACGGGCACAGCATCTTCAGCACGCCCTCCTCGCCATGGAAGGTCACCTCCTGGCGCGGGTGCAGGCGCATCGAGACCATGCCGGAATAGTCGAAGCTCGCGAAGCGTGCCGCGACCTGCGCATAGACGTCGACGCCATTCTCGTAGCGTATATTGGCGTGGCGGATTTCCTGCGGCTCCTCGCCGGTGACGAAGCGCACGGAGCCGAAGGCATAGACGCCGATATCGGGCAGCCCGCCGCCACCGGTCTCGGGCCTGTTGCGGATGTTGTCGGTCTGGGCCGCGTTGTTGAAGCTGAACGCCGCCTCGACATGGCGCAGCCGGCCGATCGCGCCACCCCGCACCAGCTCGCGCGCGCGGATCCATTGCGGGTGGTGTACGATCATGTAGGCCTCGGCCGCCATCAGCCCGGTCGCGTCGCGCTTGGCGATCACCGCGTCGAACTCATCGGCCTTCATCGCCAGCGGCTTTTCACAAAGTACGTGCTTGCCCGCGTCGAGCGCCTTGAGCGTCCATTCGACATGCATGGCGTTCGGCAACGGTATGTAGATCGCATCGATCTCCGGGTCGTCGAGCAGCGCCTGATAATCGAGATGAACGCGCAGCCGGGGCTGGAAGGCACGGAACGGCGCGGCCTTTTCCTCCGAGGAGGTGGCCAGCGCCGCGAACTCGGAACCCTCGGCGGAATGGATGGCGCGGGCCATGGCACCCAGGGCGAATTTGGAGGCGCCCAGCACGCCCCAGCGGATCGGTTCACTCATCGCGGTCTTTCCCTGCCTGCCGGAAAGGAAAAACCCCTCCCCGGTCTCCCGGGGAAGGGTAATTCACGTGGCGCGGAGTGCAACGCGTCAGGCGTTTTCGAGCATGCCCCGCTCGCGGGCCAGCTCTTGCATCCGCTTTTGCAGCTTCTCGAAGGCGCGCACCTCGATCTGGCGGATCCGCTCGCGGCTCACCTCGTACTGCCCCGACAGCTCCTCGAGCGTCACCGCCTCGTCCTGAAGCCGCCGCTGCACGAGGATGTCGCGCTCACGATCGTTGAGCACGCCCATCGCCTCGGCCATCAGCTCGCGCCGGGCGTCGAGTTCGTCGCGCTCCTCGTAATCGGTGGCCTGATCGGCGCTGTCATCCTCGAGCCAGTCCTGCCATTGCGTGGCGCTGTCGCCCTCGGTGCCGACCATGGCGTTGAGCGAGGCGTCGCCGCCCGACATGCGCCGGTTCATCGACACGACCTCTTCCTCGGTCACGCCGAGATCGGTGGCGATCTTCTTGACGTTCTCGGGCCGCAGATCGCCTTCTTCCAGCGCGCCAAGCCGCGCCTTGGCCTTGCGCAGGTTGAAGAACAGCTTCTTCTGGCCCGAGGTGGTGCCGAGCTTGACCATGGACCACGACCGCAGCACGTATTCCTGGATCGAGGCGCGGATCCACCACATCGCGTAGGTGGCGAGGCGGAAGCCCTTCTCGGGGTCGAACTTCTTCACCGCCTGCATCAGGCCGACATTGGCCTCTGAGATGACCTCGGCCTGCGGCAGACCGTAGCCGCGGTAGCCCATGGCGATCTTCGCCGCGAGGCGCAGGTGCGAGGTGACGAGCCGATGCGCGGCCGAGGCGTCCTCGTGATCCACCCAGCGCTTCGCCAGCATGTATTCCTCTTCCGGCTCCAGCATCGGAAACTTGCGGATTTCCTGCAGGTAGCGGTTCAGCCCCTGTTCCGGCGACGGGGCGGGGAGATTGGTATAGGTCTCTGCCATGGGCCCCTCCTTTCGGTCCTTGTGTCACCCGAGCGATACGTCCCTTGCCCCTGCCCGGCAAGCGCCGCCATCGCATCAGCCTTGTGCAATGATGAACCCTTCGCCCCCACCCGGCGAGGGGGCGTGCGAAAGGCTCGAACATATGTGAATTCTGTTACGGTCTTTCAACCCCTCAGCGCGGAGAGGAGTTCCGCCATATCGGCGGGCAGCGGGCTCTCGAAGCGCAGCCTTTCGCCGGTCACGGGGTGGGCAAAGCCGAGGCTCGCCGCGTGCAGCGCCTGCCGCCCGAAACGCCCCGCCAGCGCCACGGCGGCCGCGCCATGCGCCTTTTCCGACAGCTTGCGCCGCCCGCCATAGACCGGGTCGCCGATCAGCGCGTGCCCGGCATGCGACATGTGCACCCGGATCTGGTGCGTGCGCCCGGTCTCGAGACGGCATTCGACCAGCGCCGCGCCGGCGAAGGCCTCGATCACCTTCACCCGCGTCACCGCGTGACGGCCCTGCTCGAAGCTCACCGCCTGCCGCTGCCGATCGGTACGGTGACGGCCAAGCATGGTCTGGATCTTAAGCACCGAACCGGTCTCGAAGCTCGCGCCCTTCACGCCGCGCAGCCGCGGATCGTTGGGATCGGGCACGCCGTGGCACAGGGCGAGGTAGTGCCGCTCGGCGCTGTGCTTCTCGAACTGGATCGCCAGCCCTTGATGCGCGCGGTCGGTCTTGGCTACGACGAGAAGTCCCGACGTGTCCTTGTCAATCCGGTGCACGATCCCGGGCCGCTTGGCGCCGCCGACGCCCGAGAGGTCGTCGCCGCAATGATGGATCAGCGCGTTGACCAGCGTGCCGTCGGGCGAGCCCGGCGCCGGGTGCACCACCATGCCAGCGGGCTTGTCGATCACGATCAGGTCGTGATCTTCCCAGACGACGTTGAGCGGGATCTCCTGCGCGCCGATATGGCTCTCGGCGGCCTCGGGCACCGAGATCTCGACCTCGGCCCCCGTGGCGATGGCGGCCTTGGCATCCGTGGCGACCACGCCGTCGACCCGCACCGCACCCTCGGCCAGAAGCTTGGCGATGCGCGAGCGCGACAGCGCCGCCTGCTCTGGCACATCGCGGGCCAGCGCCTTATCAAGACGCGCCGGCGGATCGTCGGCGATGATGAAGCGGACGGTGGACGGATCGTTGGAGGTATCGGCCATGCAGGCTCCCGAGACAGACGGCCCGGCCCGGATCCCGCCAGAGCTGCGATGGCTCAAATGGCTGGTGATCGCGCTAGCAGGCGTGATGATCGCAGGCTTCCTAGTGCTGATCGCGGCGATTGTCATCCGCCTCGATGCCGAACCGCTGCCGCTACCCGAGCGGATCGCCCTGCCCGAGGGCACCGAGGCGATGGCTTTCACCCAAGGACGCGATTGGATCGCCGTGGTGACGACGGATGACCGGGTGCTGATCTTCGGCCGCGACGGCGCGCTGCGGCAGAGCATGGAGATCGAGCCGCAATGAGAAGCCGCCCCAGAGGGGGCGGCTTTCAGGCATCCGCGCGAGATCAGTTCGCGGTCGTCGTGTCGGCCTGTGCCTCGGCATCACCGGCAGCGGTCTCGCCCGAAGCGTCGGCCTCGGTCGAGCCTTCAGTTTCGGCCGAAGCATCGGCGCCCGTCGCGGCGCTTTCGGTCGCCGTGCTTGCCTCGGCCTGATCGCTCGGCGCCACCTCAGTCACCGGAGCTTCGGCGTCCGGTGTATCGCCGCCCGCATCCGACCCGGTCGGCTGCGCTGCAACCGGGCCCTCGGTCGCGGTATCGGAGCGATCCGCATCGGTCGCGTTGCCCACCGGCTGCTCGGTCGGAGCCGAGGCGGTATCGCCCGCGGCGGTTTGGCTGTTGGTCACGTATTGGGTGGCGATGGTGGTGTTGGTGGCGCTGCATTCCGGCGTGTCGGAGCCAAGCTGCCCCCCGCCCAAAGCGCCCACATCGACGCCGCAGACATTCGCCGCCACGGCCACGGGCAACTGGATGGTGATCGGCACGTTCTGCAGATCGATGTCGAGATCCTTGGCGATCTCGGCGCGGATGTTCTCGAGATTGACCGAAACGAGGCCGGGCAGCTGCTGCCCGCCGCCGGAGGTCGGCAGCGTCGAAAGATCGGGCATTCCCGGCAGGGTCTGGCCGGACGTCTGCGCAAGGGCCGGCGCGGCGGCGCAACCGAGGGCAAGGGCAAGGGCGGTAGCAGTGGTCTTGAAGGTCATGTTCATCTCCGGGGTCATCACTGGGCCGCGGCGTCGGCCTGCGACGCTTCGCTGCTGGAATCGGCCGGGGCATCGGCTGCGGGGTCCGATGCGGGATCGCTGGTCTCCTTCACCGGCTCGGGGCTCGCCCCGGTTTCGGCTTGGGATGCCGCGGTGGCGTCGCCATCGCTCGTGGAGGGCGGCGTGGTTTCACCCGCCGTCGCATCGACCGGCGGTTCAACAGCATCCTGCCCGGTATCGGCAGCGGTAGGTTCGGTGGCTTCGCCGGTCGGGGTTTCAGCGGTGACACCGCTCTCGGTCGTGTCGGCCGTCCCGGGCTCGGTGCCGGTGGAGTTCTCCGGCGCCTGCGCGGCGCTGCCACTGCCGATCAGGTTCGAGACGAGCTGCGTCGCCATGGTGACATTGTTGGCGTCGCATTCGGGCTTGTCGCCGCCCAGCGTCGCGCCGCCCAGCGCCGCCACGTCTATGCCGCAGACATTCGCCGCGACGCTGATCGGCAACAGCACGTTGATCGGGACCTTGTCAAGGTCGAGGTCGAGGTTCTTCGCGATCTCGATATTCACGTTCGACAGGTTGACGGAGATCAGGGAAACTTGCGCCGAGGCCATGCCGACAGGCGCCGCCGCGAGCGCGCTCGCGACGATCAAGGGCTTGAACATGTTTCATTTTCCTTGCTGGAAACCTGCGCCGAAAACCCGTTGCGCCGGGGAGCGGTTCCACCTGGCGATGCGTGTTCGGCCCGGTTTCGCGCAAGGCGCGCGGCGGTCGGCGGCATGCCGCCCGGGAACGCCGCGCGTCAGTCAGGCATGTCCGCCCTCATGCGGCATCAGATGCGACCACAGCGCCGCCACGGCGAGCACGATGCCGCATACCACCGCGTTCCACGAGGCGACCGCCACGGCGGTGAAGCCCACCATCCAGGGCGCCGCGATGATCAGCAGCGCGACCACCGCCACCGCGTAATCGGTCCAGTCCTGCGCCTCGGTCTGCAACAGGCCGATCGCCCCCAGGATCACGACCAGAGCACCCAGCGCCATCATGCTCCATGTCGCGGCGCCGGTCATGCCGAGGATCCAGGGCGAGACGATCAGCCAGAGGCCGATCACGCCGAACACCCAGTCCTGCCAGTGATGTCGATGTTTCATCTGCAGTCTCCCTCCCGGGGCCGGAAGCCTTGCCCGCGAGGACCCTGCCCGGCCCGCATGTTCGCGGCCTCTCCGAGCCGCCCGTCCTGTAGGGAAACGGCCCTGAGGCCACGGGTGCCGAAATCCGGCCCCAAGGAAAAAATGGCGATCGCCGCGGTACCACAAAAGGCGCGACGAGGATCAATTTTTCGGGATCATCGTTTAGGGAGATGGTACCGCCTCCCTGGCTTGAACAGGGGACCTCTGGATCCACAATCCAGCGCTCTAACCAACTGAGCTAAGGCGGCACTGGCGCGGAATTAGCGCCGCGGGCGGGGGATTGCAACCCCCTGCCGCGGCTTCCGCGACGACCGCCGCCTTGCCCGCCGCGCGCGCCGGCGCTAGGCACGTCCCAGCTTGGAAAGGAACCGACATGGGCATCGACACCGAACGCGACATCGAGGCGAATCTGCAG
>Ga0310345_10000757_pt1 | contig 42471 bp, 42 predicted proteins | sample HC15DNA20500_MG_FD_204667 | JGI IMG/M metagenome (GOLD analysis project Ga0310345, IMG submission 204667) | Marine microbial communities from station ALOHA, North Pacific Subtropical Gyre - HC15-DNA-20-500_MG | ecosystem: Environmental > Aquatic > Marine > Oceanic | place: Pacific Ocean: North... | reverse complement strand
TGATCGCCGACGGCGTCAGCTTCGTGACCGCCCGCACCGCGCTGCTGGACGGTTTCCTGACGGTGTTCGTGGTCGCCGCGTTCGGCTGCCTGATCGTCGACCGCGACCAGATCCGCGCACGCATGCACAAGGCGCTGCTCGAAGGGCGGATCGACGAAACCGTGTGGGGACCACGGCTGGGCGTGCGGTGGTGGCGTTTCGGCGCGGGTGTGCTGCTGGGCCTGGCGTGCGCCACCAAGTGGTCGGGTCTGTATTTCGTGATGTTCTTCGGCGTGATGACGGTGGCCTTCGACGTCGCCGCCCGCAAGCAGTACCGGGTGCCGCGGCCGTGGCTGGGGACGTTCCGCCGCGATGTCGGACCGGCGCTGTACGCCCTGGTGCTGATCCCGTTCGGGGTGTATCTGGCCTCCTACGCGCCGTGGTTCGCCTCCGAGACCGCGATCGACCGCTACGAGGTGGGCCGCTCGATCGGGCCGGACAGCGTGCTGCCGATCCCCGACGCGGTGCGCTCGCTGTGGCACTACACCTACGGCGCGTACCGGTTCCATTCCGGGCTGACCAACGCCGACGGCAACCACCACCCGTGGGAGTCCAAGCCGTGGACGTGGCCGATGTCGCTGCGGCCGGTGTTGTACGCGATCGACTCCGAGAACGTGTCCGGGTGCGGGGCGCAGTCCTGCGTGAAGGCCGTCATGCTGGTCGGCACCCCGGCGATGTGGTTCCTGGCGGTGCCGGTGCTGGGGTGGGCGCTGTGGCGGGCTTTCGTGAAACGGGACTGGCGCTATGCGGTGCTGCTGGTGGGCTACAGCGCCGGGTTCCTGCCCTGGTTCGCCGACATCGACCGGCAGATGTACTTCTTCTACGCCGCGACGATGGCGCCGTTCCTGGTGATGATCATCGCGCTGATCCTCGGCGACATCCTCCACAAGCCGGGCCAGAACGCCGAGCGACGGACGCTGGGTCTGCTGGTGCTGTGTTGTTATGTGGCGCTGGTGATCACGAACTTCGCGTGGCTGTATCCGATCCTGACGGGGCTGCCTATCTCGCAGCACACGTGGAACATGCAGATCTGGCTGCCGTCCTGGCGTTAGGTTTCTCGCGGGATGCCGCGAACGTGCATTCCCGGTAGCCGCCGGGCCGCGGGTGCTACCGGGAATGCACGTTCGCGGACACCCCCAACCTAGAGCGGGTCGCGGGCAGCCGGGCATGACATGCAGCGTGGCCCGCCGCGGCCGGTGCCGAGTTCGGAGGCCGCGATCGGCAGTACCTCGATGCCCGAGTCGGCCAGCCGGGCATTGGTTTCGGTGTTGCGCTCGTAGGCCACCACCACACCGGGCGCGAGCGCCAGCGTGTTGTTGCCGTCGTCCCACTGCTCGCGCTCGGCGGTCACCGGGTCGAGGCCGGTGTCGATGACACGCAGCTTGCCGATGCCCATCGCGTCGGCGGCGGCGTCGACGAACGGTGCGGCGTTGTCGATCTTCACTCCTGAGCCGGTGCGCCGAATGGTGAACGCGGTCAACGTGTCCACGATGTTCGGGTACATCACCACCGCGTCCGTGTCGACCATGGTGCACACCGTGTCCAGATGCATCTGCGCGCGTTCCTGCGCGATCGGCACCGCCAGCACGGTGTGGGCGAGGCCGTCGTCGAACAGGCTGCGGGCCAACGCCTCTGCCCCGGCCGGTGTCGTGCGCTCCCCCACCCCGACCGCGAGGACGCCGGGTCCGAGCAGCAGCACGTCACCGCCCTCCACCGGGGCCGAGCGCGATTCGTAGGCCCGCCTGGTACCCAGGAAGCGCGGGTGGTGCGCGTAGATCAGGTCCGTCAGCGACGTCTCCCGGGCCCGCGCGGGCAACGCCAGCGACGTGATCGCCACCCGCGGCCCGATCCAGACCGACGAGTCCCTGGCGAACAGCAGGTTCGGCAACGGGTCGACGACGAAGTCGCCGCCGTGATGCATCCGGCGGACCAGAGACAGCTCCCCCTCCCCGAACGGCAACTCGTCGAACGTCATCCCGCCGGTCAGCACGTGTGCCAGCGACGGAGCGTCGAGGGTCCGCAGATACGCGGCCAACTCCTGGGCCAGCGGCACGCCGAGACGCCGGGAGTTCACCGCCGCGGAGATGCCGTGCATGCGAGCGGCACCGCTGTGGGCCAGCGCCTCGGTCAGCAGCTCGCCGAGCAGCAGCACCTCGACCCCGCGCGAACGCAGCAATTCGGCGAACGCGTCGTGTTCCTCCTGCGCCTTGGCCACCCACGGCAGCCCGTCGAACAACAGGGTGTCGTTGTTGCGCGGCGTCAGCCGCTGCAGCTCCGGGCCGGGCCGGTGCAGGATCACCACCCGCAGCGTGCCGACCTCCGAATCACACCCCAACGCAGCGCCTGTCACAGCTAGCACAGTAACCCCAAACCGCCACCTCAACTATGGTTCAGGTCATGGACCGGGCCCAGGAACTCACACCGGGCGAGATGGCACTGCGCAGCGGGGTCGCGGTGTCGGCGCTGCACTTCTACGAGCGGGAGGGCCTGATCACCAGCAGGCGCACCAGCGGCAACCAACGCCGCTACAGCCGCGACATGCTGCGCCGGGTGGCGTTCATCCGGATGTCGCAGCGGTTGGGTATCCCGCTGGCCCGCATCCGGGAAGCGATGGCCACGCTGCCCGCCGACCGGACCCCCACCAGCAAGGACTGGGCGCGGCTGTCGGCGGCGTGGCGGGCCGACCTCGACGAGCGCATCGTCCATCTGCAGCGGTTGCGCGACAACCTGAGCGGGTGCATCGGATGTGGTTGCCTGAGCCTGAAGGTCTGCGCGCTGGCCAACCCGGGAGACGCGCTCGCCGAGGAGGGCCCCGGCGCCGTCCGCCTCTGAGATATCGAACGCCTGTGCGATAGACTGCCGGGCATGCAGCAGGCCCTGCAAAGCTCACTGTTCGACCACTCCGAGCGTCGCGAGCTCGGCCACGGCGCCTGGCTGGAGGTCCGGTCGGGTTGGCTCGCCCAGGACGGCGCGAGCGACGCTGTCGATGGAGCCCTGTTCGACGAGCTGCGCGACACCGTGCCCTGGCGCGCCGAGCGCCGGCAGATGTACGACCGGGTGCTCGACGTGCCCCGGCTGGTCAGCTTCGTGGATTTTCGCAATGACGTGGCGGACCCGCCCCCACACCCCCGGCTCAAGCAGCTGCGGCGGCGCCTCAACGACGCCTACGCCGGTGAGCTCGGCGAGCCGTTCGTCACCGCGGGGCTGTGCCTGTACCGCGACGGTGAGGACAGCGTGGCCTGGCACGGCGACACGATCGGACGCAGCAGCACCGAGGACACCATGGTGGCCATCGTCGGTCTCGGCGCGACACGAGTGTTCGCGCTGCGGCCGCGCGGCGGCGGGCCGGCGCTACGGTTGCGGCACGGTCACGGCGACCTGCTGGTGATGGGTGGATCCTGTCAACGCACGTGGGAGCACTGCATTCCCAAGACGGCCCGGCCCACCGGACCCCGCATCAGCATCCAGTTCCGGCCGCACAACGTGCGTTAGCCCTGGACCAGCTCCACCGCGCGCGTCACCAGGTCGCGGGCCCGCCCGGTGTCGACCCGGGCGATCGGCTGGTCCGGCACGACCAGCGGATTGGCGGTGACGATGACGATGAAGGGCCCGAAGTTCGCCACGTAGTTGTACAGCTCACCGGTACGCGATCCGGCCTGTGTGGTGGTCTGCAGCACGCGGTGGGTCCCGACGGTTTCGGTGTCCTCGATCTGCGGGGCCTCGATCACCTCGACCAGTCCGCGGATGCCCGGCCCGGTGAAGGTGACCTTCTGGCATTGGTCGCTCGGGCGGTTGACCGGCACCGGCTCCGAGGTCTCCACGGCCATCACGATGTAGCGGACTCCGTCGCCTTCGGCGGTGGTGGCGGCCATGTTGCCCTGCACGTCGGGCGGCAGGGTCCGCTCGTTGGCGAGCTTGCCGCAGTCGGCCGGGTCGAACGTGAGCCCCTCGGGCAGCGTCTGCGGACCCAGCAGCCGCGGATCGATGGCCGCCGGGCCGACGGTGCTGACCGTGAACGGCGGGCCGAACGAGTCCTCGATGCCCGCGATGTTGGCGATGTCGGCGTCAGCCAGATCGGGTTGGCTTGTCGCGCAGGAGGCCAGCAGCACCGCGCACGCGCTCAGGGCCGGCACGGTCAGCTTGGGGTTCGACATCGCCGCCAAATGTACCCGCGCGGACCTGCTCAACTGCGCAGCGCCGACACGGTTTCCACCAGCAGGTCGGCCGCGAACGCCGCGTCCAGGCGCGGGTACGCCGAGCCGGGATCGGTGACCAGCGCGACGAAGCAGACGAACTGTCCGAGGTGGGCGACGAAGGTGTCGGCGTCCGCGCGGGTCTCGGTTCCGCCCTCGACGACGGTGGTCGCTGCGGTGGCCATCCCGACGGTGTGAGCCGCCTCGAGGGCCGGGGCCGGTAGCTCGCGCACCGTTGCGCTGGTGTGCCCCGCTGTCGCCGCCCACGACTGGCAGGCCGCCGCCTCGACGGGCACCGCGGGTGCAGTGGGCGTGTCGGTGACGGGCGCCGCAGGGGCGGTGGGCGTGTCGGTGACCGGCGCCGCGGGGGCGGCGGGCGCGTCGGCGACCGGCGCCGTGGGGGCGGCAGCGGCGACGACGGCGTAGATGATGCCGCCGGGTCCCGAAGCCGACCAGCCCTGCGCCGAGTCGGGACGCACCGGCGGGGCCGCCAGCTCGATGCACTGCGCGGGCTGCGCCTCGACCGGACCGGCCAACCCCCACACCGCCAACGGTGTCGGCGCGCCGGTGTAGGGGGCGACCTCATAGCCCGGTGGTAGCGCGTGGCGGGCCCGGTCGATACGAGCAGGTTCGACGGTGAGGTCCGGCGCCGTCGTGCCCGCCGGGGGCGCCGACTCGGGCGCCCCGGCACATCCGGCGCACACCGTCCCGAGTGCAACCAGCGCAGCCAACGGGGGCAGCCTCACAGGCCGTTGATACCACGGCGAACTCTGTGCGGCCGGCTGCAACACCGACGTCAGCGCTGCGGCTATGCTGCGCTGACATGAGCACCCCCATGCGCGCCGGCGTCGTCGCCGCCGCTGCCGTCGCCCTCGCGGTCGGGTTGTCCGCCTGCGGGTCGGACACCGCGACCGAGGGCTCGGCCACCACCGAGCCGAGCACCGAAACCACCAGCGCAGCGCCGACCACGTCGGCCCAGGCCTCGGGCCCCGAAGCCGGCCCGAAGATGACGATCGACGAGTACGTCGCCCAGAACGACATCGTCCAGACTCCGGTCCTGCCCGACGACCCGGATGCGCCGGCGGTGACGCTGCCCATCGCGCAGGGCTGGGAGGACATGGGGGATCAGAGCCCACCCGGGGCCTACCGCGCCATGGTGTTCACCGCAGACCCGGCGGCCGCCGCCGACCCGCCGACCCTCATCGCGACGATGTCGAAGCTGACCGGCGAGGTCGACCAGGCCAAGATCATGGAGTACGCGCCCTCCGACGTGCAGAACATGCCGGAGTTCCAGGGGATGAACACCGGGCAGCCGAGCGACCTGGCCGGCTTCGACGCGACTTTGATCGGTGGGTTCTACACCAAGGACGGCACGACCCGGATGATCGCGCAGAAGACGGTGGTGATCCCGGCCGAGGACGGCATCTACGTGCTGAACGTCAAGGCGGACGGGCCGGAGGCGCAGCAGGGAGCGCTGATCGAGGCGACGTCGCTGATCGACGAGCAGGCCACCATCGTTCCCTGATCTCTCAGGCGCGCGAGACCCGTGACGCTTCGGCGATCTGCTCGGGCGTCGGCCGGACGCCGGTGTATCGCTCGAACTGTTCGGCCGCCTGCAGGGCGATGACCTCGGCGCCGGTGATCACCGGGACACCGGCGGTGCGCGCGGCCGCGATCAGCGGCGTCTCCGAGGGCAGCGCGACGACGTCGAACACGGTGTGCGCGCCGGCGAGTGCGTCGTCGGCGAACGCCGCGTCGTGTTCTTCACTGCCCCCGGCCATGCCGATCGGCGTGACGTTGATCAGGATGTCGGCGCGACGCCGGCAGGGACCCGCGGTGTCGGCGGCGAACTCGTAGCCGAGCCGATCGGCCAGCGCCGGTCCGGCATGTCTGTTGCGGGCGACGACGGTGCCGCAGCCGAAACCCTTGTCGGCGAACGCCGCTCCGACCGCGCTGGCCATGCCGCCGCTGCCGCGGATCACCACCGTCTGCCCGGGATCGAGTCGATGGTCGTCGATGAGTTGTTGCACCGCAAGGTAATCGGTGTTCGACGCAGTGAGCCTGCCGCCGTCGTTGACGATCGTGTTCACCGACCGCAACCTGGCAGCAGACGGTTCCACGGTGTCGACGAGACCGAGGACGTCTTCCTTGAACGGCATCGACACCGAGCATCCGCGAATGCCCAGGGCGCGCACCCCGCCGATCGCGGCGGCGATGTCGGTCGTGGTGAAGGCCTTGTAGAGGAAGTCCAATCCCAGGACCTCGTAGAGATGGTTGTGGAACCGGGTGCCGATGTTGCTGGGCCGACGGGCCAGCGAAATGCACAACCGGGTGTCCTTGCTCAGCGGAGGGCGGCTCATCCGACCGCCCGGATCACCTGGCGGGCCACGCCACGCAGTTGCCGGACCAGCTCGGGGCTGAAGTCCAGGTCGGCGGGCCGCGGCACGTCGATGACGGTGGTCACCACGCCGAGGTCGTCGCGGTGCCACCGGGCGCCGAACTTGTCGAGGATGGTGCGCATCGGGAGATTGTCGGCGAGCACCCGCGCGGTGAACCGATGCACCCCGTCGTATTCGGCGGCCACCGAGATCGCGCCCATCAGGAATGTGCCGATCCCGCGGCCCTGGTAGTCGTCACCGACGATGAACGCGATCTCCGCCTCGGTCGGGTCGTCACCGCTACGGACGAACCGGGCGTCGGCCACCACCGGACCGTCGGGGCCGTCGGTCAACACGAACACGAAGTGTTCGAGATAGTCGACCTCGAACAGATAGGCCATCAGACGCCTCGACGGCGTACGCACCGACTGGAAGCGCCGGTAGAGCGTCTCACCGGAGAACTCGATGGGTCCGTTGATGGTGCGCTCGTTGTCGCCGGGCAGGACGGGGCGTAGATACAGCTCGGTCCCGTCGCCGACCTGCACGGGGATCGGTGTGACGAACGCGGCGAGACGCTGGCGGGCGGTGCGCACCAGCCGATCCATCAGACCGGGGATCTCGAGCATCGTCGCGAACGCCTCGCGGCCGCCGACCCACCCGTGCAGCGGTTCGGTCGCGATGACCGTGGCGGTCCGGGGCGCGTCACGCAGCAGGGCGATCTCGCCGACGATCAGGCCGGGAGCGACCTCGACGACGGTGTCGTGCCCGTCGGCGCCGGTGTGGCTCACCTCGGCCCGGCCCGATCCGATCAACAGGAAGGACACCGCCAGCTCACCCTGCTGCATCAGCACCTGTCCCGCCGCAGCCGCCAGCGGACGCAGCTCGGCGGCCAGGGGGATGAGCGCCTCGACTGGCACTCCGGCGAAAACGCCCAGGCCGGCCAGGTCCTCCGCTCGGACAACGGTCAGGCCGGACACGATCCGAGGCTACGGCGGGATCACCAGGTCCGGCAAGGTAATCCGCAGGTCGCCGGCGGGCCGACGTGACCTGCGCCGCGGATCGGCGGCGTGCGGTGCGTTTGCCCGTCCCGGCGATCGGCTACTTTTTCCGGTATGGACGGTCGCGAGTTGCTCGCCGGCCGCTACGAGCTACGAGGAGTTCTCGGCCGCGGCGGGATGGCTGAGATCCGTGACGGCTGGGACACCCGACTCGACCGCGCGGTGGCGATCAAGCTGCTGCACCCCACGCTCATCGACCAACCCGATCAGCGCCGGCGCTTCGACGACGAGGCCCGCGCTGCCGCCGGACTCACACACCCGAACATCGTGGCGGTGCACGACCGCGGCGAGCACGACGGGGTGCCGTTCATCGTGATGGAGCGGCTGCCTGGCAAGACCTTGGCCGATGTCATCGCCCGCGGGCCGCTGCCGCCGGCGCGGGTCCATGCGCTACTCGAGGAGGTGCTCGGCGCGCTGACGGTGGCTCACCGTGCCGGAGTGCTGCACCGCGACATCAAGCCCGGCAATATTCTGCTGTCCCCCGACGGCGAGACGGTCAAGGTGGCCGACTTCGGCATCGCCAAGACCCCGGGCTCCGCGCAGACCACGAACGGTCAGATCATCGGGACGATGGCCTACATGAGCCCGGAGCGGGTGGCCGGTGCCCCGGCTTCGGTTGCCGACGACCTGTACGCGGTGGCGGTGCTGGCCTACGAGGCGGTGCTCGGACGGCGGGCGTTCCCACACGACAATCCGGCGGCCCTGGCACGGGCCATCATCGACACCCCGCCGCCGCCGCTCGAGCGCCTGCGGCCGCAGCTCGGACCCGCACTGACCGGCGTCATCGACCGGGCGATGGCGCGCGACCCGCGGCAACGGTTCGCCAGTGCCGAACAGATGCGCGCCGCTGCTGCCGGGGATCCCGCGGCGCTGGCCGCCGGCGTCGCACAGGCGCCTCCGGTCACGCCGCCGGGCACGCGCCCGCTGACCACAGTTCAACCTCCCCCGGGTACCGTCGCCGCGCCGTCGGCCAGTTACTTCGTACCGCCACGTCGCCGTGGCGCCCCGCTGAACCGGACGGCCCTGCTGGCCGCAGCCGGCGTGGCGGTGGCGCTGATGGTCTCGGTTCTCGCGCTGGTGCTCAATTCGGCGTCGCCCGCCACCTCCCCCGCGGAACCGGCCGGGGCCAGCACCCCGGTGGCCCCACCCCCGCCGCCGCAGACCGCGCCGGTAGTCGACCAGCCCCCGGTCGTCGACCAGCCGCTCATACCCGCGTTAACCGGCGGGGGACCGGGGACCGGGAACGGCAAGGGCAAGGGGAACAGCGAGGGCCGGGGGAACGGCAAGGGCAAGCACGACGACTGATCTCTGCTGCGTCGCTACGATCCGCAAGGACCGACGAGAGGACGACGCATGCGCACAGTGATCACCGGTGTCGACGGGGACGGCAGATCCTGCGTCGTCAGCGACGGTGAACTGACACTCGACCAGCTGGCCCCCGGATTCGCGATGGGCATCCCGTTCGCCACCGCCACCTGCCCGCCGCCGGCACGGACCGGCGGAGCGGCGCCGCTGATCGGCCAGGGCATCGCGCCGGGTCTGGTGCGCTGGATGGTGGTCGAGCTGGGCGCCGGATCGGAAACCCCGATGCACCACACCGACACCCTCGATCTGCAGACCGTGCTCTCCGGCAGCGTCGAGCTGGTGCTCGATGACGGTGCCCACCAGCTCGACGCCGGTGATCTCGTGGTGCTCGCCGGTGTGGATCACGCGTGGCGGGCCGGGCCCGACGGGGCGCGGCTGAGCGCAGTGCTGATCGGCACGCCCCCACCCGGCAACGAGCCCTAGGCGGGAGCCGAGCGTGTCCACAACCGACGGACTGCCGGGCGCAGCGAATCCGGCGCGCGGACTCGACCACGTCGCCCGCGCGCAGAAGCGGACACTCACCGTCCTGGTCATCGCCCAGGTGTGCAGTGGGGCGGGCCTGGCCGCGGGGATCACCGTCGGCGCCCTGCTCGCCCAGGACATGCTCGACTCGACGGGGTGGTCCGGCCTGCCCAGCGCGCTGTTCACGTTCGGCTCCGCCGGCGCGGCGCTGGCGGTGGGCCGACTGTCGCAGCGGTGGGGCCGGCGCCCTGGACTGGCGGCCGGCTACGCGGCCGGTGCGATCGGCAGCCTGGGCATCGTCGCGGCAGCGGTCCTCGACAACGTGGCGCTGCTGTTCGTGGCGCTCCTGGTGTACGGCTCGGGTACCGCCACGAACCTGCAGGCCCGCTATGCCGGCGCGGACCTGGCACACCCCGATCACCGGGCGCGGGCCATCAGCACCGTGCTGGTGGCCACCACGCTCGGCGCCGTCGCCGGACCGAATCTCGTCGGCGTGCTCGGCGACGTGGCCGCAGCGATCGATGTCCCGCGGCTGGCCGGGCCGTTCCTGCTCGCGGCGCTGGCCTACGGATCGGCGGCGGCCGTCATCGCGACCTGGCTGCGTCCTGACCCGCTCATGCTGGCGGCGTCGCTGCCCAAGCCGGACGTGGGCGGCGTGCCCGACGGGAAGGACGGTGAGGGGCCGGCGTCCCTCAACCGCGCCGCGGTGGTCGCGGGCGCGGTGGTCATGGTGGTCACCCAGCTGGTGATGGTCGCGATCATGACCATGACCCCGGTGCACATGCAGCACCATCACCACGCGCTGTCCGCCGCCGGTCTGGTCATCTCGAACCATGTGGCGGCGATGTACCTGCCCGCGCCGATCTCTGGCGCGCTCGTCGACCGCTTCGGGGTGACGGTCGTCGGGGTCCTCGCCGCGGCGGTGTTGGCGGCGGCCGGTTTGACCGCGGCCTTCGCCCCGCCGCAGTCGGTGCCGCTGCTCGCCGTCGCGCTGGCACTGCTGGGTTTCGGGTGGAGCCTGGGGTTGGTGGCCGGGACGACGGCGATCACGAACAACACACCGGTCGCCACCCGCGCGCGCACCCAGGGCACCGTCGACGTGTTCATCGCCCTCGCCGGCGCCGGCGGCGGGCTCGCCTCCGGATTCATCGTGGCGGCAGCCGGTTTCACCTGGCTGGCCGTGCTCGGCGCGATCGTGGCGGTGGTCATCGCGCCGGCGGTGCTGCTCAGGAGGCGCTGAGCGGCGCCAGGTCGCGGTGCGGGTGGTCGTAGGCGCCGGACTGTTGGACCTCGCCGCTCATCCGTATGCCGGATAGCGGTGCTCCCAGAACGCCAGCTGGGCGGCGCGGTGCCCCCTGGCGGTACCGCTCTCGCGCCCCAGAATCATCGTCGGCCCGCCGACGCCGTCGTAGCGTTCCCACGGCTCTCCGCCACGGATGAACTCCAGCCACAGCTGCTGAATCACCTCCGACATGCCGCGCGCCGCGTCGTCCGCGCCGGCCAATCCGGGCGCAGCGGCCAAGTTGCCGAAGACCAACGGCAGGCACGAGTCGTGGCAGGCTCCCAGTTCGGGCCGGGGCGACGGCCACTGGAGTTCGTAGCGGAACACCGCGTTGCCGCGCTCGGCGTGTGCCCGCACGAATTGCTCGGTGGGCGCGGTGAAGTGGTAGTCGGTGACGAGCGCGCCGGCGACGTCCCGAAGCGAGTTGTGGTCGGCGTGGTAGGCCGCCAGCACGGCGTCGACATCGTGACCCTGCCCCGCGAGCGCCTGCGCCCGCTGCCGGACGTACCGCTCGGTGATGACATCGTCGCCCAGCGTCGCATCGAAGATGCGCCACTCGTCGCGGGTCGACCCGGCGAGCACGGGGATCGCCGGCATGGCACGCGTGCGAGCGACCACCAAGGGATGTTCGATGATGACGTCGCCGTCGAGGCAGGGATGGAACGGGCCCTGCGGCGGCACGAATCCGGGGTCGATACCGCCTTGCGCGGCAAGGATCTGCTCGACGCTCGGTTCGCCGGCGCGGCCGACGGCGCCCGTGAACTGCTCGGCGACGGTGGATGCGGCCGCGGTGGAGCGCACGCGTTCGAGGCCGCCGCTCTGCAGGATGGCCCGGTCGAACAAGTCGCACCCGCTCGCCATCAGGGTGGCCACCGCGATCGCGCCGGAGGACTGCCCCGCCGCGGTGACGGCATCGGGGTCGCCGCCGAACGCGCGGATGTTCTCGCGTATCCACTGCAGCGCGCACTTCTGGTCGCGCAGTGTCAGATTGGTGGAGCCGGCCCCGTGCCAGTCGGGCGCGTAGAGGCACCCCAGCGCGCCGAGGCGGAAGTTCATCGTCACCACCACGATGTCGCCGCGGCGGGCCAGCTGTGATCCGTCGAGCAGCGGAGCGGACCCGTGCCCCTGGGTCTGTCCGCCGCCGTGCAGGAAGACCAGCACGGGCCGGCGGGCGTCGTCGGCCGCGGGTGTCCAGATGTTGAGCGTCAGGCAGTCCTCGCTCATCGTCAGTCCACGCTTGGCCAGCCGCTCAGGCGAGATCGCTTGCGGAGGGATGGGTCCGAATACCGTCGCATCGCGGATTCCCGCCCAACTCTGCGTCGGTTGTGTTGGCCGCCAACGGCGCTCGCCGATCGGCGGGACGGCGTAGGGCACCCCGCGGAACACGACGACGTCGTCGCTGGTATCTCCGCGCAGCGTGCCGAGCGCGGTGTGGGCCAGTGCGGTCACGAACGTTCCGTCAGGGGGTGGGCCCTGGCCATCTCGCCGCTGAGTATCTGGGCGAGGAAGTCGCGGCCCTTGAAGCTCACCACCTCCACGCGCAGCCCGCTGCGCGGGTCGCGCAGGAACGCCACGCCGGCCCCGGTGCGTTCCAGCTCCCACCCCTCGTCCTGCAGGCGCGCCACGTCGTCGCGCCAACGCTGGGCGTAGTAGCCGACGTGGTGCATGCCGCCGAGCTTCGGTGCGGCGAAGATCGAGTCCGAGGCCGCGACGACCTCGATCAGCTCCAGGTACGGCGGGCCGGACGCCGAGAACGCTATGCGCACAGACTGATCGTCGGCGGAGCCGTCCGGACGGGTGAAGCCGCTGCGCATCTCGAACGGCGCCGCCCAGGTGATCTGCATGGCGCCGGCGAGCGACTGCATCGCGGGCAGCAGATCGGGCACCAGGTGGCCCACGTGATAGACGTTGTCGAAGGCCGACGCGGCGAGCGTCTCGAGGGTGGGGTCCATGTCAGATCCGGTATCGGCGGCGGATGGCGTCGAAGCGGGCGTGTAACTGCGCGGCCCGCTCGTCGGGCGTGACGCGGCGGGTGCCGGATGGCAGGGCGCTGTCCACGTGCGCGCGGGGGACGACCGCGGTCCGCACGTCGGGCAGTTGCCGGCTTCCGATCACGCGCATGGTCAGGTAGCCCTCGGCGAACTGTTGGGTGTCGATCCAGTTGTGCACGCCCGGATCATCGTGGGCCAACACAAGTCGTACCCGACCGTCAGCGTCGACCGCCGATCGGCTCGGGGTGTAGCTCACCGGCCGGTACAGATAGTCCATGCTGTTCCAGAATGCCCCCATGTTGGTCAGCATCCAAAATTCGCCGTGGTCGGCGAACTCGACGATCAGCGCCTCGTCGGCCGCCAGACGCCACGGCATCGTGACGATGAGCCGGCCACGCCGGGCGTCACGTTGTTCTGCGGTGCCCGAAAACCGCGCGCCGGGAAACACGTTGGGCTCGGGTTCGCCGAACAGCGAACCGATCTGCAGCTCACGGTCGGGCCAGTCGGTCATCACGCCGGTCAGGAAGTCACCGGCCCACTGCATCGACTCGATGATGTCCTGAGGCGTCGGCGGTGGCCGTGGCGTATCCATGTCGACGCGTTCGATGCTGAACTGTGCCGAGCGTTCCTCCCAGGAGTCGAAGCCCTGGCGCATGAACAGCTTGCGGGAGCCCGGCGTGGTGGGCAGCCAATTCGGTTCTCGCCGGGCACCTCCCACGTAGAGCACGAAGCTGCCGTCGGATTCGGTGACGAGGTCATCACCGGTGATGTTCGCCTCGGGGGTGTCGCCGAACGGCTCGTGCAGGTTCGGGTGATCAGCGCCGTAGTACACGTCCTGGTCCGGACGCGGCCCCTGCACGGTGAAATTGATGAAGCGCGCCGTGCCGCGGTTGCCGGCGATCCGGTAGGTCGACGCACCGTCGATCCAGGCCTGCAGGTAGACGAAATCGGCGTTGTCGCCGCCGAGTTTTCGGCTGGGCCCGCAGAACGGGTGGATCATCGGGTAGCGGGTGTTCCGGGTCTCCAGCGCGAGATCGTAGGCCTGACCGAGGTTCTGGGTGAGGTAGCGGAACGCGTCAGCGCGCTGCAGGGCGTTGGCCGGCGAGGTGTCCTTGAAGGCAAGGTCTCCCGCCGCTTTGAGCCGGTCGCAGAAGTGGTGCCACGCCGCACGCAGCGCCTCGTCGTCTGCGGTGTCCCCGAAGGCCATCAGAGCCTCGCTTCGATGTCGATACCGAACCGCTCCCGGTAGCCGGCGAACTCCTCGTGCAGGTCGTGCACCGGTACCGGCAGGACGTCGGTGGAGTAGCGGAACTTCCCATACCGATCGCTGCGGTTGGTCGCGAGGTAGTCGCGCATCGACTTCTCGGCCGCGTTCGTGAACGGCACACCGGCGAAGCCGTAGAAGCCGTCGATCGTCGCGACCGGGTCGGCGACGAAGTCGCGGTAGCGGACGTGGTGGATGCGCGGGTCGTCCACCCACGGGTCGGTGAGGTAGGCATGGAAGTTCGCCCGCGAGTTCTCGATCGTGGCCTGCGCGTACCGGCGCCAATCCAGTGTCCCGGCCAGGCTTTCGTTGATCTGGCCGAACGCCACGATCTGCGAGGCGAGCACCTGCACCGGATCGCGGTGTACCCATACGATGCGGGCATCCGGGTAGGTGTCGAACAGGGCTCGCAGACGGCGGCCGTGAAAGCCTTTGAGTACCCAGCGCTTCGGCGGGCGGGTGTATTGGATGTGCTGCAGCATCATGCGGTGCAGGGTGTATTGCGCGTGATGGTCCTGGGCGAAGTTCTGGATCGTGACCGGGACGCGCCACCAGGCGCTGGGGTTCATCGCGCGGAAGTCGAAGGCCCAGGTGCGTTCACACTCGGGCAGCCCGTCGCCGAGCAGATCGTTGTAGGGGTGGCTGACAATCCACGGCGGAATTCGCTCGAGAATGTCACGCCAGTCCGCGTCGGCCCGGGCCCGGCGCGGGTCGTCGGCGTCGGCCGGACCGGGTGGCGGCGAGGGGTACATGACCTCCCAGAACCGCAGCGCGCGGGAATCCTCGTCCTCGGCGAGCAGGGCATGCAGCAGCGTCGTCCCCGAACGCGGCTCACCGGTGGCGAACAGCGGCGCGATGATCCGTTCCGCGGCAACAGGGAGCCGGGCACGGTCGGCGATGAAGCGCAGCCGGCTGATCAGCAGTCCGGTGATCGTGTCCGTGGCCGCCTGCACGCCGGCGTCGTCGAGGCAGGCGCCGTTGAGTCGGTCGACGACCAGCGCCACGCGGGCGGGCACGGTGTCATCACCGAAGTCACTGAGTCCGGTCTCGTGCTGTGCGGTGGTGACGAGGACGTCGGCGTCGAGGATGGTCATCGCGTGCTTCCTGTGAGTGTCAGCAGTGCGTCCTCGACCTCGCGAACCTTGCTCGGTGATGCGGCGGCGTAGTCCTGACCGGCCATCGCGCTGTAATCGAGCACCGAGACGACCCTTGCGCCCGCCTCGCCGAACGCCGCGATCTGTTCGGCGACCCGCTTCGGTGTGCCATGAGGGACCACGGACAGGATCGCGGCGGGGTCGACCTCGTCGAGGAGTCGCAGCAGTCTGTCGCGGGTCAGCGCACGCGGGTCGATGTCCTGGATGCCGCGCCAGCGCTCCCCCATCGGATGGTCAAATCCGGCGGCTCGCAGCGCGTCGGCCGTCAGCTGCAGCACCAGCGACTTCACCAGTGGACGCTGCATGATCACGTCCAGTTCGTCGGGCTCACCGATGAGGCAGACCACCATCTTCGCGGGGGTGATCGCATCGGGGTCGCGGCCTGCCTGCTCGGCGGCCTCCCGAATGCGCACCAGCTGGGCGGCATAGATGTCCGGTTCGGCGCTGCCAGTGGGCCACCAGCCGTCGCCGAGTTCTCCGACGAGCCGCAGCATGCGCGGGCCGTTGGCCCCGATCCAGATCGGTGGCGTCCCGGTGTGGTGCGGCTCGGCGTCCAGCCGGGCGTGCTCCAATGTGAAGAATTCGCCCTCGAAGTCGACCGGGCCCGCAGTACTCCACAGCGACCTGATCAGCCGGACCGCCTCGGCGAACCGGCTCACGGCGGCTCGGTCGTCGAAGCCGTAGGGGGCCAGGTTCTCCCGCTCGCCGGCACCCAGCCCCAGGATGAACCGGCCGTCCGAAAGATGGCTCAGCGTCAGCGCCGACTGGGCCAGCATCACGGGGTGGCGGCGGACCGTGTCCACGACGCTGGTGGCCAACCGGGTCCGCGCGGTGCGCGCGGCGACCGCGCCGGCGAGGGGAAGGACGTCCAGGTAGCGGTGCGGGGATGGCGACGCGTGCGCGAGGTCGGTGAACTCTGGCGTCCAGATCGAGTCCGGCCAGAAGCTCACCAGGTGATCAGGCATCCAGATCGAGTGGTAGCGGCCGTCGTCGAGCGCGTCCAGAGTGCGGAGATCCAGCGGCAGAGTGGTCCGAAGGAACGCGGCCAGCTCCAGGGGCATGCAGCGCAAGCTACCGCAGGATGGGGCCTACGTCTGCCGATTGCTGTGCATCTGCTCAGCAGTGCAGTGAGCGGCGAACGACCCGGACTCGAAGGGGGTGATCGTCGACAACGCGACGGGCCAAAAAAGTGGAGCTAAGGGGAATCGAACCCCTGACCTACTCGATGCGAACGAGTCGCGCTACCAACTGCGCCATAGCCCCTGATACCGCTAAGGAGGTTACCAGTCCCCCGCGCGGCTGCCGAAATCGTGCGCTACTGACCGGCCGCCCGGGGCAGGTCGTAGTGCCGCGCGAACGCGACGTGCTCGAGGTGTTCGAATTCGGGGTCCTCGTCGTCGATCTCCAGGACCGCGGCACCGGGCCGGCGTAACCGCGCGGGGGTGACGTCGAACTCCGGATCGGCGGTGTTCTCCACACCCAGCCGGGACCGGGCGATGCGCTGTGCGCGACGGCGTCGCAGCTGCTCCTCGATGCGGGTCTGGCGCCGCAGATAGGCCAGGTAGAGCAGCGTCACGGTGGCTACCGCGCCGAAGGTCCACCACATGGTCGACGACCACGTGAACGCGGCAACGGCGCTGGCCAGCAGCAGCACCCCCATCACCGACAGGGTCCGCGCCCGGAAGCGGTACTTGCGTGCCGTCACGGCTTCGGCGGTGCTGGATTCGTGCCGGCGCCGACGGGCCGCGCTGATCGAGTCGGCGATGCGCAGATCGCCGTCCGAGGGCGCTTCCAGACCGGAGGAGTCGTCGACGTACTCGTACTCGTCGTCCTCACCGCCGGCGGAATCCTCGGCCCGCGCCGCCTTGACCCCAGCGTCGTCGGAGACGTCGGTGTCAGGTGAGACGACAGTGTCGTGGGCGTCGTCGGTGTCCTGCGAGTCATCGAAAGCCAACTGGTCGGACTCGGCCGCCATCACAGGCTGCTCGACCGGCGTCGCCCGACCGGAGGGCAAGGCCTCTGAGTCCTCGACGACGTCGACGTCGAGATAGTCGGGCTCGTCCTGAGTTGCTTCGGCGGCCACCTTCACCATGGACCGCTGCGGCGCCCGGGCGCCGTCGTCGGCACGGACGTCGACGCGGGCGTCCTCGAGGTCGGCATCGATGTCCTCGTCGAGGTCGTCCTCGGACGGCCGCCAGTCCGGATCGCTGCGGTGCCCGGCCGCCGGTCCGCGCCGACGCAGCCGGACCGCGGTGCCGCTGTTGAGCACTCGGGTCGCCAGCGCGACGTCGCTGGTGCGTCGCACCGCGTCGCGCTTGCTGATCAGCATCGGCACCAGCACGAACAGCCAGAGCACGACGAGAGAAATCCAGAGAAGAGATTGGGGGATGCTTGGCATGGCGCCTGCTCCTTTCCCCATCAGGCTAGGTCTGTGACCAGCGCATCCGTGGGCGGCGCGCCGAGACAATTACACACCTGTAATTCACCGAGTACAAGCACCAACAGTCACATGTGTCACATCAGCAACAGAATTGACCGAGATCAGGTCCACGCGGCGCGGCCGGCCCGTACCAGCGTCGCCGCCACCGAGCCGTTCAACTCCTCGACCGTCAGCGCCACCAGAAGATGATCGCGCCAGGCGCCGTCGACTTCGAGGTAGCGCTTGAGCAGCCCTTCCTCCCGAAAACCCGCCTTTGCCAGCACCGCCCGGCTGGCGGCGTTCTCGGGTCGCACGGTGGCCTCGACGCGGTGCAGCATGACCGGCCCGAAGCAGTGGTCGAGGCCCAGCGCCAACGCCGCCGTCGCGACTCCCCCGCCGGTGACGCCGCTGGCCACCCAGTAACCGATCCATGCCGAGCGCAGCGCGCCGTGCGTGACGTTGCCGATCGTCAGCTGCCCGGCGAACTGACCGTCCAACTCGATCGCATACGGCAACATCCGCCCGCGCCGCGCCTCACCGCGCAGTCCCGAACACACCGACGGCCACGCTGAAACCGAATGCCGCACTTCCCAATCGAGCTCGGTGACCGGTTCCCACGGCTCGAGGTGGGCCCGATCGGCAAGCCGTGCGCGGCTCCACTGCGCGGCGTCCCGAAGCCGTATCGGGCGCAACTTCACCACCCCGGCCGCCACCCGCAACGGGCCGGCGGGCAACGGCCATCCCGGGTGCTGCGACCGCGAACTCCACAGGCTCATCACCACGCACCCGGCCGCGCGTCAGCCGCGCTGAGCCAGGAAGGCCACGTCGACGACCTCACCGGTGCGGATCTGGTCGGCGTCGCTGGGCACCACCACCAGACAGTTGGCCTCGGCCAGCGTCGCCAGCAGATGCGACGACGCACCCGGTGCGCCGCCGAGCGCCTGAACCAGATATTCGCCGGTGTCCTGATCCCGCATCAGCTGCCCGCGCAGGAAACCCTTGCGGCCCGCCACCGACGTGATCGGCGACAGCGCCCGGGCCTGCACGATGCGACGCATCGGCTGCCGCTTGCCGAGGGACAACCTGATCAACGGCCGCACCATCATCTCGAACACCACCAGCGCGCTGACCGGATTGGCCGGCAGCAGAAAGACCGGCACGCCGTCGGGACCGAGTTGACCGAACCCCTGCACCGAGCCGGGGTGCATCGCGATCCGGGCGACCTCCATGTCACCGAGCTCGCCGAGCACCGCGCGCACACCCTCGGCCGCGGCACCGCCCACCGCACCGGCGATCACGATGACCTCGGCGCGGTTGAGCTGGCCCTCGACGGTTTCGCGCAGTTGCTTGGGGTCGGTCGAGACGATGCCGACCCGGTTCACGTCGGCGCCGGCATCACGACCGGCGGCGGCGAGCGCGTAGGAGTTCACGTCGTAGACCTGACCGTTGCCCGGGGTACGGCTGATGTCGACGAGCTCACCGCCGACCGACATCACCGACAGGCGCGGCCGCGGGTGTACCAGTACGCGCTCCCGGCCGACCGCGGCAAGCAACCCGACCTGGGCGGCGCCGATGATGGTGCCGGCCCGGACCGCGACGTCACCGGGTTGCACGTCATCGCCCGTGCGCCGTACGTACGCCCCCGACCGCACGCCGCGCAGCACCCGGACCCGGGAACCACCGCCGTCGGTCCAGCGCAGCGGCAGTACCGCGTCGGCGAGCGTCGGCATCGGCGCGCCGGTCTGGATCCGCGCCGCCTGCCGGGGCTGCAGCCTGCTCGGGGTCCGCTCACCCGCCTCGATCAGACCCATCACCGGCAGGCTGATCTCGCCGTCGGCAGACGCCTCGTCGTCCTCGTCGCCCTCGTCCTCCGGCGACCCGCGGAAACCGAGCACATCGACGCTGCGCACCGCGTAACCGTCGATCGCAGCCTGATCGAAACCCGGCAGCGGACGCTCGGTGACCACCTCTTCGGCGCACATCAGGCCTTGGGCTTCGGCGATCGCCACCCGGACCGGGCGCGGTGCCACCGCAGCCGCGGCCACGCGAGCCTGCTGCTCCTCAACCGAACGCACAACATGCCTTTCTCACCTGAAGAGCCCCTGGCCGGCGACGACCGGCCAGGGGCGGATGCGCTCGGCGCAGCAGCCGCTACTGCTCAGCCGACCCGGACGCGAGCCCCAGCCGTTCGATCAACCACCGGCGCAACTCCGGCCCGTAGTCGTCTCGTTCCAACGCAAAGTCAACCGCAGCCTTCAGGTACCCACCGGGATTTCCCAAATCGTGTCGAGATCCGCGGTGCACCACCACATGCACCGGATGACCCTCCTCGATCAGCAGCGCGATGGCATCGGTGAGCTGCAATTCGTTCCCCGCGCCGCGCGGAATCCTGCGCAACGCGTCGAAGATCGCCCGGTCGAGCACATATCGACCGGCCGCCGCATACGGCGACGGCGCGTCCTCGGCCTTGGGCTTTTCCACCATGCCCTTGACCTTGAGGACGTTCGGGTTGACCGCGTCGGGCACCGTCTCGACGTCGAAGACGCCGTAGGCGCTGATGTCCTCGGGCGGAACCTCGATTGCGCACAACACCGAACCGCCGCGCTTGGCGCGCACCTTGGACATGGTCTCGAGCACCCCGGTGGGGAGCACGAGATCGTCGGGCAGCAGCACCGCGATCGCGTCTTCGTCGGGCGCGAGGTTGGCTTCGACACAGCTGACCGCGTGACCCAGGCCGAGCGGCTCGGCCTGCACCACGGACTCGACCTTGATCAGGGCGGGGGCACGGCGCACCTTCTCGAGCATCGAATGCTTGCCGCGAGATTCCAGCGTCCCCTCCAGCACGAGGTCCTCGACGAAGTGCGCGACCACACCGTCCTTGCCCTCGGAGGTGATGACGATCAGCCGCTCAGCGCCGGCTTCGGCGGCTTCGGCGGCCACCAGTTCGATACCGGGCGTGTCCACCACCGGCAGCAACTCTTTGGGCACCGTCTTCGTAGCGGGCAGGAAACGGGTTCCCAGCCCGGCAGCGGGTACGACCGCGGTGTGCGGAATAGGAACTTCAGGCCGATTCATCGTTCACACACTAACCTCTCTGCGTCTGTTGTTCTCTCCTTACCCGACCTGCCGAGGACTACGCAGTGCAAGCGACGAAATCACAGCTACGCAGCAGAATCCTGGCTGCCAGACGGCGGCTCGACGCCGCTGAGCGCGAGCGGGACGCGCGTGATCTGGCCCGGCACGCCGCGGCGTTGGCGCGGCCCGGCGAGACGGTGTGTGGCTATGTTCCGGTGGGGTCCGAACCGGGATCGCTGGCGCTGATCGACGTGCTGGTCGACCGCGGCGCCGTGGTGCTCCTCCCGGTGGCCCGCAGAGACGCCGAGGAGGCGCCGCAGCCGTTGGCGTGGGGCCGCTACCGCCGCGGCGAGCTGGTCGAGGCACCCTTCGGCTTGAAGGAGCCGCCGCCGCCATGGCTGACCGGCGCCGCGGTACGGGAGGCGACCCTGATCCTGGTGCCGGCGCTGGCGGTGGACCGGCGCGGCGCACGGCTGGGCCGGGGAGCCGGCTTCTACGACCGCACGCTGGGGCTGGCCGACCCGACGGCCGCGTTGGTCGCGGTGGTCCGCGACGACGAAATCCTGGAGCGGTTGCCCGCCGAACCGCACGACGTGCCGATGACCCATGCGCTGACACCGCGACGGGGGCTGGTGGAACTCGGGGAATCACCCGGCCCGCCTGGCGGTTCTAGCACTTAAGCAGGTAGAGTGCTAACAAGTTTGACTGTCTCGGAGGTTTTCGTGCCTACCTATTCCTATGCATGTACCGAATGCGACAACAAGTTCGATCAGGTGCAGGCCTTCACCGATGATGCGCTGACCGAATGCCCGCAGTGCAGCGGACGGCTGCGCAAGCTGTTCGGGAAGGTGGGCGTCGTCTTCAAGGGCAGCGGCTTCTACCGCACCGACAGCCGCGAAGACTCCAAGAAGAAGAGCTCCAGCAGCTCGGGCGGCAGCTCTGAGTCGTCGAGCTCCTCGTCGAGTTCGTCGGACTCGTCGTCGAGCAGCTCGTCCACCACGTCGGCGGGCAGCTCGTCGTCCAGCACGTCGTCGAGCAGCTCCTCGGCTCCCGCCGCAGCCGCATCCAGCTGACCCGAGTTATCCACAGCCGCTCCATCGTGGGCAGACGCGACGAGACATCGCGCTCTAGCGTGACTGCGTGGGTGACTCACTGAACCCGTCGCCGCTGCACCGACTGAGTCGAGCGCTGCGGCCCGACTGGGCTCGCACGACAGCCGCTCGGCGCGTCCTCGCGGCCGCTCTCGTCGTTCTGGCAGCGGTCGCAGCCCTGCGTGACGATCCGGGCGCCCGGCAGACCGATGTCCTCATCGCCGGCCGGGATCTGGCTCCGGGCACCGAGCTGACTGCGGCCGATGTCGTGGTCGAGGAGCGGGACGCGGCCGTGGTTCCCGACGGATCAGTCGCCGACCTGGACGCGACCGCCGGGGCCACTCTGGCCGGGCCGGTGCGGCGCGGCGAGGTGCTCACCGATGTGCGATTGCTGGGTCCGCACCTGGCCGGCGCCGCAGCGGGGCCCGACGCGAGGATCGTGCCCCTGACGCTGGCCGATGCAGCGGTGCTGGATCTTCTCCGGCCGGGAGACGTCCTCGACGTGGTTGCCGCTGCGCCGGAGGCCGACACCGAGCCCAGACTGATCGCCACCGGCGCGATCGTCGTGCTGGTGTCGGCCGAGACGACCGGCCTGGTCGGCGGCAGCGGCAACCGGGTCGTGCTGGTGGCGTTGCCCGCGACGGCCGCCAGGACCGTGGCCGCGGCAGCCCTGGTGGACGCCATCGGGGTCACATTGCACTGAAAAGCATTGCACGGAGGAATAACCCCGCGCTGACGAAACCCTTGGACTGGCTAAAACCCCGCACTGCCGAAGCCTTGGGTTGCCGAACACACTGCATTGGCGAAAAACACTGCCGCCCCCGGTATTCCGGGGGCGGCAGCAGAAGTTTGAGATCAGATCACCAGTCGCCGATGGGCGGGCCGACCGGGTACTCGCCCTCGAATGCCGAAGCGGTGCCGCCGACCACGGCCTTGACGCTGTCGCGAACCTCGCCGAACGCGTTGAGGATGCCGGCGTCGGCCAACCGCGCCTCCGAGATACCGCGAGCCACCCCGAAGTCGTTGATCCGGATGACCGAGTTCTCCGAGGCCTGACGGCTCGTCACGACCGGGCTGGGACCGACCTCGTCGACCTCGGCGTTGGCCGTACCGCTGCCCAGGCCGACCATGGCGGCGGCGGCGGCGAAGGAGCCCAAGCCCACCAGACCCAGCTTCTTCGAACTGCGAGTGAGGGCTCTGGCGTATCCGGCCATCAGCGTTCCCCTTTTATCAGTGAGGACGCGCGCGTCCTCGTGGCATATTCAGGCTTCAACAGACTAGCAGTGAATTCACAGCGCCGCGCGATTAGTTGACGTTCCCGCGGATCGCCAAGACCCCAGTTCAGCCTGTGTTAAGAAAGTGTTAAGCGGACACGGTTTCCCGACGGGTTCAGCGTCGGGAAACACGCGTTTCCCGCATCCCGTTTCGCCGTGGTTTCGCCGGCGTCGTCGGTGCCGCGAACAGGGGCGCTCAGAGTGCCCGACTTGGCCGCCCACCGGGGTGCTCAGCTTGCTCGACTTGACCGGTAACCGGTGATCCGGGCGCTAACGTTCCAGATGTCCCGGCATCCCGGCCTGGCATTCACACGGACGAGAAGTGACACGGACGAGAAAGGCTCGCGCCATGCTGAAGGGCTTCAAGGAGTTCATCTCCCGCGGAAACGTGATCGACCTGGCCGTCGCGGTGGTCATCGGCGCGGCATTCACCGGCTTGGTCACCGCCTTCACCGAGAACGTGATCCAACCGCTGGTCGACCGGATCGGCGCCGGCCCGGAAGCGGAGTACGGCATCCTGCGGATCCCGTTGGGCGGCGAACAGTTCGTCGACCTGAACGCGGTGCTGTCGGCGGCCATCAACTTCCTCATCGTGGCGGCGGTCATCTATTTCGTGATCGTGGTGCCGTTCAAGAAGCTCAGGGAGCGCGACGTGAAGGTGGAATCGACCGAGACCGAACTGACCCTGCTGACCGAGATCCGCGACCTGTTGCGCAACGGCGCCGACGGTGACGCCGCTGCGGCACTGCGGGGCGGAGAGTCAGGAGAAGGCCGGGAGGGCCGCCACGCCACACCCGAGTGACCGGCCCTCCTACCGGTCATCTCATCGTCCACGCCTTGCCGTAGGTCGTAAGGCTGTCGCCGGCGGAGGAGACCAGCCGCGCGAAGGGGCGCAGCACCACCCCGCCGGCCGCGCCCGTGATGGCGCCGTGTGCGTTGGAGATCGCCACGATGCCGCCCGGCCCGCCGACCTCGACCGAGATCGTCGCCGTTTCGAGGACTCCGGGTCCGTTGCCCAAGTCCACCGAAATCGACACGGCCGGGATCAGCGGTGGCGTGTAGATGCGGTCGGCGAGGTTGTCATCGATCCCCCAGCCGCCGAAGGTGATGTTGGGCGAGGAGTACGCGAAGTCGACTGCGGTGCCCAGCGCCCACGGGAAGCCCACTTGGTACCCGAGCTCGAGCGTGCCGGTGAATTCGTGGGCCCGGTCGCCGATCACCAGGAATGCGGCGCGACCGGAGTGGAACCATTCGCGGGTCAGCCGGTTGCGATCCAGCGGCGACACCCCGTCGAGGAACGTGTCCCACTGTTGCACCGTCAGAGTCCGGCCGAGACCGTCGACCAGGCTGACGGCGTCGTCGAGCTCGGCGTGCGAGGTACCCGAAGCGGCGAACAGCGCTGCGCAGGCGCCGGCGACCGCGGTGAGGATCCGGGTGATCGCGCTCATGGAACAAAGAGCTTCTCAGATCTCCCGCTCTCGGTAGACACTCTTGCCGATCTTGTTCATGTCGACCGGTCACTGTGGCCCATGGTCAAGTGTCAGTTCATGTTCCGCGGTTCGCCGTAGGTGGTGAGGCTGTCACCGGACGGGGAGATCAGCCGCATGTCGCGGCGAACGGGGAGCCGCGGCGAGTACTCCAGGATGACTTCACCACCTTGGAAGTGACCGAACAACTTGTCCCCCAAAAAGGCGTTAGCCCCCGGCAGGCGCCGGGGGCTAACGCGAAAGTTACTACGTGATCAGTTCATGTTCCACGGTTCGCCGTAGGTGGTGACGCTGTCACCGGTCGACGAGATCAGCCGTGCGAACGGACGCAGCAGCACACCGCCGGCAGCGCCGGTGACCGTGCCATGAGCGTTGGAGACGGCGACGGCGCCACCGGGGCCCTCGACGTCCACGGAGAAGGTCGCGACCTCCTGGATGCCGGGGCCGTTGCCCAGGTCAGCCGAGATCGAAACGCCCGGGAACAGCGGCGGGGTCACGATGCTGTCACCGAAGCCCAGCAGCGGATCCTCGAAGTCCAGGCCGTAACCGTCGAACGCGATGTTGGGGGTGGTGTAGCTGAAGTTGATACCCACGCCCAGCGACCACGGGAAGCCGACCTGGTAGCCCAGCTCCATGGTGCCCTCGAAGTCCTCGGCACCCTCGCCGGCCACTGCGTACACGGCACGACCCGAGTGGAACCACTCGCGGGTCAGCCGGTTGCGGTCCAGCGGAAAGACGCCATTCAGGAACGTGTCCCACTGCTGGATCGTCAGCGTGTTGCCCTGGCCGTCGACGAGGCTCAGCTCATTGTCCAGCCCAGCGTGAGAGGTGCCAGTGCTCACGAACAAAGCCGCGATGGATGCGACCATCGCGATCAGCACCCGACTGATTGCCTTCATGATCTCCCTTGTTGTCTAGGTCGGAACCCCCGGGCGGGGCACCGATTGTCCGTGCCTGGCTCTACCGCTACACCACACACTTCGCAAGGCGAACATGTGAGCGGAATTAGAAGACCCACATGTCGTTCTTACGAATCACTCATCGTTGACACGAGGAACATAACGGGGAGGCTTCGGACCGGCAACGCGTAGAGGCGGTGGTGTCGGACGACTCCACGAATTGCATGTCGTTTGCTGACGTCTCCCCGACAGCTGGCCGAACCCCCTCCACGCGACGACGGGGAGTGGCCGAATAAACCGTCGCTGATCTTGACCCCGCATCTGACTATTCGGAAACGAAGTCTCGAGTGTTACTGGAGATACTGACGAGGTTTTATTGCGAACTCACAGGTCAGTCATGGTGCGGCGGGACGTTGTCCCGCAGCCACCGCTCGTGACCGTCCTCGCCGTCCGGCGCCGCGGGGTCGCGCTCGTCGCTCGTCGTCTCCGGCAGCGAATCCCCGAAGATGTTGTTAACTGCAATTCGCGAGTGCTTCGAAGCTTCGGACACGACTCCACATTCCTGTGACAAACATCACAACAAGATCAAGATTAGAGTTCACCTGCTCGTAACTTCGCAGGTGAGGGAGTCGACTTCACAGGTCCTAGACAAACGGATGGGAGGAAGCCGACGCGGCTTCCTCCCACCATACCTTCAGCGAGTGGTACTCGATTAGATCTCCAAACTGGATAGCTGCGCGATGACCTGCGCGGCCAGCGGTCCCAGGGTGGCCATCCCGTCGCGCACCGCCGCACGTGAACCCGCGAGGTTCACGACCAGGGTGCTCCCGGAGATACCGGCCAGTCCGCGAGACACGCCGGCGTCGACGATGCCCGCCGACAACCCGGACGCGCGCAGCGCTTCGGAGATGCCCAGCAACTCGCGGTCGAGAAGGTCGCGGGTGGCCTCGGGGGTGACGTCACGCGGCGTCACGCCCGTCCCTCCGACCGACACCACCAGGTCGACGCCGCCGATGACCGCGGTGTTCAAGGCATTGCGGATCTCGACCTCATCCGAGGAGACCACGACGACTCCGTCGACCATGAACCCGGCCTCGCCGAGCAACTCCGTGACCAACGGACCACTGTGGTCCTCTTCATCACCGTGGGCCGTGCGGTCATCGACGACGATGACCAGGGCCCGGCCGACCAACGTATGAGCCTGTTCCATGGGCACAACCGTATATCTCGGCCCGGACAGCGGCGCAGCCACACGGAGCAGGCGGTCGGCCGGATCGGCGGACAGCGTCACTGGGCTGCCCTGCCGAGGGTGACCTGCACGGTCTGGGAGCGGCCGGACGGGTCGACGTAGGTCAGCGTGACGGTGTCACCGGGGGCCTTCGACCGCACCGCCGCGACCAACGCGTCGGCGCTGCCGATGACCCGGTCGTCGAGCTTGGTGACCACGACGCCGTTGGGCAGACCTGCCGCCGAGGCGGCGCCGCCCGAGGTGACCTCGACGATCTTGGCGCCGTCGATGCCGGCGTCATTGCCCACCTGCACACCCAGTGAGGCGCGCGACGCGGTGCCGGTCTGGATCAGTTCGTCGGCGATGCGCTTGGCCTGATCGACCGGGATGGCGAAACCCAGCCCGATCGAGCCGCCCTGCGCACCGCCGGCGTCCGCGCCCAGAGTCGCGATCGCCGAGTTGATGCCGACCAGTTCGCCGTTCATGTTGACCAGCGCGCCGCCGGAGTTGCCCGGGTTGATCGCGGCGTCGGTCTGGATGGCGTCGAGCACGGTGTTCTGGTTCTGCGCGTCACCGCCGGCGGCCACCGGACGGTTCAGGGCGCTGATGATGCCGGTGGTCACGGTGCCCTCCAACCCGAGAGGCGAACCGATGGCCACGACGTCCTGGCCCACCTTGAGCTCGGCCGAGGAGCCCACGGTGATGGGGGTCAGGCCGGACACGTTCTCGGCTCGCACCACCGCGATGTCGCTGCCGGGATCCGTCCCGACGACGGTGAACGGGGCACTGCTGCCGTCGGCGAAGGTCACCTTGGTCTCCGCGCCGGCCGACGCGGCCTGCGCGGCAGCCACCACATGGTTGTTGGTCAGGATCAGGCCGTCGGTCGACAGGATGACGCCGGATCCCTCCTCGGACGCCCGGCCGCGGTCCACCTCGAGCTTGACCACGCTCGGCACGACCTTCAGCGCAACCTGTTCGACGGACCCGGCGGGCACGCTGGCCGCGGGCACGCTGGGCGCTGCGCCCGTGGCGCTGATGCCGGTGCTGTGGTCGGGGTGCACGAGCATCGCGACACCGCCGCCGATCCCGCCGGACAGCAGCGCCAGAGCGACGGCTCCGACAGCCAGACCCGTCCCCCGGGAGCGCTTGCGCGGTGTGTGCGGCGGTGTCGACCCGTCCGGGCGCAGATACTGCCCGGGGCCCTGCGGCATCGGGGCGCCACGGTAGGGGTCGCCGCGGTAGGTGTCATTGCGGTAGGTGTCATTGCGGTAGGTGTCACTGCGGTAGGCCTCATACTGCGACCGCAACGCCTGGCGCTGCTGTTCGGTCGCGTAACGCCAGTCGTAGGGCTGCTGGGGCCCCACCTGTCCGGGCGGCACTGATCCGTGCATACCGGGTCGCGGTCCCTGGTTCGGGTTCTGCGGGTACCTCGGGTATTCGGTCATGTCGCTGCGATGCTCTTCCTGACGTAGGTGTCTTCGCCTGAATCAACGAAGGGGTGACGCCTACAGTGCCCACCCGGGCTGAGAATCCACTTAGAGAACACTCGGCGCACCCCTAGACTTCTGCCCCACCATCCTCGCTGGTGACACGCGTCACGGAAGGGTCAGTGGCGGCGTGTCGTCACTTCGTCAGATGACAGTTCGGTATCGGCAACCGCCGGCCGACCGGGCAGCACCACGTGCATCGCCGTGCCCGGCGGCTGCCCGCCCGGCACGGCGTCCTCGACCCGTAGCGAGCCGCCGTGCTTGAGCACCACCTGCTGCACGATCGCCAGTCCCAGACCGGATCCCGGCATCGCGCGCGCGGAGGCCGACCGGTAGAACCGCTCGAAGATCAAGCCCCGCTCCATCGGCGGGATCCCCGGCCCCTGATCGGCGACCACCAGTTCGGCGTGCTGCGAGTCGATCTGCCGGAGGCTGACGGCGACCCGCCCCCCCGGTGGGCTCCACTTCGCTGCGTTGTCGAGAAGGTTGAGCACCGCGCGCGCCAACCCTGCGGCGTCCCCGTAGACCCGCCACGGGCTGGTCGCCACGTCGAACTCGATGTCGTTGCGGCGCCGACGAACCCGCTCGAGCGAACGGTCGATCACCTCCGACATCTCGACGATCTCGTGGATCACGCCTCCGGCGTCCTCACGGGTGAGGTCCACCAGATCGCCCACCAGAGTGGACAGTTCCTCGATCTGGCCGAGTACGTCGGCGCGCAGGTCGGCCATCTCGTGCTCGGGCAGCCGGGGCCTGCCCGGCTCCATGGACACCATGAGCAACTCGACGTTGGTGCGCAACGAGGTTAACGGAGTGCGCAATTCGTGCCCGGCGTCGGTGACCAGCCGGGCCTGCCGCTCGCGCGACTCGGCGAGCGCGCGCAACATCATGTTGAAAGCCTCGGTCAGACGGGCGAGTTCGTCGCTGCCGAACACCGGGATCGGGCGCAGGTCGTCGGTCCTGGCGACTCGTTCGGCGGCCTGCGTCAGCCGGGCGACGGGCCGCAGCCCGGCACTGGCGACCATGCCGCCGGCGATGGCCGCCACTGCCACCCCGATCCCGCCGACGATCAGCAGCACCGTGGTCAGCCGTCGCAGGACCTGGTTGGTCGGCTCCAGGCTCTTGGAGATGACCAACGCCCTGTCGTTGCTCAACCGGATCGCCAGCACCCGCTGCTGGTCCACGGTGCGCAGCGACATCCGCAGCTTGCCGTCGATGACACCCTGCTCCGGAGGACCCACCGGCAGGGTCTGCCCCGTCTGGGTCGCGGTATATCTCATCTGGCCGGGGATCACCAGCATCGCGTTGACGTCGGAGTAGGCGGTACCTTCGATGGCCTTGCCCGGGTCCACCTCCAGCGATCCGCTCTCGATCAGCAGCTTCACCCGGCTCTGCAACTGGTTGTCGAGGTCGTCGTAGAGCGCGCGCGCCACCACGGCATACACCGCGAAGGCCATCAGCACCACCGCCATGACCACCATCGACATGGCGAGCAGCATCACGCGCCAGCGCAGCGACACCGAGCGGGTGACGGGCACCGGCGCCGGGGCGCCCGGCCAGGGCGTCATCGGCTGGCCGTTCGTCACGGGGGTGTCTCCCGGAGCACGTAACCCACCCCGCGCACGGTGTGGATCAGGCGGGGCTCGCCCTCGGCCTCGGTCTTGCGACGCAGGTAGCCGACGTACACCTCCAGGGCGTTGCCCGAGGTCGGGAAATCGAAGCCCCACACCTCCTCGAGGATGCGGCTGCGCGTCAGCACCCGGCGCGGGTTGGCGATCAGCATCTCCAGCAGCGCGAACTCGGTGCGGGTCAGACTGATCGGCCGGTCGCCGCGCGTCACCTCGCGGGTCACGGGGTCCAGCGTCAGATCGGAGAACGTCAGCGCCGCCGACTCGACACCCTCGTCCGGGCCGGTCCGGCGTAGCAGGGCGCGCATCCGCGCCAGCAGTTCCTCCAGCGCGAAGGGCTTCGGGAGGTAGTCGTCGGCTCCGGCGTCCAGGCCGGCGACCCGCTCGGACACCGAGTCACGGGCGGTCAACACGAGGATCGGCAGATCGTCGCCGGTGCTGCGGAGCTGACGGCATACCTCGAGGCCGTCCAGCCGGGGCATCATCACGTCGAGCACCACGGCGTCCGGCCGATCGCTGGCGATCAGGTCGAGCGCCTCACGGCCGTCCTGCGCCAACTCCACGGAGTAACCGTTGAACGACAGGGACCTTCGGAGGGACTCGCGCACCGCGCGATCGTCATCAACGACAAGAATGCGCACCGCCACAGTGTCAACCCCGCGTCTGAGAGTGACCTGAGAGGCGCGCCGAGGGACTAGCGGCGGTCGAGATCAATCAGTCCAAGGCGGGCGGCCTTGAGCAGACGGCGCGGCACCTTGTGCTGCTGGCCAGCGACGGTCACCGTGACCAGTCCGGTCGGCGTGGCCTTCCACTGCGCGCGCCGGCTACGGGTGTTCGCGCGCGACATCCTGCGCTTGGGCACAGCCATGATCAAGCTCTCCTCATATATGGGGTTGGTACTGCAGGCAAGCCTGGACCTACCCGGCGCCGGCAATTGGTCACCAGGATAGCCGTTGGGCTGGTCGGGCTCCAAACTGCGGCAGGGCGGGGACCGTAGAGGGGCCGTCACCGGCGCAGACGACGGCAACGGCCCCTCTGACAACGGCCCCTCTCGGTGATCGAACGGATCAGCCGTCCATGCCGAGGCCGCCCGGAGGCATGCCGCAGCGGGCCCGGAAGTCGGTCATCGGCTGGCGGATGGCCTGCAGTTCGGCCTGGACCTGAGGATTGGCCGACATGTAGTCCTGCATGTAGGCCGAGCGCTCTTCGCCGGACATGTCGGTCATCGTCGACAGCTCGGCGTTGACCTCCGGGTGGGTGAACAGGTAGGCGGACATCCCGGCGGACACACCGGACAGGACCCCGGACATGTCGGCGAGGCTGCAGTTGGGCGGCTCGGCGGCCGCGGTCGCTGTGCTGCCCAGCAGCGCGGCCCCGGCGATCGCCACGACGCCGGCCGTACGGACGATGAAGGACATGGTCACTCCTCTAGGTGATCGAGTCATCTGTGATCAAGATTTCCAGAAAATTCAGTTGTCGGCGAGAGCCGGATTAGGCGTAAGAAATCCGCCACCAAACTCCGGTTCCATCCGCTCGCTGCGCCCCGTCACGACGAGGTCCAGACCGCTGTCGCAGTAATTCAACAACTCACAGGACACATCGTCCTGGGGGAAGGGAACCATCGGAGCGGCGCTGAAACCGCCGGGGACATCGGCGTTGGCCGACGTCGCGGACAACAGTGCGGCGGCACACGCCCCCACCACAATCGGTACTGCGCGGTGTAGAGCCTTCCGCATCGTTCTCCCTCCTGACCGGTCGACATCATCGTTGGTCCGGATGTCGATCCCCCAGGAGGCCACAGGCTTGCCGACACGGCTTCCCGAAATCGCAACGATCCGGCATCGCGCCGGCCGGTGCAAGCACAACTGCGACTCCACCACCACGGCGAAATCTCGCTGTGCATTGAACTGACCGGGCGCGCGAGCTGAAGCCTACCCGAGTCGACGCGTCGGCGGGCGCAGACGATGCAGCCTTCCCGCGCAGGTCAGAGGACATTGTTCTTCGCTGTCCGGATAGCCGTCGGGACGGGATTTGCCAAGGGGTTGACTCGGTACCGTCGGTACGAAGTAACCTACCGGTTGGTTGGGCGAGCATCCGGCCTGTGGGTTCACAAGGGAGTGCGCGTGGCGTCAGCGGTCCGCATCGGAAACTGTTCGGGCTTCTACGGCGACCGCCTGTCGGCCATGCACGAGATGCTGACCGGCGGCGAACTCGACTACCTCACAGGTGATTACCTGGCCGAGCTGACGATGCTCATCCTGGGCCGCGACCGCATGAAGCACCCGGAGCGTGGCTACGCCAAGACGTTCCTGCGCCAACTCGAAGAATGCCTCGGACTCGCGCAAGACCGGCAGGTGCGCATCGTCGCCAACGCGGGCGGCCTCAATCCGGCCGGATTAGCTGACGCGATTCGGACGCTGGCCGACACCCTGGGCGTTCCTGCCACCGTCGCGCACGTCGAGGGGGACGATCTGCTGCCCCGCGCCGACGAACTCGGCCTGGGCGCCCCGCTCACCGCCAACGCCTACCTCGGCGCGTGGGGCATCGTCGAGTGCCTCGACAGCGGCGCGGACGTCGTCGTGACCGGTCGGGTCACCGATGCCTCGGTCATCGTCGGTCCGGCCGCCGCACACTTCGGCTGGCGACCCACCGACCATGACCGGATCGCCGGCGCCATCGCAGCCGGACACGTCATCGAGTGCGGCACCCAGGCCACCGGCGGCAACTACGCGTTCTTCACCGAACTCGGCGACCTCACCCATCCCGGTTTCCCGATCGCCGAGATCCACGCCGACGGCTCGTCGGTGATCACCAAACACCCCGGTACGGGCGGCGCCGTGACCGTCGGCACCGTGACCGCACAGCTGCTCTACGAGATCGCAGGGCCCCGCTACGTCAATCCCGACGCGACGCTGCGGGTGGACAGCATCACGCTGACCGACGACGGTGAGGACCGCGTGCGGCTCAGCGGGGTCCGCGGCGAGGCGCCGCCACCGACGGTGAAGGTGTCGCTGAACAGCCTGGGCGGCTTCCGCAACGAGGTGACGTTCGTGCTCACCGGTCTGGACATCGACGCCAAAGCCGACCTGGTGCGGCGCCAGCTGGAGGCCGGTCTGGCCGCCAAGCCGGCGGAGATGGAATGGACGCTGGCGCGCACCGACCACCCCGACGCGGACACCGAGCAGACTGCCAGCGCGCTGTTGCGCTGTGTGGCAAGGGATCCCGACGCCGCGACGGTCGGGCGCCGCTTCTCGTCCGCGGCTGTCGAGCTGGCCCTGGCCAGCTATCCGGGATTCACCAGCACCGCCCCGCCCGGCGACGGTCAGGTCTACGGGATATTCACCGCGGCCTACGTGCCGGCTGACGAGGTCACCCACGTCGCCGTGCATGCCGACGGCACCCGCGTCGACATCCCCGCCGCCACCGCCACCCAGGAGCTGGCACCTGTGCCGGAGCCGGCCGCACCGCCCGCCCGGCCCTACGGGCCGACCCGGCGGATGCCGCTGGGCCTCATCGCCGGGGCGCGCAGCGGCGACAAAGGGGGCAGCGCCAACGTCGGGCTGTGGGTCCGCACCGACGAGCAGTGGGCGTGGCTGGCGAACACGCTCACCGAGGATGCACTGCGCGGGCTCCTGCCCGAGGCGGCCGACCTTCCGATCACCCGCCACCTGCTGCCCAACCTGCGCGCGGTGAACTTCGTCATCGACGACATCCTCGGCCAGGGCGTGGCGTACCAGGCCCGGTTCGATCCCCAGGCCAAAGGCTTGGGCGAATGGCTGCGCAGCCGATATGTCGAGATCCCTGTCGACCTATGTGACACACCAGAGGAGTTGCTGCCGTGAGCATGTGGACCACACCCGAGCGCGACGACCTCCGAAAGACGGTGCGCGCCTTCGCTGAACGCGAGGTCCTCCCCTACGTCACCGAGTGGGAACACACCGGCGAGCTGCCGCGCGAGCTGCACCGCAAGGCCGCCGCAGCTGGGCTGCTCGGCGCCGGGTTCCCGGAATCGGTAGGCGGCGAGGGCGGGGACGGCGCCGACGCCGTGGTCATCTGTGAGGAGATGCACCAGGCCGGCGCCCCCGGCGGAGTGTTCGCGTCGCTGTTCACCTGCGGTATCGCGGTGCCCCACATGATCGCCTCCGGCGACGAGCACCTGATCGACACCTATGTGCGACCGACCCTGCGCGGGGAGAAGATCGGCTCGCTCGCGATCACCGAGCCGGGCGGCGGATCCGACGTCGGGCACCTGACCACCCGAGCCGCCAAAGAGGGTGACGAGTACATCCTCAACGGCGCCAAGACCTACATCACCTCCGGGGTGCGCGCCGACTACGTCGTCACCGCTGCGCGCACCGGCGGACCGGGCGCCGCCGGGGTGTCACTGATCGTCGTCGACAAGGGCATCCCCGGATTCGAGGTCAGCCGCAAGCTCGACAAAATGGGCTGGCGGTCCTCCGACACCGCCGAACTGTCCTACACCGATGTGCGGGTGCCGTCCGCCAACCTCGTCGGCACCGAGAACACCGGGTTCCTCCAGATCGCCGCTGCCTTCGTCTCCGAGCGTGTCGGCCTTGCCGCACAGGCGTATTCGAGTGCGCAGCGCTGCCTCGACCTGACCGTCGACTGGTGCCGCAACCGCGAGACGTTCGGCAAGCCGCTGATCGCGCGCCAATCGGTGCAGAACACGCTGGCCGAGATGGCGCGGCGCATCGACGTGGCCCGGGTGTACACCCGCAACATCGTCGAGCGGCAAATTGATGAGGGGGGCGGGGGCGGCCCTGACCTGATCACCGAGGTGTGCTTCGCCAAGAACACCGCCGTCGAGGCCGGTGAGTGGGTGGCCAACCAGGCGGTCCAGCTGTTCGGCGGGATGGGTTACATGGCCGAGTCGGAGATCGAGCGGCAGTACCGCGACATGCGAATACTCGGTATCGGCGGGGGTACGACGGAAATCCTCACCGGCCTGGCCGCCAAGACGCTGGGATACCAGGCATGACCACCCCTGCCAGCGCAGCAGCCCTGCGGTCGACGATCGACCCACGCTCGACGGCGTTCACCGAGGCCGCCGCGGCGATGACGGCCAAGATCGCCGAGTTGGAGGCCGAGCACGCCAAGGCGCTCGACGGCGGCGGCGAGAAGTACGTCGCCCGACACCACGCCCGCGGCAAGATGACCGCCCGCGAACGCATCGAAGCGCTGGTGGATCCGGACTCGCCGTTCCTGGAGCTGAGCCCGTTGGCGGCGTGGGGCAGCGACTTCACCGTCGGCGCCAGCGTCGTGGTGGGCATCGGGGCGGTCAGCGGCGTCGAATGTCTGCTGGTCGCCAACGACCCCACCGTCAAGGGCGGCACCTCCAATCCGTGGACCCTGCGCAAGATATTGCGCGCCAACCAGATCGCATGGGAGAACCGGTTGCCGGTGATCTCGCTGGTGGAGTCCGGCGGTGCCGACCTGCCCACCCAGAAGGAGATCTTCATTCCGGGTGGTCAGATGTTCCGGGATCTCACCCGGCTCTCCGCGGCCGGGATCCCGACCGTCGCCATCGTCTTCGGCAACTCGACCGCCGGCGGCGCCTACATCCCGGGCATGTCCGACCACGTGGTGATGATCAAGGAACGCTCGAAGGTGTTCCTGGCCGGACCGCCGCTGGTCAAGATGGCCACTGGCGAGGAGTCCGATGACGAGTCTCTCGGCGGCGCCGAGATGCATGCCAGGACCTCCGGGCTGGGCGACTACTTCGCCGTCGACGAACTCGACGCGCTGCGCATCGGCCGACGCATCGTCGCCCGGCTGAACTGGCGCAAGGCGGGCCCGGCGCCGCGACCGTTCACCGAGCCGCTGTTCGATCCCGAAGAACTGATCGGCATCGTGCCGCCGGACCTGCGTATCCCGTTCGACCCGCGCGACGTGATCGCGCGCATCGTCGACGGCTCGGAGTTCGACGAGTTCAAGCCTCTCTACGGCGGCTCCCTGGTTACCGGGTGGGCGACACTGCACGGGTACCCACTGGGCATCCTGGCCAATGCGCGCGGCGTGCTGTTCAGTGAGGAGTCCCAGAAGGCCACCCAGTTCATCCAGCTGGCCAACCGCTCCGACACGCCACTGTTGTTCCTGCACAACACGACCGGCTACATGGTCGGCAAGGCGTACGAGGAGGGCGGGATGATCAAGCACGGCTCGATGATGATCAACGCCGTCTCGAACTCGACGGTGCCGCACCTCTCGCTGCTGATCGGGGCCTCCTACGGTGCCGGGCACTACGGCATGTGTGGGCGCGCCTACGATCCCCGGTTCCTGTTCGCCTGGCCCAGCGCGAAGTCGGCGGTGATGGGTGGCACGCAGCTGGCCGGGGTGCTGTCCATCGTCAGCCGCACGGCAGCCGAGGCCCGCGGCCAGCAGGTCGACGAGGACGCCGATGCGGCGCTGAAGGCCGCGGTGGAGGCCCAGATCGAGGCCGAGTCGTTGCCGATGTTCTTGTCGGGCCGGCTCTACGACGACGGGATCATCGACCCGCGCGACACGCGCACCGTGCTCGGCATGTGCCTGTCGGCCATCGCCAACGCGCCGATCGAGGGGACGTCGAACTTCGGCGTCTTCCGGATGTGATGACCGTGAATCGGGCGCGCAACGCGACACCGAGGGTGCAGAAACGCGCCGAATTCGCCGGAGGAGAACGATGATCACCACGGTTCTGGTCGCCAACCGCGGCGAGATCGCCCGCCGGGTGTTCGCCACCTGCCGGCGCCTCGGTCTGCGGACGGTCGCGGTGTACACCGACCCGGACGCCGAGGCGCCCCACGTCGGTGAGGCCGACGCCCGGGTCCGCCTCGACGGCACCCGTGGCTATCTGGACCCCGCGCAGCTCATCGCGGCCGCGCACGCCGCCGGCGCCGACGCAGTGCATCCCGGTTACGGATTCCTCTCCGAGAACGCCGATTTCGCCGCCGCGGTGCAGAATGCCGGCCTCACCTGGATCGGCCCGCCCGTGCCCGCCGTGGCGGCGATGGGCTCGAAGATCGAGGCCAAGAAGATCATGGCCGCCGCGGGGGTTCCGGTGCTCGACGAACTCGACCCCCAGGCCGTGACCGCCGACATGTTGCCGGTGCTGATCAAGGCGTCCGCGGGCGGCGGCGGCCGCGGCATGCGGGTGGTGCGCGAGATCGCCGATCTGCCCGGCCAGGTCGAGGCCGCCCGTCGCGAAGCGCAGTCCGCGTTCGGCGACCCGACGGTGTTCTGCGAGCGCTACCTGGCGTCCGGTCACCACATCGAGGTGCAGGTGATGGCCGACACCCACGGCAGCGTGTGGGCGGTCGGTGAGCGCGAGTGCTCGATCCAGCGACGTCACCAGAAGATCATCGAGGAGGCACCGTCTCCCCTGGTCGAGCGCACCCCCGGAATGCGCGGGAAGCTCTTCGAGGCGGCCCGCCTGGCCGCGTCGGCCATCGGTTACACCGGAGCGGGCACCGTCGAGTTCATGGCCGACGACGAGGGCTCGTTCTTCTTCCTGGAGATGAACACCCGCCTGCAGGTCGAGCATCCTGTCACCGAACTCACCACCGGACTCGACCTGGTCGAACTGCAGATCGCCGTCGCCGACGGTGCGGCGCTGGATCCCGAACCGCCCGCGGCACGAGGGCATTCCATCGAGGCCCGGCTCTACGCCGAGGACCCGGCGAAGGACTGGCAACCGCAGGCGGGCGCCGTGCACCGGTTCACCGTGCCCTCTGCCGCGGTCCGATTCGGCGGTATCGAGCGCAGCGGGATCAGAGTCGATTCGGGCATCGAGGACAACTCGATCATCTCGGTGTTCTACGACCCGATGATCGCCAAGATCATCTCCTGCGCGCCGACTCGCCGGCAAGCCGCGGCCCTGCTCGCCGACGCGCTGGTGCGCACCCGCATGCACGGGGTCGACACCAACCGGGACCTGCTGGTCAACGTGCTGCGCCACCCCGCGTTCCTGGCCGGGGCGACCGACACCGCGTTCTTCGACACGCACGGCTTGCCCGACCTGGCCCGCCCGGTCGCCGACGACCGCACGATCGAGCTGTCGGCCATCGCCGCCGCCCTCGCCGATGCCGCGGCCAACCGTGACACGGCAACGGTTTTCGCCGGCGCCCCCAGCGGGTGGCGCAACCTCGGATCGATCCCGCAACACAAGAGCTACGACGACGCCGGCGGTCACACCCACGACGTGCGATACCGCTTCCATCGCGACGGGGTCCGCATCCACGGCCACGATGACGTCCACGTCGTCTCGGCGTCGCACGAGCGCGTCGTGCTCGCCGACGGCAGCGTCGAGCGACCGTTCGACGTGTGCCGCTACGGAGCCGACGTCTTCGTCGACTCGCCGGACGGCGGTGTGCGACTGACCGCCCTGCCGCGCTACCCCGACCCGGCCGCCGCGCTCGCCCAGGGATCACTGGTGGCGCCGATGCCGGGGTCGGTGCTGCGCGTCGCCGCGACGGTCGGCGACACGGTGACCGCGGGCCAGCCGCTGATCTGGCTCGAGGCGATGAAGATGGAGCACACCATCACCGCACCCACCGACGGTGTGCTGGCCGAACTCAATGTCGAACCCGGCCGCCAGGTCGAGGTCGGCTCCATACTGGCCCGGGTCGACGCCGGGGACAACGAGAAGGAGATCCCGTGAGCGGTTTCATCGAGACCGAAGAACAGCAGGCCCTGCGCAAGGCGGTGGCCGCAATGGCCGCCAACTACGGCCAGGACTACTACCTGGAGAAGGCCCGCGCCGGCGAGCACACCGACGAATTATGGTCCGAGGCCGGCAAACTCGGGTTCATCGGCGTCAACCTTCCCGAGGAGTACGGCGGCGGCGGAGCCGGCATGTACGAACTGAGCCTGGTCATGGAGGAGATGGCCGCCGCCGGGTCGGCGCTTCTGATGATGGTCGTCTCACCGGCGATCAACGGCACCATCATCTCCAAGTTCGGTACCGAGGACCAGAAGAAGCGCTGGATCCCCGGCATCGCCGACGGCTCGATCACCATGGCGTTCGCCATCACCGAGCCCGACGCCGGCTCCAACTCGCACAAGATCACCACCACCGCGCGCCGCGACGGCAGCGACTGGATCCTGTCGGGGCAGAAGGTCTACATCTCCGGTGTCGACCAGGCCCAGGCCGTCCTCGTCGTCGGGCGAACCGAAGATCACAAAACCGGCAACCTCAAGCCCGCACTGTTCGTGGTCCCCACCGACACACCGGGGTTGACCTACACCAAGATCCCGATGGAGATCGTCAGCCCCGAGTTCCAGTTCCAGCTGTTCCTCGACGAGGTGCGCCTGCCGGCCGACGCCCTGGTCGGTTCCGAGGACGCGGCGATCGCGCAGTTGTTCGCCGGGCTGAACCCGGAACGCATCATGGGCGCGGCCAGCGCGGTGGGAATGGGTCGCTTCGCGATCGACAAGGCGGTCGACTACGTCAAACAGCGTCAGGTGTGGAAAACCCCGATCGGCGCACACCAGGGCCTGTCACATCCGCTGGCGCAGAACCACATCGAGATCGAGCTGGCCAAGCTGATGATGCAGAAGGCGGCCTCCCTCTACGACACCGGGGACGACGTGGCGGCCGCCGAGGCCGCGAACATGGCCAAGTACGCCGCCGGTGAGGCCTCGGTGCGCGCAGTCGATCAGGCGGTGCAGTCGCTGGGCGGTAACGGGTTGACCAAGGAGTACGGCATCGCATCGGTGCTGACCGCCTCCCGGCTGGCCCGCATCGCCCCGGTCAGCCGCGAGATGATCCTGAACTTCGTGGCGCAGACCTCGCTCGGCCTGCCCCGCTCGTACTGAGGGAGTCGTTCTGATGACGCAGCTGGTCTGGTTCGAGCGGGAGGGGCCGGTCGCACGGCTCACGTTGGATTCGCCGCACAACCGCAACGCCCTGTCGTCGGCGCTCGTCGAGCAGCTGCATGACGGGCTGACCCGCGCCACCGCGGAGCAGGGCGTGCGGGTGGTGGTGCTGGGGCACACCGGAGGGACGTTCTGCGCCGGCGCCGACCTGAGCGAGGCGTCGGCGTCCAGCAGTGATCCGGCCGAGCAGGCAGCCGCGCGGGCGCAGGAGATGACCCGGCTGCTGCGCCGGATCCTCGAGTTGCCGCTGCCGGTGATCGCTGCGGTCGACGGCCACGTGCGCGCCGGCGGTATGGGCCTGGTCGGCGCGTGCGACATCGCGGTGGCGGGCCGGTCGAGCACGTTCGCGTTGACCGAGGCGCGGCTCGGAGTCGCGCCGTCGATCATCTCGCTCACCTTGCTGCCGAGGATGACGGCGCGGGCCGCCGGTCGCTACTTCGTCACCGGCGAGAAGTTCGGCGCCGACGTCGCCGCGGACATCGGCTTGATCACCGTCGCCACTGACGACGTGGGCGCGACGGTGGCCGACCTGACGGCCGCGATCGGACAGGGTTCACCGCAGGGGCTGGCCGCCTCGAAAGCGCTGACGACCGCCGCTGTGCTGGACGACTTCGATCGGCGCGCAGAGAAATTGACGCAGCAGACGGCGACGCTGTTCGTCTCCGAGCAGGCCCGCGAGGGCATGCTGGCTTTCCTGCAGAAGCGTGCACCCGACTGGAGGTGAGGACTCCTTACAGTTTGGTGAAGCCGCTTGCATGTCCCGACGTTCGTCGTAGGCTCGGGGTTGATGTCGAACTGTGCCCGCGCAATCCGCAGAAGGCTGCGATGACCCGGCCCGCTTCGGGGAACGGGTCGACGCGCGCTGCCGACACCGATCGCATCGAGGTGGCGCAGCTGCTGACCGATGCCGCCGCGTCCGGTGTGCTCGGATTGACCGAGTACGAGGATCGGCTCGCCAAGGCCTACGCTGCCACGACGTACGACGAACTCGACCGGCTGTCGAACGATCTGCCCGGTGCCGTGACCCGGGGCCGCAGGGGCCCGTGCCGGCCGGCCCCGTCGACACTGCTGCTGGCGATTCTCAGCGGGTTCGAGCGCCGGGGCCGCTGGAACGTGCCCAAGCGGATGACCACCTTCGCGCTGTGGGGCGGCGGCGTCATCGACATGCGCTACGCCGACTTCACCAGCCATGATGTCGAGATCCGGTCGTATTCGATCATGGGCGGGCAGACCATCCTGGTGCCGCCCGAGGTGAACCTCGACCTGCACGGCAAGGCGGTGATGGGCAGCTTCGAGCATGACGTCACCGGTGAGGGCTCACCGGGCGCGCCGTGCGTGAAGATCCGCGGCCTCTCGCTGTGGGGCAGCGTCGGCGTCAGACGCAAGAAGCGCAAACCCGCCTAACGGCGCCGTTTCGCACTCAGGTAGTCGCCGACCACCGCGGCACCCAACCCGTCCAGATCGGGCACCACGACCCGACCGCCGACCCTGCGGGCGACCTGGTCGATGAAGCGTGCCAGCCCCGGGTCGCTGCCGAGCCGGAAGATCGTCACCTGGGCACCCAGCCGGGCGACCTCGTCGAAGCCGCGGACGGTGTGCCCGATCGTGCGCGGGTGCGGCGGGTAATCGAAGAACACTGACGAGCCCTCGCCGCCGAAATCCTCGAGGTGCGCCGTCGGTTCACCGTCGGTGACGACGAGCACCACCGGCTGCGCGTTCGGGTGGCGCCGCAGGTGCCGGGTCGCCAGCGCCAACGCGTGGTGCAGGTTGGTGCCCTGTTCGTAGACGCCCTCCAACCCGGTCAGCTCGGCGGCGGTGACGGTGCGGGCGTAGCGGCCGAACGCGACGATCTGCAACGCATCGGACCGGAACCTGGTGCTGACCAAGTGGTTGAGCGCCAAAGCGGTGCGCTTCATCGGCAGCCAGCGGTTTTCCATCACCATCGAGAACGATGTGTCCACCAGCAGCGCCACCGCCGCCTGGGTGCGCGTCTCAGTCTCGGAGATCTCGACGTCGTCGACGGTGAGACGCACCGGCAACGGGCGCTCCCCGGTGCCGGCTTCCCGGAGCACGGCGTTGGTCACGGTGCGGGTGACGTTCCACGGCTCGGTGTCGCCGAACTGCCACGGCCGGGTGGCCCCGGTCAGTTCTCCGGCGGCGCCGGCGCGACGGGTGTCGCGCTCGCCGTGGCGGCCCGAGAGTTGTTGGGCGACGTCACGCAACGCGGCCTGACCGAGTTGACGCATCGCCTTGGGCGACAGCCGCCACTGGCCGTCGGAACCGCGGTCGAGGAACCCCTGGTTCATCAGCGCCCGTTCCAGTTCGGCGAGCGTACGGGCGTCCACGGCGGCGTCCTCGCCGAGCTGGCGGGCCAGCATGTCGAGGTCGACGTCGTCCATCGTGGCGCCCGAGTAGCTCTGCGACAGCTGCTCTGCCAGCTGCTCGAGTTCGGCGATGTCGGCCATCGCCTGGGCGCCCTCACCCATGCCCATCGGGTTGTCGCCGGAGAACCGCTGCGAGCCGTCCCAGTCTTCGCCGGGGCGGGCGGACTGCAGGTGCGCGTCGAGCCGGTTGAGCGCGTTCATCAACGACGGTGATCCGAAAGCCTGCTGCGCCAACTGATCCAGCTCGGCACGCTGCTGTTCGGACAGGCTGTTGCGGAACCGCTGGGCGGCGGCGGCGCGCTGGGCCAGCGAGTCGAGCAACTCGTCGATGTTGCGCGGGTTCTCCGGGAAGAACTCGCCGTGCTTGGCCATGAAGTCCTGAAAGTCTTCTGGCGTGTCCTGGCCCTGAGCGTGTTTGTCCAGCAGGTTGTTCAGGTCGT